>JAAUXY010002939.1_pt1 | contig 26102 bp, 20 predicted proteins | sample 7278121 | NCBI WGS metagenome assembly JAAUXY01 (sample SAMN14350117, study PRJNA611818) | marine sediment metagenome | isolation source: surface marine sediment (1.8m) | place: French Polynesia: Moorea | collected 2018-08 | reverse complement strand
GTATTTCTGGGAAGTCAGCGGACACGCCGCGCTGGTCAACACCAAGGCGCTCGAGCTGCTTGGGGTTACGAAAGACACGCCGGATCCGCCTGGCGGCTACTTCGTGCGCGATGAGAATGGGGAACTCACGGGGCTGGTCCGGGAAACGGCGGCCCACGTCGTGTGGGAGGAGTATCTTAAAGATCAGCCGCCGGCAACGGAGATTGCGTACAAGCGGATCGTTCCGATTTTTCAGTATCTGAATAGTCTCGGCATAACGTCGATCACCGATGTGTGGAGCCGCGAGTGGTACATGGAGTCGTATGTCCTGCTCGACAAGAACGGCGACCTGACGCTGCGGGTTTCGTCTTTCGTCACAGACCCGTCCGACTGGGTCAATGAGTGGATGAAGGAAAAGTCCAGGCAAGTCATCGCGAATCCGGACGAGTACACGTCGGAAAACGTCAGGCTACTTGGCGTCAAGTTCGTACTGGATGGCGGCGCGGCTGGAAGAACAGCTGTTCTGACGGAGCCATACGAGGGCACCGAGGACGACTTCGGCCCCTGGCGCATCGATCCGGACCTGTTCACAGAAAGACTCATAGCTTACGACGAAATGGGGCTGACAGTGCGTGCCCACGCGGCTGGGGATGGCGCGGCACGGCACGTACTCGACGGTGTCGAGGAGTTACGCAAGCGTGGAAGCACACTTCGCCACGCCGTGGCGCACACCGCGATACTCAACCCGGCCGACATACCACGCTTTGCAGAACTGGATGTCATTGCCGAGTTTTCACCGGTCTTCTGGTATTACACGCCGGCGGTCGATGTAATTACTCCAGACATCGGTGAAGAGCGGATTGGCTGGCTTTACCCGATGAGAGAGCTGCTCGACAGCGGTGCCCCACTGTCCGTTGGTTCTGACTGGACGGTCACGCAGGCGAATCCCTGGACGGCATTGGAAACCATGGTGACCCGGCGCGCGCCCGGTGTTACCACCGGTCCGGCCCTGCACGCCGAGCACGCGATTACGCTTGAGGAAGCCGTGTATCTGTACACGGCCGGCGGCGCGTACTCACAGCAGCAGGAACACGAAATCGGCTCGATCGAGAAAGGTAAGGCCGCGGACTTCATCGTCGTTGACCGCAATATCTTTGACATCCCGATCCACGAAGTCCACGAGACCGAGGTCGTCAGGACCTTCGTCGGCGGGCGCGAGGTCTACAACCAGTCACAGAAACATGAAGTCATTGATTTCTACGGCGAGCGGGCTGCCGAGTAGCGGCATAATTCGGGGAGAGCAATAATGCGTGGATTAATGATGGACAGCGCATTGACGATAACGTCGATCATGCGTCATGCCGACAGCCAGCATTCAGGCAGGGAAATATTGTCGGTTACGCACGATAACGCGCGGCACCGCTATACCTACGGTGATGCATTTCGCAGGGCGCGGCAATTGGCCAGCGCCCTGTCCGGGCTGGGACTCGATTCGTTCGACCGCGTCGCGACACTCGCGTGGAACGACCACCGTCATTTCGAGCTGTACTACGCGATTTCCTGCGCGGGATACGTTTGCCACACGGTCAACCCGCGCCTGTTCGCAGAACAGATCGTGTTCATCGTCAATCATGCGGAGGACCGTTGCCTGTTCCTCGACCCAATGTTCGTTCCGTTGATTGAAGACATCATTGACCGAGTGAAGGGTGTTGAGCACTTCGTGGTCCTCTCCGACCGGAAGCACATGCCGGAGACCTCGATTCCGGGGGCTCTGTGCTACGAAGAGCTTCTCGATTCAGGCGAGGCCGATTTCGAATGGCCCGATCTGGATGAGAACGCGGCGAGTTCGCTGTGCTACACGTCGGGTACGACGGGCAATCCGAAAGGTGTGCTCTATAGTCATCGCAGCAACGTTTTGCACAGCTACGCGAGCGCGCTGCCAGACACGATGTCGCTCAGCGCCAGCGATTGTGTCTTGCCGGTTGTTCCGATGTTCCATGCGAATGCGTGGGGCCTGAACTACTCGGTGCCGATGGTCGGCGCCAAATTCGTGCTGCCGGGTCCGATGGCAGCGGATCCGGCAACCCTGGTCGAATTGCTCGAGAACGAGCAGGTGTCGATCGCGGCAGGTGTTCCGACAGTCTGGCTCGGCCTGCTGCAGCATCTCGAGAATGAGGGCCGGACGCTAAGTTCGCTGAATCGCACGTTGGTGGGCGGAGCAGCGTGCCCGCTCTCTATCATGGACGAGTTTCGTGAGAAGCATGGCGTCGATACCTACCACGCCTGGGGCATGACGGAGACATCGCCGCTCGGCACGGTGTGTGCTCCAAAGGACGGATTCGAGAATCTCGGCCACGATGAACAACAGCATGTTCGTGCCAAGCAGGGCAGGCCGCCCTACGGGGTTGAGCTCAAAGTGGTCAATGATGGGGGCGAGCTGCAACCGACGGATGGAAAGGCGTTCGGCGCACTGAAGGTCCGTGGCTCCTGGATCGCCGACGCTTATTACAAACTCGATGAAAGTGATGCGTTCGACGAGCATGGCTGGTTCGATACGGGCGACGTGGCGACGATCGATAATGACGGGTATATGCAGATCACCGATCGAACCAAGGACGTCATCAAGTCCGGCGGAGAGTGGATCAGTTCAATTGAACTTGAAAACGTCGCCGTCGCGCATCCCGACGTGACCGAGGCAGCCGTGATCGGAGTCCCACATGAGAAATGGACCGAGCGCCCGGTTCTGATCGTGGTCCCGGCTGCAGATGCGGATCTTTCGAGAGACACCGTTCTCGAATTCATGGACGGCAAGGTTGCCAAATGGTGGATGCCCGATGACGTGGTGTTTGTCGAGGAAATCCCTCATACAGCGACCGGGAAGGTCAGCAAGCTCCGGCTCAGGGAGCAGTTTCACGACTACCAGCTGCCCGCATAGAACGCCACCGGCCATCTGTCAGCCGGATCTGGTGATATCGGGCGGGCGCTAGTCTTTGTCTTGCGAGGCGCGAACCGGCATGGTCTCGGGCAGGTAGGTTCTCAAATAGGCGATCGACGCGCGCTTGGCTTCGTCCGCCATGTTCTCCGAGATATGGCCAAGCCGGATCATGGACAGGCTCAATACAAGGTCGACGATTTCGACCGCGATAAAGAAGATCCCGTTGCGCCCCGGGAAATCCTGGAATTCGAAGTTGCGGCCGATGATTTCGGCGAAAAGCTCACCGATCTGTTCATCGTTCTCACGATCGCTGAGTTTGATTTCGGAGGGTGCCTCTCCGCCGATGATCAATCGGGCATAGGCAGGTTTGTCCCGATACAAGGCGACAGCGCGGTCGATTGCAGTACACCACATGGTTTGCCAGGAGCTCGACTCGACCTCGCCGTAGGGCGCTGCGATTTCAGCGGCAAGTTCCAATCCGAATCGGCGCGCCAGGGCCGCAAAGACCTCATTGGAGTTCTGGTAGAAATGGTAGGCCGAGCCAACGGCGATATCGGCGGTATCGGCGATCAGTTTCAACGATATGTCGTCGACAGAGCGTGTTTCGAGCAGTTCCGCAGCCGTGTCGATGAGGGCTTCGCGACGCGTGATTCCTTTGGCATACATACGTTGTTTGGCGCCTGACTTCGCTTTTTCCGGCGTTGCACTCATCGTTGCTGTCCTGTAATTGCGTTACCGATTCTGGAATCTCCACGAATTGCCGGTACGTCGAATCGCGTCGAACTGTCGATGTTCCGCCAAATATCATCTCACAAAACCGAATCTCTTCCCATTTGATCAGGGCCGTCGTCGCCGCACAGGATACGTACGAGGGCTCGCAGTGCTCGCGATCGTCGGCCGACTCGTCCTGCGCGTCGAAATATGATGAACTTGCAGTCGGGTTCATTTTAACGGGGCTCCCAACTGCCTGTTTGGGAGTCGAACATCAGTCCAGGAAAGCCGCACGGGGTAACTGCGTGAACGCAGCTGAAGCCAGCACCGTTTTGTGTCGAGTCGTGCTCGTATTGATTGTGTCGGGCATGTATCCGGCCTACGCGCAGTATGAGGTGGCGGAGATACCGTTTTTCAACACACCGGAGGGTACCGCCGCGCTCGGCGGCGGTCTGCGCCTCGGCCAGGATCTCTACATCGCGGCCGACAACGAGGATCAGCGCCAGTTCGACCTGGTTCCGCTCTACCTCTACAACGGCAGATACCTTTTCTTCCGCGGCTCGGCGGGCGGCGTGCACATCTTGCAAACGGACAACATTGAGCTGAATGTAATGGGCCGCTACCGCTTTCAGAAGCTTGATCCGGACCGCAATGCGTTCTTCGAGGGCATCGAGACACGCAGGCAGACGGTCGATGGCGGTGTCGAGTTGCGGCTGCGCGGCGGATGGGGTGCGCTCAACGCCAACTACCTGACCGATACTCTCGGTCGTCACCAGGGGCAGAGCGCCGAGGTTTCCTACCGCTACACCTTCGATCGCGGCAGCCTGTCGTTCTCACCGTTCGTCAGCTGGGCATGGAATGACGACAAGCTCACCGACTACTACTTCGGTGTCAGCGAAGCTGAGGCGCGGCCCGACCGCCCGGCCTATACGCCTGGCGAATCCCAATGGGTTGCATTCGGCCTCAATACGACGTGGTGGCTAACGGACCGAGTACAGTTTTTCGGAAACATCGGATTTGGCGGCGTCGACACGGTTGTCGCCGACAGCCCGCTCCTGGAAGAAGACTCGCAGTCGGTTTTCTTTGCCGGCGGTACCTACGTTTTTGGCAACGTCCGCAAGCCGGAGCGATTCGTTACCCCGGAGCGCTCCGGCGAGTGGTCGTGGCGCTTGAACTACGGGTACCAGGCGGATGGCAACATCGTCGGCGAGATCGACCAGGGCGATTTCAGCGAGAGCGACCTCGCAGACACCGACGTGGGCGGCATCACGTTCGGCAGGCTGCTCACGGACGGCCCGCGCGTCGATTTCACGGGCAAGCTCTCGCTCTTCCGGCACTTTGAGGAAGACGAGGGCAACGAGGACTTCTGGAGCTCTGCGCTCTACATAATGGCGACGGGCAAAGGCTACTCGCCGTGGAGTAACGAGGAGGTCTTCCGCTACGGCTTTGGCTTCGGAATGTCCTATGCGGAGAAGGTGCCGATCGCCGAACAGCGCAAGCAGGCGCGGCGCGGCAGCAACACGTCGCGGTTCCTTAACTACCTCGAGCTACAACTCGACTTTCCGTTGCGGCGGCTGTTCAAGGCCAGAAGCATGCGGGACTGCTACGCAGGCGTGACCGTCGTGCATCGTTCCGGGATTTTCGGGACGTCGGATATCCTCGGTGACGTAGCGGGAGGGTCCGACTGGGTCACGGCCCATTTCGAATGCGCCATGGGCAGAGGATCATGAATAGTCGGAGGAAAACCACGGGTACCTTCGTCGCGATGATAGCTCTCGCATTGAGCACGACTGCAATCGCTGATTGGGAACCCGACTCTGGAGATCGGCTACAGGAGCGCGCCGCCAAGGCCGTCACGAGGATCAAAGCTAAGGTCGAGCGAAGTCAGCCGTTCTTCGACGACGCCTATGCAGTTGCCGTGTGGCCCGGCATCACGCGGCTCGCCGTCGGCTTCGGTGGCGCCTACGGCAAGGGCGTGGTCATCGAGCAGGACGAGGCCGTGGGCACGGTGACCTACTGGCAGGGCAGCTCGGGCATCCAGGCCGGTGTCAAGAATTTCACGTTGATCATCTTCTTCAAGGACAAGGAATCGCTGGACGGTTTAAAGCGCGGTGACTTTCAGTTCACCGGTCAGGCGGGGGTGGATCTGGTCACGTTCGGAGCCAGCGCAACCCCCGCTTACAATCAGGGTGTGGCGATCATTGCGCTCACCAATCTGGGCCTGATGGCGGAGTTCTCCGCGGCGGGCACGTTTTTCCGGTTCAAACGCTACGACCAGTAGCTGCAGTTGCGCTTCGTAACCGCTCGGGGCACTTCGTTACCGTAACGTCTGTTGGATCTCCTCGATCGAGTCGTTGGAAAGCTCGATGAAGATCCGGAAACTCTCATCCGCAGAGAGCTTTTCATCGACCAACAATTCGAAGCCGTGATTCTGCAGCTCACGAATTTTTTCAACAGCCGCGTTTCGTTCGTCGCGACTCGCATCGGGGCCGACAGAATCACGCACTTCGATGACGTCGACGTAAAACCGATCAATGCGGTTCTTGCGCCGAATATGGTAGATCCGGACAACGGCAATTCCGCCGCTGATTGCCGCGACGAGCAGCGTTACGAGCACCTCGGCGACGCCTGAATAGCGTTCGATGAAGGTTGGTTCGTTTCGCTGCAGGAAATCAATCGCGCCCGGATGGATCGAGAACGCCCAATTGGATCCGGACATGCTCTCGTCAAGAGGTTGAAACAGCTCCGGTCGTTCGCTAAACAGCGACGATCGCAGTCGTTGTATCTCGGCGAAGAGATCGTACGCCACGGTGTCTTCAAGGTCCTCCCGCGAGACAATCAGATTGTCTACGGCAAGCGTCACAATAGGCTCGGGCGTCAGGTCGCCGTAAGTATCCACGGGCACGATGAACGGTCTGAGTCGGGGGTTGAGCAGCACGGCACTGTCGACCGGTGAGCCCTTCCCGATATCGTCGGGATGACCGAGTGAGACCATCGTGAATCCACTGAGCGACGTGTCCGACATGACGCGTCCGCGATCGATGGGCGCGTACACCATGATCACGTCGACGAGGGCCGGATCGAGCGTGTCGGCGAATACGACCTTGTCTTCCAGGTTGAGGTCGGTCGCAAAATCCTCGCCGAGCAGCCTCGGTATCGAGCCCGGGGGGCCGGCATATACGGTCGAGCCGTCCAGGAGGTCGTGCATCGTGTCGGGCATTTGGGGCGCGCGAGATGCGATGTGCAGGATGCTGGGGTACAGCGGAATGATCGTTGTAATGCCTTCGCGGTAGCGCTTGTTGTTTGTCGCAAACGCGATGTCGCCGTAGCCGCTCCGTAACGCGTCGAGTATTGAAACGCCGCCTTCCGGGGGCGGAATAAGCGTGACCTCGACGCCCGAGTCCTCGTCGACCAGCGTGGTAATCTGCTCTGCAATGACCTTGTCGAGTTCTTGCAGCGGCGTGATCAACTTGACTTCGACGGCAGGCTTCTCGCAGGCCGCGAGCGCGATGCAAAGCGACGCAAGGACTGCGGCGAAGGAAAAACGAACGTTGGGTATTCGTTTGGCCATCCGAGTCACTGTTCCCCTTTCGACTTCCCGAACTGGCTCGGATCCGCACCATCGAGATTCAGCGACTTGACGTAGAGATCCCGCTGCGGGAACGGAATTTCAATGCCGTTCTCACGCAGCGCTGCCAGAATCTCGTTGTGCACGGCGTGTGTAAGCGGCAGTCGATCGCTGAGCTGTCGCGAATACACGTACAGTCTGAAATCGAGGGAGCTGTCGCCGAATCCCAGGAAATAGACGCGCGGCGCCGGCTCGTCGAGCACGAGGGGCATTGCATGCAGCGTCTCTTCCATCACCCGGGTCGCGAGATCCACGTCGGAGCCGTAGGAGATGCCAACCGGCACAATGACGCGAGTGATGGGATCCGTGAGCGTCCAGTTAATGACCTGTTCGGTTATAAAATTCTTGTTGGGAACGATGATCTCTTTACGGTCCCAGTCGGTAATCGTCGTTGCGCGAATCCGGACCTTTGTAACGGTGCCGGTCAGCTCACCGACGGTTACGGTATCGCCGACCCGCACGGGCCGTTCGAACAGGATGATAAGACCCGACACGAAGTTGGCGACGATCTCCTGCAGGCCAAAGCCGAGACCTACCGAGAGCGCCGCGACCAGCCATTGAATGCGCGACCAGTTCCAGCCGATGATGCTGAACACGCCAATGACGCCGATCGTTACGACCGCGTAGCGCAGTAGCGTGTTGACCGTATAGCGACTGCCCGCGTCCATGTTGAGTCGCTGCAGCAGCGCGATATTCATCAGGCCGGGCAGGTTCCTCGACGCAATCACCGTTGTACCGGCGACGATCAGCGCAAGCAACAGATCGGCGAGCGTGACCGGGGCCGGTGTCGCCATGCCGTCGATCGTCACGGACCGCGACCACAGCGATACGTTTTCGAGAAATTGCAGCGCCGGGAGAAGGTCGGACCAGATCGCCCATCCGAATAACACTCCGACCACGAGCAGGCCCGCCTTCAGGAGGCGACGAGTCTGCTGATCGACTGTGTCGAGATTGAGCGGTTTGGGCTCGACGACAGGTATTTCACTGTCTGCTCCCTGTTCGCTCTCGCTGTCCTGTTCGGCCTTGCGTGCCTCGCGCTTTTCCAGCGCCAGTTGCCATTCAATCTTGCGCCGCGCCAACGCCAACCACCGCAGGACGATCAGATTCACAAGGACGATCCCGAGCACAAGCCATATCGTGCTGATGATCCGGTCGGTGAGCATCAATGCGGTGTACAGGTAGCCTGCGAAAGCGAGCAGCGCAAGCGCGATCGGTCCCAGTGTCTTGATCGAAAACCAAACCCACTTGAGACGCGTGACCCAACTCTCGGGCCGCTTGTCGTAGTAGGTTTGCGCAACTGATTCACGCGGATCGCCGAGCCGTCGAATGACCAGGGCAAAAACAACCATGAACGCGACGAAGGCCAGTCCGCCGAGGCTGGCGCGGTGGGCCGCTGACGGCGACTCGTATGCGAGCACGCCTATGAACACGATAGGAGCGCCGAACAAGATCAGCTTGTCGAGCTGTCGGCGCGTTATTGCGAGATTTTGTTCCTGCAGGCCGAAATGCACGCGCGCCACACCCTGCTCCTCGCATATCGTGCGCAACAGCAGCAGGTTGTATAGAAACGGCGCCACGGCGAGCAACGCCAGCGACAACGCGACGGTGAAATCCGTCGGCATCGACGCATGTTGTAGCGCCCAACCGGGCAATGCCAGCGCGAGCGGGAGGGGGAGCACAATGACGGCCGAAATGGCGAGCGCTCTGATTGTCAGGCCGATGTGGTCCGTCGACAGACGGCCGACCTTACTGCTAATCGACCGAAACTGCGCTTTGAGCGGCCGTCGCAAAAGCACGACGGCGGACAGCAGCAGCAACGCAGCGATAGTGGCGGCGGCGCGGCTGCGCAGCGCCTGGAACAGCGCGTTGATCGAATCCATCCATCGCGTCGGTGAAAATACCCAGCTCAGGGCTTCGCCGAAGTAGGCAACTGTGTTGACATCGCCAATGGGGGTACTGGGAGTCCACAGCAGATTCCTGTCCAGGAAGTCGCGGAACTCGTCTGTCGACTGGACGAGGCGCTCCTGCGCTATGTCGAGATCGCCGAGCACGCGCAGGTAGCTGCGGTATGTACTCGCGGCCTTATCGAGAAGTTCGCGCCGGTCTTCAAGCAGCCGAACGACCTCGCTGCGGATCGACGACCGTTGCTCGTCCGAGACATCTTGCGATACGTTGCGCATCGTCTGGGCGACAACCTCGTCAAACGCAGCAAGCTCCGTACTTTTCTCTTCGATGCGTATTCGCGCAAGGCCGATCGTCGACAGCGCCTCGCGCCGCGTACGGACATCGCTGCGATACTGTGTGAATCGCGGCAGGTCACGGCGCTCCGCGAGGAGCAGCTGGCCGACAGCCTGCCTTGCGCCGCCGATCTCGAGGCGCTGGCGCATGCGCGTCAGGCTCTGTTCGATCCGCTGCGCCTCGCGTTCGGTTTCGGCGAGCTGACTGGTCGCGCGCTCGATTTCGGCTGCTATGGAGGGCAGCTCACGTGTGAGCGCCGCATTTTCTTCCGCAATCTCCTTGATCGCGGGATGCTTGTCAGCCGCGGCCAGCTCCGCCTCGATCGCGTCTGCCTGTGCCTCGGCTACGGAAATCTGCCGCCTGCTATTAACGATCTGCTGCAGGAAGTCGACCCTGTCACGTCGTTCGACCGCCCCACGCGCGGCGACATCACGCCGCGCGCGCATCAGGTCGAGGCGCACGCCGTAGCTCGAGATTTCCTGTTCGAGCTGCTCGATCTGGGCAGCGCCGACATCGCGTCTGAGCGCCGCGGCCAGTTTGCGAGCATCGGTGAGAATCGCAAGTTCGGCGGGCGGCGGTGTTGCATCGATGAGGTTTGTCAGGTCGTCGCGGATACTGCGTAGCTCATTGATGCGCTGGCGGGCAACGGCAGGCCTGTCTGCCTGGTCGGCAAGTTGCGACTCGAGTCCCTCAAGGTCGGCTTCGGCGGCTGCGAGATCGGCCATCTCGCGCGCGAGCACCTGTTCGATTTCACTCAGCAGCATGTCGTCACGAATACCGAGGGAGGCTGTCGTCGGATCCCAAGGCGGTTGCTGCGCCAGGATCTCCTGCAGTTGACGGATTTCGCCCGGAGCCGCGTCCAACGCCATGGCGAATGCGGCGGCGGCCGATTCCGCGGCCCGCCTGTTGCCGATCTGTGCCTGTGCATCGCGCAGTTGACTGATAACCAGGTCACGCGTTTCGTCGTCGAGCCCTTCGCGCGCTTCGATATTCTGAATAGCCACGTCGATCTGCTCGCTGCCGACGTCGCCGTTGGAACGAACAGAGGGAATGGGAGAGTCAGCAGTCTGCGCGGCTACAGCACCGGTCAGTGCGATCGAAATCAGGAACAGGAGCTTTTTCAAAGAGGGTACTCAATTCTGCTCACATCGAAATTGTAGCGATAGTTGCATATCGACGAAACACCGCGAGAAGGGTCGGGTCTCCCGGGCACCCGCGGTGTACGCTACCTGGAACGCGTACGTTCTAGATTGTCGAACCGATTCAGACGCGGTGGTTCGGTGTTGCGGCGGACAAAAAAAACGGGCCCGAAGGCCCGCTAGTCTGCCGATCAATCGATCAGCTCAGGGGGATGTAGTAGGCGCCGGTTCGGGCAGCGATCGAATCGGTCCTGTCTTCGTAGCTGCCGGCGCGCACAAGCAGTTCCGATACCATGACGAACAAATCGTGCGTCTCGCGTTCATCGAGCAGCGAAGGCAGATCGAACTGGCGGCGAATCCCTTCCTCGTGGAACGCATAGAACATCGAGCGCATCGCAGTGCTCATGTCGCGTGCCGCTTCTGAACTGTCGACGAAGAACTGCATGATCACTTCGGATACGTCGGCCTCCAGCTGCGCCCGGTCGAATCGCGCCTGAACCGATGCCCAGACCAGGTCGAGGTCGCCGGCCGAGTGACGGTACTCATCGTCGAACATCGTCGGTGCGAATCGCTCCATCTCATGGTAGAGCTCTCCCGAAACGCCCGGTTCCTCACACATCTGTCTGAGTGAATCGGGGCCTATTTCGTCGTTGGCCAATAGCACGCCCATTTCCGCTTCAAGATCGATTTCGCGGATGAGATTCTGGTAGCAGTGCTCGACCGGGTTGGCGGACTCAAGTACGAGTTCCGTCTTTGCCATGATGTTGGATACGACTCGACGCCGCGTCCACTGATCCAGACCACCAAGCAGGCTGGCGTCATCGGTACCCAGGTTGAAGAGCAACGTCGACACCTCCTTGAGGATCATCTCATTGATGGTCTTGGGCTCGGGCTTGCTTTGTGCGTGTGCGTTCATCTCGGTCTCCTGTCATGTGACAATGTCAGTTTCCCGGTATCGGCGAGTCCGGTCTGGTGCGTTCGACTCAGGGTCTGGTTGATACGCCTCAGCCTGTAAGCCCTTGAAAACATTGGCCTGATAGGGATCGATGCAATAGCAGATGCTCTGCGAATATTCGACATTGGCGAACGTGCCACGGCTGCTGGCCGAGACGCTGCGCGACGATTACGCCACCGACCCGGCGCCGCTGCTCGCGAAGGTGGGTATCGACGCGGCCACGTTCCTGCGTCCCGGAGCGCGCGTACCGTACCGGAAGATGTGCGAGCTCTGGGCGCTCGCGGTCGATACGACGCAGGACCCGCTGTTCGGATTCCGCGTCGGCGAGCGTTCGAGGCCAACCGACTTCTACGTACTCGGCCATTCGTGGATGGCGAGCGCGACGCTCTCGGACGCGTTCGAGCGCCTCTGTCGTTTCGTCGCCGTGCTATCGACGGAGGAGACAGAAATCACTCTGCAAAGGGACGAGGATGCGGTGGTAATTGTCGAGTCGTTTCCCAATGCGGCGCTGGTGCCGCACAAAGCGGCCAGCGATGCGGGCTACGTCGCGCTCATCAGGCTCTGCGAGGCCATTGCACGCCGTCCCGTGCATCCGGTCGGCGTGGAGCTGGTCGTCGCCGAAGATGAAAGCCGCATCGAATACGACAGACTGTTTCGGTGCCCGATCGTGTACGAGGCGGAGGTCGAGAAGCTGTACTTTGCCCTTGCGGACGCGGAGCAGCCGCTGCCCGGATCAGTCCCAGAGATACTCGATGCGTCCGATCAGATCGCCGATCGATACCTGGAAACGCTCGACATGAGCACGGTGTCTGCCGATGTACGTAAGCAGATCATTCAGTTGCTGCCGTCCGGACGCGCCGACCAGTCAACGGTCGCCGATAAGCTGTATCGCAGCCGGGCGACGTTGCAGCGACAGCTGCATGCGGAGGGCACGAACTACCGGCAGATTCTCGACTCGACTCGGCGCGGTCTCGCCGAACGCTACTTGCGCGCGGGCGAACTGACCCAGGCGGAGATCTCTTTCCTTATGGGCTTCGCCGATCAGAGCAATTTCGCCAAAGCGTTCAAGCGGTGGGTGGGCGTGACGCCAGGCGAGTACCAGAAAATTTCTGAGACAGGCCAACGCGAGCAAGCCGACGGTCAAACAATTGCCAGCGACTAGCGCATCGCGTTCCAGATGTAACGAATGCATTTCAGTCGTGCGTAACGTATTCTCGAGAATATCTTTGGTGACGTTGGTGGCTGGGACCGCGTGGCAAGCAGACGGCGAATGATGGCTCGTCAATCATTGAGGATGTTGGCAACAGCAGCTGGGTGGTTGTTGTTTACCACCGCTTCGGCGCAGTCGGTATTTCAGCCGCTTGGTTCCCACCTGACGCTTGGTGACGTGACGTCGCGTTCGGATAGCCGATCAATAGCTGGCAATCCGGCAACGCCGGCCATGCGACAGGCGGAACAGCAGAACAGCGAAAGCCGGGCGGTCCTGAGCGGAGCGGCCGGGCTGGAGTACGGCAACCTCGAGAATGTGTTTGAGTTTGTCGATGAAATCTCCGGCGGCTACAAGCCGTCGGGAGGAGGGCGGCCCGGTCCGGATCCTGGCATCGACATCGGCAGGATAATCGATGCGATCGATCCGAACATTCGCCCCGCCATTGACGCGATCAGGAGAGAGATTACGACGCAGGCCGGCATCCTGGCGCTGATTGCAAGCGAGGGCTATGGAAAGACCTGGCTCGCCGCGGACATTCCCATCGCATGGAACAACGAGTTTCTCGGCGGAACATGGACAACACACGTGGGCTGGTCCGGCGTTTCAAAAGCCTATGGTGTGTCTGTGCCGATCGATTTCGACGTTGATCGGGCAATTGCAGAGCTCGAACGGTGGATCGAAGAAGCAAACGGCGACCTCTCGGGGGAAGTCGCGCTCAGCGACCAGGTGTCCGTCCGCGTGGACCCTGCCAGCGGCAACACAATCGTCCTCCTCGACAACGATAGTTCGCTAATCACAAAGGCGGCAAGACTGACAGACGTCGGTTTCGGATACAGCCGGCCGGCATGGTCCTCGCCGAACGGGCGCCTGTACGTCGGCATCGAAGCGAGGCTCTACTTGATGGAGCTGTCGCGGCTCAGCGCGAGACTCGGTGATATCACTGATTCCGAGGAGCTGTTCAAGTCGATTCGCGATGCCGATTTTCGCTCGGCCACCGATGCGGGACTGGATATTGGTCTGTTGTGGGTGGGAGAAACCTATCAACTCGGCGCGCAGTTGACCAACGTCAATCAACCGACATTCGATTTCCCCAGCGTGGACCTTGCGCCGTACCGCGACACGGCACTCATCAGCTTCCTCGAGCGCGACCAACGCTACGTCATGGACAGACAACTCAAGCTCGAGGCGTCGCTTTTCGGCCGCAATCGCAAGTGGGCAGCCCATCTGGGTTTCGACGCAGATCCGGCAACCGACGCCATGGGTGACAGGTTTCAGTGGGCGACGGCCAGCGTAGCGCTGGACTTTGAGTCGTCGTGGTTGTCCAACCTCCGGTTCGGCTATCGCCAGAACCTGGCCGGCACCGAATTAGGTTACGTCAACGCGGGCGCGACTGCTTTCAGGCATCTGAATATCGATGTCGCATCGGCGCTCGATACGGTCCGAATCGATGGCCAGAATTTGCCTCAGGGTCTGATGGTCAGTCTCGGAGTGCAGTTCAACTGGTAAGAGATCCAGGACCGGTCATGCACCCGGCCCGCCAACGTCGATTGCATCGACGTCGATTACATCGGCCGGCCGACAATGAAGAAATAGCCGGCATCGACTATCAGCCACAGGCCAAGTGCCAGGATCAGCCAGGGCATAATGAAATCTGACGCGCGCTCGAGCTTGCTCCCGGCGGAGTCGAGAAAAGGCCTCGCCCGTTCGCCGGCGACCGCGACTGCGGCCGGCACGATTGCGAACAGGGCAGCGTAGCCGAGGTTGTACGCGCCGAGTGCGAGGAGTGAAGGCCCCGGCCCGAGATCAGCCTGGACAATCTGGCTCACGGCGCCGAGATAAGGCAGCGCGAATGGGAGACCGATGAAGTTGACGACGGCCCCGTAGCCGAAACATTTCAACGGCGTCGGCTCCCAGGCAGGCTCGGGCGCACCCGCCGGCTTCCTTGTGCGGATGCTAAAGAATGCGCCAACCAGCGCGACGCCGACCAGCGAACCGATCGCGAAGTCAATATCTTGCGGATTCTCGAGGCGAGTGGCGATACCGTCAATCCCGAACGAGACAGCTACGCCCGCAGCGAAGTACGCAATCGTGTGTCCGATGAGAAGTGCCGAGCTGTTGGCTATCGGCCAGGACGTGGTAGTGGCGAAGACGAGTAGTGCGAATAGCACCGGGTTCACGGCGTCGACCAGTAGAATCGGGATGAGGACTAGCGTCAGTTCGAGCATGCATGTAAATTAACATGGCACTGCCGTGTACCCACAAGCTGCCCCATCTTGCCGCGGGCGATCGCGCTGGATCACGGCATTTTTGCTTCTGCTACGCTGTAGCGTCTGCCCGTGAACCCATTCGAAGAGCAAGGAGAATAGCAAATATGAAGCTTATGGAACGCAGCAGGATCGGCATTATGGCTATGGTCGCTACCATTCTGGTGACGTCCGGCTGTGCGTCGGCGCCTAACACGGTGACGCGCTCGGCACCGGGCGCGGACTTCAGCCAGTATTCGACCTTCGGGTACTTCGAATCGCTGGCCACGGACGGGTCAGGCTACGAGTCGATCTTGAGCAACTTTCTGAAAGTAGCGACCGCACAGCAACTCGATCGGCGTGGCTACTCGTACTCTGATTCGCCCGACCTCCTCATCAACTTCTACGTTCACACGAAAGAGAAGATCCGAACGCGAACCGTTCCGTCGATGAGCGCGTACTACGCGTACCGGGACCCGTTCTACTACAATCCGTGGGTGGGTTACGGGGCCTACGAGACCCAGATCGATCAGTACACGGTCGGAACGCTGAACGTGGACGTGGTGGACGCAAAAAGCAAGAAACTCGTATGGGAAGGCGTCGTGAGCGGCCGCGTGACCGATAGTGCGATTCAGAACCTGGAAAAGTCCGTCGACGACGCGATCGCGGCGATCATGAAGGATTTCCCCAGCCGCTGAGCCGCGTCTGGCTCGTCGACGCAACAGCGCGTCGAATCACGAACGAGCGAAATCCTGTGTCGCCGCACACCCGGCTCAGAGGACAAACAGGTGAATTCTGGTGCCGTTTGCCGGTCAAACCCGTTCGTCGCGAGGCGCTCCCCGGTGCCTCGCGCTCGCAAAGCGCTTCGCGTATTGTGCAGTACAGTACGCCAGCACCCGGTGGACGCAATGCGTATTCGGCGTGCCGGCGAGAGAATGACCTTGGAGAAAAAGAAGATGATGTTGGAGAAAAATGTGAAAAACATGAAAGGACTTGTTCTTATTCTGGGCGTTTTCTTCCTCGGCGCCGCGGTGGCGCAGGACGAGACGCCGGCGGATACGGCGGAAGCGTATAGCCACCTCGAGAAAGGCAAATCGGGTTTCCGTGAGACGTGGATTAATCCGAATACCGACTGGACACGCTTCGACTCGCTGTTTCTCTGGGAGGCCGAATTCCAGTATCGGGACGTTGGCCCGGCTCGTCGTAGCCGCCTCACCATGATGAACTCTCGCCAGCGGGAATTCGGTATCAGCGAGGCGGACCGGCAGAGTTTCGAGGAGGTCGTGTCCGAGGCTTTCGTTGGGGAGCTGCAGAAAGCGAAGAACCTTCGAATCGTCGACGACATCGGCCCGAATACACTCATTATGCGCGGAGCGCTGCTCGACATCATCTCGCGCGTGCCGCCCAGGACGGTCGGGCGTAGCGAGATTTACCTGGCCAGCGTTGGCGAGGCGACGTTGATGGTCGAGCTCATCGACTCCCGCGACGGGGAAGTCGTGGCCGTCATATCCGAGCGCCGTACGATTCAGTCCGGTTCCGGGCGTATCGACGAATTCACCATGCCTGCAACCAGGGCAAGCGTTATGGCGGACATCAGGCGCTGGGCACGACGTGCGGCCAGCAAGCTCCGCTCCGAACTCGAGGAAGCGCTGGAAGGCTAGCGGTCACAGGCTGGCAGTCACCGTAAGGCTTGCATTCGGGTGACTGCCAGCACAGCGGGCGCGGAGAAACAAACCGGATGCCCGGCTCGCGACCGACGGTGCGCCGAGCTTGATTCACCCGATCAGGCCGACTTTCCCAAGAGCTTGTTTCAGATCTGCAAAAGAGCCGCAGCGCTCACCGTATTCGAGCTGTTCCGGCCAGTAGCCTTTCCCACCGATCAGTAGCGTCGTCCCACGTTCTTGACACACCGCGCCAATCTCACGACATGCTCGTTCGAGCATCGCATGGTCTGTCGACCATGCGGATGCCGACAGAGCGATCAGTTGCGGGGGCTCGGCCGAGTCCCCGATAAACTGAACCAACTCCGCGGACGGCGTATCGGCGCCAATCCAATGAGCGTCGATGGCCGCGGATCGGAGACACAATGACGCCAGTGAAAGGCCGAGCGTATGGCGCTCGCCGGAGACGGTAGCCAGCAGGCCGATCGGAGCGTCCCTCCCGACATCAAAGTCAACAGCCACGAGGGCTAGCGATTGAGCCAGCTTGCCGGTAAACAGGTGCTCATCGATGACGGAGAGCTCGCCATCGGCCCAGCAGCGGCCGACTTCCGCAATCAACCGGCCGAGAATATCGGCCACGGCAAACCAGTCTTCTTCGGTTGCTCGCAATGCCAGAATCTCGTCACGAATCTCTTCGATGCGGGCTTGTCTCAGCATGCGCAGCAAGTCGAACGCCTGCGCCGAATCGCCCGGCGATACCTCGTGTTGAGCCACGAGCTGTTCGATGGCTGCGCGGTCAAAGCGCCGATGCCCGCCGGCAGTAGTTGTGTACGGAAGTCGGCCCTCGTCAGCCCAGCGCCGCAGGGTTGTCGGGCTAACGCCCAATATCCCACCTGCCTTGCCTGATCTTATCCAGTTTGTCATTGAGCTATGCCGAGGCGCCGGCGGCTTCCCTGAATCAGCATCTTCGCCGAAAACAGCCATTTCGATTGATTCATGGCCGAGGTACCTTCAAACGCTCGACAAATTCAACCGCATCAAATACTCTCGACGAGAAGGAAAAGTGCTCGGCATCCAGCCACGGTACCACGGCGCGACTGGTATCGCATTTCGCAAAAAGAAAACAGCAACCGGCGAGTTGCAACATTCTCCGTTCAACGAAGAAGACAATCAGGAGCGATCGCATGCATTTGGCCAAGCCAGCGCCACTGCTCACTGAGCCACTGAGTGCCAGGCGTGATGCCGTTGATTGCCTGTCTGCCGTCATCGAGCTCGACCGGCTCGAGCCGGACAGTCCCTTGCCGATAGGGCGGGGAATTGGGTAGGGGCAGGTACAGACTTTGTTCCATTCTTGTCGCGTCCCTGGCGATGAGTTTTGCTGCCGACTCGAAAGCTAATTCAGACAAAGTCGCGGACCTCGCCGAGGCGGGGGACTGGGTGCAGATTCTGCTGCCCGTCGGCGGTTACCTCGGTGCGTGGGCGCAGGGTGACAAAGAAGGTGCGATTCAACTGACGAAGGCACTTGGCGCGGCAGGTGTATCGGCACACTTTTTCAAGCAGGTGGCCGAGCGTGGTCGCCCCGATGCAACCGACAGCCGCTCCTTCCCGTCGGGGCATACCACAGCAGCGTTTGCCGGCTCCGAGTTCATTCGCACTCGCTACGGCAATGCCTGGGGAATACCTGCGACGTTGGCAGCCGCCTTCGTAGGGTATACGCGCATCCGCGCCAACAAGCACTTTCGTGACGACGTCCTCGCCGGCGCCAGCAATGGGCTGATGTGGAACTGGTATTTCACATCGCCGTATGCGAACAGCATGGCTGTTCGGCCGGCGGCATTCGATGACGGCTACGGTTTCGATGTGCGCTATGAGTTCGACGGGCAACGACTGCCGCAACCGGATGACGGACGCAAGCCGAGGTTTCGGTACGGCGTCGAGTGGGGTCCGGTCACCCAGGACACGAACCTGTTCCGGTCTCCTCGTGACGTCGGATTTCCCATCGACCTTGCGACTGCGGAGACGGAGTTCGACTTCACTTCCCGGGTGTCGTTTGACTACTTCGCCAATCGTCACGAATGGTCGGCTTACCTGGCGCCGATGGAACTCATCGAATTCGACACGGCATCGGTTCTTTCCGAACCGGCCCTGTTTGCAGGGACGGTCTTCGTACCCGTTCCGGATTCGGATTTCGAGGCCAGATACAATTTCATCGAAGCCAGGGCCGTCTACCGATACCGTTTGTACGATTCCAGTCGAACGATCGTGCGCATAGGTGGGGGTGCAAGCTACCAGCAGACGCTGTTGGGCATTACGCAGTTCTTCGGAACAGCGCGAAACAAGACAGTCATCGACTCTGCGACAGCCGACGTCAAAGATATCAAGGCGATAGCCTCATTGCGGTTTCAGCACCGCCTGACAAAACGGCTCGAAGCGGAGCTTCAGGCGGACGGTTTCCCGGGAAGTGACCGCTACCTGAATGCAGCCATGCTCTTGAATTGGCGGGCCGCTCCCGGATGGTCCATGGGCATCGGCGCTCGTTACATAGACCGGGAGGTGAGCTCTGATGATGTCTACAACAAGCTGCAGGTCGGCGACCTGGTGCTGACGGTCTCTCATGATTTCTTCTGACGCACAGCTCGTTGGCCGGGTCTCGCTGGCACGCCTGCGGCGTTTTGAACTTACTCGGGCGATTGGAACTCCAAGAGCCTCACACTGCTGGCCGAGGAATCCAGCCATTGTCAACTTCTCTATCGGAGTCGCGCAAACATGATGATTCGTAAACTGTTCTCAATTTCCAGCTCGATTGGCCGCCAACTGGCCGCCGCTCTTCTTTTGGTTTCCATCGCCATTCCCGCGCTGGCTGACGAGGATTGCGATGAGGCATGCCAGGCGGCACGGAAGGCGCAGGATCCGCTCGCCCCGATCAACGCGCTGTTGACTGACAACACGATCGGATTCGGACCGAATAGCGACAACAGGACCTACAACTATCAGCTCCAACCGGTCTTTACGATTGAGGGCGACAGTGCGAACGTCATTTTGCGCGGATTGCTCCCATACATCGGGATACCCGACGGTACGGGCGGCACGGATTACGGGTACAGCGATACGGTAGTCCAGGGCTTCTATGTTCCCGAAGTCGATCCCGGCGTGTTCAAGCTGGGCTATGGCGTCCAGGTATCGCTCGATACGGCCAAGGACGGGTTTGGCGGACCAGGCAATGGCGCGGGCGTCGCCGTGGTTGGCTTCCAATTCGCCGGCAATCTCGCCTATGGCGGCGTTGTCGGACACCTTTGGGGCGAAGGTGACTTCTCCGTCACGACCATACAGCCGATCGCTTTTTACAGCTTCGAGGAATTCCTGGGAGGGGGCTCTTATATCGGCTACTCGAATACGTGGAGCTACGACTGGGACTCGAAAGACTGGGTCATACCGATCGGAGCAACTTTCGGCAAGACCTTCATTCTGGATGGCGGGTACTTGCTGGACATGAACGCCGGAGTCTACCCGCTGGTAGAAGCGCCGGATGGCGGCAACGATTACCAGCTCAAATTCGGGATTTCATGGTTCTTTCCATAGGACGGGCCATGGCGCGAGACTTCGAGAATTATCGTGAGAGACTGTTGGGAGCGAGAAGATGAAGCGAACGACCATTCGTGTCGCTGCGTTTTCGCCGGGAAGTCGAGAGGACAAAGAAATGTTGGTTAGAGAAATGCTGGTTAGAACACTGATCTGCGTGTTGGCATTAACGTCGATGAATGCTATGGCGGTGGATACGGTGTATTTCAACGCCGAGGTGTACACGGTCAATCCGAACCAACCGTGGGTCAGCGCCATTGCCGTTGAAGACGGCAGGTTCGTGGCCGTTGGTAGCGACAGCGAGGTGAAAGCACTGGCGACCAAGTCGACCCGGATGGTGGATATGGAAGGCCAGTTCATGATGCCCGGGATGATCGACAGCCACACCCACCCGGTGCGAGTGATCATGATGGAAGATGTGCTCTTCCGTAACGATAATTTCATACCACGCACCCCCGCGGAGTTTGGGGAGATACTCAAAGCTTACGCCGACAAGAACCCCGACAAAGAGTGGATTTACGGTGCTGCGTTTTCCTGGACCTATTTCCTGGGCTCCGGCATTGCGATGGACCGCCATTTCCTCGACAAATATGTCGCCGATCGCCCTGTGGTTATCGAGGACGACGGTGGTCACGTCGTGGTCGCGAACACGAGGGCGCTGCAGATAGCGGGCGTGACCGCAGATACGCCGGACCCTGTCGGTGGCAGCATTGCGCGCGACGCAGACGGGCAGCCAACAGGCCGTCTCAACGCGGCGCCGGCGATCAAACTGGTGCTAAGGCATCATCCACGGTTCGAGCTCGACGACGTCTACTACGCGGCCAAGAAAGCGACCGGCATCATCACGTCTTTCGGCTTTACGGGCATCAAGGTGCTGGAAGGCGATGAGGTGCAGATGGCGGCGTTCAAGCGGCTTGATGAGGAGGGCGAGCTGAAAATGGACGTTCGTCACTTTCCCTATCAGGAGGATTTCTATTTCGGTTTTCGCAACGACGACGCGATCCTGGCGCGGGACGAGTATGAGACCGAACACTACAAAGTCGACGGGGTTAAGCTCTTCATCGATTCGACGCCCTTCGGCCGTGCCATTGCGGTTAAACAGCCATTCATCGGGGATGGCACCGACTTCGGCAAGACCTTCACGACCTATGAGCAGTACCGGGACGACATGGTGCGTTGGAACGGCCTGGGGCTGTCCGTCGCCACTCACACCATGGGCGACAGGGGCCTCGAGCTCGAGATCAGGGCCATGGAGGAGTCGGCAGAGATCAACGGCCTGGAGAAAGTCCGAAACCTCAGAAACCAGGTAGCCCATGCCATGATGGTAGATCCGGCCGACATTCCACGGCTGCGGCACGTCAACGGCTTTCTCGAGTTCTCCCCCAACGTATTCCTTGGCTTGCAGTTATTCGATGTGGCCGCGCAAGATCTGGAAATGAGCCAACTCAGACGTATTTGGCCTATGGCCGATGCGGTGAACAACGGCGTCAATTACACCATCGCCAGCGACTGGATCCAGGCGCCAATGAACCCCTTCCTGCATATCGAGCAGGCCATGACCCGCAGCCAGCAGGGCGCCGCAGAGATCCAGGACAAGTTCGACCCTGCCCAAACTATCTCTTTGCCGCAGGCGATCAAGGGTTACACCATTAATGCCGCACGCATCATGCGTATCGAAGACAGGGCCGGATCGATCGAAGTTGGCAAGAACGCCAACTTCTTGGTGATCGATCGGAATCCGTTTGATGTTCCGGTCAACCAGATACACAAGCGGTTTGCGAAACAGGTGTTCTTCGAGGGCGAGTTGGTGCATACCAATGAAAAACAGGTGGAGCGCGACTAAATCGAGCAGCTGCACTCCTTACCACGTTGGGAAAAGAACATGAGAATAATGGTCCCGCTAGTTGCCGTTTTGTTGGGTGCGTGCGCCTCGGTTGCGAATCTGAAAGACTTCCGCGCGTCGAGCGCGGACATCGATTTTGACGATGTGTCTGCCAGAAAAAACAGCATTGACGACGCATCCAACAATAATGAGAGTAGCGCTGATTACCTGACCGTCGTCGAGTCTGAATCGACGGAACAGCTCATCGCATTGATCGCTGAGGCATTGCAGGGCAGTGGTTACACACCGGTGAAGACGGATCGCTCTAACGGCGTCGTTTTTGCCGAGCGGGGCCTGCGTGCGAATGAGTACGGGTCCGTTGCCGGCGTTTACCTCGAGGCCGCCTCAGGCGCTTTCACCGTGTATGCGCGCGTCGACACGACTCAGGGGGTCACCGGTGGCTGGAAAGAGAATCGCGCCAAGCATATTCTCGACCGCTTGTGCGTGCTGGCACCCTGTAAACCTCACGCGACCGGCTAGGCCGATGTCGTCGAAATTACTATTCCACAAATACTATTTCAAAGGAATAACGCTATGAGCACCAAGCTATCAATCCTGGTCATTCTGACGTTGCTGGCGTCCAGCGTTCAGGCAACGACGTTCAAGCAGCCGGATCAGGAATTCATAGAGGCTGCGGCGTCAATCGGAATGACTGGCGAGAACTGGGACTCGCCCGAATTCGTTTCGTCTTCGATGCCGCACGTGTACAAGTTTGCACACAGCTACACGTTGCACAAAGGCGATTACGTCCGTGAACTCGAGAGTAGCGATAAGCCGCTGGATCTCGAACGGGTTATGGTCCAGGAATTCGATGGTCCCATCTCTGCAAAAGACTTCCTGATGAACCGTATGCAGAACCACAATGCGGTCATCATCAAGGACGGCAAGATTGTGCACGAACACTATGGAAACGGGCTGGATGAGTTCTCCACTCACCTCGACATGTCCGTATCCAAGTCTTTCACCGCCATGGCCGCGGCGATCGCTGTCGGCAAGGGCTTGCTTGAGTGGGACGACAAGGCAATCCAGTACGTGCCGGAGCTCGAGGGCACGGCCTTTGAGACCGCAACCGTGCAGGAAGTCTCTGACATGCGTACTGCGGTCGTGCTCGCGGCTGGCACCGCTGAGAAGTACTGGGACACGCGCCTGTCCGAGGCGCAGGGCTATTACGGCCAGGAGAAGTCCGCAGCCTATCCGAACGGCACGATGGACTTCTTCCCGCTGATCACGGAGCGTCAGGACTACGCCATGGGCGAGAAGTACGACTACCAGGACGTTAACAGTGAATTGCTGGGTCTCATTGTCGACCGCGCGACCGGTGAGTCTTTCACGACGATTCTCGAGCAGGACCTGTTGCAGAAAGCAGGTATCGCCGCCGATGCGCATTTCATGTCGGACAAGAAAGGCCTGGCAATGGGTTCAACTGGCATGAACATGGCCACCAAAGATCTCGCGCGCGTGGGTTTGCTGTTCCTGAATGAGGGCAGGAACGAAAAGGGAGAGCAGGTGTTGCCGGCCAAGTTCGTTTCCGATCTCTGGGAAGGCAACGACAAGGTGCGTAGCGCGTGGCTGAAGGGTAAGGAGTCGGCACTGGCCGACGGGTACTACAAGGACCAGTTCCGCCTTCTAGAGGTGGGTGGTTACCGCGTCCTTGCGATGGTCGGCGTCAACGGCCAGATGTGCGCCATGAACCTGGAAACGAACACCGTGATCGCATTGAACGGTGCGTATCCCATGGCAGAGACGCCCCGATTCGCCGCCATGCAGTTCCATCAATTCACTCCGGCAATCCTCGATGCCGTGTCGTCGAATTGACCCCAAGGCAGCCGAAGCCTCAAGTGAGCGCCACCCGGAACAGCGCTGGCACTCGTGCGTATGAACTCAGCTTCGCGCACGAGTGCTGGCATGCGACGCCGATCGGGCGAAGTAGCGCCCGGTCGTTAAATATCACACCCCAAACGGGAGAGAGACAATGAATCGAGCCTTGTTTGCTCTATTAGTGTTGGGCTTCGCGACTTCGGCGACCGCGGTAACTTATCACGATCCCGTTAAAGAAGTTGAAGAAGGCCTCAACGTGTTCGGCGCGGGTATCGCCAACTGGGAAGAGCAACACCTGGGCGCCTTCACCTATCCTGACGCGCACCTCTATCACCGCCACGCTTACATTGCCAATGACCCTTTGCAAAAAGCGCCAATGACCAAGTCTGAGGTGCAGGTGGACATCACCAAAGTGCAGGTATTTGGGGGCACAAAACCTATCGATCTGTATACCTTTATGCGCGACCGCGCCAACGTCCATAGTTTTGTGCTTATGGACAAGAGCGGAAAGATCATGGCTGAAGACTATTGGAACGGCACTGATATCAATACAGCCAACCATGCAATGTCTGCCGGCAAGTCATTTACCGCAATGACCTCATCAATTGCTGCTGAAAAAGGCTACTTCCAGATGACGGACCCAATCGAAAAGTGGATTCCAGAGTTTGAAGGTACGCCACTCGAGGGTGCAATCGTGCAGCATTTTGCCGACATGCGAGCAGGCGTGCGCACAATCGACGCTGAACATGACGATGCCAACGACTATCACTGGTCAATGGGCGAATGGTCTACGTGGGATTGGTCGATGCCTTTAGCCGCCGGATATAACGGCTTTGACGTTGATGAGAACGGAAAACCCATCAACAGAAAGGGTGCCCACGGTCGTCTGGACGGCATCGAGGACTTTATTGAAGTGCTCGGTCAAAACGTGAAGCTGGGTAACGCTCACGGCGAGGGCTACAATTACAAGTGCGCAAACACTGAAATCCTGGGCCTGGTCACTGAGCGCGCAGTAAAGCGAGCGACGGGTCAGTCATATAATGAGTTCATGGAATCCGAACTCTGGACCCAGGGTGGGTTCCAATCACCGTTGGCTGTTTACTCGGATCTGAACCATGGCCGTATGCCGTATTCGGGAGGCGTAAACCCGACGACCCGTGATTTCGCGCTTATGGCTCAGCTCATGGCGAACGGCGGCAAGAATTACAAAGGCCAGCAACTCATCCCAACGTGGTTTGTTGAGCAGGTGAAAAACGGTAACGATGAAGTTCGCCAAGCCTGGCAATTTAAGGACAACCAAGAGCAGGTCGCCGACCCGGATGGCTTCTATACGAATCAGTTTCGGACCGTGAGCATCAATGGTCGCAAGGTATCGGCCATGGTCGGCGTGAACGGGCAGTTTAACGTTATCGATTGGAAGACCGGCAATACAATCTCTATTTTCTCGAGTTTTGGTAAGCCATCGGGCCCAACGATGATTGCAACGTTTTTCAACATCATTGACGGTGCTTTCTCGGCCGCAGAGCAAGCTCAAATGGCAAACTGATAAGGTATACATCATGAACCAAGCTGCTCTCGGCGTTTTGCGCGCTAATATCGCCACTAACGGATTAGCGGGCGACGTAACATCCCATAGGGAAGATCAAGCCACCTACTTTGACCAGGTTATGATGACGATCTTCCATGCGTTGGATCAAACAGAGGAGTAATAGGATGTCATCGAAATCTGCAAGCTTCGTGGTTCTTCCATCCACTCGGCAGTTTATGTGGGGCTTCTTCGCCGCGTGTCTGCTATACGGCGCTGTCGCAGCACAGACCAACGAAGCCGATACTATCTTCGTCAACGCCAGGGTCTACACGGTAGAAAAGCGCCAGCCCTGGGCCGACGCCTTTGCACTCTCGAACGGGCGCTTCTCGGCGGTGGGAAGCCGGGCCGAGGTTGAGAAACTCAAGGGCAAGGATACGAAGATCATCGATCTTGGCGGCAGGTTCGTGATGCCCGGCTTCAATGATGCGCACTCACATCCTCTTCGTTCGCAGCTCTTTATCGACGTCGATCTGGAAATCCCGGTCTCCTCGGTGCCAACCATCGAAGAGTTCAAAGACCTCGTCAAATCCTACGCT
>JAAUXY010106978.1_pt1 | contig 26116 bp, 32 predicted proteins | sample 7278121 | NCBI WGS metagenome assembly JAAUXY01 (sample SAMN14350117, study PRJNA611818) | marine sediment metagenome | isolation source: surface marine sediment (1.8m) | place: French Polynesia: Moorea | collected 2018-08 | reverse complement strand
GGCCAGGCGGTGAAGGGAAGGCGCTGCGCCTGTCGCAGCCGCCGCGCCCCGACCTGCCGATTTACCTGGCAACCCTGGGGCCGAAGTCTCTGCAGATGACCGGCGAGCTCGCGGACGGCTGGCTCGGCACGTGCTTTCTCCCTGAGCACGCCGACGTATTTTTCAACGACCTGCGCGCAGGCGCCGACAAGGCAGGCCGTTCGCTTGCCGACATCGACATTCAGGCAGGCGGATATTTTGAGATCGGCGACGACGTCGAGCGGCTGATCAACGAGCGCAAACCCGCCATGGCCTTCACGCTCGGCGCCATGGGCTCCCCGAAAACGAACTTCTATAACGACGCATACTGCCGCGCCGGCTTCGAAGACACCGCCAAGGAGGTGCAGGGATTGTGGGTGGACGGCAAACGCGATCAGGCCGTTGCCGCCGTCCCGGATGAGCTCGTGCTCATGGCCAATCTCATCGGCACGGAAGACATGGTCAAAGCGCGCCTCAAAGCGTTCAGTGACGCCGGCGTCAATACGCTGCGCCTCTCTACCGGCGGCGAGACCTGGGCGGAGCGAACTGCGGCTCTGGAAGAGGCGATGGATCTGATCAAGCGCACCAGCGCCTGAACCGCAGGAAGCTATGCGGCTGCAGCCGCGTCCATCCGGACCAGTTCCCCGAGGCAGGCCAGCATCGCGCGATTGGAGTTGAAGAAGTTGCGGTTGACGTTGAGCACGCTGGAGATACGCGCTTCTTCGACACCGTCGTCTTTGATTGCGTCATAAATGGCTTCGTGGCACTGCTGGTGCGATGCTTCCACTGCCAGCGCAAGCTCCTCGAGCACGTCGGCCGTCACGGATTCCGGCTCATCAGCCAGGCGTGCCAGCCGTTGATAGAGCGAGCGCTGCGCTTCCGTCAGACCGACGAAGAGCTCCGGATCCTCCCGCGCGACGCGAAGGTAGTCCGTCACCACGTCCTTGACGAGCTTGCCTGCAACCTGGGCGTCCCTGGCCGCATGCAGCAGCGCGCTGATGCGCTCGTTCTCAGTCTCTGACAGCTCTGCACGGGGCAGATCGAGGGCGTAGCTCACCATCTCTCCCTCCAGGCGCCTCGCCTTCTCATAGGCTTCCGTAAACACATCCGCGTCCACCGCCGCCGGGACCGGCGCAAACACCATGGCGTTGTGCGCAACGACACGGCTCAAGAGGTGTTGCGACTCGCGTTGCAGTGCCGACAGCGCAACTTCCGGTACCGCCCCCGCGGTATCTTCCAGATAGAGACTCTCGACGTTGTGTGACGAGGCGAAGCGGGACTCGAGAAAGTTCGCGAAGTAGCCGATCAACGGCACCCACATCAGCAAGCCCATCAAGTTGAAGAGCGAATGGAAGGCTACGAGCGTCAATAGAGGATCCGCCATGAAGCCGGCTATCCACAGGAGCGGCACGCGAATCACAAAGGCAACCAGATCCGTGACGAGGTTGAAGAGAAAGTGCCCCATCGCCAGCCGCTTTTTGTTGGCCGTGCCACCGAGCGCCCCCAGCAGGACGGTGCTCGTGGTCCCGAGATCAGCGCCGATGATCAATGCCGCAGCCGAGCCCAGGTCGATGACCCCCGCATTGAGCAGGCTGAGGGTGATGACCATGGTCGCGGAGCTCGACTGCACAATTGCGGAAAAGACAGTACCAAACAGCAGAAACTCAACGGCAGTGAAGTTCTGCAGAACTTCCGGATCGACGAGCTGCGTGACGCTGTCGACCGACTCTTTCATGAACGTCAGGGCCAGCAGCAGCAGACCAATGCCCAGCACGAGTCTGCCTGTCTGGGCTGCCTCGCGCCGGGACATGAGCAGCTGCACCAGGCCGCCAACGGCAATCAGCGGTAACGCCATGGCTTCCAGATCCAGCTTGAAGCCGATGGTCGCGACAATCCAACCGGTCGCCGTCGTGCCGAGATTCGCACCGAATACGACCAGCAGCGCGCGTCGCATGGGAATCACACGCGCACCGACGAATGCCAGCATCATGAGACTCACCACCGAGCTCGACTGCAGGACAGCCGTGGCCACTGTTCCGCTGAAGATGCCGCGCAGCGGCGAGCTGGTGTTAGCCGCAATCAGCGCCTTGAAGCGACGTCCGGCAAGCGCGTGCACTGCTTCCTCTACCAGCGCCATCGCCAGCAGGAACAGCATCAGCCCGGCAAGAAACTGCCACGCGTCGATCTGCACACACACCTCACGGAAACCCGAATTGCACGGTTTGTACCGTAATCCGACTGACCAGGCGCTACGTAATTGTGCGGAGCATCCGCCGCGTGCCTGAGTACGTGGTTTTCCTGATGTTTAGCCCATACCGCCATCCCCAATATGAGTTGAACTGTTAACCGCCAAAGGTGGCCCATGGCCGCAATTGAGAAGCTGCTGGTCGTCAACGATTCACTGGACGGCATGACCGAGGCGTTGAGCAAAGCCGCGCTCATCGAGCACTACACGGGTGCTGAGGTCGAGATTGCGGAAGTCATCTGGGACACGGTGGAAGAGGAGCCGCTGAACGAAGTCGACAAGGCCAACCTCATTGAAGCTTTCACTGCCGCCGAGCGCCACGGGCTGCAAAATCTGCTGGACCCCTACAAAGACCGCATCGCATGGAGTGAAGCGCGCGTTTTGTGGAACAAACGCACGGACGAAGCGATCCTCGATGAGGTCCGCGAGCAAAACGTGAGTCTCCTGATCAAGCCGGGCGTGAACTACGGCCTGACCGATCACCTGCACGCGCCGCTCGACTGGCGGCTGATTCGCGAAGCACCGTGCCCCGTGCTCATATCACAGACGCCGGCGTGGCAAACCGGCGGCAACGTGCTGGCCGCCGTCGATATCGCCGACACGGCTCACACTGCCCTCAACGACAAGGTGCTGCAAACTGCCAGAACCCTCGCCGAAACGCTGAACGCTGCACTGCATATCTGCTGCGTTTACTCAGATCTCGGACAGAGCGTAGGCGCCCTGCAGGTGGCCATGGACTATCAGGGCATCAAAGAGGACATGCGCGAGGCGCGCAGCGCTGCGCTCAGCGAAGCGATGGAGCGACTTGAAATCGCGAACGCAACCACACACATCGAGGAAGGCAAACCCGCTCCCGTCATCGCGCGCCTGGCACGTGAGCTCAGCGCCACGGTCACCGTGATGGGCACGGCAGCGCGGTCCGGCCTCGGCAAGCTGATGCTCGGTAACACCGCCGAGGACACCCTGACGCGTCTCGAAGGCGACGTGTTGACCGTACGGGACTAGGAGAACCAACATGCAGGCGTTTACCAACATTCTTGCGGTGCTGCAGGAAGACCAGGATACCCACCAGCTCTTGTCCAAGCTGAGCGCGCTCAGCCACGGTCGCGAATGCGACATCTCCCTGATCCGGGTGGTTTACGAGGGCGTTGCCGACCTCAACAGCAAGCATATTGACGCCTCGGCGGGCCTGAAGGAGCTCGTGCTCGAGGCAGCGCGATCGTCGCTCAGAGACGCGGTGGACGCGGCTGAAGTTCCCGTTCCCGGAATGACCAGCGCCGCAATGTGGAACCCCCACGTGTGGGAAGGTGTTGTGCATGCCGCCGGTTCCACGGGCGCACAGCTCATCGTCAAAACCACCGGGGAGGACCCCGGTTTTGCCGGCCTGCGCACGCCCGATGACTGGAACCTGCTGCGCCATGCCGAAGTGCCAGTGCTCCTGGCACAGGAGCGCGAATGGCCCGAAAAGCCGACAATTGTCGCCGCGATCGACATCTACGACCCCAGCCATGCGGAGCTGAACGATCGGATCCTCGCTACGGCGCACGATCTCACGGATCAGCTCGGAGGCAGCCTGCATCTGGCCAGCGTCTTTCCAGTCCTCAGCAATTGGCTCGACGAGGTCACCACGATGCAGAGCTACAACAAGCTGCGCCAGGAAATCGAGGCGGAAATTTACGACGGCCTGTCAACGCTGGCAGCGGAGCAGAACATCGAAGACTTCAGCTGTCACGCGCTCGAGGGGCTCGCCGCGGACGCCATGCACCAGCTGGTCACCGCGCTCTCCGCGGACATACTGGTGCTCGGCACCAAGGCGCGCACAGGGGTGGCCGGGCTCCTGCTCGGCAATACCGCCGAAAAGCTCATCCACCACGTCCAGGCTGACATTCTGACGGTCACTTGAGGTCATCGTTGAGCCAGCGCAACGCCTGGCCCGCGTCCCTGAAGACGTCCATCTCGTATTCGGGGCTGCGCACACTCAAGTACATGCGCATGAGGCCATATGCCACGTCCCCCGGAGCAACCACCGCCGTGCGGCTGCCTTGCAGGCGCGCCTGAAAGGCTTTGGTCATGTCCGCAAATTCCGACACGCTGCGATAGGAAAGACCGGCTACCCGGACGCCTTCGACGACGATGAGCGTGGTTTTCCCATCGAAGTCTTCGAAAATATTCATCGCCTCTTCGAAATAGTCGACGAGCTCGTCAGGCGTTATCTTGTCCGACAGCGTGACGTGGAGATCGACATCGTCCCTGTCGGTGTCCAGAACGTAGGGCATCCTTGAACTCCTCCTGCGATCAGGTAACGCTGCACCAACCGTGGCGACTTACCGCGTTCTGCAATTCACGCTGCCAGGGAAGAGCGCTACATTGGCAGCGGCCGATGATCCCCACCGGGTCCCGGCGTAATGTGCACGAGCTCCACGGGCTCGAGCACTTCCACTCTATGCCATTCACCCTGAGGGACGATGCAGGCGTCGCCCGGGCCCATTTCCAGCGGATGCTCCGGATCTGAATCACCGATGACGCGCACGCGCCCGGATATGATGAAGAGGAGCTCATCGCCGTCCGGATGCACCTCGCCGCCATGCGGGGCGCTCTTTTCCATGGACACGATGCCAACCGTCATGGCGTCAACCCGCTCCGGCGGGCCGGGCTTGCGGCGCCTGAGATGCATGCCGAAATCGCGCGCAATATCGATGCTGTCGAGCGCCACGTCTACCGGCCGGATGTGGTCGTGGGACACGGCTCTACTCCACCCAGCCGAGTTCTCGCATGGCCCAGGGCGCATTCCAGATTTTGACCATGCTGGCGACTTTGTCGTTCTCACTCATCCTGATTGCATAGACGTAGTCGGAGTTCGTCGAATTGCCGGTAGGCGGCACGGGCCCGCCCTCACCGCTGTGGGTGGCGTGGTAAGTGGCAAAGAACATCGCCGTGCGGGTGGCCTCATCGTAGCTCTCACTATGCAGCGTGTAAGTAGCACCGGGCGCGGTGACGGTGCCGAAGCCGTGCATCCACTCGCAGTACCCTTCAACGGTGGTGACGTCGGCCAGAGGTTCACTCTGGGCGCTGAACGCTGCTCCCGGTTCGACGTATTCGCTGCAACCCGTCCAACCCAGGGGCGTTTCGCAGGCTGTGAAAAACTTCCGCGCGTTTTCGAATGCCGACATGACCTTCTCCTCGTTTGTTGTCTCTCCGCTGTTGGCAGATACTACCCTGCATTCGCCAGGATGTGTTTACCCCCTCATGCCGGAAGAACCCTCCGAGTACTACGAACCGCGTCGTGCGGTCCGGGCTTTGCTGATCGCCGAGCCTGAAGAGCGTGTGCTCCTGATTCATACCATGATCCCGGATACGAACACGCTGATCTGGCTGGCGCCCGGCGGTGGCGTCGAATCCGGGGAGGACAGTGAACAGGCGCTCTATCGGGAAATTGCCGAGGAAACCGGACTCGAGATCAACCGCTGCGAGGGTCCAGTCTGGCACCGCAGACAGCAATTCTATCTGCACGGCAGGCCGTACGATCAGACCGAAGCGTTTTATGTGGTGCGCACTACCCTCTTTGAGCCGGACAACACTGCCAACCCGGCGAGCGACGAGCGCGACATATTCCGCGGCTTCCGCTGGTGGTCGCTGGAGGAGATACAGGCTGCCTCAGCGGCAAAAGCAGAAATCTTCGTGCCGCTCAAGTTTGCTGTCCACTTCGAACGTCTGCTCAGAGATGGCCCACCAGATGAGGCGTACGACGTAGGTCGCTGACGCCTCAGTTTGCAGCCGCCGCGGGGGCTTCGCCGTTGACGGTTGCGAAATGCCGCGTCATGTCGGCAACGAGCTGCGGCACCACTTCGGCCGGCAGGTTGTGACCCATGCCCGTGTACTGAATGAAACGTGCGCCCGGAATCAGCTCGGCCGTATGCTCACCGTGAGGCGGCGGCAGCAGAGCGTCGTCTTCACCGTGCAGCACCAGCGTGGGGACGCCGATGGTTTTCACCTGCTCGGAGCGATCACCGGCTGCGACAATTGCCATCAGCTGGCGCGGCATGGCTTCCGGGTATATGCCCATGGCATTGAGCTGAGCGGTCTGATCGCCCTCAGCGTCACCGATACCCATGAGGTCCTCCTGCGCCTCACCGGTTGCCTCGGGTAGGTGCGGTGCCCCGGTGGTGGACATGATCGAAACCAGGCTCTGCGCGCGTTCCGGATACTGCGCCGCAATGATCTGCGCAATCATGCCGCCCATCGATGCGCCGACAATGTGGGCGTCATCAATGCTGAGCGCATCCAGCAGCTGCACGCCGTCGTCCGCCATGTCACGCAGGGTATAAGGCGCGTCGACGTCAAAACCTACATAGCTTTTCAGCATCTCCCACCAGAGCGTCGGGGTGCCGAGCTCGTCGAGGCGGGCGGAATCCCCGGTGTCCCGGTTGTCGAAGAGGATGACCCGGTAGCCGGCATCCGCAATGTGATTCACGAAGTCCTCACCCCACAGCCGATGCGAACCAGTCAGCCCCATGATCAAGAGCACCGGGGTTGCATCCGCCGGACCCACCTCGGTGTAAGCGATGTCGATACCGTTGATTTTCTCCACGGTCATCGCCTGCTCGAGGCTGTAGCGCGCGTGCGCGGTGCCGGCAAACGCGAGCAATACAACAAAAAGAACAAGGGGTGCTGTCCGCATGGTCTCTCCTTTTTTCGTTTTCAGTCGACGTGAACGGGCAGGCCGTCGTACCTGTGCCAGAACGGCATGGATTGCAGCTTGAGCGCTTCAGGCGCCACCGCCAGACGCAGATTCGGACTGCGCTCGAGCAGCGTCTTGATGGCAATTTTCGTCTCCATGCGGGCAAGGAACGCGCCGAGGCAGAAATGGTTGCCCTGCGAGAACGCCAGGTGCTTGTTCGGGTCACGACGTATATCGAATCGCTCGGGATCCTCGAAGACGTCCTCATCGTGGTTGGCTGATCCCAGCAGCGGTATCGCCGGCATGCCTTTGGGGATTTTCACGCCGCGTATCTCGACGTCTTCTTTTGCGTAGTTCATTTTGGTGCCGTGGATCGGCGAGCAGAATCGTAGAATTTCCTCAACGGCGGAGCCGGCCAGCTCGGGATTGTCGCGCAGACGCTCGAGCTCCTCCGGATGAGTCAGGAGCGCGTGCACGCCATTGGTGATGAGATGCACGGTGGTCTCGTACCCGGCAATGATGAGCAGGAAGACGAGGCTGACGAGCTCGTCCTCAGACAGGCGGTCCCCCTCTTCCTCAGCCTCGATCAGCTGCGTCAGAATGTCTTCGCCCGGGGTGCGCCGTTTGCGCTCGACGAGATCGCGCACAAACTGCACCAGACGCGGCATGTCCCAGGCAAACGTCCGCATGACGTTCCAGCCCGTCATACCTTCACTCAGCACTCTGAGACTGTTCTGGAACTGCGGCATCTCTTCGGCGTTGACCCCCATCATTTCACGGATGACCGTGGTCGGGATTTCCAGCGCATAGGCCTGTTGCAGATCCACGCTGCCTGCCGCCAGGCAGCGGTCCATCAGCTCATGGGTGAGCGTCTCTACCCGCTCCTCCATGGGGGCCAGCGTTTTGGGCGCAAACGCCTTCTGCACCAGAGCGCGCAGGCGCCGGTGCTCCGGGTCGTCTTCGACAATCATGCTTTTGGAGAGGAGCTCGATGCTCTTGGGCACCGGAAAGGGCAGACGGGAGCCGCCGGTAGCCGTTGTGCGATTCCTGCAGAAACGCTCGTCTTTGACGAGCGCCAGACAGTCTTCGTAACGGGCCATGCCCATCACCTTCATGCCGACAATTTTCATTGTATGCACCGGCGAGTAGGCGCGCAGATACTTGTAGTACTCGTATTTGTCGTTGATGAACCGCTTGTCGAGCGCGCTCAACGGACGACTCAGATCAAACGGTGCTGCCTCCTGGACAACGGCGGGTGCATTCACGGAACCTCTCCCGGTGGTTCGTCAATCCGCCGATTGTACGCCGCGGAGCGTCGTTTTGCAGACGCTCAGTCGGCGCCCGCAAATCGGCGCTGCGAGCGCTGACGCCGTTTTTCCGCCTCCACCTCCCGGTTCTTCGGCGGCGCTGAGGTTGTCAGCGCGCTGAGCAGGTCACGCACGATGTCGGTGACATCTTCGACCGCCTGCTCGAATACCACGGCATTCGCCTGTGAGGGTTTCGTGGAGCCGCTGATCTTGCGCACGAACTGCAGGGCAGCTGCCCGCATCTCGTCTTCCGTCGCGGGCGGCTCGAAGTTGTGCAGCACTCTGATGTTCCGGCACATGGTTACCTCCCTGAGCGTTTGGCTTTGGCTGCCTTTTCGTTGCCAAACTTGAACTGCCCCGACGCGCGCGCGAGCAGCTGCTGCAACTCCCGCCCCTCTGCATTGGCAAGCTTGTTTTGCAACCTTGCGGCTTCACGGCCACCAACGGTCATGGCCGTGCGGCCGTTCCGCATGATTTGTATCGATCCGTTCTTCAGGACCTGATACGTGAATCCGAGATCAGCCGATCCGTCACACACCGGCGGAACGAAAAGCGGGGGCGTATTGCGCAAGCCCGGATACGCCGGCAAGCGCGCCGGCTTCGAGCTCGAGGTGCATGAAGCTGTCGGTCGCCTCGTACTCGTTTTCGAGATGAGACCGCGTGAAGCCGAAGCGCTGGTAATACTCCGGATCGCCGAGCAGAAAAAGCGCCTTGTAGCCCGCATCTTTCGCAGCCTCGATGAGAAACTGCATGAGCCCCGTACCGATGCCATGCGACTGCCACTCCGGTTTGACGGAGAGCGGTGCCACGCCGAGAAAATCCGTGGTGTTGTCCGCGACGGTCATGGGCGAGGCGGCTACGTGCCCGACAGTGGATTCCGCCATTTCGGCGACAAATTCCAGAACTATGTCGTCATCGTCGCGCAGGTGCGCCACCAGCACCGCTTCGTCCTGACGGTGAAACGCCGCGCCCACTATCGTGAGCACGTCATCCTGATCCTCTTCCCGTGCCGGACGGATGAACATTCGCTACTGTCCTAGGAATCACCACCGGCCGTGTTGCGGGTGCTGCCCTCAAACGCCCGGTCGACGTTCTCACGTACGTTGCGGTCCACCCGTCCCCATTCCTCAGGAGTTTTACAGACCCGCTCTTTGACGCGCGAACCCGTGACGCGCACGCGCCGGCACTCACGCTTGGGTTTCGACTTCTTGGTTTGCTCCGCAGCCTGCTCGGCATTCTGATCAACCTGCGCAAGCAGAATCGGCGCCTTGGACGAGGCAACCGTTTCTGCCGCCAGGCTCGTCGGTACGCCCAGCACGAAAGCACCAGTCAAGAGAACAACAACTCCAGCGTATCGCACGCCATACTCCTTTGGACTGAAAGAAGCGGCAGTCTAACCGTTACCCCACGGCTATGAAACGCAGATTTTCACGGTCGGGCGACCCGAATGAGACGGAATTCTCATCCGCTTCGATCGACATTGGCTACGCTCACACATTGGCCCAACACAAGGAAGCGTACGATGCGTCAACTGGTACTGCTTTTGATGATCAGCCTGAGCTTCGGCTGCTCCGCCGTCATGGCAACGAAACAACCGGACAAGAAAGACATGACGGTGCTGGAGACCGGCACTGAAAGATATCGTGTCATCGCGGAATTCGGCGAGCCTCTGCTCACGGAAAAAGACGCTGGCCAGACCGCTGACGTCTTCAAGTTCGTCCAGGGATACAGCGCCGCGGCCAAAACCGGCCGCGCGGTCGCCCACGGCGCCGCCACGGTGTACACCCTCGGCCTGTGGGAGGTGTTCGGCACCTCCATCGAGGGCGCAGCAGACGGTAAAGAGCTGCAGATTCGTGTGCTCTACGACGAGGCCAACACGGTCGTCTCGTACGAAGTGCTCAACGACTGACTACTCTTCCCCTCCCACGGGCGCGCTGCTGACCTGTTCCGGCTCGCGCTCTGCGGCCGTCAGCACTCGAAAGCTCATCGCGCCGAACAGCATCTCGTCCCAGGACTGACGACCCCACGGTACGTTGCGGGTAGGATCAGGGTTGGCCGGATTTCGCGCCGAGTTGTCCCACCACGTCCGATGCACGATCCGGGTGCCTGCCGGCAGCACCTTCGGCTCCTTCAGCACATAGGTCGTCTGCCAGTTGAAGTCGTAGCGGGGCACGGAAACGAGTTTTTCCGTGGTCCCGTCAGGATAGTGCGCCACGAACTCCGAGGCCTTGCCGCGATAGTGAGCGTGCGGCAGCAGACTGTACAGCAGCACGTCGTCCTTGAGCGTGCGGGCCATGATTTCCGCGTGATTGGCGGCACCGGCCGGGATGTTGATGCGTGGATTGGCCAGCACCATCCCACTCATGGCGTGCTTCGGCGGCTCATCGTAGAGATACAGACCAATGCGGGATACGTCCGTGGACGCTTTACCCGACGTGGTGTAGTGCATTTGAAACTCGAACGTGGCATCCGCTGGCAGGAACGTCCCCGTATCTTGCGGATACTCACGCGCCACGGCGCCCGGCACATAGCCGCCGAGTCCGCCGCCGCTGCCGCGCTTCAGACGGCCCGCGCGCGGCCCCTCGGTTTCCATGCTGCCGAAGCGGGTGATGACGTGATGCAGTACGCTGCGGTCACCGGGCAGGATTTCCGAGGCGCGCACCCAGACGTCCTCGGTGAGTGGGTTGTCGACCATCTTGTACTTGTAATCGACCACACCGGTTGCGGGCACGTCCTCCGCAGGGATTTCGATGATGACGTCCGGCTCACCCAGCGCCCATTGGGGATAGCTCGGTCGCTCGAGCAGCGGGTCTTCACCCTGCCCCCGCGGCGCACCTGCTTCGATCCAGTGCACCAGCGTGCGGATTTCGTCTGCGCTCATCGAGCGGTCGTTGGCGAACTCGCCGTGGTGCGGATCCGCATGCCAGGGCGGCATGCGCTGAGTGCGCACAACCTCGCGGATCATCAGCGAAAAGCCCCGCACCATGTCGTAGTTGTTCATCGCCCAGGGACCAATACCCCCTTCGCGGTGACAGGTCACGCAGTTATCCTGGAGGATGGGCGCAATGTCTCTGGCGTAAGAAATCTCCGCGTGCGCTTCGCGCCTCGCGAGTTCCGGCAGGTCGACGTCACACCCGGCAGCGGTCGTTCCCGTGGCGGGTCCACTCTCACCGGCAAGGAGCGCCTGCAGGGCTTCACCCCCTGTCGCGGCGTCACCGCGGTATTTGACTTTCCAGCTGGAAGGTTCGATGAGCAGCAGCTCACCGGCCCGGGTCATGGCGAGCGATTCACCGATAATCTGTGTGGCGTCCATGAGCACCGGCGCATCCAGACCCAGACGCTCGGCATGCGCGCGAATCGTGTTGCGGTCGTCGGCTGAATTCAACAGCATGAATTCGACCCCGGCGTCAGCATATCGCGCCTGCAGCGCCTTGAAACCTTCGAGGCTGGGCTCAGCCGCCGCACAGGTGCTGCTATGCGACATCAGCACCAGGGCAGGCGCGTCGGCAAAGTAGTAGAGCTCCTGTGAGCCACCTTGATGGTCCAGCAGGCGGAAGTTCTCCACCCGGCCGTCCGGTGACAGCGCCATCGCAGCAGCACAAACAGAGGCAAAGGTAAGCGCGGCAATACCGCGGAAAAGGACGCCCATGGTTTCTCCCCAAACTTTAGGCAAAGACGTCCGGAGCTTACGCCGTTCGCGCCGGCGTGTCACTTGGCCGCCGCAGGGCCTGCTCAGAGTTTGACCATGCCCCCATCGACCATGAGCGACTGGCCGGTGATGTTCATGGAGTCCTCGGATACGAGGAAAACCACCGCGTTGCCAATGTCTTCCACGGTCTGCTCACGCCTGAGCGGCGTGCGATCGAACACTTCCGGATAATCACCCCGCGCGATACCTTCGAACCAGGCACGCGGCTCCTGGCCGGCATAGTCCGGGATGGTTGCAACCGCGCGCTCGGCGTTACCGGCCCAGGCGTCGGTATAGACGATGCCCGGACAGACCGAGTTGACGTTGATGTTGTGCGGGCCGAGCAGCTCCGCCTGGGTCTGAGTGTAGTTCGAGATCGCCGCTTTCATGGCGCCGTAGGAAGGATGCACGAACGTCTCGAGCATCCTATCCGATAACGATGCGCGCCCCGCGATGGAACCGATGGTCACGAGCTTGCCGCGCTGGCGTGACTTCATATGCGGGATGACGGCTTCCGACATCAACACCACCGGTTTCAGATTCTGCGCATAGAGGGCATCCCAGAGCGCGGCCGCGAGGCCAAGCTCATGCTCCATCGGCTCGATGGCGTCCTTGGGACCCGCGCCGACGTTGTTGACCAGAATGTCGATCTGCCCCCAGGCAGCAAGCACCGCGTCTCGCAGCTCAACCATCTTGTCAGGATCGGTGATGTCCCCAGGCACGCCCAACGCCTCGCCGCCCAGGGCTTCGATTTCACTGACCGTGCCCGCGGTTGTTTCTTCACCGTAGGAATTGACCGCAACCCTGGCCCCCTCACGGGCAAGCGCCAGCGCGATGCCTTTGCCGATACCGCGCCCGGCGGCGGTGACGATGGCCACCTGATCTTTGAGTTTCACGCTGCCTCCTCGTCGTATTCGATATCCTCGAGCTTCACTGCCGCTGCGCGCGCGCTGAGACGCCGCATCCAGGCGGCCATCATCGATTCTCCGCGTTCGTTTTCGAACTCGACGTCGTCCGCGCTGGAAAGCCCTGCCAGGATCAACAACACCGCGCGGCTGTAATCTCGCTTGAACTCGGCAAACGAGTAATCAGCCACGCCAAGCGCCTGAAAGTAACTTTCGAGCAGGCTTTCGACGACCGCAGCATCGGCTTCTTCAGACAAAGCGCTGGTGAGAAAGTAGGCGACGTCGTAGGCGGCCGGTCCCATTCTGACCAGCTGAAAGTCTATGAACGCGCACTGCGGCCCGTCGAATACGACGTTGTCGAGACGCAGATCGCAATGCAGGAGCGTGGTCGGGGCGTCAGCGACGAATCGACGCATCAGCGCTTCGTTGTGCTCGCGCAACCAGTCGAGATGATGGTGAACGCTCGGGTCAACGAGTTTCTTGAACGCGTCGATATGTTTGTTGAAGATCCCGTGGCGCATGCGCGCATCAATGTCGAGCTCCAGCAGCCAGAAGTGGCCTTCGAGAGCACGATCGCCCCAATACTTTCCATGCATGGGCGCAATGGATTCGAGCACCTGTCGGCAACCCTCGACATCCAGCCCCGCAAGCTGATCACCCGGCTCCATACCTTCGAGGTATTCAATGAGCAGCATGTACCTGCGTTTCTTTGCGCCGGCGATGAGACGCCCCACAAACGTCAAGGCGCCACTCATGAAAAGTGGAATCTTGTCGGCCTGCCGCAGGATCTCTCGCTGATTCTCCGAACCTTTGTCGCGGTCGAACTCGCTGAAGAAAAGTTGTGGCAGACGGATGGGCACCGAATCGCCAAACTCGCGGAAGAACATGATTTCGCGCTCATAAACGCCAATCAGCTCACCCATCGTCCGGTTGGCCTTCTTAGGCAGCTTGGCGACCAGATGCTTCGGCACGTCCGGCGACGCGGTGGCAAGCACAAGGTGCAGCACGTCGCCCATGAATCCTTGACCCTCGCCGAGTATCCGCTGTTCCACGGCATCGACCGGGCCGTTAAGCACGGTGCTGAGCCAGTCGCTCGTCAGCTCCTCCGGCGTTTCCGGCAGGTACTGCCGTTCAGCTGCCATTGAGCTCGTCCACGATGCGTATCAGCTCGTTGAGATTGGTGATCTCGAAGTGCGGCTCTGCTGTCACCTCGAGCCCATGCGTCAAAGGCGTTTCCACGCCTTCCTCGACGATCCGCACCGACCGCATGCCCACCTTGTCGGCACCGGCAACATCGTGATGCAGCGAATCCCCGACAAAGAGCACCTCCGCCTTTTCGAGCCCGCTCTTGTCGAGCGAATAATGAAAGATGCGCGTATCCGGTTTACAGGAGCGTGCTTCCTCGGAGCTCGTGCAGTGGTCGAGGAGCCCATCGAGACTGTGCCTTTCAACCAGAGGATAGAGATAGTCGTCGTCGATATTGGAGACAATCGACAGATACAGATCGCGTTCCTTCAGCGCCTTGAGCGCCTCATGGGTCTCATCCCGGATGGGTAGATGTTCGAGCATGGCGTCGCGCTGTCTGATATGAAACTCATCCAGCAACGAATCGCTCGGCTCGTGATCGAAGTCGTTCAGAAAGTGCGTGACCGTGTCACGGAACAGGTCCTTGTGGAGGAAATAGGGCTGCGCCCCGTAACGTTCGCCGACGTGTTTGTTGGCTTTACCCCAGGCTGAGCCTACTTCCTCCGGGGTCGCCTCAATGCCGAGCTCGCGCATCACAAAGCCGATGCCGCCACCTCTGCCGCGGCGTTTTTTCCGGTCCTGCTCGTCTCGAGTTTCACCACCGGAAGCCACGTTGGGTCGACCGAGGTAGCTGAAGAGCGTACCGCCCAGATCGAAAAAGATGCCTCTGACCCGCATGTTATTGCGCTGTCATGCCGGCATCGACGACAAATTCCGCACCGGTCACGTAGTTCGACTCGTCGGATGCAAGGTAGAGAATGCAGTTGGCGATATCGAGCGGCTCGCCGGCCCGCTGCAGCGGAATTCTGAGCGCACCCGTCTCCAGACTCGACGGGTCGTTGGCGCCGGTTGCCTGCGCCTGCATGTTGGTCCAGATCACCCCCGGGTGCACCGAATTGCAGCGGATGTTGTACTGGGCGGCTTCCATGGCGATCGACTTGGACATGATGCGTACTCCGCCCTTGGCGGCCCCATAGGCGACGCAAGTCTGCATGCCCACGAGTCCCGCGACGGACGACAGATTGATGATGCTGCCGCCGTTGCGCTTCTTCATCTCGGCGATGGCGTACTTGCAGCCGAGGAACACCGACGTGAGATTGACCTCAATCTGGCGGTTCCACTGCTCGAGCGTCATGTGCTCAATTGGCACCAGCACAGCAATGCCGGCGTTGTTGACCACCACGTCCACGCCACCAAAGGCGTCGGTCGCCGCGGCCATGGTCGCCGCCCAATCGTCCTCGACAATGACATCCTGACGCAGCGATATCGCCTGCCCGCCGGCTTCCTCGATAGCGGCGGCACAGGCGGCAGCCCCGGCTTCGTCAATATCGGTAACAACGAGCCTGGCGCCTTCTTCGGCGAGCCTGAGCGCCGTGCTGTAGCCAAGCCCCGGATTCGACGCAGCGCCGGTTACCAGTGCTACCTTGCCGTCCAGTCGTCCCATCTATCTCCCCTCTCGAATTCACAAACCCCTAGATTAGGTTAAAGTCTGAGCAAAACCAAAGGGCCAGAAGTGGAGGTAAGCAACATGACGCAGGACAACCTGTCTACGGTCGATCTCACCGGCAAGGTGGCCGTCGTCACCGGCGGCACGCGGGGTATCGGTCGCGGCATTGCCGACGCTTACCTCGCGGCAGGCGCAAAAGTGGTGGTCAATGGACGTAGTGCTGAGAAAGGCGCCCAGGCCGTTGCGGAAATGAACGCCGGGGACAACGTTTTATTCGTCGCGGGTGACGTCACCAATCAGTCTGACGTCGAGAACATCATCGACGAAGCGGTCGCGCGCTACGGTCAGGTGGACATTCTGGTCAACAACGCCGGCGGCTCAACCGGTTATGCGCCGGTCGCGGACCTCAGCGACACAGCCTGGACCGAAGCTGCCGACTGGATTCTGAACTCCGCCTTCTGGGCAACGCGCCGGGCGCTCCAGGACATGGAGCCGCGCGGCTGGGGCCGGATCATCAACATCTCCTCCGTTGAGGGCCGGCAGGCGGCCAAGGCCACCGTCAGCCACTACATCACCTTCAAACATGCGCTGAACGGATTCACCAAGGCGGTGGCGTTCGAGTACGGTCCCGCGGGCATCACCAGCAACGCCATCAGCCCGGGCGGGGTGGAAACCGACCTCATGATGGAAAAAGGTCCGGCAGCGGCCGAGTCGATGGGGATCACCTACGAAGAGTTCAAGAACAGCTACGCCGAGGAGGCGGCGATCAAACGCTTGAACACCGTCGAGGAGATCGCGGCGATGGCGCTGCTGCTGGCGTCGGACCTCGGTGGCGGAATCAACGGGGCAAATCTGTGCATTGATGGTGGGACGGCTCTATAGCGCTGGACTTCTGCCGATCGCAACCCTAGCATGCGCGCCATGACCAACTTCCGCCTCGATAGCACCGAGACGCTCGAACGAGCGGGCCCGCTGTCGCCTGGAGGAAACTGATCATATAACCCATCAGTAGATCCCGAAGGACCCCGGCAGCAGCAATGCTCCCGGGGTTTTTCATTTCTGGAGGAATGAAAAATGACCATCAACATCAAAGACCTCGTCAAAAATCAAAATGCGCACTTCGTGTTCTATCGGGACCAGTCTTTGTTCTATGAAACGGACAACGGCTTCCAGTTTCCGGTCCCGATAGACGACGCCGGCTCGGCGACCCTCAATCAGGAGGAGAAAGCGATCCTCTTGATGCGCTATATTCGCAAGCATCTGGAACGCACCCAGGCGGCGAAAGACGCTCAGCAGGACGACACCGCCTGATGCCAGAAGCCTCTGGTCTCCGTACGGGGACCAGGGGCTCACGATCCTCAAGGGGGAGCGACATGGGAGAAATGAAAACAGCGCGCTGCGCCTGCGGCGCTGTGGAACTCGACATCAAAGGTGATCCACCCATCATGGCATTGTGCCACTGCGATTCGTGCCGTTCGTGGCTGAGCGCGCCCATTCACGCGGCGGCGCTGTGGCCGACGGACGACGTCACCGTCGCAAAAGGCGGAGACAATCTCGGCGTGTATGTACGCACCGAGGCGAGCCTGCGTCACTTCTGCAAAGACTGCGGCGCGGCTGTGCTCATCCGCCATCCTGAAATGGGTATGACCGACGTACCCGCCGGCAGCGTTGCCGGCCTCGACTACAAACCCTCCATTCACGTGCACTACGCCGAGCGCGTCATGGACGTGCGCGACGGGCTGCCCAAATTTGCCGGCATGCCGGCCGCGGACGGCACTGGCGAGATGATTCCCGAATGAAGAAGCAGCGAGACTGGGTCCAGCTTCTGACGAACGTTGCCGTTGTCATCGGATTGCTGCTCCTGATCTACGAGTTGAACCAGAGTCGTGATCTCACCCGTGCGCAGATCGTCGATGGCGCCTATGACGCCGCGGTTTTCCGCAATCTGGCGATCCTCGGCGAATCCCCGGAGGAAGCCATTGCCAGATCGCTGTTTCATCCCGAGGACGTGACCGAGGCGGACGCCATTGTCCTGTCGCACTTCTACACGGCGCTCCTGGTCAGCTGGCTGCGCAACAGAGACGAGCGGGGCCTGGGATACTTCGAGCGCGGTTTCGAGGACGTCATTGCCTCTGAAGCGTACTTCCTGAACACGATACCGGGCCGTAAGTGGTGGGCGTCGGTCCGCGACTTCCAGGCGCCCGAGATCGCCGCAGCCGTGGACAAAGCACTCGAGCCACTCACACCGGAGGCCCAGCGGATGATGATCGAAAGGCTGGTTGGTGAGAACGCGCGCGGCCGCGCTGCTACCGAACCGGACAGCTGATGGTGATATCCCGCGTGGACCCCAACCGCGCGGCGTCCGCGCACAGTTCGTCCTGCCACGCATCGGTCACGCCATAGCGCGCATACAGCGCCGCCGTGCGCGGATCGTCCTGTAAATCAGGGCGCACCCATTCGAACCACGGGCGGATATCGAGAGCAACAGGATAATCGCCGCCGCTGTCCCGGTAGCGGTTCAACGTTTCGAAGAGCTCATCCGGCTCGCTCAGGCGGGTGACGATGGCACGCTGGCGATACCCGAGGAACGTATCACCCAAATAGCTCTCCAGCGGGTATTGCTCACGAGCGGTTTCAATCTCATCCATCGCAACAAGCCGCTCTACATGGACATGGTCGAGCCTCAGCTGAAGCTCACCACGCACCACATCTTCCGGCAAACGCATCTGACGGGATAACTCCGACGCGCGCACCAGCAGACCATCATAGTAAGCCGTGAAGTCTTCGAGCACATCGAAGCGCTTTGCCCCTGCCGCGCATTGGATGGCGCCGAATCGGGCAAGGCTGAAGGGATGATTAGTGTCGAGCAGCAGCGGCATGCTGTCCAGATCGCTGAAATCGACCAGGCAGCGTGCGTAGTTGCCAAGGTACATCTGCCGCAGGGTGCTGGTTGGATCCAAGCGCGCGCTCGGTCCATCTCGCTGCCGCAGAATTTCGAAGGAGCGGGCTGCAAAACGCTCCGCCTGCTCCAGAAGCCCGGCGGTCGTCAGCATCGCGGCATAACCCCCTTCAAGCGTACCCAGCGACTCCACGGGATTCTGAAAACGCTCGGTGTATTCGGCTCTGTCGAGCGCCGCAATCGCAACGTATTCCTCGAGGATCCTGGACGGGTCGACATCATAGGGCGGTGAGAACAGGTTGACGGCCAGCACCGCGCGGAAAAAAGGCTCCAGCCCGTCATCGGCGAGCACCTCGTGCATGGCGCGCTCCGCTGCCTGCAGATGCTCGAAGCTCTCCGAGCAGAACGCCGCGTGATTCTTCATGACAATGGCTAGATACGCCTTTGCCTTGGCAAACTCGGGGTCGAGCGCAACGGCTTTTCTGAGAGCCGCAAGGCGGCGCTCGAAGTTGAAGCAGAACGGCAGCGGCGGTGACATGGCTTCGAGATACGCCACATACGCGGCATCCGAATTTGTCCCGCGATCAAACGAAACCGGCGCGCTTTCCGGCGCGCCCAGAAGCCGGGCGACAATGTTCGACGCAATCCTGTCCTCGAGCGCAAACACCTCTCCCAGCGGACGCTCGAAGCGTTCTGTCCAGTATGGCCGGCCCGATTCCGGATCCGTGAGAATCGCATCGACGATCGCCAGATCGCCCTGCACCTCAACCGAGCCGCTCAGCACGTAGTCGACGTCCAGGCGCTGGCCGATTTCCACCGGAGTGGCGCCCTGATCGCGCAGGAAGCCCAGGAGCTGCTGTGGCGGCACCTCAAATTCGGCGCGGTACAAGCCCACGGCTATGGACTGTCCGATGCCCCGCGCGAGCCACGCATTCCCAGCTTGCGGGTTCGTTTCCTCAAATCCAATGACGGCAATTGAGGGCCTGGGTGCGATCGGCTCGGACGATGGGGCCAGCCACCACCAGGCAGCCAGCACCAAGAATACGAGGACTGCCGCCCAGGCGGGCCAGACCATGACCCGCGGGGTGATGGCGGGTGAGGACTGCACTTCTGCAACGAGCGCGTAGCCTCGCGCACGGATGGTTCTGATGTACTGTGGGTTCTGGTGATCGTCGTCAAACGCCTGACGCAGCTCCGACACGGCCTTGTGCACCGCATTGTCAGCGATGAAGCTGTTTGCCCACACGGCGTCGAGCAGCTCGTTGGCGCTGACTGTCGCTCCCGGACGTTCCGCGAGGTAACTCAGCACATCCATGCTCTTCGGCGTGATTGCGATTTCAGCGCCGTCGCGGACGATGACGTCCTTGTCCGGCCAGACCTCACAGTCCCCAACCCGCATCATGCAGCGCCCCTCCCATGCCGCTGCCCATAGTCTAAGCGGCCACCACTGCAGGCGGAAGCTCCACAGTGGTGCCCGCAGGAGCAGATCCGCAACGATCTCCCGCTCAGCGTTCTGCAAAGTACCGCTGCTTGACCAGCGCATTGCAGTGACGCACGGCGAAGTTGGCCGGGAGATTGCGCTCGCGCATCATCTCCCGCAGACAGTCGAGTTTGTACTCGTAGCGGGCGTGAGTTTTCATCTCGGCAAGCGTGACCGGCTCCTGCACGGCGCAGCCTGTGGTCGTGAACAGCAGTGCGGGTATGAGCGCTTTTCTGAACATGGCAAGTCTCCGTTGTTGGTGCCCGGCACGCTAGGTGCTCGCCAGAATCTGCGCCTTCCGATAGGCTTCTAATTTCCTTCCAAAAACCTTTTTGTTGATTTATCAACGAGTTATGTCGTCAAATACGTGGCGGGGGAGAGGGTATGAAAGCAGCAGATCTCATCAAGGCGCTCGGCGTCGCGATCGCAGTCATTGTCATCACCATGGCCGCAAGCTTTCCGATGGTGGCGTTCTACGCGTATGTCATCGAGCCGGGTCATCCGGAGGCGTTCTACACCGAGGCCGCGCAGTGGATCGCACCCTGGTCATCACACATCCTCGGGCCCCTCTGCTTTTTGGGTTTCAATTTCTGGCTGGCGCGGCGTTCACCTGAGCGCAACGCCACCGCGTTCGCCATCACGACGCTGGTGCTGTACCTGATCGTCGATCTGTCGATGCTGCCACTCATGGGATTACCCATTCTGGGGGCCGTCAGCGTGGTTTTTCTATTGTCGTTTGCAGGCAAGGCGGCGGGGGCCTTGCTTGGCGCTCACCTCGGCTCACGCCCGCGCAACCCGGCGGCAGTCTGACCGCGGTTTCCATGACCGAAGAAACCCGTATTACACGCGTCGCTGCCTACGGACTGATCGTGGACGGCGAACAGATTCTCCTCTGCCGTATCTCTGAACAACTGCCGCGTCTGGCCGGACAGTGGACCCTGCCTGGCGGCGGCCTCGAGTTTCGCGAAGATCCCGTGGACGCAATGATCAGAGAGGTCCGCGAGGAAACGGGGATCGTCGTGCGCGCCGTGGGGCTTGCCGGCGTTGACGCCAAAGCGGTAGACGCCGAGCACGCGCTCTATCACGCGATTCGCATCATGTACCATGCCGAGCAGATCAGCGGCGAGCTGACGCACGAGAAGGACGGCACCACCGACTGCTGTCAATGGTGGCACCGTTCCGACTTGCCTGCATTGCCGACCGTGGATCTCGTGGAGACTGGCGTGGCGCACGTGTGGCGGGATGACGAATTGATCAGACGGAGATCCACTGATGCTTGACCGACTTGCCTCGACAACCGCCCTGTGGACGACGTTTGTCCTCACGATCCTGATGACCTTCGCGTTCCAGTACCTTGCCGGGGTCTGGTCCCTGTCTTTCCTCGATTCGATGTCCGATCCGGGCATTGTCCGCCAGGCCATCGCGGATATGAGTGCCGAGCAACGTGTGGCACACGCCTGGATTACCGGCACCCTGGACGTTGCTTATCCGCTCACGTACGCCGCCCTCTTTGCGGGTTCTGCACACCGTTTCTTCCCCGCCTGGGGCGGGAGGGTAGCGCCCGTTTTCGCCGCGCTGGTTGTCATTGATCTCGTCGAAGGCCTGGTTCAGATCCTCGCGCTGACCACAACCGTGGACTGGATTGGTACGAAAGCGCTTCTCACGCCCGTGAAAACCTGGCTTTTCCTCGGCGGCGCGCTTTTGACCGTTGCGGGATGGATCGCCTGGCTCATTCGACGCGTGCGAAAATCCGCCGCCGGCTGATCCTCAGATCGAGGGCGGCACCTCAGCGACGGCAACCATGACTTCGTTGCGGCGCAGAAACGGCGGATAAAACGGCGCGTTGTAAAACGCCATGACCACCTCACCGAGCGGCTCGACTCCGGCGGCTGCCAGTTTCTCAGCAAGCTCCGCTTTGTGTCTGTCCATGTTCTTATCCGTCCAGCGTCCCGAAAAGCGCAATACCGCCACGAGCTCGCCGGGCACCGTGCGGATCCGCACGTCGGGATTTGTGGGTCGGGGGACGGTTTCGGCGTCAAACTCAGACGGCACGACAAACGCCACCGACCAGCCGTTCTCCGTGGGGAGCTGACGCACCGGCGCGGTCATTGCAATCTTCGTGCTGCGCGCCTCGCGCTCCTGTGTCGCGCCCTGACTCATCTCCGTGCCGGTCGTATTGTCACCGCTGATGTATCTGAACAGCCGCCGGAAGCCGTCGTTCGCCGCACCGTCCCGCTCGGTGTCCTCGGCAACCACCGTTTCCGCGACCAGGTAGGGTTGATACTGGCGATATTCGACGCCGTCTATCTCCGCAACGGTGACGAATTCCGGTTCCTCGAGGGCAGCTGCCTGCGCGCACACCGCACAAAGCGCCAGCAGCGCCATTACCTTCATGTAGCGAGCCATTGTCATGCTCCGGCCATGATTTGCACCCAATGCTGCGCCCTTCACCGTGGAGAAGATGTGAAGACCGGGTCAGGCGCCGATATGAGAACCAACCGTGGATCGGCTAAGCTGGGGCTGGAGTAAATGGGAGGGGTACATGAATCTGGAATACGTCAACATCGAGAAGGACGGACCGATCGCCACGGTTACGTTCGATCGTCACAAAAACCTCAACGCCTTTGACGGGCAGCTGATCCTCGAGCTCACCGAGGTTGCCCGCTCGTTCCACCACGACACTGAAACCCGGGCGGTGGTTCTGACCGGCAGCAAAGACTACTTTTCCGCCGGCGCGGACATCGAGGACATGGGCAAACGCGATCAGGGAACAGATCTCGACAAGCGCAACACCTACTTTCGCGGCGTGCGCCTTTGTGAAGCCTGGGAGACCATGCCGCAGATCACCATTGCGGCCATGGAAAAGCTTGCCGTTGGCGCCGGCGTTGCCCTGCCGCTTGCCTGCGACTGGCGTGTGCTCGGCGAGAGCTGTTATCTCTACGTGCCGGAGGTGAAGATTGGCCTCAATCTGCAATGGGGTGCGCTACCCCGACTCATCAATCTCGTGGGACCCGCACGCGCAAAACGGATCTGCATTCTCTGCGAGAGGATGGACGCGCATACGGCCCTTGACTGGGGGCTGGCGGAGGAAGTGGTTCCGGATGGCGAGACCATAGCCAAGGCGCTGGAGCTCGCCCGAGCCGCTGCGGAAATGCCGGTCATCGCGACGCAGATGGTCAAAGAGGCCGTCAATGCCACCGCCGGTGCACTCAATCGCGCGGCGAGCTTTGCCGACGCCGACCAGAGCTGGCTGACCGCCATGTCCAACGACGCCAAAAACGCGCGTGAGCGCTTTACCGGCAAATGAGGGCTCGCGTGAAGTTCATTCTTCTACTTGTCGCTGTCACTTTGTGGTCGACGACAGCGGCTGCCGACGAGCGCCTGCCCATCATCGACATGCACATGCACGCGATGACTGCAGATGCACAAGGCCCACCGCCGCTGGCCATGTGCACCCCGATGCAGCTGCCCGCCTGGGATCCCGCGAACCCCTATGGCGCGCTGTTCTTGAAAGCCGCAAAAGAGCCAGCCTGCGATGATCCGGTCTGGTCGCCCGAGACGGATGACGAAGTGATGGCACAGACCATCGAGATCATGCAGCGACGCAACATCGTTGGCGTCTTGAGCGGTCCGCCGGATCTGGTGGCCACCTGGCGGCAGGCGGCACCCGGGCGCTTCCTGCCGGGGCTCGACCTGCAGGTGGGCAACAGCATGCGTGAGTATCCGCTCCCTCTGATGGACAACCTCGTGGAAGAAGGCAAGCTGGCGGTGCTCGCTGAGGTGACAAATCAATACCTGGGTGTGGAACCCGACGACGAGCGCATGGCGCCATACTGGGCATGGGCTGAAGAGAACGACATTCCGGTCGGCATTCACATCGGCACGGGACCGCCAGGCGCAATCTACCTGGGATTCAGCAACTACCGGGCGCGTATGCACAGTGCGCTGACCCTCGAGGAGGTTCTGGTCCGCCACCCGAAGCTGCGCGTGTACGTCATGCATGCGGGCTACCCGCTGCTCGACGACATGCTGGCGCTCATGTACGCACATCCGCAGGTTCATATCGAGGTTGGGGTGATCGTTTTCATCCAGCCACGACCGGACTTCTATCGCTACCTCAAAGCAATTGTCGATGCCGGCTACGGGAAACGGGTGATGTTCGGCTCGGACCAGATGGTCTGGCCGGGCACCATTGAACGCGCCATCGACACCATCGAAGAAGCGCCGTTCCTGTCAGAGGCTCAGAAGCGCGACATTCTTTACCACAACGCGGCGAGATTTCTGCGCTTCAGCAAGGAGGACATTGCGCGCCACTACGGCATGCTGCACAAGACGAACTAGCTCCATGCTTTGGCTTCGAGGAGCGCGCGCCTGTAGTGTTTGAGACAAAGCGCCAGACACAGAATTGCCACGCTGTAGTTGACCACCGCCAGGCTGGAAATGGCTTTACCTAGCGCAAGCTCGCTGCCGAACACAAAATCGCTCAAGAGTGCCGGCAGTGACGGCGCAAAGGTATAAGACAGGAAATTCACCGCGATCAGATAAAACGCCACCATCTGACCCCGCAGCTCGTTCGGCGCAATTGCCTGCAGGGTTGCCATGATGAGACCCGGCGGCATGGCCATGCAGAACGTCACGGGTATCAGAAGCCAGATGGCCATCCACGGATCCGGCAGCAACGTCAGCGCCGTTGCCGTCGGCAGCAGCACGATCGTGCCGTACAGTACAATGCGCAGCGTCGCGTCCTCGACCCTGCGCCCGAGCAGGATACCCGCCCAGATGCCGCCGATGACGCTGCCGGCAATACCCACAATCATCGCGATGCTGCCGTAGACCAAACCAATTTCGGTACGGGTCCATTCGTGATTGCGCACGTAATACTCGACGATCCAGCTGAATAGCGACCAGCCCTGCGTTGCGAGGCAGAGGTAGGCGGTGAATACGAGCGCAAAAAACACCCAGCGGCCACGCACGAACGCCAGGACCTCCGAGAGCGGAGCGCCTTTGCGATCCGCATCCAGACGACCCCGGCGACCGGGCTCTCTGAGGCCCCACACCGCCAGCGCCACCAGCAGCCCCGGCGCGCCGACGATGATGAAAACCATCTGCCAGGAAAATACTTCACCAATGACCGGCAGCACGAAGTTGGGCGTGGCTTCCAGGTAGTCGATGAGCGGGCCGCCGGCGATATTGGCAAGCCCCTGACCGATGAACGGCGCGGAAGATACGATGCCGATAGCCAGCGGTAGACGCGTGGCGTCGAAATAGTCGGCCAGCGCCGAGTTGGCCGCGGGCCCGAGCGTGGCTTCGCCGACACCCACCCCCATGCGCGCAAGGAAGAGATGCCAGTACTGACTCACCGTGCCGCAGACCATGGTCAAGAGGCTCCAGCTGGCGATGCCCGCCGCCATGAGATTACGCCGGTTGTAGCGGTCGGCAATCCAGCCGGCCGGATAAGACAGAATGCTGTAAAGGAAGGTGAAGGCAAATCCCATGATAAGCGACACCTGAAAGTCGGTGATGCCGCCGAGGTCTCGTTTCACCGGACCGATCATGACGTTCAGGATCTGCCGGTCGATGATCGAGAACGTGGAAGCCAGCGTCAAAACGGCAACTACGTACCATAAATATCCCCGACTGAATCTGTCGCTCACAAGGCCCTCCACCAATGCATCCGGCGCCCGGACGGCGCTGACCGGCGACAAACCAGCTCTTCGTGGTCTGCCCCTCGCGAAGATGCTAATCTGACCGCAGCTGAACATGCAACGCGAATGGGGACGGAGAGGGGGAAGTCATGATTCGTCTGGTCTTTTGTTTACGCCGTAAAGCGGGTATGTCCCTGGCTGAATTTCAGGACTACTGGCTCACGCAGCACGGGCCGCTTGTGGCCGGATTTGCGACGGACCTCAACATCCTGCGCTACGTCCAGACCCACACGCTCGAGGACCCGGGCAACGAGGCTGCGCAGCAGGCGCGGGGGGACATGGAGCCGCACTACGACGGTGTCGCGGAACTCTGGTGGTCGACCGAAGCGGAGCTCGAGGCGGCCATGCAGACTGAAGCCGGTCAGGCTGCGGGAGCGGCACTGCTCGAGGACGAGGGGAAATTCATCGACCTGCCTGAATCACCGCTCTGGTTCGCTTACGAATATCCGCAGGTCAATCCGGTGCCAGAAAACATCGTCGCCAAGGTCAAGAGCAACGT
>JAAUXY010144041.1_pt1 | contig 26126 bp, 22 predicted proteins | sample 7278121 | NCBI WGS metagenome assembly JAAUXY01 (sample SAMN14350117, study PRJNA611818) | marine sediment metagenome | isolation source: surface marine sediment (1.8m) | place: French Polynesia: Moorea | collected 2018-08 | reverse complement strand
GCGTACACGACGTCAATGCCGGTAATGAACTGGAGCACGAGCGATGTTGCGTACAGAATTGCTGCGGCGCCAATTCCACCCGATACCAGGTAGATTGCCGAAATCGTCGAGCGGGACTTGGACCCGAAACGACGCTCCTGGTACTCGTAGATCGATGCACATCCACTGTTGTAGAAAAACGGCAAAAATAGCGTGATTACGAGAATAATCACGAGCGGGTAATTCATGTGGATCATCACGACGGACATTCCATCCGTGTATGACCACGCTGGTCCACCAAGAAATGACAGTGCACTGACATAGGTGGCTACAACTGAGATGCCTATCGCCCACCACGGCGTCGTACGTCGTCCCAGGTAGAAATCGTCGGCTGTCTGGACCCGCTTGCTGAGGACGAAGCCGAGAAACAGATTGGCCAGTATGTAGACGATCAGTATCGTCCAGTTCAGAGTTCCAAATTCAGGCATCTGCCATTCCCCCGGTTTCGATTATGCGGCCGGTTCCAACCGCTGTGCGTTTGCGATCATGTCAATGCCCATTTGCTGGAACAGGTCCAGGTAATCGAGAAGCACCCAATTCTCCATGATTTTGTTATCGGCGCAGCGGTAGAAGTCCATGACGCGAAGCGTCAGCTTTTTGTTGGTTGCTGCGACGCCAAGATACTCGCGCTCGTGGGTCATGGTCATCGATGGCCAGCCGCTGATGGCTGCGTAGTTGCCGTCACCCATGCGGCAATAACTATTGCCACCCATACGGTCTGGGAACGCACGGAGAAACGCCACCCGATGGTCTTTCAGGAACCCCTCCCAACGGTAGTTTGACCCTATACCACCGGGGCCGTACCACAGCATATCCTCGTGCCAGTAGCCGCCGGCACCGGTCTGGTTCTTTGACTCGAACGTTTCCTCGTCGTATTCGCGCAAATCGGTCAGCATCGCGTCGACGAGGTCCATGCTCCTTTCTCCATCGTCCCGCGGCTCAGGCAAGACCCCGTCGTGAGTTGCGGGACCGGGAAACAACATCTCGTTGCCCAGCATGTCGGGCAACGGGAATCGACCTGCTTGTCGCATCAAATCGAGTAAATCAATAATAAGCTTGGCCTCGACAATCCTTCCGTCCTCAACGCGATAGAACTCGCCGGAACGCAAAAAAACAAGCCTGTCATTTGCGTCGATGCCGAGCAGCGGTGCCTGGAAATTTCCGACATAGTGCGTTACGGAAGCGACCCACTGTCCTTCGCCAACGCGGTTCCTGCCACCGATGAATATTTCGTCGCGACGCCGAATGTGGCTTAGCGCATTGCGCAGCGGTTCGACGAGTCCGACTCTCACAGCGTCGACGCCTTCGAGTCGATTGACCGGATGCGACACGTCCCAGACAACGTCGGGACTGAAGTTTGCTGCCATGAAAGCACTCAACTGATCATCCGGGACTGCAATCAGTTGGTTCAACAGGTCGTACGCCGTTTTTCGAAAATCCGTCATGCTGGTTGGATTCACCTTGAATGTACGTCGCAAGAAAACTGGCAAGGGGATTGCCCCCTTGCCAGCCAATAGAGCAGGCGCTGATATATACACAATCACCCACTCAGGGGGGACTTGCCTGGTGTGCTAGCGTGGCGTCTTCAGTCCTCGCTTGTCACCTGGTTCGAGCAGGGCAGTCCACTCGTGAACATCCTCGCTGTAGCCCAGCACCTCTCCCGCACCGGTTCGATACAGCGTGAAGCATCGCTCTCCATCGCCCCAGGTGTCCCAATCCGAACAAAGCATGCCGCCACCGATACGCCACTTTCCAGTGTCAGTGTCGCCACCGTAGTCGCCCCACTCGATGCCGTTCGCTTCGTAGAAGACCGCCCATGCGGTTTCCTCAGATGGCGGCGTTGCGAGAGTATTGCCAGGCAACATTGATTCCAGTTCGGTCGCCGTGAGTCGCTCGAGCTCCGGAGCAGCGACCACCGATGTAGTGCCGGAGTCACATCCTGCAAAGCAGATCAGCGGGAGCACAGCTGAGATAGTACGGATCCATGACGATCTCAGCTGCATGTTGAGCTCCACCCGTAATCAGAAGTTGTAGCGGAAAACCAGCCCGTAGTTTCGCGGGTATCCGGGCGTGGTCTGCATTCGATCGTCGCCACCGAACTGGCTGCGTGTGCTGACAATTTCGTCTTCGATATTCTCGACAAACGCTTCGACACCGAACGTACCCTCGACGGACTCCCATGCAAGGCGGACGTCTGTCTTCGTGTATGAATCCTGACCGCCATTCACAAGCAGTTCCTGAGGCAGGTTGAAGCCATTATTGGAATAGTCGTCAGAGTATGACATTTGCACCGACGGCGTCAGGAGACCCTTGTCCCCGAGGTCAATGTCATAGCGTGCGCTGAAATTGAACTGGAGCTCGGGCGTGAACGTCGGTGTGTATCCCCGCAGATCGACGAACCCGACGGTCACACCGTTTACGAGCTGTGCCGGGTTGGAGGTACCGAAAGTGCCGAATTCCGCATCCATCCAGGCTGCATTGAACGCAAGTTGCAGGTTATCAGTAGGCACGCTCAGTAATTCGACTTCGAAGCCGGTCACTTCCACGTCGCCGCCATTCACCGACGTCGTTGAAACGGTGCCATTGACTTCAGTCTGAATCGACGTAATCAGGTTCGTGTATTCATTTCGGTACAGCGCAAGATTCGCCTGCAGCCGACCATCTAAGAACTGGCTCTTGAGCCCGAGCTCGATGGCTTCAGACTCCTGCGGGTCGGTAATGTTGCCATTGTGGCTGAGGGCGCCAGACAGGAAACCGGTCGAGGCGTTCAGATAGCCCAGCATGTCCCCGGTCAGGTTGTACTGAACGCCAACCAGCCAGGTCGTATCCGTGAATTTCTTCGAGGGGTTGACGAGGTCATCGCCGCCGTAATTGAAGACATAGACGTCACGCGCATCAGTCGGGATGTTGGGGCTTCCGACCGGTGGGGAAAACGTCACGAACGTGTTCGGGTTGCCGTCATACGTACTGGCGCCCCCACGACCGCTCTTGTCTTCGGAGTTGTACCGAAGTCCCGCGACGAGGCTGACGGCGTCCGTAATTGCATAGTCGACCTGGCCGAAAACGCCGAGCACGTCGGTGTCCGTGACCAGCTCTTCTGCGTACTCACCTGTATACACAGTATTCAGATCCACTACCGGCGTGCCGTTCAAGACCGTCAACGTCACCGTATTGCCGTCTTCGTCCAGAGCGTCTGCGGTCGGTCGCACCGAGTTGTCCACAGTCGTGTGCTGGAACTGGTAATAGCCGTAGCGAAACTCGTCGCTGGAGAAATACAAGCCTGCCGTCCACTGCAGCGGACCGTCATGGGTTGATACGAGATTGAACTCTTGCGTGACGGATTCGATGTCGTCGCGTATCGAGCCAATACCGAAGGGATTCGGGCTGTAGTCGACATCACCGGAGGCTGCCATCTTGAAGTCCGTGTAGGACGTTATCGACTTCAGGGACATATTGTCGAAATCGTAGTTTACTTCGAGTTTGAGGCTGGACTGGGTCAGGTCTCCGTTGTTGACGAAGTCGAAATTCACCTGGTCGAGCCTGAGGTCACCGTACTCATTCGGATTCGTTCCCGGTCCGCCGGCGCCGCGGCGAGGATTCTGGCAATCCAGGACATCACCCTGCAAATCGGTGAGTCCGTCTGCGTTCACGGGTCGGCAGAGCCCGGCCGTCGAGAAGAGGCCTGCGAACACGCCCTGTTCCGAGATATAGGAAGCGCGCGCGATGATTTCCGTGCGATCGTTCGGTTGCCAGAGTACGGACAGGCGGCCGCCGAGATCGTCGTCTGCGCCAAGATCGCCCTGTCCGGAGATGTTATCGATCCAGCCGTCGCTGCGCTTCTGGACGCCTGCAAGTCGCAGTGCGAACGTATCACTGAGAGGCATGTTGACTGCGCCCTCGGTACGTATCGTGCCAAAACGTGCCGCTGTCAGGTTGACGTAGCCGTTCACGCTATCCAGGTCGGGCTTCCGTGTGATCAGGTTGATCGCGCCACCGAACGTGTTGCGCCCGTAGAGCGTCCCCTGCGGGCCCTTGAGTACCTCCAGGCGTTCTACGTCGAAGAATGCCCTTGTCTGCTGGGCAGCCCGCGGCATATACACTCCGTCAACAAACATTCCCGCGACGGACGAATTGTCGCCGTAAGTGTTATTCGAATTGGACCCGCGGATAGCGACTTTCGCGTCCTTGCCGTAGATGCCGAAAGTCACTCCGGCACCAATCAGCTCAAGCCTGGAGATATCGTTCAATCCGGCTTTTTGCATTTGATCCGACGTGATGGCCTGTACCGACAGGCCAATGCTTTGCAGGCCCTCTTCCTTCTTGCGTGCGGTAACGACAACCTCTTCGATTGCGCCTTCCTGCGCAAAAGCGGGATCACTAGTGAGAAATACTGTGGCCCCCGCAGCAGCAGCGAGACACAAAACGAGTGTGGATCTGGACATATCTTCAACCCCCCATCTTTCGGATCTGATTTGTAGTGCCCGACACATCCGGACATGAGTGTACTTCGAATGCAACAATCGTACTCTTGTTTTGACTGCGCATGCAAGTCTGCTTACAATCTTTATGTGCTATTTTCAATTTCTACAGAAAAAACAATAATATATATTGTTTCAATTGGTACTACGCAATCACAACTGAAGCCATGACCAGGACGAAAAAGGGTACCAGGGGAGCAACAAGTCGCGTTACTTCGTATGACGTGGCCGAACTAGCGGGTGTATCCCAGGCTGCGGTGTCGCGCGTCTATCGCCCCGGGGCCAGCGCGTCGGAGGCAATGCGAGAAAAGGTTCTCGCGGCGGCCAAGGAACTCGGCTACCGCCCTAACGCCATCGCCCGCGGATTGAGTACGCAGCGATCCAACATGGTCGCTCTCATCATGTTCCGGCAAACGAATCTCGACTACCCCGATACGCTGGTCGAGTTGACATCGAGCCTCTCTCGCGAGGGCATTCGCGCGCTGTTGTTCTCGGTCGAGCAATTTGGGGAACTCAGTGCCGTCGTGGAGCAGATTCTTCAATACCAGGTCGATGGCGTCATCATGGGCGGTCCCATGACCGCCGCGCAGCGCAAGGTCCTCGACAAGGCCGGGATTCCCGTCATTTTCTACGGCGGCACGCCCCCCGATCGTCCGTTCAACGCGGTTGACTGCGATAACGATGAGGGCACCGGCTGGCTCGTGGACCAGCTGGTTGACGCCGGACATCAAACGTTCGGTCTTATGGCTGGACCAGAATCCGGTCGCGTCGCTGTCCAGCGCGCAGAGTTCTTCCTTGGCAAACTACGGGAACGTGGATTCGATGACGTAATTTCAGTTTCGTGCGGCTACGACTATCAGGAAGCGAGAAGTGGTTTCGCGAAACTCATGAACAAGATGCGCACCAAACCGGATGCTGTCATTGCCGTAACAGACAGCCTGGCGATTGCGAGTATTGATGAGGCTCGGGGCAACTTCGGTCTCGACGTACCGGAAGATATTTCCATTACGGGATTCGACGGTGTGCGGATATCGGGATTCCAGCCGTACAACCTGACCACCGTCCGCCTGCCTCGTCGGCGCATGGCGGAAGCGGCCGTGACGATGTTGCTAGAGCACATTGAAAATCCGGACCTCCCACCCGAGTTGCGTACATTTTCCGGGGTCCCTGTGACCGGCAATTCACTGGGCCCGGCCAAGAACAAGTGACGTGTCAATGACAGTGCAACGCTCCTACGATTACGTGATCGTCGGCGGCGGCTCAGCAGGCTCGGTTCTCGCCGGACGACTCAGCGAAAACCCATCTGTCAGCGTATGCCTCGTTGAGGCCGGTCCTGCCGACGCCGATCCCAGGATAAGAATACCCATTGGCTTGATTTCCCTGATGGGGAATCAACGGTACGACTGGCGATACCAATCCGAGCCACACGATCATCTCGGCGGCAAGCGCGTGTCGGTACCACGTGGCAAGACTCTCGGCGGCTCGGGCTCGATAAACAGCATGGTTTACATTCGCGGCCGAGCGTCCGACTACGATGCATGGGCGCGACAGGGATGCCATGGCTGGGACTGGCGGTCCGTGTTACCTCGATTTGTCAGGCAGGAAAACAACGCCCGGTTCGCCCACGACACGTTGCACGGCGACGATGGCCCGCTCTATGTCGAGGACCTTCCGTCGCCGCATCCAATGATCGAAAGTCTCGTCGAAGCAGGCCGCGATGTCGGCATCCCGGCAAATGACGACTTCAATGGGCTGTCGCAGGAAGGGCTCGGCCTCTACCAGACGACCATGCACGGCGGAAGACGGTGGAGCCCGGCGGACGCATTCCTTCGCCCGGCTTTGAAGCGTCAAAACCTGACGGTGCTTACGAACACGAGCGCTGATCGCATCGTGTTCGAACGTCGCCGTGCAACCGGGCTGGAACTCAGCTCACGCGGCAGGCAATCGGTGATTGGCGTACGTGGTGAACTCTTGATCTCGGCAGGCGCAATCGGCTCTCCGTCGATACTTCTGCGTTCGGGCGTTGGTCCGGGCGGACATTTACAGGGCCTGGGAATTGCAGCGGTGCATGAGCTGCCGGGTGTCGGCGCAAACCTGCACGATCATCCGGCCGTCGGCATGCATTACGGTGGTGGCAACCAGGGATATGCATTGAGCTTCGCAACGATTGGCGAGAATACCCTGGCACCATTTCGCTACCTGTTTTCCCGCAAAGGACTGCTATCGAGCAATACCGTCGAAGGCGGTGGATTCGCGCGAACAGACAAGTCGCTGGACGAACCGGACGTGCAATTTCACTTCATCCCGGCGCGTGTCGGTCACGATGGCGGGATGATTGCCTGGGGCAGGGGCTACTACTGTGATGTCTGTGTTCTAAAACCACTGTCCCGCGGCCGACTGGAACTGTCCTCTCCGGACGCGCGTGACGCACCACGTATCGACCTGAATTTGCTGGACCACCCGACGGACCAGGAAACGATGTTGCGCGGTGCCAAGTTATTGCGGCGAATGTTGGCGCAGCCGAGCCTGAAGACAGACGGAGCAAAGGAGCTCGTGCCAGGGTTCGACATACGATCGGATGCCGATCTTGTCGGGTTCATTCATCAGCGACTCGGGACTGCGTATCACCCTGTCGGTACCTGTCGCATGGGCGACCGCAAGGATGAACGGTCCGTTGTCGACCCGAAGTTGCGCGTGTTGGGTCTTGAAAACGTCCGCGTCGCCGACGCATCGGTCATGCCGGAAGTGGTCGCCGGCAATACGAATGCACCAACCATGATGATCGCCGACGCCGCGGTGGAGTACATCCGGTCCGAGGCAGCTGCCTGACCTGGCGCATACCCGGCGCTATTGAAAGTGGCCTGCGGGTTTCAGATCGGATGGCGGTAGCCCATTGACCATGCCAATGGATATTCCATAAGCATCGAAACCGACGAGCCGCCGCAGTGTTGGCGACGCGCTGGCTGCTACCTCCGGATCAAGCGACGCCGAGTGGTTTTCCTGGGTACGAATCCAGGGCTGGCAGAAATAGCTGAAGATCCCGCGTCGCAAGTGCGTCGTGCGATTGGCTCCGGTGCCATGCCAGAGGCGACCATCGAAAAAGAAAAATGTCCCGGCACGGGCTTCGATCGGTATTGCCGCTTTTTCGTCGCCGGGCACGGGGTTGCGATTGTGCGTATGGCTCCCAGGCACCGCCAGCGTCGCTCCGTTATCGGCGGTGAAGTCGTCAAGCATCCATCCGCCGTTGCAGACGATGGGATAGTCGGGCCATGGTTCGTGCACGTAACCCTGGTCGCAGTGCATCAACATCGGCGTGCCGCCGGGGCCGGCGATATTGGCAGTCAGACTCGACAGCAGGAATTCTGGAAGCCCGTCGCGCTCAATCCCGTAGGCCGTTCGATTGCCGAGCAGCTCTCCTGCAAGGTCGATTGCCACCGGATGCTCCGCCAGCGCCACGAATTCCGGGCCGCGGTTCAATAGTTGCCAGAGCCGTTGGTTGGCACCGCCTTCATCCACGAACGGATTGCCGCTGTCGATATCCTCGCGCGCCGCGCGATCAACGGCGGATTGCAGTGCAGCAAGCTCTTTTCCAGACAGCGCGTCGGCAACCAGGCAATAGCCGTGCTCGTCGAGATCTTCGCTCATCCGGGCGCGGTCCGTAGTTGGCCTGGGTAATTCGCTCATTGTGCTGTCCAGCCTCCATCGACCTTAAGGCTTGTCCCCGTAACCACGCCGGCGCCCGGCGATGCCAGGTACAGCACCGCCGAGACGACGTTGTCGAGCGTCGCGAGCTTTTTCATCGGAATCATGCCGAACACGAATTCCCTGAATTCCTCGTCCGCGAGCATAGGCCTGGTCAACGGCGTTTCCACGAATGTCGGTGCAACCGAATTGACTCGAATTCCCCGGGGTGCAAGTTCAACGGCCATCGCCTTGGTCAGGCCTTCTATCGCATGCTTTGTCATGCAATAGACCGTCCGATTCGGCGATCCGACATGCCCCATTTGCGACGACATGTTGATGATGCAGCCCTCGATTGCATTTGCCAGCATGTTCGACACAGCCGCCTGCGAAACGCGAAACGCCGCTCGTACATTGAGATCAATCACGAAATCGAGTGATTCGGTGTCGACGTCGACGAACGGTTGCGGTCTGTTGCCGCCCGCGTTATTCACCAGGATGGAAAGGCCATCGATCGACGCGATGCGTTTAATGAACCCGTCGCTGGTCACGTCTTCGACCCAGGTCTCTACCCGGCCCGAATCATGCCGGCCGACTTTATCCAGGTCATCCTTCGAGCGGGCGACAGCGATGACCCGGGCACCCGCATCCGCCAGCGCCTCGGCGCACGCGCGCCCAATGCCGCGACCTGCGCCGGTGACGAGTGCGACCTGTCCCTCTAGGGGATTACGCATTTCGTTCTCCAATTGCATGCGGATGCAATACTGCCTAACATCGATGCTGGATTGCAAAAACCCACGGGCAGGAACCCGATGAGCCAGCGGGACAAGGTGCAGGCAGAGGCCGAAAAGTCCGAACGCAGACGCGCGACTTCGTACGACGTTGCGGAGCTTGCCGGAGTATCTCAGTCAGCCGTTTCACGCGTATTCCAGGATGGAGCCAGCGCGTCGAAGGCGATGCGCAAACGTGTGATGGCTGCAGCCGACAAGCTCGGGTACCGCCCCAACGCGATCGCGCGCGGCCTGATCACGCGGCAATCCAACATGGTCGCCGTCATCATCACGCAGCAGACCAATCTGTATTACCCGGAAGTACTGTTCCAGCTCACGAGCCGGTTCTCCGACCGCGGTATACGCGTATTGTTGTTTACGCTCGAGCATGAGGCCGATATCGACTCCACGATCGAGCAAATCCTGCAGTACCGCGTCGACGGTATCGTCACGGCAGCGATGTTGTCGCATCAGCAGCTCGAAACGCTCGAGAGCGCCAACATCCCGGTGATCTTCTTCAACCGTACGCTTCCCGAGGTTCTCGTCAACTCCGTCCGTTGCGACCAGGAGGAAGGCGAGCGCTGGCTGGTGGGCGAACTCTATGACGCAGGCCATCGCGGTTACGCGATCGTGACCGGACCCGAAGACTCGCCGATCAGTGCGGAACGTACGACGGGCGCATTGCGCAAGCTCGAGGAGCTCGGTATCAGCGACATCACGATCGAACACGGCGACTTTAGTTCCACCAGCGGCCGTCGCGCATTCGGGACTCTCATGGGGAAACGCAGCACGCCGCCCGACGCGGTCATTGTCGCCAACGACGCGATGGCGATTGGCGTCGTCGACGGGGCACGCAAGGACTTCGGCCTGCACGTGCCCGGAGATGTCTCGGTGGTCGGTTTCGACGGTGTCGGACCCGCCCGGTTCGCCGCATACGACATCACGACCGTCCGACAGCCCGTCGGCCGTATGACCGAAGCGGCAGTTTCGATGCTGCTTGATCGCATCGAAGACCCGAACCTGTCGGCCGAGAAACGCGTGTTTTCCGGCGAGCGAATCCGGGGCGGATCAGCACGATTCGTCTCCGACGACAGCTGACCCGGGTCTCGTGACCGCCGAGAACCTCCTCCTGCTGCCGGGCATGATGTGCGATGCCCGACTGTGGGCGCCACAGTTGGATTCGATCGACCTCCCCACCCGGGTCGGCGATTTGACCACGGCCGACAATTTGTCGCAGCTTGCTCGAAACGTGCTCGCCGATGCACCGTCGACGTTCGCGCTGGCCGGACTTTCCATGGGCGGCATCCTCGCCTTCGAAATCTGGCGCCAGGCTCCCGAACGCGTGACGCACCTGGCATTGATCGACACGAACCCGTACCCCGAGTCTCCTGAGCGACAATCGATGCGTGTTGAGCAAATTCGCGAAGCGCTCGACGGCCGCCTGCGGCAGCTGGCCACCGAGTCGTTGAAACCGGTTTACCTCGCGAGGGCAAACCGCGAAAACCAGCCGCTGCTCGACACGATCCTCGACATGGCTCTCGACCTCGGCCCGAACGTATTCCGCAACCAGTCTGTTGCGCTGATGGGACGCCCCGACAGCACGTCCACGCTTGCAACGATTGACTGTCCGACCACCGTGATCTGTGGGGTGGAAGATGCGCTGTGCCCTCCCGAATACCATGAGCTCATGGCCAAACACATCCGTGGTGCGAAGCTCGTTATTCTGGACAACTGCGGCCACCTGGCGTCGCTCGAACAGCCAGACGCTGTCACCAACGAACTCCAGGAATTGATTCTATGAAGACCAGTAACGAGCGAATCCTTACGACACATGTTGGCAGCTTGCCCAGGTCCCGCGCGGTCACCGACACGGTATTTGCCCAGGAAAAAGGAGACACCGTCCCGGATGCAGCCCGCATCATTCGCGAGGCCGTCGACGACGTAGTGGCGCGGCAGGTCGATACGGGCATCGACATAGTCAGCGATGGCGAGATGAGCAAGATCAGCTATGCCACATACATCAAGGACCGGATCACGGGGTTCGACGGCGACAGCGACAGGAGCCCGCCAAGCGACCTCGAGGAGTTTCCGGGATTTCTCGAGCGTCAGGCAAAGTCGGGGGGTACTCCGACATACCGGCGACCGTGCTGCGTTGGTGAAATAGCCGTCAAGGATATGGGGCCCGTCACGGAAGACATCGACAACATGAACACTGCCATGGCCCGGCACGAACCGACCGAAGGCTTTATGAATGCAGCGTCGCCGGGCGTGATCGCATTGTTCCAGCCCAATCGCTTCTACGCGTCGCACGAAGCGTACCTGTCCGCCCTGGCCGACGCGATGGCGGTGGAGTACCGTGCCATAGTTGATGCCGGTCTCGTCCTGCAACTCGACTCGCCGGACCTCGGCCTGGGCCGACATATGCTGTTCAAGGGCAAACCTGACGCCGAATACCAGGCACAGGCGAACCTGCATGTCGACGCACTCAATCATGCCTTGCAGGGCATACCGAAGGACCGGGTGCGCCTGCACGTTTGCTGGGGCAATTACGAAGGACCGCACCATCACGACGCGCCGATGGACATGGTCTTGCCGATCGCTTTGCGCGCGAACGTCGGTGCGTTGCTGTTCGAGTCATCGAACCCGCGGCACGCGCACGAATGGCGAGTGTTCGCAGAACACGATCTGCCGGAGGACCTCGTCCTCGTGCCCGGGGTCCTCGATTCCACGACCAATTTCGTTGAGCACCCGCAACTGGTTGCCGATCGCATTTGCCGATTTGCTGATATTGTCGGCAGGGAGCGCGTGATCGCGGGAACCGACTGTGGCTTCTCGACATTTGCCGGTTTCGGTGCGGTCGACGAGGACATCGTCTACGCGAAACTGAAAAGCCTCGTCGACGGCGCTGCAATAGCCAGCGGAACACTCTGGGGATAGATCATGGGGAAACGAACGAGCGGATTCAGGAAGCGGCTATTGAGCGGCGAGACGCTGATGGGGACGTTCCTCAAGACGCCCTCGTCCATTGTTGCCGACGTTCTCGGTCTCACGGAACTCGACGTCATCTGCGTCGACACCGAGCATGCCCCGTTCGGCCGGCTCGAACTCGATACCTGCCTTGGTGCGCTCCGCGCTGCCGATATGCCGAGCCTTGTCCGCGTGGCCGACGACTCGCCCTCGCAAATCCGCAATGCGCTTGACAGCGGCGCCACGGGCATTGTCGTACCTCATGTCGCCTCGGCCGTCGAGGCGGCGGCGATAGTGAAAGCCTCGCACTTCGGCGAAGGAGGACGTGGTTTTGCCGGCTCTCCGCGCGCCGCAAGCTTCACGACCAAGAACATGGCCGACCATGTGATGGACAGCGGTGAGCAAACGTGCATCATCGTACAAATCGAGGATATCGCCGCGCTGCCGAACGTGGCCGAGATTGCAGCCGTTGACGGTGTCGACTGCCTGTTCATCGGCCGCTCCGACCTGGCCGTCGCGATGCAAAAAGGGACCTTCGACGGCGCGGTCATCGATGCTGTCCGCAAGATCTGCGACGACGCCACTGAAAGCAATTGCGCGGTCGGAATGTTCACGCCGAATGTTGACGAAGTGCCTGGATGGATCGACAGGGGAGCGAGCCTTTTCCTGCTCGGGTCGGACCAGTCGATGATCATCGCCGGCGCCAACACGCTCGCTCAGTCGAGACCGTAGAACTCTCGCGCCGTATCGCCGAACAACCTGCCCTGGTCCCCGGTGTCCAGCGGCGCAACGATTTCCTCGTACGCTCCCCAGACCTTGTCATAGCTCGCATGCAGCTTGTCGACCGGGAAGTTCGAACCGAACATCGACCGGGCTGCACCGAAAATGTCGATACACGACTCGACGATCGGCCGGATGTCATCGGTCGTCCAGTTGTGATTGAACATTCCGAGTCCCGAGATCTTGCAGTAGACGTTCGGCAATGACGCGAGCAGGCGCAGACCTTCGCGCCATGCATCGAGTCCGGCCGGCGACTGGTTCCAGGGCGAACCGCAATGACACAGCGCGATCGGCGTATCAGTCGTGTCGCCAAGCACTTCTGCGACACGGGCAACCTGGCTGGGCACGAGCTGCAGGTCGAAGGAGAGACCGAGCTCCCCGAGCAGCGCCAGGTGGTCTCGCCACGAGGCCATATCGACGAGCCCTCCCGAGCCTGTGACGGCGTCTTCTGCCTCCGAGCGGCCGACGATCTGGCGGATGCCGCGAACACGGTTGTGCTGCAGATGCCGGGCGATCACTTCGGGTGCATCGTCCTTCTCGAGATCGCAATAGGCGACGATGGCCGTCGGCAGACCCTCCCTGTCGGCGACGTCCTGCAGCCACGCCGTTTCTCTTACCTCGTCGCCGGAGGCTACACCGACCTGGATGTGTACGGATGCCGCGAGGTCGTAGTTTCCCGCATCCTCGCGCAAGTCATCGACCAGGTAATTCTTTTGAATTGGCGTCGGGTCGCCGTAGATTCGCGAGACCCCTTTCGCCATGAGCCTGTGGTAGTTGCAGGCCTGCAAATCCCACAAATGGTGATGTGCGTCGACGATCTGCAACATCAGTCGACCATGGTCTGGCTGAGGACGGCAAGGTCGTCGAAGATCGTTTTCTCTACCGCGATATGGTCATTGACGCAGCGCCAGTGTGTGATCCCGAGGATGAACATCGGTTTGCCGGTCGGCTCGACGCCAAGCACCTCGCCTTCGTGGAAACCCGTCGCGGTCCATCGCACCGCGACGTCGGTACCGTTTTCGCCGAACGGTTGCGTCGAGACATGATCCACGCTGAAGTGAACATGACCCATGATGCGGCGCAGGTTCTGGTAGTAATCATGTACCTCGCCACGTCCCGAGAAGTGCGACAAGGGTGACCGGTGCAGAGCTGTGTAAGGGGCGTGTGTCGTTTCGAACATCTCACGATCCCCAGTCCAGCAGCTGTGCAGCACACGCCAGGCAAAGGCTTCCGGATCGTCTCGTGGGGATGCCGGCTCGTTGACGTCCGGCGCCTCGACGCTGGTCACGCGCTCTATCTCTTCATTCACCCACTGCGTGAGTTCATCGGTTCGGCGCTCGACCATCTTGCGGGCTTCAACGACAGGGTCTGCACCAAGTTGTGTGGCCAGCGTCATGTTGTCACGAACGAGCCACTCCTTCACGATAACGCCCTCCTCGACGATACAATCCGCGATGTTCATCATGCGAACTCGATTGCCCGTCGGCGGGCCGAAGATCGTGTCACCGGTGTTGGTCGCAACACTCAAAAGGCGGTGCGACGAGTAGAACCCGTCGGCACGATTTCCAGACCAGATGATGTCCTCACCGAGCAATAGCCGGTCGGGAAATCCCTCGAGCGTGGCGCGAGTTGCGTCGACCACCGCCTGGGCACCGTGAGTGATGCCGTCCAGACCGTAGATGACAGAATCCGCAGCGTAGTATTGGTGAATCAGGTCCACGCCGCCGCCCTCCCAGATCTCGTACGTGATGCCGAGAATGTAGTCGACGATGTCATCATCGGCGCCATAGGCGCCTTGCAGCGTGTCGCTCATGAAGCAACTCCAGGCAGGTCCAACAGGAATGGGCGCCGATTGTACTTCGAATGCATGTCGAGAACCTAGCATTTTTAGGGGTTTCAGGCCGCCGGTGGGGTATTGCATCGGAATTCTTGAATTCGATTTGCATTCGAAGTACATTCGCGGGCCACAGTCACCCAAATCATTCCAGGAACCTGAATTTATGGACCCCGTCGCCGCCCCCGAACGCCGCCTGGCTGAACTTGAAGCCGAACGTCTCGTTCGTTACCGAGACCTGCAACCCTGCACGACCGCGTTCATCGACACGCGTACGCCGGGGAGCGCGGAAAAGGAGAATTTCACGATTATCGGACCTGGTGTCGCAGAAAGCCCGGATCAACACGTCCACATCGACATCCCTCACGGATTCAACATCGGTGGCGCGCGACAGCCAGCCGGTTGCCTGAACTCGCAACACAGCCATGAAACAGCCGAGGTATTTGTCGTTCATTCGGGAACGTGGGCCTTCCTGCTCGGACCCAACAAGGAAGACGGCCAGGTCGTGCTCGGCCCCGGGGATACAATCTCGATTCCTATTCACGTCTTCCGCGGTTTCCAAAACGTTGGCGAGGCCACCGGATTCCTGTTCGCGGTCCTTGGGGGCGACGACCCGGGGCATGTAACGTGGGCGCCGTACGTCTTCGAGAACGCGAAAGAATACGGGCTTGTGCTACTGGAAGATGGGAGCCTTGTCGACACCACCAAAGGCGAGACAATTCCCGAGGGCAAGAAAGCGATGACGCCTACAACCGACGACGACGTCGCCCGCCTGCGTCGCCTGACCGCCGAGGAAATGGCCGGCTGCGTCGTTCTGCATTCCGAACTGGCTCCGTCCGCGGGAAGCGCGTTGCCCGAGCTGCGTGAATACCCGATCATCGGCAGCGCGCGTGAGGATGAGGGTCTCCCGGCCGGCAAGATGACATGGTCGCACGGGTTCCAGGTCCGCTACGTGAATGTCGACCCGGGAGTGACGACGGACACTCACACGCGCGATGAAGAGGAAGTAATCTTCATTCAGTCCGGGCATCTGTCCGTGACGCTACCCGATGGCGTAGTCGAGATGGGTAAAGGCGACGTCTTCACCGTTCCTATCGGCATGCCCCGAAGCTTCTCGAACGATGGTTCCGAGCGTGTTGAAGCATACGTCGTTCGCGGTGGCGACGAGCCACAGCCGCCGACGGTACTCAAATAGATACGATTCACAGAGGTAAACAACGTGATCAAGGTTATCAAGTCCGGCATCAGCGCTGAATCTGCAGCTGATTTCGACGCAAAAGTGAAAGCGACCGTCGAGGAGACGCTCGCGAATATTGAACGCAGCGGAGACGCCGCGGTGCGGGAGTTATCCGAGAAATTCGACAAGTGGTCGCCAGACAGTTTTCGACTGACCGACGAAGAGATTGCCGCCTGCGTAGCGCGGCTGCCGCAGCAAACGATCGATGACATCAAGTTCGCCCAGGCACAGATTCGCAAGTTCGCGGAAATCCAGAAAGCTGCGCTCCAGGACGTAGAGGAGGAGACTTTTCCCGGGGTTGTGCTCGGCCACAAGAATATCCCGGTCAACAGCGTCGGCTGCTATGTTCCTGGCGGCAAGTACCCGATGGTCGCAAGCGCCCACATGAGCGTTCTGACAGCCAAGGTGGCCGGCGTTAATCGGGTCATCGCATGTGCACCGCCTCACGGCGGCGGCCCGAACGACGCAATCGTCGCAGCAATGCATCTTGCCGGCGCGGACGAAATCTACTGCCTCGGCGGCATCCAGGCCGTGGGCGCCATGGCCCTGGGCACCGAGACGATCGACCCGGTCGACATGCTCGTAGGCCCGGGTAATGCATTCGTCGCGGAAGCGAAGCGCCAACTCTATGGACGTGTCGGTATCGACCTGTTTGCCGGTCCGACCGAAACACTCGTCATCGCCGACGAGACCTGCGATGGCGAGATGGCCGCCACCGACCTCCTGGGCCAGGCCGAGCACGGCGTAAATTCTCCGGCCGTACTTTTGACGACCTCCGAGAAGCTCGTCGAGGACACCCGGCGCGAGATCGAGAAACAGCTGCAGACGCTCGAAACGGCAGAGGTGGCCGGAAAGGCCTGGGAAGACTACGGCCAGATCATCCTCTGCGACACCGACGAGGAAATGCTCGCCGAGGCCGATCGGATTGCCAGTGAGCATGTGCAGGTCATGACGAAAAACCCGGACTACTTTCTCGAGAACATGACCAATTACGGCGCCTTGTTCCTGGGCCCGGAAACGAATGTTGCTTACGGCGACAAGGTGATCGGCACGAACCACACGCTGCCTACCAAGCTTGCCGCGCGTTACACGGGCGGTCTTTGGGTTGGGAAGTTCATCAAGACCTGTACCTACCAGCGCGTAACACCGGAAGCGACCGCTACGATCGGCGAATACTGCTCGAGGCTGTGTGCACTTGAAGGATTCGCCGGCCACAAGGCGCAGGCGGATTTGCGCGTCGCGCGATACAAGTCGAAAGCAGCCTGACAATGACGGATACGGCGATGCATGCGGCGAATAAAAAGGCCGTAGTCTCGAACCTGCGTGAAATATTCCGCACGCCGATGGACCAGCTGCAGACAGCCGTCGCGGCGGCATACGCCGAAGACGCGCAGTTGTTCGCGTTTCACCCGGTGAATGAGCACGTTGGCAGCCGCGACATCGCGGACGCATTGTGGCGGCCGATCCGTGAGTCGTTTCCTGATCTCGAGCGGCGCGATCAGATCGTGATTGCCGGCGAATATAAAGGTAACGAATACGTGTCTGCGATGGGCCAGCTGCAGGGCACCTTCGCCACAGATCTCTTCGACGTTCCGGCCTCCCACGGTACTGCGACACTACGCTATGGGGAGATTCACAGGGTTGCCAATGGCAAGATCGTCGAATCGCACGTTCTGGTCGACATGCTCGACCTCATGTTCCAGGCGGACTGCTGGCCGATTTCTCCGAGTCTCGGCGCCGAGGGAGCTTGCTGCGCACCGGCGACCCTGGACGGTGTTAACGTCGACGTTGTGGATGCGGATAAAGGCAAGGATGCTCTTGCACTAGTCAAGAAGATGCACGCTGGCCTGTTGTCGTTTGACGGCAAAAACATCGAGAGCATGGACCACCAGGATTACTGGACGCCGGACTTCCTGTGGTACGGCCCGGCCGGTATCGGCACGACGCGCGGGCTCGAGGGCTTTCGTGCGCACCACCAGATCCCCTTTCTCCGAGCGTTCCCGGACCGTAAGGTCGCCAATCACATCGCCAATGTCGGCGATGGCGACTACGTGATCACGGGCGGCTGGCCGTCTGTCGTCGCGACACACACTGGCCCCGACTGGCTCAACCTGGGTCCTACGGACAAGCGCATCGAAATGCGGGTTATGGACTTCTACCGCGTCGAAGATGGCTTGATCGCCGAGAACTGGGTGCCGATCGACATTATCGACATCCTGCTACAGATCGGTGTCGATGTTTTCCAGCGGCTTCGCCACCTGACGGGAAGACCGAGGATGACGCTGTAGCAGTACGCGAAATACGCGCCGCGGCGAATCCTCTTTGCGTATCCTGTTGACACATGGCCCGGTTCAGTCAATTCTCGAGGCAGTAGCATTCCAGGGTGACTTGCCCAGGGGTGTCAGTCGCACGCCTGAAATAAGGCGCCGGTGAACGAACTACAATAGAAATGGCTCTTTGTCTACAGGTGTTGTGTCGCCGACCATTTGCGCAACCAGCAATTTCGCCGAGCCGACCGCCATAGTCCATCCCAGGTGGCCGTGCCCGGTATTGATCCAGAGACCATCCGGCCCGCAGGGTCCGATAAGTGGCCTTCCCGTTGCGCTCATCGGTCGGAAACCAGTCCACGGTTCCGCTTTGGTTTTGTCAATTTGCGTCGCAAGATGCGGATAAACGCGCCCAAAAAGGCCGTAGAGATTGTCGATCCGTTCCTGGCTCAGCACCACATCGAACCCTGTGAACTCCGCGGTCCCCGCCAGGCGAATCTGGCTGCCAAGGGGGATGAACCCGGCGTGCATGGCATCATCGATGACAGGTAGTGCTGGTCGGGCTGACCAGTTAGCCATATCCACCGTTACCGAGTAGCCTTTGGCCGGTCGAACAGGCACAGAGACACCGAGCGGCGCAACAAGATGCGGGCTTTTGGCGCCCGTCGCGATAACTACGTTGCCGGCAGGAATCTCCCCGTCATCTGTCGAAACCGACCAGACCTTACCGTCGGCACGGATTATCCTGGATACCCGACAGCCTGTTCGAATGTCGACCCCGGCTCGCCGGGCGTGCTCGCCCAACGCTCGCGTAAACAACTTGGCGTCACCGGCCGCGTCGTTTTTGTAGTAGATGCCGCATGCAATCTTGTCCTTTGCATGTACCAGCTCTGGATCTCGGCTCACGACTCCGTTTGGGTCCAGCATCTCGTATTCGGCCCCGAGCTCTCGCAAGGACTCGGACAACGCCATCGGGCCGTCAGCCGCGGCTTCAGTTGCGAAAATCTTCAGCGTCCCGTGATCCGACGCCTCACAGTCAATGCCAAGTTGGCTAGCCAGGCGCATTGTTTCGCGTACCGAGTAATCGGACAGCATGAAATTGCAGCGTGTGGTGTACTGATGACGATCTAAACTCGAGTTGCGCAAGAACCGAAGTCCCCAGATCGCCAGGCTCGGAATCGCCTTGAGTCTGAGCTTGACGGCGGCGCCAGGGTCAAAAAACGACTTGAAGAGGTGCGCCCCCACACCCGGACTGTTCCACGGATCTGACATGGACGCGGTCAGAAGACCGCCGTTCGCAAAACTGGCCTCAGTCGCGAGATCGCTCGTAGCCTCCAGGAGCGTGACGCGCACGCCGCGTTGCGCGAGTTCCCAGGCGGTCGTTACGCCCATGACGCCACCACCAATTACGATGGTGTCGCTCATGGAGGTCATTTCGACTGTCCTTCTCCCCAGTCAGGCGATTCAGGAAGCTCAACCTTGCCGGCGTCGAATGAAAGCGCCGGCAGGCGATCACACTTGAGATGCAGAGGACCATCCAGATCGACAAAATCGCATAGCTGGGCAACAACCAGCGCCGGAATCATGGCCAGCGTCGTACCGAACATGTTGCCTACCATGACTCCAAGCCCTTCCTCTCTGGCAGCTCTTGCCAACGCCAGACCCTCGGTCAGTCCGCCGCACTTGTCGAGCTTGATGTTGATCATCTGATAACGCCTGGCTGCCTGTTCGAGTTCGCCGAGATGCAGGCAGCTTTCGTCGGCGCACAACGGCACTGGTGAGTCAAAGCCCTCCAGACAATCATCGCTCCCTCGCGGCAGAGGTTGCTCAACCATGGCGATGTTGAGCTTCGCGACGTCGGGCAGTATGTCTTTCAGGAGTTCGAACGTGAATCCCTGGTTCGCGTCGACGACTAATTTGGCATCCGGTCGCGCCTCGCGAATCGCAGCAAGTCGCTCGACCGGCTGCGTCTCATCCAGTTTGACCTTCAAGACAGGGAAGCTCTTCAACTCACGAGCCAGCTCTCCCATTTCCTCTGCACTATCCCGAATTCCTATCGTCATCACGGTTTGAACTGGAGCGTATTCGACGCCTGACATCGCCCAAACGTTGCTTCCCCGCTCTTTGGCCTCGAGGTCCCACAGTGCGCAATCGATCGCGTTTCGCGCACCACCGGGCGGGAGAATCTCGCGGAGAGACTGGCGATCGACACCCGCCTCAATCTCTTTGGATACGCCCTCAATTTGTGAATAGATCGACTCTGCCGTTTCATCGAGGTAGTACACACCGGCAGCCTCCCCGCGTCCGATCTCGCCATTTCGTTCGACCTCGACGATCACCGCATTCAGATCCGTCCATTCGAGCCCGGTGATACGAAACGGCGTGTGCAATGGCCACTGCTCTTTGTGGACACTTAACGAGAGCTCTTTCATTTTTGAATCTCCTGAACTCGATCAACGATGCGACCTACACCGTCAATCAGTGGATCGACGCACGGCAGTCCGGTTTCCGCCTCGTAGTGACGGAGAACCTGATCCCGTTCTTCCTCAACAATGTTGGCTGTATTCACGGCGATGCCGACGCATCGAATGGACGAATTGGTCAAACCGCCGCAGGCGATATTTCGTTCAATGGCAGCCGTCAACGACGGCAATGAATAGTCTTCAAGGCCGAGAACGTTGCTGCGGGAAGCGTCGTGACACAGGACAATGGCGTCCGGCTGGCTGCCGTGTAGCAAACCGAGGCTGACGCCGGCATAACTCGGATGAAAGAGCGACCCCTGGCCCTCGATGACATCCCAGTGGTCCTCTTCGGCATCAGGCGAAAGCTCTTCGGCCGCTCCGGCCGTGAAGTCGCAAACGACGGCATCGAGCGGGATTCCAGATCCCGCAATCATGATTCCAGTCTGCCCTGTCGCACGGAATGAGACGTCCATACCACGTCTGCGCATCTCCTGATCGAGGGCGAGAGCGGTGTACTTTTTGCCCACGGCGCAATCCGTTCCTACTGTGAGCAACCGCTTACCCGTCCGCGGCGCACCCGTCGCAATTGGGATTGACGTTGGAGGCACACGAATGTCAATGATCCTAGTACCGCATTCGTCGGCGGCTGCACGAAGTTCTGCGATGTCGTTTGCGCGCGTATGGGTACCAGCGACGACGTCGAGTCCCGCTTTGGCAGCGGCGATCAATGTCGGTACCCAGTTATCCGCAATCGAACCGCCTCGGGCGGCCACGCCGATAACCAACGAGCCTGAGTATTCGGAGAGCTGATCCGCAGCAATGTCAGGTAGCCCAAGGTCAATCTCGCAGCCATCGAACCGAAGCTGTGCGACACAGGCCGCAGGGCGCCATTGCACCAGGCCAAAGCCCGTCTTTGCGTAGCCCGTATCGTCGACGTCACCGAGGAAAACGACATACGGTTGCTTTAGTGTGTGTAGTGTCATCCTCCAGCACTCCGCGGATAGTAAGGTTTGTCAAAAACGCGGTAGGGAATTCGGCTCAAATCAAAATCGATTGCCCCGGGCGCACTGACATAGCACACCTCGCTCGCCAACTCACCGAAGAAGGCCTGAAAGTGATTCGTCGACTTCACGAAGATTGCCTTCTTATCGTGTAACTCCAGGCCGAGGTGAGTTAGTGCATGCGGCGAGTATGTCTGCGTTCGGGTTGAGATCAGCACGACATCAACACCGTCGACGCTGACCCAGGCAGTGTCGCCCATCGGAAACTCTGCGACGTCGGCTACGTTCATGACGGCATCCGCTGCTGTACCGCGTACGACGGCGGTCCTTTCGATCGGCCGACCCGAGAACTCGCTGAGTTTTCCTCCGATATTGAGCTGTATCTCGTTGCCAACACCGGCCGCATGGCAAAGCGCAACCGACTCCGGATCGTACAGACAGCCAACAACAACACCATCTACGCCTAGTGAAAGCAGCGCGTCCAGAACGAAAGTGCTGTCGCCCGGTGCACCGCCGCCCGGATTGTCCGACACGTCGCCGAATACGATGGGCCCCTCGTTCGACGACCTGATTGCCGCTATGGCGGCATCGATCGTAGTCGTTTCGAACATCGTCTCGCTCTTGATCGACCAGATCTCGTCGCGTACCCCGCTCGCGATGCTTTCCGCCTTCTCCGTATCGCCGGCGGTGTATACCAGAACTTTGGCACCGAGGTCCGGTGAGTCACCCCAGGGAAAACCATGCACAAAGGAGATGCTCACCACGTCCGGGTCTTGTTCTTTCTCGAACAGCCCATCGACAAACTCACGCATCGGTGACTGGTTTGTGGGGAATAAACCGAGAAGCTCACAATCGACGACTGCGCGACTGAGCTCGAGCCTGTCGTCCAGTAGCTGCCCGATAACGTGAAGTGCTTCCCCGGACCGCTCCAGGCCGTCCGTGTGCGGATACTCTTTCATGAACACGAGGAAATCAGCACTCTCAACCATCAACTCCGTGAGATGCGCATGTGGATCCAGTACGGCCGCGACCGGTACTGTGGGCCCTACTATCCGCCGCACGCGCTGCAGGAGATCGCCTTCGCAGTCCGGACAGGCTTGCGACATCATCGCCCCGTGCAGACCCAGCAATACGGCTCTGACGTCGTTGCACTCGCTGAGATCTGCGAGTATTTCATCACACAGTTTCTCGTAGGCATCGTCGTCCGTCGGGGCGCCCGGTGCGGCACTGGCGGAAATGCTTGGCAGCACTTCGAGATTGAGGGATCTGGCAAACTCCAGGAGCGATTGCATCGACGGCCGTACCTCTCCGTCGGCGTCAAGCAAAACCTGGTCGCCGCGAAGTAACTCGTCCGCGAAATCCTCGTAGCGAGTGGGGATGCTGGAGAAGCTGTTGGTCTCCGTGTTCAGACTCGCGTAGAAGAGTTTGCCGCCCACCGTCATTCCTTCAATCGAAACGTATTTCGTCGAGCGGCCAGACAGGCCTTACGATTCGATCGAGCCGGTGAGCATTCGATTGAAATGCGAGCGAACCAGACGTCTCACAGTAAAAGACCTGGCGGGCGATCGGATTAAACTGCTCGAAGAAGTGCTGCGATGATTTGACAACCACTGCGCGTTGCCTATTGAGGTCGACGCCACAATCGGTGAAGCAGCTGGGGCTGAATACCTGGCCGCGTACCGTGTTGATGATTACGGTGTTACCGGCCATATCCAGAGAGACACAACGTCCCATCGGTGCTTCGTAGCCTATTCCGCATTGCGAAAGGTCATCGAACACGCCAAGCACGGTTGCTCGTGCATCAATCGGATCACCTGCAGCCGGCCCGGTCTTTCCGCCGATTCGGATATCGAGCGTTGCGCCGACGCCGGCATCGCTCGCAAGTCCGACTGCCAATGGATCCCACAACAGGCCAAACGCGAAACCCGTCAGCCCCCGATCCAGGACCGCTCGCAGGATATACGTCGAGTCGGATCCGGCTCCGCCGCCAGGATTGTCGCTTACGTCTGCAACCACAAATGGCCGCCGACTATCCTGCTCAGCCGTACCTTCGATGAGATCGAGGATTTCGTCGACCGGTTTCCGCAGAGACATGGTTTCGGTTCTCGCGGCGAAGAACCGCTCACTCACCTGCTGCATTTCGGCATCGAGACTGGCGCGATCGCCATCGCTGATCGCCACGATTCCCGCCCCGGTTCCGGGCGTGTTGGACCAGGTAAATCCGTGGATAAGCGATACCGACAGCATTCCCGGCGCTTTCTGCAGCTCGAGTGCCGCCGTATTGGCTGCTTCCATCAATGGCTCGGTGGTGTAAAACATGCCGATCATCGGGACGCGCTGGTAGTGCATGATCGGCGAAACCTCACCGCTAACGGTCGCGTGCCCGATTTCGAATAGATGCACCGCCCGTTCGTTGAAATCTGTGTGCGGGTAATTGCGACAAGCAACGAGGGCCGTGGCAGATTCCAGCATGCACTCCGAGATATTCGCGTGAAGATCCAGCAGTGCGCCGACAAAGCAGTTGTCGCCTACGATCGAGCGAGTCCTGGCCAGGAAGTCACCTTCGCAATCGTCATACTCCTCGGCCATTTGCGCCCCATGCAGGAAATACAGAACCATGTCCACTTCACCCGCCGCTTTCAGATCATCGAGGATCTCGTCGCGAAGTGATTCGTAGTCCCGCTTGACCGTCGGTGCACTCGGTTGCGCCCACGAATACGTAGACGCGTACACCTGATATCCCGCGTCGAGAGATGCCCTGACCAGCGCCCCGTACCCGTTGAGACCAAGAGACTTCTCATCAGGTGTGCCGCCGTCGGGCCGGTGATAATCGAATGTCTCGAAAGAGGTTCTGGTCGTCGGAATCGGCGAGAAGGCGCTCGTCTCATGGCAGAGGCTCGCCACAAATACGCGTAGTTTTTTGGCATCCTTATGAGCATTCATAGTGGTTTGATGCCCCGACCCGTGTTATTCTTATATGAATAATAAGTTCGTATAAGAATAATCTTTCTCCACTTTGCTGTCAATCAGGAGCCTTACAGGATGAACACAGCGGCAGCCGGTCCAGCTGACGAACCCGATCTCGGCACAAATATCAAACGCTTACGGCGGTCGAGGGGCTGGAATCTTTCGAGGCTGGCAAAAGAATCGGGATTGCCGCAGTCCACGCTCTCGAAGGTCGAAGCCGGACAGATGTCGCTGAACTACACCAAGCTATTGCGGCTTGCCGACGCGCTCCAGATGGATGTCCGGAGTCTTTTTGCGACACCGTCAGAGATCGCGATCGCGGATGGAAACATGGCGCGCAGGGCGGTCGATCGAGCGTCAAAGAAAAACTACACGCCATTCGATCATTACCAGTTCCAGTTCTTGTCGACAGAACTCAAGAATCGGCTGATGATCCCCATTCTGTTCGAAGTGGAGCATACGGAACGCCACGTTCCGATGATGGACCTCATGGGCGAGCGATTTGCATACGTGGTCGAAGGCCCGGTCGAATTTCATTGCGAGCAATATGAGACCGTCACCCTCGAAACCGGCGATTCGATCTATGTTGATGCGGCGATGCCCCATGCATTCGTATCGCCTCGAAAAGACGTGACCGCCAAGGTTATTACCGTGGTTACCAGTAGCAACCTCGAGTACCTCGACCTCGCTCGTGAAGCGGCGTCGCGCGGAGACACAGATGCATCCAAGCGCTACATCCGTCGCAGTCAGCGGGAAAAAACGAAGGTGTCATGAGACTAGTCTTTAGTTGACTGAATGATGAACGCGTTCTTGTTACTGGCTAGCGCTCGCGACGGTTCGAAACCAGCCCCGGCCAAAACGTCGGCAAGAAATACGCAGCAAAGCTCATTAATCGCAGAAGAAACGGCTCGTCCATTGGCGCTGCCGATTCCCGCCAGCTTTCGCGCGGGCCCTCTCGCCGTCAATGCAAAGTCAGTGAACGCCATGTGGGCTGCACCCGGTACTACCACGCGAATAATGTCTTCCCGGCTGCCTCTGCGCTCGGGCGATTCATAGTAAAAGTCATTGTACAGCGCCATCGTCGCAGTCAACTCGTTGGGCACATCGAATTCCTCGTCGGCCTTTGCCTGGATTGCTGCCGCTCCGACGGTTGGGTCGTTGTAGAACTGCAGGAACGGAACCGGCATGTCGGAGTCAATCCGATCGAATGTCCAGTTCATGCCGTCCAGATTGATTCCTGCGATGGCACGACCGTCCCTGTAACAACACTCATGCGCAACGGAGCCACCCAGAGACATCCCGGTGTAGACAATGGCGTCCTGCTTTATCTTCGATGCAATTATCGCGGCGTTTCCAACAGGCGCTTCACCTAACAACCAGTCTACGATCGCGATGCTGCGAGTCGCCCAGCGTTCAGTTGCCGCTGTCAACGTGTTTCTGTAGACGTCAGTGAGCGCCGGAATATACGATCGTTTGCGAGCCCGGTCCTGACACAGCAGGAAGTTTGCGTGGTCCGCGAGCCCCTCCCCTCCTTGCTGGAGAGAGTTGACGTAGTCGGCACTGATCAAGGTCGACGAACCGTCTGACCACAATACGCCGGCCGATTCACCCGGGTGCGATAGTGAACAAACAATGTAGCCATG
>JAAUXY010091382.1_pt1 | contig 26175 bp, 30 predicted proteins | sample 7278121 | NCBI WGS metagenome assembly JAAUXY01 (sample SAMN14350117, study PRJNA611818) | marine sediment metagenome | isolation source: surface marine sediment (1.8m) | place: French Polynesia: Moorea | collected 2018-08 | reverse complement strand
GGGTCCCTTCGATAAGTTTTGTCCTACTCGCGGAGCAGACCCGCAGAATTTGATTAGAGATATTTCGTTTAAGTAGCCGTTGTGGGTTCGTACGGGGGCGTGGCTTGATTTTAGGATAGTAGGTGATACCTTAGGTACCCTGGAAATATAGCGCTCTTAACGGGCCTTATATGGATCGAATAGGTTAATTTGTAACCTAAAGCCACGGAATAACAATTAGGAAAATCAGGCTTGGAACTTGATAAAAACATCAAAGATAATCGTAAACAAAAAGGCATTATGTGAATGTCTAAACTTAAGCCAAACACAGGTTCAAGATTTGGCCAGGGATGGCATCCTTGTGAGAGTCGATAAGGATAGGTACGACTTAATAAAATCAGTATCAGGATACATAAAGAGGCTGAAGGGTCAGGAAAAGTCAACTGACGAATTGGACTACTACTCAGAAAGGGCTAGGTTAACCAAGGCTCAGGCAGACGAAAGGGAAATATTAAATAAAATAAAAAAAAATGAGCTAATAAAAATTGAATCAGCAGAAAAGGTCTGGTGTGATGCTGCAATAATATTAAGGAATAATGTGTTGTCTGCTCCGTCAAAGCTTTGCAAAAAGCTTGCGCCTATCAACAACGAGGAACAGATTGAACAGGAAATAAGGTCAGAACTGATAAAGGCTCTGACCAGCACAAACATAGTAACAGATGACTACACTACTCAAGAAAGCGATTGAAAAGCTAAACTTATGCATTACTCCTCCTCCTGATATACTCGTTAGCGAGTGGGCAGATAAACACAGGGTTCTTTCAAGAGAGGCAAGTGCTGAACCTGGAAAGTGGGAAACAGCCAGAGCGCCCTATTTTAGAGAGCCGATGGATGCTTGCAAAAATCCTTACTACAAACGCATCTGTGTTAAGTCTGCTTCTCAAATGGGCAAGACGGAGTTACTCTTAAATATAATTTCATACTACATACACACTGATCCTTCTCCAATCTTATTGCTTCAGCCGACTGTTGAGATGTCGGAAGCCTTTTCTAAAGATCGTATAGCTCCACTTATTAGAGACACTAAAATACTTTCAGACTTGATGGCTGATTCAAAAAGTAGGGACTCAAGCAACACTATACGTCACAAAACTTTTCCTGGCGGACATTTAAGTCTTATTGGCGCTAATGCGCCAGCTTCTCTTGCCATGAGGCCCATACGAATTCTTCTATGTGATGAGATAAACCGTTACCCTGCCTCAGCAGGGACTGAAGGAAATCCGGTAAAACTGGCAGAGAAGAGGACTACAACATTTCACAATAGCCTGGTTGTCCTAGTCTCTACGCCGACAGAAAAAGGCGCATCACAGATATCATCTGAGTACGAAGTTTCAAGCAAAGGAGAGTATTCTCTCCTGTGCCCATCTTGCGACCACCCTAATTTAATTACCCGCAAATCTCTTGTTATAAACCATGATCCTGTTGATATAAAAGCTGCTTGCGAAAATTGCGGAGCCATTCATAAAGAAATTGAATGGAAGTCAAGAGAGGGGATTTATGTTCATAAAGACCCAGATAATAACTTCAGGGGTTTTTTTATTAACGGCTACGCATCACTATTTAATACGTGGAATGAAATTGAAAAGGAATTTTTAGTAGCCAAGGATAACCCAGAAGACCTTAAAGTTTTTGTAAATACAGTCCTGGCGGAGGAGTGGGAAGAGCAAGGGGATAGGGTTAGTCCTTTAAGTCTTATAGACAGAAGAGAGCATTACGATGACCCTCCAGAGCGGTGTCTTGTTTTGACCATGGCGGTTGATACCCAAGATGATAGATTGGAATACGAAGTCTGTGGCTGGGGTCAAGGCTTTGAAAGCTGGTCTCTTGAGTATGGAGTTTTTAGAGGTGACCCAGGTAAAAAAGATGTTTGGAATCAGTTAAAAAGTTATTTTGATAACAAAACCTGGAAGCATGCAAGCGGCCATGAAATGACAATAGTTGCCATGACTATAGATTCAGGAGGTCATCATACTCAAGAAGTTTATGAGTTTTGCGACTCCATGTCTCCCCAGAGGGTTTGGGCTATCAAGGGACAAGCTGGATGGGGTAGACCCCTTATTAAAGAGGGTAGGACGCAAATAAAAAGAAGTAAAAATAAAAAATTTAAAATATATAATATTGCTATTGATCAGGCGAAATTGTGGATAGAGAGAAGACTTAAGCAATCAGAACCTGGAGAAGGGTATTGTCATTTTAATTTTAAATATAACGATGAAGTATATTTTGAAGGTTTAACAAGCGAAAAGTTGACAACAAGCTATGTCAGGTCTTATCCTGTTAAAAAATGGGTCTTAGAAAAGGGTAAAAAGAACGAACCCTTGGATTTAAGAGTCTATAATTACGCTGCTATTAGAATGTTAAACCCTGTATTCCCTGCAATAAAAAATAATTTTAAAAATAAAAAATTAATTACATCAAAGAAAAAAAGGAAGAGGGGCACATTATCTAAAGGGATTTAGAGTGCCAACATACACACCATTTCTATATTCTAGTCAATTGCCTTTATATAATATGGCAAACTTGACTTATTTAGGAGCATTTCGTTTAACCGGCGAAGCTGGAGTAGGTCGCCTTGATTTTTCAGGTGCCTCGGTAGCGCATAGACCCCCGAATGGATCGAATGGAACTTACGGCTCAATATTTATGAGCGTAAGAACAGAGCTTGGTTCACAGAGTCAGCAAGATGATGTTAATATCGGTGAGTGGGAAATACCTGATACTCTTGATAACACAGCGAGTGGAACTGGAGACGCTTTACCAACTGCAACACAGCTTCAAAATATAGTCAGGGTGGAATCTACTACAGCTGGAGACAACGGAACAGACACAACTAGCAGCCTAGGCCATAACATTATTGGCACAATGCATGTCACGAGTGATGACAGGCTTATTGTGTATCACATGCCTTTTTATGCGGGTGTGACAGGAGAAGGGTGGGCTGTTTCTACCCGAACCGACAAGTCAGTTTCAATATTTTCTAATGCTGGAAACCTTTCTGCGGGAGGCTCTTGCTTTCATACGTTCGGAGCTCCTCGTGATTCGGCTGGTCTTTATATAAGCCCAGTTCCTACAAATTATCAAAGTATTTTGGGTGGCACCCATGTTTTTGGGTCGGGAAGTTCTACTGCAAGTTTTGACCCAAGATGTTCTCACGGCCCAGCACTTTACACAGGTAACCCAAATACATTCGCGACAGGTCAGCTTTCTTTAACGCAGCATTTAATGTATGAAGACGGATACCCATTAGCTAGAGCTGTCCCATCTCCAGCGCATTGGAAGGGCACAGACACTTACACTTGGGATGCTTATCGTCAAACGCAAATGATTCACTATTTGAGTAATTTCGGAGACACTTCTATCAATGAAAACGTTGATGGAAACCCGTGTTTTTTGGCGTACAGAAATTGGATTGAATCTGCTGCTCCTGGGAGCCGAGTTGATTGGAATACATTAGCAGCGCCAACAGGAATTATTAATGATTATTGGGCGTATACTTTTAGCTTTGTTGCTTTGGGGTTTATTGTGCCAGGAACTAGAACTTTTTTGTGCATGGGGCATGATTCAGGAATGAAGTTTGGTGGCGGTTATAAATTTCCTCTTATGACTAGCGCAACTTGGACGGCAACTGGCGGTCAAAGTGAAATAGACCCAGACGATGTATATACCAGCGCTTTTTGGGCATATGATATGGATGATATAATTGGAGCAACCAACGCATATGATCCATTCCCTTACGCTTACGGACAAAACCCAGACCCTGCTCCAGCTTGGAATAGAAGAGATTATCCGGGCTCTAAAGCAAAAAGCAAAGATGGATTTTTTGATCCGACTACAAATCGTGTTTATATTACTAGAGCCGAAGTAGAAGTAGGAAGCTTTAGCTCTCATCCGGTCATAGAGGTCTATCAGGTTTAATTTATGTATCCAAACATTACAGACATAAGCCAACTTACCGCAGCAATGCAGAGCAATCTAGTTGCCTGCTTTAAGTGCGATGCAAGCGGTTGGAGTGAGCTTGTCACTGGCGATACAGGAACTAATTCGAGTGCTGGAACTTTAGGGTTTCAAGCTTCCGCTCTTGGTCTGTATGAAATGATCTGTAATCCCGCGAATAATGATCATTGTTATTTTGCAACCACAGCTGCTCAGTTAATTGCAAATGCATTTAATGCGCCATTTAGTTTTTTTGTCTGTACAACAGATGTTGCAACGGATCAGTTATCAACAGCAATAATTGGCAGTGGCCCCTATCAGTCACGAGGTGGATGGACAGTTGCAGGTGAGCAGTACAACAATACTGGGGATGTTGGACTGACAAAGTGGAATTTTGCGGGTAATCAAGACATTGCTTTTAGTAATCTTGAATCCAGCAATGTTACATCGTACATAGCCGGAGCAATAAATTCTGATTCAACAAGTGATTTTTACACAAACGAGGGTGCGCAAAACAGTTCAAATGCAGTTGCCTTTACTTCTGGAGATCACGATAGATTCACCATAGGCGGTTTTTATCGTGAATGGGCCTTTACTGCAGCTTTTTCGGGACGAATCGGCCCTTACATTTTTTTATGGTCAGATGTTAAAAGCGCTGGATTTTTACAAGGCATTGCAGCTGATCCAGCATCTATTATTTCTGGCGCTTCAAATATATTAAGGCCAGGGTTACAAAAATTAGGTAAGCAATTTTCACCAATTTCAGCAATAAGGCTCGGGGGAGTGCTTGAGCAATGAGAGTTCCAAGCGGTAAAACTGACAAATACATATATTTCGTGGCAGTTGATAGTACAGATTTCACTACTCGAGAAACAGGGCTTAGTTCTTTTACTGTTTATAGATCGAGAAATGGTGCTGCTGCTGTTGCTATGACAACCCCGACAATTAATGAAGTTGACGCAACTAATTTGCCAGGCGTTTATGAACTTCTTGTGGATGAAGACACTACCATAACCACCGGTTCAGAGTCTGAAGAAATGGTGCTGCACATAACCCACGCTGGCATGGCACCAGTCACCAGAACTGTTGAAATTTATGAAGCTAAATCTTTTGCTACTGTTGAGCAGATGCGAATAGAAATGGATTCAAACAGTACTCAGTTAGCGGCTATTGTCGGAGATACAAATGAACTGCAAACAGACTTGACTAACGGCGGCAGGATAGATTTGATCTTAGATAACATTGCGTCTGATACTAATGAGCTTCAGACTGACTGGGCAAACGGCGGTAGACTTGACACTATCTTAGATGCCACATCTACAGCATCGGCATTAACGTCTGCAGCAAGTGATATAACGGCAATTAAAGCTGTTACAGATAACCATCCGGATAGTGGGAACTTTACTACGATAGACTCGAACATTGACGCAATACTTGTAGATACGAGCTCTACTTTAAGTGATCATCTAACAGATATAAAAGGTGCGACATTCAGCGCATCAACGGATTCTCTAGAAGCTATTCGAAACAGAGGAGATTCAGCATGGATAACTGGCGGCGGTGGCGCTGCTCCAACTGTTGAACAGATTAGAGCTGAAATAGACTCTAATTCTTCTCAATTGGCTTCAATTGTTGGCGATACTCAAAACTTGCAAAGCAGGATACCTTCGGCATTAAGCGATGGAAGAATGGTTGTTGATGTGGAATCAATTGGTGGAAGCACTGTTTCTGCTGATAAATTAAAGGCCGTAGCCGACATAGCAACAACGGGAACTGCTCAGACAGGAACATTGAGCACAACTCAAATGACAACAAACATTAATGAAGCAACTGCTGACCATTTTATCGGTCGAATTATCACTTGGAAGTCAGGGCCGCTATCAGGTCAACAGTCTGAGATTACAGACTACGAGCTAAGTGGTGGTCTGGGATTGTTTACCTTTACTACGGTAACGGATGCGCCACAAAACGGGAATGAGTTTGTAATTACATGACGACTTTAAGAGGCTTATTACCATTAAGACAAACTAGTTTTTACAAAACTGAAATATTTAAGTCTAGTTTTTCTGTAAGACTTTCGGGTTTGTATAATCAAAGAACTACAAGCTACACTGAAAAAGTGCCAACAGTAGTAGTGGATGAAATGGTTCTTTTGCCTGAGTTTTTCAGCCTCAGCATTCGGGATAAAGCGTTTTTTAGTACGAAGATAGAAAACAAAGAAATGTTCAAAAGCAATTTTGAGAATTGATATGGTTGTTAGAGTGGGTGATTCAGGAAAACCGATTTATCTGAACGCAGGCATAGATATGTCAGCGCACACAGGTATTGAGGTTGTTTTTACTGATCCTAATGGGGTTAGCACAACTAAAACAAGCGCCAATGGTGTTGCTCTAGGGGCCGTAGATGTCATTGATGACGATGGCACAGTTTTTAAAGCCAATGAATATGCACAGTACCAGCTGGAAACTGGATTTATAGATCAAGAGGGTAGCTGGCAGGCTTACCTTGTTTTTAAAAATACCACTGCAAGTCCTGCTAAAGTTTTTCATTCAGAGACACATTATTTTCACGTTGAAATGCCTGGAGGTTGCTAAATGGCAAATTCGCTTTACGGCTCTGTTATTTGGGTTCCATCAGACCCGACCGGGGCAACAAATATGGCTCCAGAGCTGGAAGAACTTATAGAGTCAAATCCAGGAAAGCCTATCATCATGGCCCCAGGCTCGACAGTTCTTTTTTCTACTACATTCGGGTCAACTTTTACTAGTCTTCCACTTCTAGTAGATGTAGATTTTAGTGGCGGCACTATTCTTCAGAATAATGACACTCCGGCAATTATTTTAGATAACACTGGTAACGCAAGCTCTGAAGTTACAGCATCTTTGTCAGATACTTACTTACATAGCAATCAAGCCCCAACTACTCAAGTTACATTGACTACCTCTTTATCTCTTCAATCCCATGATTACATCGCAATTTATTCTGAAGATACTATTACAGGAATGGGATGCAAAGCTGGAGAAATAGCCCAAATTATGGATGATGAGGCATCTTTGGTAGTTAATACTGCTGGGAAATTGTCGTTAACTAGCAAATTTACTACGACTATACGATGCAGAAAGTTAGATGCAACGCATAAAGTTAGGCTTAAAAATGGGATAATAAAGTCAAACGGTGACGCAGACAGCGAATCAATAACAGTGCGTGAAGAAGCAATTAAAATTATGGGCTACGTTGATCCTGTTATTGATGGATTTGAATTTGATGGCCCTTGGGCAATTTGTCAATGGTTTCAGTGCTGTGCTCACCCTGTTGCAAAGAATTATACGGTAAAAAATACCAAAAATATGGGTGCATTCTCTGGATTCACGTACGGTGCTTATGTTTACGGAATGAATTATGGTGCTCATTTTCACAAAGGATTGGTAAGGAATGGGCGGCATGCAGGCGCAACCACCGGCGGAAGCAAAACGGGTTCGTCAACATGGTACAGTAAAGGATATCCAACACTATACCTTTTTGAAGATATTGTTTCTTATAACAGCTACGGTGTTCCGTTTGATTCGCATGAGCATGGAGTAGATGGCGTTTGGAAGAACTGCACTTCTTTCAATCATGTAATTGATAGAGATTCTGGGGGAATTATTGGCAAAGCTTTTAACTCTAGAGCATTTAGAGAAACTTTTGATGGGATTTACTCTGTAGGTGGTTCGGCTGGCGGTCAAGTAGCTAATACTGATTTTGGCGAATTAAACACAATACATTTAAAAAATATTAACATTAAAAATGTATATCACGGCGATGGTGGTGCCAATGCCATTGAGTTTGATGGTGTTGCAGAAGGAAGAATGAGAGTCGTTGGGGAGAATATATCTATTAAAGATGTTGATAGAGGATTCAACATAAATGCTAATGTTGAGTTCATTTATGACGGACTAAAAGTTTCGGGCGCAGACTATGTTGGACTTGTTCGAGCGGGAGCAAAAGTAACGGGAAAAAACAGTTTTTTTGATTTTTCTACAAGCGTTCATTCCGCAAATGGATATTGCTGGATGATGTATGCAGATACTGCTGATTCTTCTGTTCGTATGCTTGATAAGCCGGTCGTAATAATGAAAGGAGCTGGTATTCCTAGAGAATTTTTCGGTCAGTCTGGGACTATAACTAACAACTGTTATACATATCATCCAGGCCTTATCGTAAATAACAATTACGATGGTGGCGGGCCTTATACAGCAACATTAAGTAAAAAGTCTGGCGGCACATTTGTTGATTTGACTGACGTGACAGAGGTTACACTTTAAATGGCATCACCAGTTTTTAAACCTATTAGCGGTGTAAAAGGTTCAGTTGGAGCTGTTGAAAGGCTACAACTGGTAGCAACTGATGCTGACAATGACTCCCTTACTTTTAGCGCCGATGTGCTGCCTAGAGGGATAACTGTAACAAGTGATGGAGTAGTTCAAGGCGTTTACTTATACGAAGAAACTGTTGAAACAACATTTAGCGTGAGTGATGGTGTAGATAGCGATACGATGAAGGTATCTTTCAGTGTCGCTAGAGATGGTTACGATGTAGTTAAAAGTTCAGTTGATCTTTCTACTATAAATAGAAACTCTCCTTTAATAAGTGTTTTGACTGGGAATCAACTTAGTATTGGAGATGAATTTGATTACCCGAGAGTGGTAAGCAATCGACATGTAGAGATATCATCTGATGGTCTTGTTACGGTTAGTGATTCTGGTAATTTAACGCTACCTGATATTTACATTAGAGATAAAAGCAATAGTTATAACAGAACTGGGCCATATTCAGTAAGCTACATAGATGGGTACTCTCAAGTATCCATTACTGACCCTGATGCTCAGGCCGACAAGTTTTACGGTGACAGATATTACAAAGAGGTCAAATCATGTGAGTCAGGTCACACAAAGATAAAGCTAACCAATGCTGGCAGTGCTTTTGATATAGTCAATGCAGATAAAATTAAAGTTGAGATGATTAGCGCTGAAAATTATTTTTGCACGGACAGTTCAAAGCGGCCTGAGTACTTTGATTTAACTGCAGGGGAAGGTTTTTTTAACGTTAGGCTTGGTCGAATAACCCCTAAGCCAGGTGTGTACAAATTAAAAATTACCTATTACGACGCTTATTATCCAAAAGGCGCTGTTTTTACTGAAAAGAACCCGATCAAGGTTTATGTGTCATGAAAATCAGATTGGAAACACAGTTTAGGGACGTGGAAAAAGCGCTGGATAAAGTAGATGGAGCAGTGCTGACAGCAACACAACGTGGCATTAGCTTAGGAGTGAGAAAAGCAAGGACTCTAGCAAAAAGACATGCAGCGAAAGATTTTAAGATTACGCAAAGAAAGGTCACTAAGAAGAGAATAGTAGAGGCTGTGCTCCCAAAAAAACAAGATAGGTTGAAGATGTGGGGTTCGGTTTGGTTTAATCACTACAGAGAGTCTATGAGTGAAGAGAAAGGTTACACGTTAACTGATGCCAGAAACCCCAATGCAGCCCCAAGGCCAGGCGTATCAGTTAAAGGACAGCCTTTTACAATTAATCCAAAAAATAATAGATATAATTTGTTTGTTAAGCGCGACCCAAAGCGAAGAGTTAACACAAATCGATACAGAATTGTTAAAAATAAAAAAGGGCAAATCACTAAGGGCAGTTTATATAATTCAGCCTTTAATAGTAGCGCGGTTCATGTACTTTACTACAGAAGAGCCGTTGCAGACGCAAAAAACTTAGCCATAAAAATATCCAAAACAGTAAAGCCTTTAGCGCTAAAAGAGTACGCCAGGGTTTTAGAATTAAAGTTAAAAAAAGCGGGGTTATAATGGCAGGTTTAAATTTAAAATTATGTGAAGAGAAGTTAACGCAATATCTTGATGCTGCTGAGAAAGTATCAAGAAAACAATCCTACTCGCTCGATGGCAGGACTCTTACATATGCAAATTTAAGCGAAATACAGAATGCAATAAAGTTTTGGGATAGTCAGTGCAAGAAATACGGACGGAACCCGCGTGGTAACATTGTTGCTCGGAGTCTAACGATAAGTGAATAATTTTATAGATAAGACTATAGGCTATTTCTCTCCAAGTAAGGCTGCAAAGCGAGAGCGTGATAGGATGCGATTGTCTGCAATGCGCGGGTTTACCGGAGCGTCTAAGACAAAGAAGAGTCTTTCAACATGGAAAACTTTTAGGAGCGATCCTGGCGACATACTTAGCTTTGATAGCGGAAGTTTAATTGATAGATCGTACGATCTTGATAGAAATAATCCTATGGCTAGTGGCGCAATTAGCACTTTAAGTGAAAATATAGTTGGTACTGGATTAAAGGTTCAGTCGCAAATTGATTATAAGTACCTTGGCATGTCAGAACAAGGCGCTAGGGACTGGCAGTCAGAAGCGGAAAGAATATTTAAACTTTGGGCTTGCGATAAATCTGCTGATTCTAAAAAAGAACAAAACTTTTATCAAATGCAAAATACTGCATTTATTAGCACATTGCTAACTGGTGATGCATTTGCGCAAAGACAATATATAAGAAACAATGAGTTTTTAGGGACTTCGTGGAGGCTGGTTGACTCTCAAAGAGTGAGTAACCCAAACTATATCGCAGATTCAAGAAGTCTCATGAATGGTATAGAGAGGGATTCTTCAGGGGCCCCCAGGTGGTATCACGTTTCGAATACTCACCCATACGACAATAAACAGGTTGTAGAGTGGAGAAAGTATTCTCCCGATGGTGTGGATGGATATACAAAAAACCTGATTCACGCTTTTAGAAAAAGAGCCATAACAGAAAATAGAGGACGACCTGTTCTAGCTCCAGTTATGGAAGCTTTTAAACAGCTTGGCAGATATATGGATGCTGAGCTTAGTGCGGCGGTAGTATCCAGCCTATTCACAGTTTTTGTTAAATCTGTTGATGGTGGAACAGAAATAGAATCGTACGAAGGCGATAGCCCAGCAAGCTCTCCAAGCAACACAGATTACAGTATGGGAAGTGGTGCAGTCGTAGGGCTTGGTGAAAATGAAGACGTAAGTTTTGCTGATCCCGCTAGACCCAATTCAGGCTTTGATCCTTTTGTCCTTGCTGTTTTAAGGCAGATAGGGGTAGCTATTGGACTGCCTTACGAAATGATTATTAAACACTTCACCGCTTCTTACAGTGCTTCTAGAGCAGCTTTAAATGAAGCTCAAAGAAGCTTTAAAGAGCGTAGAGTTTGGTTTGCTAGCTCTTTTTGTCAGCCTATTTATGAAAGCGTTATCATTGAATCAATAGCTAAAGGATACTTGATGGCTCCTGGTTTTTTTGATGACTATCAAACTCGTAAGAGCTATTTAAATACTATGTGGGCAGGAGATGCTTGGGGCTCTCTCGATCCGGTTAAAGATGTTTCAGCCGCAGAGAAAAGGCTAACTTTAGGTCTTACGACTAGAACACAGGAAACATTGGAAATGACAGGCGGCGACTACGAGAAGAACTCCGTTCAACGCCAAAAAGAGTTTGAGATAGAAAAAGGGATGAGAAATGAAAGCGACAGAGATGATCAAGTCTAAGCCGTGGGCGATAACTAAAGATGCTTTGGAGAAGATAGTTGAAATATCTGAAAGGAAAAATGATTTCTCTAAATATCAAGCTCTATTAGATTCTGGGGAAAAAACTGACCATGAAATAGTTGAATCTCATGGAGATATTGCTGTCATTAATGTTATAGGCCCCATTTTTCGATATGCCAATCTTTTCTCTGATGTTAGCGGTGCTACTTCAATTGAAAAATTATCGAATGCCGTATCTTACGCTGAGGATAATTTTAAAAAAATAATTTTTAATTTTGACACGCCAGGAGGAGAAGCTACAGAAATCAGTTCGATGGCTGAAAAAATAAAAAATTTGAAAGTTCCTACAGTAGCTTACGTAGGGGCAATGGCAGCAAGCGCGGGTTATTGGCTTGCTTCGGCTACTGATAAAATAGTTATATCAAAGACGGGTTTAGTTGGTTCTATAGGGGTTGTTGCTACTTTCCCAAAATCTGGCGATAATGAAGTAATAGAAATAATATCTAGTCAGTCACCAAACAAGAGAATTGATGTTGAGACTGATGATGGAAAAGAAAAAATTCAAACTATGATAGATGAAATGGCAGATGTGTTCGTAAGTGACGTTTCATCCTATAGAAAAGTTACCAAAGAAAAAGTTTTAAAAGATTTTGGACAAGGCGGTGTCATCATGGGAGAAAAGGCGGTACTTGCTGGAATGGCAGACGAACTTGGTTCAATAGTAGATTTACTTAACGAAAATGAGGCATATGTAATGACTAAATTAACAGTTCAGGAAAGGCTAAAAAAACTTGAATCTTCAGATAAAGAGCTTTGCGAGTTTATTAAGAATCAAGGTTTTGATGAAGGCTTTGAAAGCGCGTCAAGTGATATTGAGTCGGATAAAGTAAAGGCATTTGAAGAAGGGAAAGAGTCTGGCGCAGCTTCGGAATTAGAAAGAATTAAGAGCGTAAAGGCTCAGTCTATTCCAGGTTATGAATCGAAACTTGAAGAGTTTATGTTTGATGGTAAGACTACTGGCCCACAAGCTGCTGTTCAACTAGTAAGGTTGATGCAAGATAAAAAAGAGAATGTTCTAAAAGCAATTCAAGAGACAGATTCTCCTATTCAGGATTCCCCTCTTAATATTGATGAGGACGAAAAGAAATTTAACTCAGACAAATCTTTGCAAAAAGATTTTGGAACAGTTGAAAGCTACAAAGCGTATATTAAAGGCGTAAATAGTGGCGCTATTAGACGTTTTGGCGGTGCATGATTTATTAAAATAGGAGAAAATAGAAATGGCAACATTAACACAAGCAAGCCCACGGGTTTTTACTACAACTGAGTATCAAGATTACGGAGTAGTATCCTCAGATGTCATATATGAAGGCTCAATTGTAGGTCTAAGCTCTGGATATGCCAGACCTCTGCAAGCGGGAGATACCTATCTTGGTGTGGCTGTAGAAACTGCAGACAATAGCGCAGGTTCAGCTGGAGACAAAGACGTTCGTGTTTCTACAACTAAGCCTTTCAAAATGGATGTCGCTGGCGTAAGTGACAGCACAAGCATAACTCAACCGGTTTATGCTTCAGATGATGACACCCTGACTCTTACAGAAGGTACAAACAGCCTAGTCGGATATGTTTCATCTTACGTATCTGGAAGCACCTGTATCATTCAGCCCGTACTTGGCGCTAAAGAAATTTACACAGATTTAAGCACATAATTTTAAACTAAAGCGAGGTAATAAAAATGGCGACAGAAGGACTACAAAGCCTTGGGAGTCGTGCGATTCTTTCGTATATGTACCCAAGATTAAACGACAGCCCTGCAGGTTGGGCTGGACAAGTAGGAATGCTTATAAACTCTGATCAAGCTTCAGAGACGCATAAATGGCTTGGTATGGCTCCAGCAATGCGCGAATGGAAAGGCGGTAGAGAAATAAACAAGCCGACTGATTTTGGCGTAACGATTGAAAACAAAAAGTTTGAAGCTACTATGGGTGTTTCTTTGGATGAGATTCGAAGAGATAAAACAGGACAGGTTCAAATTAGAATCGATGATCTTGTGCGTAGAGCCAATCAACACTGGGGAAAATTAACCAGTGAAAAAATTGAAGAAATAGAAACGTTAGTTTGTTATGACGGACAGTTTTTAGTTGACACTGATCATTCAGAAGGTTCAAGCGGAACTCAGTCAAACGATATTTCATTTGCTGCTGCAACCGGTACTACTCCTACAGTGACAGAAATGGTTGATTCAATACTTGATTCTATTAAGACAATGTATAGCTTCAAAGATGATCAAGGAGAGCCCATAAACGAAGACGCTAATAATTTTTTGATTATGGTTCCTTCAACATATTGGTCTGTTGCTCAAAAAGCTGTAAATCAAGAGCTAATAGGCTCTGGTGAAACCAACGTTTTGGGTTCAATGAGCCTTAGTGTTGTAATGAATCCAAGACTTACGTGGACTACTAAGTACATGACATTTGCAACTGATACGGCAGTTAAGCCATTTATTCTTCAAAGCGAAACAGGCGTTGAAATTTCTGCGCAAGCTGAAGGTAGTTCAAAAGAGCATGACTTTGATATGCACGAATATGGAGTAAAGGCTAATCGTAATGTTGGCCCTGGCATGTGGCAGTCTTGCGTTATGACCACATTCAATTAAGGTGATTCTGTATCGTGGCTTTTGAAGAAGACATCAACGAGTTTTACGGAGAGTTTTCTGATACTGTTAAACATGATGGTGTCAGTTATTCCGTGATGTTTTTTAACATCAAAGAGGATGTAGATGGTGTGTATATGAATCATGTTTATTTTACGATTCCAACATCCGAAACATCCTCTATGCGCCGTGGCGATTCAGTACACAAGGGTTCCATAGAGTACAAAATAAAAAGTATTACGGATCATAATTCCGATAAAACGATCAAAATAATCGAGCTGGAGTTTGTGAGGGACTGCTCATGAGCGCCGAAAGAGAAGTCATTGACTTTGTTAGCAATGCGCTTTTTATGTCAATACAACATGTTGGGCCGAATGTTTTTGTGTATGACATAGATCAGTTAGTCCCAGAATTTCTTCCCGGAATAATCATAAAAATAACTTCATCAGAGAAATTAGAATCCAGCACTTTCAAAAATATTTATAAAAACATTGCGGTTGAAATAACGATATGCACTGGAAGGAACAACGACTTTTACAATATAAAAACGCTGTTTAATATCAGACAATCGATTTCAAATATTTTAGAAAGCTACAAAAAAACATCGAGCATTATAGATTTAAATGAAATATCGGCAAGTAAACTGACTGCTGATACAAGCACCGAAACGAATCTTTTAAAGCAAGAGATTATCTATGAATTTATGTGTAGGGAGCAAGACAGATGAGTCATCCCACACAAATTATTTTAGAAAACATTAAAAGAAGAATAAGCACAAACAGCGTAAAGACTGTGCACTACGTAGATTTTCCAAAAATTGTTGAAGATTTTCCTTGCGCAATCATTAACTGCTCGGAAGAAATAGAAGTATATCTAACTGAGTATTTGGTGCAGCTTGACATAGAAATAAATTTTTACACACAGGATGAAAAAGAAAGCTTGCTGCAACTTATCAGTGAATGTGATGCAGCTATGAAAGGACTGACAGGCGTGATGACAGTGACAGAGCAAAGTATGGGCGAAATAGACAAAACCCAAAACCTAGAAAAAACCATCCTGACGTGCTCCAAAAGTTACATAATTAAATATACTAGATCAAGAGGCCTATGAAATGTTAGTAAGACGCGAAGCAATACTCTTTGAGTTAGAGACAACGTATCGAGATTCAACTACTGCCGACGCTTCAGATGCAGTTTTCGTATTTGATCAAAACTGGTCAAATGAAGCAAAGGTTCTACAGAGACAAGGCCCATCAGATACGTTAGCATCTTTTCGATCTCTGCATAGCGGTCGGATTGCGACGATCAGTTTCAAAGTTGAGCTGAAAGGTTCTGGCACCCCAGGCGATGCGCCAGAGTTTTCGAAGCTTTTACAATGCTGCGGGATGAGCGAGACAATATCCGCAGGCACTAGCGTCACTTATATGCCTGACACAACCAGTATCCCATCCGGTGTTCTTTATTATTATCAGGATGGAAAATTGCGTATCATGCGAGGTGTGCGGGGTAATGCTAAGTTTGTTATGCAAGCTCGGGAATACGGCTACATTGAATTTACTATGACGGGTCACCCTGGCGCGGAAACAGATTCACCCATTATCAATCCAAGTTACAGTTCAATTACACCACCCCAAGTTGTAGCAGGCAGTGTGTCTATCGGTGGCACCTCTATTGAACTAACTAAAATTGAAATCGACTTGACTAACGAGATTGCAAAGCCTGACTCAATTAATTCAAGCACTGGCGTGGGAGAAGTCAGAATCAGTAGCCGAGATGTAACTGGCACAATTGACCCTGAAGCAGAGCTTGTGGCTTACCATCCCTTTGAAAATGATTGGTCAAGCAACACTGGCAGAGCATTTGCGAGTGGTGCAATCGGTGGATCAAGCGGAAATATTTATGCTTTTAATGCACCCATTATGTATATCAAAGATATTCAAGATGGTGATCGTGAAGGAATAAGAACAAACGAGATTCAAGTCGGATTTGCTGAAAATGTTGGCGATGACGAAATATCACTTGTATTCACTTAAGGGAAAAAGATGATAAAGCTGAAAAGATCATTACCAGAATTTGATTATGAAATAGATGAGTGCACATTCAGACTTAGAAGATTAAGCGAACTTGAACTCGAAGAAGTTAACTTTATGCTGGCTGAGTCAATCAAGAGAGGGGCAGAAGTTTTACCTCCATCAGCTGTTCGATTTTGTCTTGCAAAGTGCTTACTAGATTGGAATGGAGTTGAGGGTGACGATGGTGTAGAACCGTTTAAAAAAGGCGATGAAGTGTTTCTTCCAGCCAAGGTGAGGATGGAGCTTGCATCAGAAATTTATATACAATCTCAACTCACAGAAGACGAAAAAAAAAGTTAGCGATCACTTACACAGTGCTGAATGAAAATGATGCTTTTGACTGTAAAACATGTAAGTGGGGTAGACACTGTGATAAGTCAAACCCCGCTAGTTACGACATATTTGAAATAAAAGTTGATGATTATCACATAAAACAAGACACCTGTTTTTTGCCTGAAGTTGATCAAGATTCAATGAATTTTATTTCGCAGCATCAGCATTACCAATCAGGTCATCTTCTGATTCATGGCGGCATATCAAAGCAGCCAGCCCTTTATTTGAGAGCAATGAGGTTTTTATCTTGGTTAACGCAAAAATCAAACTGACGGCGGAAGATAAGACCAAAAAAGCAATAAATTCCGCGAAAAAAAACTTAAATTTATTGAAAACAGCCGCAAGGGCGACCTCTTTAGCTGTTGCCGCGATTGGAACTTCTGGTCTCGGTTTAGTTAAATCGCAATCAGAGCTTATCAGAATAAATTCTAGAATGGCTGATCAGCTTGGTATCACAACTGAATCTTTGACCCGCCTACAACACGCAATAACTAGTACCACTGAAGTTTCAGGTGAGCAGTTTAATGAAATGCTTCAGGAGTTCAACGTCAGAATGGGCGATGTTGCCGTTGCTGGTAAAGGGCCTCTTTTGGATGCATTCAAAGAGCTGGGTTTGAATTTTGAAGAAATTAAAAAACTTAATACCCACGAAGCATTTCTTAGGGTTGCGGACTCTATGCAAAGGCTTGGTGATAAGGCCAGAGTGGCGTTTTTGGCTGAGGAGATATTCGCTGGAGAGGCGGCTAAAGCGACGGATTTATTGGTTAAAGGTAGGAAGGCAATTGAAGAATATGGAGATGAGGCAGAGAGACTAGGTAAGGTTCTTTCAGAAGAAGAGTCTGAAAAAGTTCTTAAAATGGCTGAAAATTTTAGGAAGCTTTCAGATTCTATACGAACCATGGGTATAGAGATATCAGCGTTTATTGCAGACTATGCAAATCCATTTTTAAAATTCCTCACAGAAGTGACAAATAAAGTCAGAGAGATGCCAAGCAATCTGACAAAAATATTTGATTTCTCTAGCGCTAACATGGAAATAAATCAACTAAATCAGAAGGTAGCAAAATACATTGGTTACCTTAAGACAGGGCAGGGTGTTGACAAAAGAGGAAGAATATTCACGCTGAGCGAGGAAGATAAAAAGGGTACTAGGGAACACATTGAATATTTGATGGGTAAAATTGATGAAGTAAAACAAACAAGAAATAAAATATTGGAACCAGTAGAAATAATAGTAGAAAAATCTGGTTCTGTATTTGGACAAGATAAAGACCAAAACCCAACGTCGTTAATAAAAGAAAAAAAGAAGCCCATGATCGATGAGCTGGCAGAGCTTGTAAAAGTAGCAAGGGAAAGAGCAGAAGCATTCAACGAAATATGGGGTGGGGCATTTGCTCAATTTGAACAGGGCATCGGGGATGCTGTCGGAGCGGCTATAATACAACAAGAATCACTTGGCAAAGGGTTACAGGCAGTCATGCGGCAAGTCAGTCAGTCGGTAATAAGTGGTTTGGTTCAGATTGGCGTTCAAATGATAACTCAAAGAGTTAAAGCAAAAGCACTGACTTCTGCGGCTAATTCAGCATTAATAGGTGAACTTGTTGCAATACAGGCTGCTGCTACACCAGCGGCGATTGCCACCAACATAGCCACGGCTGGCGGCGCTGGAGTGTCTGCCGCTTCGTCCGCAGCTGCTGCTGCATCCGCAACAGCTGCCGCTATTAGCTTAAAAGGGATACTGCACGATGGCATTGATTTTGTGCCACAAACTGGTACGTATCTTTTAGAAAAAGGCGAGCGGGTAATACCTAAAAAAGAAAACAAAGCTGGCATGGGGGCTGTAGTTAATATCAACATAAATGCTATAGATACTCAAAGCGCAACTGAGGTCATTATGCAAAACGAACCTCAGATCGTTGAAATGATCCAAAATGCATATGACTCAAGGGGAGAAACTGGAGGCCCGATGAGATGAGTGGTCAGTTAAGCACAACATTTGAGATGGCTTCAGTTTCTATTGAGAGTGATCAAAAAGTTTATCGATCTAGATCGCTTTCAGGAAAAAGGCTTGCACGACTTGGTGACTATCATCGATGGCGATTGGTTTGTTCTTTTAATCCGCTTACTCGGCAAGAGCTGGGGCAGCTACAAGGATTTTTAGTCAGTCAACGCGGTGGGTATGAAACATTTACAATTACCCCGAAAGGGTACGACAGCCCAATGGGCAATTGGGGGCCTGCAATAACAGTAGACACTGTTATCGATGATAATAACCTAACGCTTGCAGGATTTACAAATAACGACTTAGACCCAGTTAAAGCGGGGGACGTCATCACCATAGCTGGCGATCCGAAAGTTTACATGATTGTTTCTAACGCGACCGCAACGGCAACAGGCACAGCGAACGTTATCATTGAACCAAGTTTAAATATTATCCCAAGTGGCGGCGAGGTTGTGACGCACACTGGCGTTGTCTTTACTGTTGAGCTTGATGACACACGTGTGTCCTTTAAAAGAAGGGGGCTTTTATATGAAGGATTCACTGTTGATATGGTAGAGGCACTGTCGTGATAAGAACTTTAACAGCTAATCAAAAAACTGCATTACAGTCAGATATGGTAAATATATATTGGCTGTTTAGGTTAGATACGGATATACCTTTGACTCTAACCACTTGCTACAAAGATATCGATTATAATTCGGAAACCTATCAAAGCGGCGGTTTTTTATTAAAGATACCTGCTATTGATGATGATCTTGATCTTCGTGTACGCAGATATAAGTTCGTTTTAAGCGCTGTGAATCAGATAAACACGGCGTATTTTCTTTTCGATCCACCCTATTTTAGAAAAGTAAATTTATATAAAATTATACTAGGTTTGGATGGCGCTGTAATAGACGACCCAATACTTAGATTTAGCGGGTATTTCGCTAAGTTTAACAACAATATTAAACCCAATAGTTCTGAGATAACCCAAGAGATAGAAGCGGTAACCGACTTTGTCGACTTTGAAAGAATAAACGGAAGACAAACAAATTCTGCAAGCCAGCAAAGGGTTTTTAGTGATGACACGGGACTAAGGCATAGCGAAACAAAATACGAAAATCTGCCGTGGGGTAGTCCATAAATGGCAATATCGGGAATAATAATAGCCGTTGTTGCTTTTACCGCAGCAACGACAATTGAGCCAATACGGAATTTCCTCTTTGGGGATTTAGATGATATTGAAGATAGACCCCTGGGTGAGGGCCTAACAATATCTAAAAGAGGCTCCCTTGAAAATGTGCCAGTCATTTATGGAAAAAGAAGAACTGGAGGAATAATTAATTTTAAAGGAACTGAGGGAACAAATAACGAAAATCTTTGGATTGAGTACATCATAGCGGAAGGTGAATGTAACGCTCTTGTCGATATGTTTATCGACGGTGAAAGCTACACAGAATCAAAATATTCTGGACTTGTTACCTTAACATTTTATTCTGGAACTGACAGTCAAGCAGCAGACCCCAATTTGGTTGCAAAGTTCGATGATTACACCACTGATGACAGATCACGTGGATTATGTAAAGCCGTTGTTAAATTTAAGTATAACGCCAATCATTTAACCCGAGAGCCTAAAGTTGAATTCTTAATTGAAGGGAAAAAGCTTTACGACACAAGAACTAGCACGACTGCTTATAGTGAGAACCCAGCCCTTGCTGTCTATGATTATTTAACGAATGCAAGATATGGTGCGGGATATAAAATATCAGCATCCAATCTAATTGATTCAGACTTTAATGCCGCAGCAAATTATTGTGAAACCCAAATTGTACAGCATCAGAGTACATCATCTACAACAGATTACTATCAGCTAAATGGAGTTATCGATACCGGCAAAAATGTTCGTTCAAATATCATTGAAATGCTGAGCGCTTTTAATGCGCATCTTGTTCCCGATGGAGACAAGTACAGAATATTGGTAGAAAAGGATGAGTCTATAGCGCTGGGACTTGATCATGACAACATCATCGAGGACAGCGTAAATTACGCAATTAACGATATAAAAGATAGGCATAATGAAATTCTTTTGGATTACGCGAATGAGGAAAAAGAATATCTTGATGATCAACTATCTATTAAAGATGCAACGCTATTAGCCGAAGACAACAATATTGAAAATCAAAAAAGAATTAAAAACTATCTGGATACAGATCAATACAGACTAAACCATTTTATAAAAATAGTTATGAAAAAATCTCGACAAGGAATTGCGGTAGGACTCACTGTAAGTCCGCAAGGGTTTGAGTTGCTGCCAGGAGCGATTGTATCATTAACTTTGTCTGATCCAGGCTGGAGCAATAAAACTTTTAGAGTTCTTAAAACGAAAGAAATCGAAAATGGAAATATTGGACTTAATCTTCTTGAGCATGAGCCTAGCGTTTATGATCGACTTGTTCCCGTATCTGCTCCTACTCCACCAGACACCTATCTGCCAAGTCCATTTGTCGTTGAACAGGTATCTGGGATAACAGCTCAGTCAGGAGATAATTATGTAATACTTGCAAGCTCCGGTGACTTTGTGCCAAGAGTATACGTGACATGGACTCCTTTAGATAACATATATATCACTCATTACGAAATACAATGGAAACTTAACTCGGGTTCAAGCTGGATAGACTCAGTGCCCGCTATTGGAAAAGATGCGAATAAGCAATACATAGTCGGGCCACAAAACGATGACCTGATCGATATCAGGATTAGAGCAGTAAATGCCAGAGGAGTTCATGGGGAGTGGTCACAAAACTTTTCACACGTGGTTGTGGGCACAACTGGGGTGCCTCCTGACGTAGATAATTTTACAGTAAAGACTCAGGCAGATGGCACACGGTATGCCACTTTCAGCCTTAACGCACCTCCCATTGATTTAGCGGGTTACAAAATAAGGTACAGCAATAACCTAGCGGCGGTTTGGTCATCAATGACGGACTTGCACACTGGTATAATAACTCAAAGTCCTTTTGAGTTTAATTTGCTTGATCAAGGCGATTGGCTTCTGGCGATAAAGGCGGTAGACAGAGGTGGCAGAGAAAGCGCTAACGCTACTTTTGTGTCTGAGACATTATCTACTCCAAGGATCGGAAACATTATCTATACAGAGTCTCCGAGAGGTCAAGGATGGCCAGGGACGAAAACCGGATGTTATGTGGATTCATCTGATAACTCATTAGTTGCTGATTCAACTACAACCTGGTCTGGAGCTTCAGGAAGCTGGGACTCATATAACAATTCATGGTATTTCTCAACAGGCACAAGCTTTACTTATGAGCATGATGCTATAGATTTGGGAGCCTCATTATATTTCAGTGTTAACATACAAGCCACACCTGCTCTCGGATCAACAGTGACAGTTGAAGAGTCTCATAGTGATGATGATGTTACATATACATCTTTCGCATCAGTTGCGGGGCCTGTACAAGCTAGATATATTAAAATTAAAGTTACAGTCAGTAATTCATTAGATACGCCAAAGCTCGCAAACTTAGCAATATATCTAGGTGGTGATTCTATAGTAGATGTATTTACATTACTTGATACAAGCACTATAACAGCTGAGCCTGGCGGTGGAGTTAGGATACCCTTAAGATCGAGTTTTCAAAAAATCACAGATGTTAACTTGAGCATGCACTCGGTTGGAAGTGGTCATACATGGGAAATAATTGATCTGGATGAAACAAATGGGCCTCATGTAAAAATGTACAATTCATCTGGCACACTTGTTTATCCTAGCGTTTCAGTACAAATTTTAGGAGTTTAAAATGCCTTGGCCAACAGATGATTTGACAAAAACACATTTAGATGCAGGCACAGACAGCCCAGCTAATGCTAGAGCTGAAATAGAAGCCGCAATAGATAAATTGAAATCGGTATTAGCTGAAGTTACGACTGGCGCAACAGTTTGGCATTCGGGCAATGACGGGGCTGCCAGTGGCCTTGATGCAGACCTTCTAGATGGTCAGCAATCATCTTTTTATCAAGATGCCTCAAATATAAATGCAGGGTCTTTAAATAACGCTCGTTTAAATATGGGCGCTGGTAATGGTATTGACTCGGATTTATTAGACGGACAGCATGGTTCACATTATTTAGATTTAGCCAATGCCACGGGGAGTCTGCCCGGCTCTCAGATAATAAGCGACACTATTGGACAAGATCAAATAAGCCCGAGCGCAATTGGACAATCAGAAGTAAAAACAGCAAGTGCCGAAGGCAGTGACACATATTCATCAACAAGCCCAGCGGTAATACATTTAAATTACGGGGAATACTGCTTTAGTCCTGAAGCTAGATTTACGGGCCATCCAAACCATCAAATACATATGGGAAGTGATGCCTCATATGGAGGAGTAAGGGTATTCGCGACTATGACAGGTCAAGGCGGAGGCACGTTATTTGTAAGGTCTAGATACATTCAAGCATCACCCCCACATAAAATTGGCCAAGTGGATTATCATGATTTTATTTATATTTTGCTTGACGAAAACGGCGATGTCGCAGGAACAAGCTCAGCTGACGACCCACCCTGGTATTACGTTGGCCCTAACTCTGTTAAACCCATGCGGTTTCGTAACGGTAAAAAATACCGTGACGAACTTATACTGCCAAGCAATTTTAAATCAATGCCTAGAAAGCTCCAGATGCTCGCAAAAGCTAAAGCCAAAAAACGGGAAATAGAAATAACAACAGAATATAAAAATAGAGATATGAAATTAACACCTCACCCGTTTGGTAAATTAAAAGAAGGTCAGCAAGTTATCCTAGTTGAACCAGACGATAAAGTTTACGCCGATCTTTGCGAGTTAAGAAGTCAGGGCGAAAGCGTTGCAGAAATAATTCATGAAGGCTATTTAAAGATTGCAGATTCAAAAATTAAAGACAGACCACGAAATGTTTTATGCAAGAAATTAAGATGGAAACAGTGATGAAGAAAAAATCTGGCGTTAAAACAGAGGGGCTAAAAAGGGCGATGGATCATCCCTTAAAAATGTATAATTTATTATGTAAATCACATTGCGTTGAGCCCGTTGTCACTGATGCAGTATCACAAAGAAGCAATCCATCACTACATCCACTTGGCTATGCAGTTGATCTAAGATTCAGGGAGTTTTTAAAGCCATATCATGCAGTAGAAATATTTAAAATATTGATTGGGGATGATTACGATTTCATTTATTACGATAAAACAAAACATTTACACGTGGAATATCAACTGTTTTTAGATATGTCAAAGAAGACAAGAATTAAATTCATGGATGAAAATATTTAAAGTATGATAAACGAATTATTTGATATATCAAAGCTCCTAGGGCCGCTAGGCGGTACATTAGCCCTAACCTGGGGCGCAGGTGCTGCTAGCGGATATTATTTTGCGATGAAAACACTAAAAGAAAAAATAAAATTTTTACAACGACAAATTGAACTCTCTGACGAAAACTGCGATCACAGAATAAAAGCACTTGATGAACGCTATGAAGATGAAATACGTACGTTAAAATCTGTCATGAACAACTACAAAGAGCAGATCGATTTTATCCAAAAAAACCTTTTTGAAAATGATAAGTAAGGGTTGGTCATTTTATTGATAGCTTAAGATACAGCATCACTAGCCCGTAACCTTTGTCTCCTGTCTCCAAGTTTCCCCAGATTTTTTTTGTCTGTTTATGAACAGATTGAAAGCCCTATCTTGATGATTTCAGTTTTATTTCTGATCAATAAAAATATTACAAAAAACCCTTGACTATTGTGAGCAATGCACATATAATTAGTTTTAAGAGTTGAGACACAAACTAAAAAGGGGCAATAAAAATGGAAGACATAAAAAAGCTTTTAGATTCAGAAATTAACGTTAGTATATCTAACGATCACGGAATAAGTTTTTTATCTAAAAATAAGGAGTGCAAAACTCTTAAAGATTATTTAAGTAAATCTATCTTTCTATTAAAAAGTAATGCAAGACAAGATATTGATTTGATGTTCCTAAACAATGCGCTTGCATTGCTGGGCGCTAAAACAGAAATTGTTAAATCTCTTGAACAACAAGGCTTAATAAAAAAAGGATTAGGTCATAAAGAGCTAAATGATCTGATCCACAAGTGTATCGGTTACATGATGTATTAAAAAATTTTATACAAGCATCATGATAATGAAGACGAAAATTTTTTAAAATTTTTAGAGGATATAAAAGACGAGGCACAATTATATACAGACAAGCTCTTTGCAACAGATGAGCAAGAAAAAAAAATAATTTCATATGTTAAAAAATTGGAAAGACTTGAAGGATTGCATCAGCGTGAGATATTGAAAGACATGAATCTTAGTCAAGTTTTGAAAATGATAGATGAATCAGAGGAGGCAGTATGAAAAAACCAGATAAACAAAGCGTAGTTGATCTGCGCCTTGATGTTCAAAAAAAACTCAACATGGGCATCACAGCCGCGCAGGATTATTGTGCGGCTTTGGTGCATACACATCGCCGATCTTGGCAGCACTGGGAGCGCGGGGAAAGAAAAATGCATCCTGCGTTTTGGGAGCTGTCAAAAATTAAAGTTAATCAGTGTCGGTGTAAAGATTCGATGTCAGGAGAAAAAAATGATATTGCCCAGCAAAACCGTGAAGCCCGTTGATTCAATCTTTTGCATTGCGCCGTTTATATTGTCATTAATCAAAGACAAAGAGATAAATTTAGATGAACTAATGGAATTGGTAAACAAAACTTATCCAAATAAAGTAAGCTTAGAAAAATTTCTATTGTGCTTAAACTTTCTTTTTATTGTAGGAAAATTAGAGGTGAACAATGAAATCGTTAAAATTAAGCTCTAGCAATGAAGAAGCGGATAGGCTTACTCAGGAAATAAATGAGCTAAGGAATAAAGAACACGAGACTAGGAATGTAATTCAAAGAAAGCTAAGCAGCTTAAGCCAAGTGCAAAATGTGGATGTTGATATTGAGAAAGTTCATCGCTTATATGAAGAAGCTAATTTTTTCTTTGAAGATAAGGTTTCGGTAAGGCTAGAAGAAGCCAGAAAATTTCATATTGATTTGATGAAAAACAGGATTTTTAGGCTAGAATCAGAGGTCTCTATACTAAAGAGTAAATTAGATGCGATAAGTAAAGAAAAAACGGATAAAGAAAGTAAAAGGGACTCAATTTTAAAAGACCTAATGTAAATTAACTTTCAAAGATTCCATCTACTACCTATCTTTACCATTTTTTTGTTTTTCATATATTCGGCATAGTCAATGTATTTAAAACTATTCCATGACCATATTTTTAAATGAGCTAAAATAATCCCGTTATGATGCTTGATGAACTTACCTTTGTTTCCACTTACTTCCCCTACTTTGGCCCGAATTTTCGGTCTGGGCCATCGACGCATCAGTGAGTCAAGACTAACTTTTTGCTTCTCAGTTCGCCTGTTTTTTAAAGACATTACATCATCATCAAGGCCCACAATTCTGACGTACCACCACAATCCAATCCATTTAATTCGGATTGTGTCACCGTCTACTGTTATGTGGTTCTTAT
>JAAUXY010005622.1_pt1 | contig 26238 bp, 19 predicted proteins | sample 7278121 | NCBI WGS metagenome assembly JAAUXY01 (sample SAMN14350117, study PRJNA611818) | marine sediment metagenome | isolation source: surface marine sediment (1.8m) | place: French Polynesia: Moorea | collected 2018-08 | reverse complement strand
GATGGTCATCCCGGTCGGCGCTCGCTTCAGCACGCAGTGGTTGCTGCACATAAAGAAAGGCGATGACGGCAGCGTCGTGACACGCCAGGTCACGCCCGTGCGATTCGTGCCCCTGACCGGCGAACGGTAAACGGGTCTTCTCGCTGTGCGGCGCCTGTCCATAGCGATCCTTCTCGTATCGGCCGCGGCCATTGGCTACGAGCTGTTGTTGATTCGCGTGCTGTCGATCGTGCAGTGGCATCACTTCGCTTACATGGTTATCAGCCTCGCGCTGCTGGGCTACGGTGCCAGCGGTACGTTCATCGCGTTGTTTCGACGGACACTCGAGCCGCGCTTCGAGCAGGCTTTTGCGATCTCGGCTCTGGCTTTCAGCGTCTCGATGGTTGCCTGCTTCATCGCCGGTCAGCGAGTGCCGTTCAATGCCCTCGAGATCGTCTGGGACCGCAAGCAGCTGCTGTACCTCGCCATGATGTACGTGGTGTTCTTCGTACCGTTCTTCTTCGCGGCCTGTTGCATCGGTCTTGCGCTGACGTGCAGAAGCGAGGCGATCAGCCGCCTGTATTTCTTCGACCTCGTGGGCGCCGGGGCGGGATCGCTGCTGATGGTTGCATTACTGCTCGCGGTCTTCCCGCAATCGGCCCTGGTCGTTCTCGTGACCCTGGTGCTCGTTGCATCGCTGCTGGTGGGCAACGGCGGCACGGCGCGATCGCCGCTCAGGATCGGTCAACTCGGTTGGCTGGTCGGGCTGGTGCTTGTCGTCGTGAGCGGCGTGCTGACCTTGCGGATCTCAGAGTACAAGGGCCTGAGCCAGGCATTGCAGATCGTCGACAGCCGGGTGCTCACGCAGGAATCCAGTCCGCTCGGCCTGATCACCGTCGTGGACAGCCCGACCGTGCCCACGCGACATGCGCCGGGTCTCAGCTTCAACGCACGCCACATTCCGCCGGAGCAACTCGCGGTCTTCACCGACGCGGATGGCATGAGCGCGATTGCGAAGTACGACGGCGCCCCGGATTCGGTTGCCTACCTGGCTGACGTTACGGCAGCGTTGCCCTACGTACTGCTCGACGAACCGGACGTGCTGATTCTCGGTGCCGGTGGTGGCAGCGACGTGCTGATGGCGCTTTATCACGAGGCGAAGCATGTAGACGCCGTCGAGCTGAATCCGCAGATGACGAATCTCGTCGCCGACACCTTTAGCGAATTCGCCGGTCGTATTTACGACGATCCCCGGGTCACCGTGCACACCGCCGAGGCTCGAGGTTACGCGGCACAGAACGACCGGCAATACGATCTCATTCAGATCGGCTTGCTGGATTCGTTTGCCGCCACCGGCGCCGGCGTGCACGCACTCAATGAAAGTTACCTGTACACGGTCGAGGCCGTGCGCGAGTACCTGTCCGACCTGAAGCCCGGCGGGATGATCGCCATCACGCGCTGGCTGAAGGTGCCGCCGCGCGACAGCCTGAAACTCGTGGCCATCGCGATCGAGGCCATGAAGCAGTCGGACGAGGCCGACCCCGGCGCGCGACTGGCCGTGATTCGCAGCTGGAACACCGTGACGCTGTTGATCAGGAACGGTGTTTTCACCGACCGTGAAATCGGGGACATTCGTGAATTCGGGAGTACGCGATCGTTCGACACGGCGTACTTTCCGGGAATAACGCGCACCGATGCGAATCGTTTCAACCTGCTCGACAGGCCCTGGCTGCACGATGGCATCCAGGCAATGCTCGGCGACGCAGCCGACCAGTTCTTCCGGGACTACAAGTACTTCGTCGAACCGGCCACCGACGACCGACCGTATTTTTCTCACTTCTTCAAATGGCAATCGCTTCCCGAGCTGTTGGCAATGCGCACAGCGGGCGGGGCGGGACTCATCGAATGGGCATACCTCATCGTCGTAGCCACGTTGCTGCAAGCCGCCGCCGCAGGCGGCCTGCTGATCCTGTTGCCGCTACCCCGGGTCGAGCGGACCTGGACCGGCGGCGCGCGCTACGGAAGCTACTTCCTGTTGCTCGGGCTCGCGTTCCTGTTCGTGGAAATCGCGTTTATTCAGAAGTTCACGCTGTTCCTCAGCCACCCGCTGTATGCCGTTGCCGTCGTGCTGGCGAGTTTCCTGGTTTTTGCGGGCATAGGTAGTGCGTGCTCCGGCCGTGTGGGAGGGCGCCCGGCGTTCGCCGGCATCGCCGCAATCGCTGCGGTTTACCTGCTCGCTCTTCCCGCGTTGTTCCGCTGGTCCATAGGGTTCGGGGACGGCCTGCGAGTACTGATCTCGGTTTTGTTGATCGCGCCGCTCGCGTTCTTCATGGGAATGCCGTTTCCGCTGGGCTTGAGACGAGTTGCCGATCAGGCGCCGGATTTCGTGCCGTGGGCCTGGGGAATCAACGGTTTCGCGTCCGTTGTCGCGGCCGTGCTGGCAACGTTGCTCGCTGTGCACCTCGGGTTCACCGGCGTCATCGTATTGGCCATCGCCCTTTATGCTGCCGCGGCGGCGCTCAGGGTTTCATGATTCATCCGAGACTACGCCGCGTCCAGTTGCAGCATCCGGCGAATCGACTTCTCGATCTGGCCGCCGCAGTAGAGCTTGCCGTACTTCCGTTCTTCTTCCGCGACGTACGCTGCCAGCGATGGCTTTGCACCAATTCTCCGGCACAGCGCGTGGACGCCGGGAGCGTGCGTGAGCACATCGGCTTCGAGTTCGGGAAGGCAGCGGGTCATGTTGCCGAACAACGCGAAGACGCCGATGTCGGCGAAGCTGACCCGGTCTTTGCCGATGAATTCACGCTTCAGAGACTCCTCGAAAATCCGTAGCCACCGGGGAAAGCGCTGCGACCGGAACTCCTGCCATTCGTCACTCTCCCACATGACAGAGCCGTTGTACCGGCAGATCTCCATCAGCACGTCATTGCTGTCCATCAGGATCTTCAGGCACATCGCCGTATCGAACGGGTCCTCGGGCATGAAGTCGAGCTCGCGCGAGACGTGCAGTACGATGGCGGGCATCTGGCTCAAGGAACGGCCCGATTCGAGATCACGCAGCACGGGCGGCCCCATGAAGGGAATGTCCTGCTCGCCGGGGTCGCGGCTTTTCAGATCGTTGATCGCTTCGAAGCTCGACTCCTCGAGCAGCGGCACGTCACGCCAGGCAAACAGGTAGCTGACGAAACAGCCCCTGAACGGAAGCGGCCAGTAATAAAGCCGGAATCTCGGTTTCCCGTCAGTCACTCGACAGAAGATGCATCGAAAGCGCTGGCGCTGTCCAGGTGCAGTTCGAACGGGCCGTCCTGTTTGTCGTAGATCATCAGGCCCATGCCCCTGATCCGGGTGGTGTCGAGCGCTGGCCCGTCCAGCTTGAAGCCGCGAAACTGGGGCTCGAAGCGGGAAAACGGGATGTCGACGGTACTCCACTCGCCGTCCCGGGTTTCGAAGTCGGCCCAATAGCTGACCGGCCTGCCGCGCCAGCGTGCCGTGGTCGTCAGCCGCCAGGTGTAAACGCGGCCATCTCCCTTCACGTGCAGGCGGATGCCGTCGTGCCCGGACAGGTCCAGCCGCAGCGGAGCCGTGCGAATCGAGCTGAAGCCGCCGCCCCGGGTGTTGGTGCGTCCGGTGAAATGCAGCTTGCCCTGGTGGGTTTCGAACGCGCCGTCGCTGCGGCCGCCCATGACGTTGTCGTTCACGACGTACCAGCCGAGGTCGGCGCTGCCCGACGTGAAATCCGTGAGCATGATCGCAGACAAGAATACGCTCTTAATCATTGCGCTGATGGTAGCGACGCAGGTACTCGTCGAGCGTTCTGACGCCCCAGCCCGTGTAGCCCGCGGGAACGGTCGGTTGTCCTTCCTCCAGGTAGTCCACACCGGCCATGTCGATATGTGCCCAGAGCTGCTCCTCGTCGACGAAGGAACCAACGAACGCTGCGGCGACGCTTGCGCCGGGGCTGCCAACGCCGCCGTTGACGATATCGCCGACGTTCGACTCGATCTGCTCGAAATGCGAGTCGTCGAGCGGCAGGCGCCAGACGCGCTCTCCGGCAGACTCGGATGCAGCCGAGAGCCGGTCAACGAGTTCGTCATGGCGCCCGAAAATGCCGGCATAACCCTCACCCAGCGCCCTGCCGACGGATCCTGTGAGTGTCGCAATATTGATCAGTACGTCGGGCTCGTAGGTGACCTGTCCATAGTGCACGGCGTCCGAAAGCACCAGGCGTCCCTCGGCGTCGGTGGAACTGATCTCGATCGTGAGTCCCGACATCGTCGTCAGGATATCGCCAGGGCGCTTCGCGGATGCGGATGGCATGTTCTCCGCGAGCGCGGCGAGTGCGACCACGTTGACCGGCGCGCCGCGCCGCGCGGCGGCGAGCACGGTGCCGGTAACGACTGCCGCGCCACCGAGATCGCCTTTCATTCGCCACATGTCCTTGTTCGGTTTGATGGAAATTCCGCCGGTATCAAACGTTATGCCCTTTCCCGCGACGACGACCGGCGCCTCGTCGCCTCCCGCCATGTACTCGACGACCAGCAAACGCGGCGGCCGGGACGAGCCTTTGCCCACGCCCCAGAGCGCGCCCATGCCAAGTCGTTGTATGTCCTTCTCGTCCAGCACCCGGATACGGACGTTGTCCAGGCCGTCGAAGCGCGCTTTGCTGCGGTCGACGAACGACTGCGGGAATATCACGTTGCCGGGCTCCGAGGCCAGGTCCCGCGCGAAGAAAACGCCGTCAGCGAGATAGGCGAGATCGTCGACAAACTGGCCCGCCGAGCCGTCGTTACTCAACACGCGGACGACGGGTAGCTTGTCCCGGTCGACCGGGTCGGCTTTGTGCCGGTCGAAATGGTAGCTGCCGAGCCGGAAACCGAAGGCAACTCGCGCGGCGGTGGCGTCCGGGTGAGCGTCCTCGCCGGGCCAGAGGATCTGCACGCTGCCGCCTTCCGTCGTGGCAAGCAAACCGGCCGCGAGTCCGCCGAAATTCTCGGCACCGACGCGCGCGACGGTGTCCGCGCCCACGCCAATGAGATCGATGCGCGCAAACGGAGCAACGCCATACAGCGTCAACGTCGTATCGATCTCACCTGTAAAGGACGCTTCTTTTGCCGCAATCGTCAACGCACCGCTCGTCCGGTCGTCGATCGTCGCAGCTATACCCGTCAGGGTATCCGCTTCGGCTACGGGTACCACGATGCGGCCGTTCTGCGGTATCTCGAACGGCGCGAATTCGAAACGTTGATCCGCGCTGGCTGCCGCAGCCAGGCCGAACGTCGCAAAAACCGTAACCAGCAGTCTCATCATCGGCCCCTCGGCGTCAGTTTGAGTAATCGTCCCTGGCTGCTGCCACGCTCGTCTTCGAGCACCCAGAGCGCACCGTCGGGGCCTTGCACGACACTCCGGATTCGCGCGCCCATCGGGTATCGATCGATCTCCCTGGCCGCGTCGCCGTCGACTTCGATACGGACGAGAGCGGACGACGACAGCCCGGCTGCAATGAGGTTGCCACGCCAGTCTGAAAACAGTTCGCCGTCGTACAACTCCAGGTCGCCTGGCGAGATGACCGGAGTCCACCCGATCGCCGGCGCCAGGAACTCGGGCCGGGTGTCGTGATCCGGGATTTCGCGACCGTCGTAGTGATCGCCGTCCGAAACGATCGGGTAACCGTAGTTGCCGGCGCGCACGACTCGATTCAGTTCGTCGCCACCGGCTGGTCCCATCTCGATGTCCCAGAGCTGGCCGTCCATGTCGAACGCAATGCCCAGCGGATTTCGATGACCGAGCGACCAGATCTCTCCGTACACACCCTGGCCGTAAACACGCGGATCCTGCGCGCGGTAGTCCACGAACGGGTTGTCGGCAGGGACGCTGCCGTCATCGTGCAAACGCAGTATCTTGCCGATGTTCGACTGCATGTCCTGCGCGGGCGTGAAGTTCTGACGGTCGCCGGACGAAATCCACAAGTAGCCGTCCTCGTCGAACAACAGCCGATGACCGTAGTGGCCGAAACCGAGAACCTTGGGGAACTGACGCCAGATGACCTCGGCATCCGAGAGGAAGCCGCCGCGCTCGGTCAGGTTGAGTACGGCGCGCGTGACAGCAGCGCCCCGCGTGCCGCCGGTGCCCGCCTCGGCGTAACTCAGGTAGACGAGACCGTTGCTGGCAAAATCCGGATGAATGGCGACGTCACCAAGCCCACCCTGGCCACCATAGTCGACGTTCGGTACGCCGCGCACGGGCCGGGATTTCTCTCCGTCCTGCGTAACGACGAGCAGGTTTCCCTTCTTCTCGGTTACCAGCATTCGACCGTCGGGGAGAAACGCCATCGCCCACGGCTCGTCGAAACCGGCGACCGGAGAAACGTCGAACGGTAACTCGTCGCTGGCCCTCGCAGCGCTCGCCAGCGTGAGTAGCACCAGTGACAGCAGGGATATCGATTTGAGGTCGGCCATGAGCGTTCTCGCTTTTTGAGTGTTCCCGATTTTCCGACACCGGGCAGCGAAGCTGAATACATCGCGGGTAACAAGTTGTTTCTCTGGGGGCCTCGCCTATGGCGTGCTATTGCGCAGGGCGCTACTTTGGCGAGCCAACTAGCAACGAAATCATTTTGGAGACGCAACGTGGCAAATCACACGAACGACTGGTCCGAGCTGGCCATTTCCCTGTACGACAAACTGACGGGCCGTAACGCCGAAATCACCTACGAAGCCGAGAACATGGAAGTATGGGTACCGAGTGGCGTCGGCGACGACGCGAACCATGCCTTGTGGAAGATCAACGGTAGCCTGAAGATCCGCGCGCGTGACGGCGTCGAGGCCTGACACCGAATTGCCCATCGACGTCCGTGGCGAGGTGCGTTTGTCCGGGCCGGGGGGCTACGACGTCGCGCTGAGCGCGGACGGGGCGAGCGTTGTCCTTGCCGCCCCGAACTGGTCGGCGTTCGATGCACTCAGACTGCGGTCATTGATCGCGAGGCGTCGTGCGCTGGCCGACGGAATTCGCGTACTCGAGACGCTCGGCCTGGCGATGGACGTCATGGTCGCAGGGCATCGTGTATGCCGGTTCGGTAGGGGCGTGACGGCGACGTTGTTGGCGCGAGTGCTTGGGCTGCGATCAACCGACATTCGCCTTACGACCGTCATCAGCCTGCTGATGCAGCGAGCCTCCGTGCGCCGCGCAGCTCGTTGACGAAACGAATGCGCTCCTTGCGCGCGCGGCTCCGATCCTGCAGTCGCAGCAGGTACGCGGGATGTATGGTCGCGACGGCCAACGCACTGCCTCCGATCCTGATCGGCTCGCCGCGAATACTCGCGACCTTCGCCGGTCTCCCCAACACGGCGCGCGTCGCCGAGGCGCCCAGCGCCACGACGACACGCGGTGCCACGAACGTCATTTCCTGTGCCAGCCACCACTGGCACGCTTCGATTTCGTCGACGTTCGGTCGCTGATGAATTCGGCGCTTGCCGCGCAGCTCGTGCTTGAAGTGTTTTACGGCATTGGTCAGATAAACCGCGTCGCGGTCGATTCCGGCCTCGCTCAAAGCGTCGTCGAGTACTGTGCCCGCCGGCCCGACAAACGGGCGGCCCGCGAGATCCTCCTGATCGCCCGGCTGTTCGCCGACGATCATGAGGCTCGCAGTTCGTGGCCCCTCGCCGGGCACTGCGGCCGTCGCCGTCTCACATAAGCTGCAACGCGTGCACTGCTGGATCGTGACTGCCAGCGCATCCAAGGTTCGAGGAATCTCCTGCGCGCCGTTGTTCATTCCCGGTTGTTCGCCGACCAGGCGGCGCGCTGCAGCGACAGACGGCGACGTGCCGGCCGGGGCGGCCCGCTGCGCGAGCTCACCGTCGCGTGTGAGCTCCGGAATCAGGCGGCTCTCGGGCAGGTTTCGCCAGTAGCGAGTCGGCATCTCTGCTTTCATCGCCCGTATCTTCAGCCGCGCGGGATTGAATATGCTGGAGTAGTAGACTCGCCAGTGTTCCTCGAGGGCGTCGCCATTCGGGCAGTCCCGGCGGGTTGCGCCGTCGCGGAACGTCAACGCGCGGCCGTCCCAGTGTGCGCTCCGGTCCGGAGTGACGATTGACCATTGCATGCCGGCGAAGCGGCGCGCAAAAAACGGTGCCGTTCGCTCGACGATGTGGTGATCGGGTTCGAACCACGCCACGAAGACCTCGATGCCGTTGCTTTCGGCCCGCCGAAAACGGACGAAGGCCTTCATCTTGTGCGAATCCCGCCGGACAGATTTGGCCATGCGCTGCGCCGCATAAACGTCGACGTCGGCGACATTGTCGAGCAGCCGGGGCTCGAGCTGCAGCCGCCACAGCAGCCGATACAGCAGTGCGAAGCGCGAGCTGTCCGAGTGGCAGATGACGGCTTTCGCCAGTTTCGGAAAGGCCCGCGGTACGCGCATTGCGGCAGTCGCGTGACCCCGGGCAACCGCGTCTTGCGGCGAGCCGAACAGTTCGCCGCTGGCATTGGCGAGCCGGAAAGCCACGCGGTCCGGCTGCACCTCGGCGGCAAGCAGGTGGCGGGCCGCGGTCCGCCATTCGTCGTAGTCCGCCGGACCGTCGAGCGTTATCGCAATCGGCGCGTTCAAGCGAACAGGTCTCCCTGTTCGGGCGGGCGCACCAGCCGGGCGCGCAGGCTGGCGGACCCGACTTCGCGGCTCGGAAGCCAGTTTCGGGCGACGATGAACGGTCGTACCTTCGCTACCGATGTCGTCAAACGGGCGACATCGTCGAGACGCAGCGAACCGAGGCGCCGGGCCTTGATGATTGCGCCGACGCTGCGGGTTCCAAGCCCGGGCACACGAAGCAACTCATCTCGCTCGGCACGATTCACGTCGATGGGAAATCGTTCGGGGTGTTTCAATGCCCAGGCGAGCTTCGGATCGACTTTGAGATCGAGCATGTCGTCGTTGCCGCCCGCCAGGATCTCATCGAGCTCGAAGCCATAGAACCGCAACAGCCAGTCCGCCTGGTACAGACGGTGCTCGCGCTTCAATGGAGGCGGTTTTGGCGGCAGTTCGCTGCTTGGATGCGGTGTGGGACTGAACGCCGAATAATAGACCCGGCGGAGCTTGTAACCGGCGTAAAGCGATGCGCTCGTCGTCAGGATCTGTCGATCGTCCGATGCGTCGGCGCCGACGATCATCTGCGTGCTCTGGCCCGTCGCTTTGATGGCAGCCGGATTGCGGTGCCGGCTCTTCTCTCTTTTCTCCTCCAGCTTCAGGCGCACCGATGCCATTGCTTGCCGTATACGCCGCGCGTCTTTCTCCGGGGCGAGCTTGCCGAGGCTGCTGCGGCTGGGCAGCTCCACGTTTATCGACAGGCGATCCGCATAGCGGCCCGCGGCCTCGAGCAGCTCGCCGGCCGCGTCCGGAATCGTCTTCAGGTGGATGTAGCCCTGGAACAGGTAGCGCTCCCTGAGCAGGCGCGCAACCTCGACCATCTGTTCCATCGTGTAGTCGGGGCTCTTGATGATGCCGGACGACAGGAACAGCCCCTCGATGTAGTTGCGTTTGTAGAACTCGATGGTCAGCTTCGCCAGCTCCTCGGCACCAAAACGGGCGCGCTGCACGTTGCTGGACACGCGGTTGACGCAATACAGGCAGTCGTACTGACAGTAATTGGTCAGCAGGACCTTGAGGAGGGAGATACATCGCCCATCCGGCGCGTAGGAGTGACAGATACCCATGCCCTCGGTGGATCCGATGCCGCCCGTGCCGCTGGAATTGCGTTTCCGGGCGCCGCTCGACGCACAGGAGGCGTCGTATTTTGCGGCGTCGGCCAGGATTGCGAGTTTGTCGACGGTATTCAGGTGAGGCATGACAGGGACGGGACTCGGGCAGGTTGTTGAGATACTGTCTATTCATACAGTACCTGTCAAGATATACAGTGGTCTCCCGCCGAAACGCACTGTTACAAGACTCTGGCTGCTTTGCCTTGCGCGCACCCGGGTGAGCGGCGAGACTGCAGCCTGGACCTCCTGACGGATCTCCTGCGATGGAACTCGTTGTTTTCGATCTCGACGGCACATTGCTCAACCGACAATCGGCGATCTCCGACTACACCAGCGAGACGCTGGAGCTGCTTGACGAGAAGGGCATCGCCTATACGGTTGCGACCGGTCGCACCCTGCACGGAGCGCGCGCGATTCTCGACGGCCATCGTTTCCCGCTGCCGCAGGCCTACAAGAACGGCGTGATGATCTGGCACCCGGAAACGGGTAAATACTCGAGCGGCGCAACGCTAACACCGGACGAGCTCGAGAACGTCGTGGGCGCGTGCATGCGCAACGGTCTTACGCCTTTTGTCTTTACGTTGGACGAGGACCAGCAAAACGCGGTGTACCATCCGCCGCTCGTGTCGGACATCGAGCGCGACCTCATCCGCAGCATCAGCGTCGAAGAGTACGAGAGGGTCTGCCCGCTCGATGCGCTGCCCGAAAACGCGACCGTCACGCACGTGAACGCCATTGGCGCGAGCGAAGCGATCCACGCCGTGCTTCGCAGCGTCGAGGACGAGGCGCATCTCGTCGCCTACTCTGGCGTCGCGTTGGAAGGCGAGCAGTGGCGCTGGCTGGACGTTCACCACAGCGATGCCAGCAAGGGCGGCGCGATCGAGGCGCTGAAAGCGATGCTCGGCATCGAACGGGTCATCTGTTTCGGCGACAGCGACAACGACCTGAGCATGTTCGAAACGGCCGATGAAAGCTACGCGCCCGCGAATGCCAACGACCGGATCAAGTCGGCAGCGACCGAAGTCATCGGCCACCACGACGAAGAAGGAATTGCACGCTTCCTGCGGCAACGTTTCGCGCTCGATACGCGCTGAAGGCAATCCTCTACCGACAGCCGATCCATGACGCAGGTCACAGATATGCTGGCCGATTTCCCGAACACTTGCTGATGCAATCGTTTTGCGATCTGCGACTACGGCAGCTCGACATTGACACATGGAATATGTCAAACAGTGAGGGACACTCGGATGTTGAGATTTACATATGCAGCGCTACTGATCCTGCTTCTCGGCGGACTGTTTAACGTAGCGGTTGGACAGGAAATCTCCGGCGAGAACATGAAGAGCCTCGACGGTCAGGTCCAGGAGATAAAGTCCGACGTGCTCGGCATTGCGTCCGAACTCAGCAACCTCGAAGAGCGGCTCCTGTATCCGTCGAACACGCAGCTGGCGATATTCGTCGCCATGGCCGACAACGAGAAGTTCCGGCTCGATGCCGTGAAGCTCGAGATCAATGGCGCGCTCGCAACCCACCATATCTACAGTTTCAACGAACTCGAGGCACTGCAGAAAGGCGGGGTCCAGCGCGCCTACACGGGCAACGTCGTTACCGGTGACCATGAGTTGCTGGTCACTGTCATCGGCAAGCACGAAAACGGCAAAGACTTTACGGCGTCGAACAGTTTCGCGTTCTCCAAGGGCGTGAAACCCGCGTCGCTCGGCATTACGCTGGCCGCTCCCGGCCTTGCGAATGACGGTATCGAGCTCGGGACCTGGTAATCCATGCAACGGGTACGGGTCACAGCGCTCGGGCTCCTGTTGCTGTCCCTCGGTCTTGCAGGAAGCCCAGTCAAAAGCGAAGAGCTGAAGGATCTCTACTTCGGCGAAGCGCTCTATTACGCGCACCAGGGCCTTTACTTCGAGGCGCTCGAGCGTCTCGACACCGAAGTCAGCCAACACGACGGCGTCGACGAGCCGGAACTCGACACGCTGTACTTCCATATCGAGGATGCCGAGTTTTCCCTCGGCGATTTCGAGCTGCGCTATCGAATGCACCATCGCGCAGGGCGCGCGATAAAGGCCGTACTGGAAGCCGCGGTCGACGACGTCATACGCAACGATGCGGCGTATCGCCTCGCGAGGATCCACTTCCAGAAAGGCCAACTTCCCGAGGCGCTGCAGGCGCTCGATCGGATCGACGGCAAGGTGCCGGAATCCATCAGGGATGACATCGAATTCCTGCGTGCGAACGTCTACCTCGCAGAGGGCAAGCCAGAGGCTTCGATCGAAGTGCTGGAGAAACTCCGCGACTCGAGGGAATTCCGGGGCTTCGCCGGTTACAACCTCGGTATCGCCTACCTGCAGGCCGGGCGCCGACAGGAGGCGATCGAGCAACTCGATCGTGCGGGCAGGATCGAAGCGACTCAGGAATCGGAGCTCGCCATACGCGACAAGGCGAACCTCGTCGTCGGGTCCATACTTATCGAGTCGGAAGAATTCGTCACCGCCATTCCGTACTTCAACCGGGTCCGCCTCGACGGGCCGTTCTCCAACCAGGCCCTGCTGAGTTCCGGCTGGGCCAATATGTCGCTCGAACGGTACGAGCGGGCCGTCGTGCCGTGGAACATTCTCGCCGATCGCGAAGTCACGGACGGCGCGGCTCAGGAGGCGATGCTGGCACTGCCCTATGCCTACGGCCGGCTGGACGTCCACGGCCGGGCAGCGATCCATTATGGACGCGCGCTCGATGCCTTCAGCGCCGAGATCGCGAAGCTGAACGCGTCGATCGACAGCATCAGGGACGGCAAGTTTCTCGACGCGCTCGTGCGGGAGGAAATACGCAAAGATAAAGACTGGGTCATAAGACTCCGTTCCCTGCCGGAAACACCCGAGACCTACTACCTGATGCAACTGCTGGCGTCTCACGACTTCCAGACGGGGCTGCAGAATTACCTCGACCTCGCCGATCTGCGACGCAAGCTCGTTGCGTGGGAAGCGAGTTTCGACGCGTACGACGAGATGGTCGACATACGTCGCGAACACTACGAGCCACTGCTTCCCGGCATCGATTCCGAGTTTCGTCAGCTGGATTCGCGCATGAGACTGCGTATCGAGCAGCACAAGATGCTCGTCAAGCGCCGCGACGACCTGCTCACGACGCCGCGCCCCGAGTTTCTCGCAACGCCGGAGGAGCAGGCGCTGCTGGCACGCCTGGAGACGCTCGAAGAGCAACTCGTACGCGCGGGCTCGACCGCCGACACGCTGCCGATGCAGCGCCTGAAACGGCTCAAAGGTGTGCTCGTCTGGCGGCTCGAAACCGAGTACCACGAACGCCTGACCCGGTTCGACCAGAACCTTCGCGGCCTGGACGAGGCCATGGCGATCGCCCGGGCAGAGTACGATGCGTACGTGCGTGTTCGGCAGGCAGCGACGCACAGTTTCGAGGGCTACGAGAAGCCGATAAAACGCCTGCGTACGCACGCGGCAAACGCCATACAGACGATCGATCGCCTCATGGCACGCCAGGGTCACCTTCTCGAAACGGTAGCCGTAGACGAATTGATTGCCAGGCGCGGCCGTCTCGAGAACTTCGGCGACAAAGCGCGTTTTGCACTGGCTGACAGCTACGACCGGGCTACGCAGGCCCAGGCTCGAACCGAGGAGCAGCAGTGAGACCGCACGTCGTCGCATTCGGACTGAGCTGTGCGGCCCTGGCCGCCTGCAGTACGGTGAGCGAACAAGGGACGCTGGCGCAGCTCGACGAGGTACCGGCCGATATCGAGGAGGTCTATGTTGCCGACAGCCTGGAACGCGCCGCGGAAAGCTATCGTCGCTACCTCGAAGAGACACCGAAGAGCGGCAGGACGCCGGAGGCGATGCGCCGTCTCGCAGATCTTCAGATCGAACAGGCATATGGCGTTATCGGCAGCGGTGAGTTCGTCGAAATGGCCGTGCCGGAGGCAGCGGCCGGTCCGCAGCAGATCGTGGCGCAACGCGCGCCCGATGCACCGCTGGCGCCAGGCGAATCGGACGAGGCGTTCGAAGAACGCGCGACCGGCCGGGAGCAGCTGCTGACGGATGCAGCCCCCGCGGACCCGCTGCTCCCGGGAGACGCCACGGTTGCCGTCCCGGCCGGGCCGCAGGAGGCCATCAGGACGTACTGGGAGATCCTGGAGACGTATCCGAACTACGAGCGTAACGACCAGGTGCTCTACCAGCTGTCGCGCGCCTATGACGAGATCGGGGATCCCGACCAGGCGATGGAAGTCATGGATCGGTTCGTTGCCGAGTACCCGTACTCGCCGTATCTCGACGAGGTCTATTTTCGCCGCGGCGAATACCACTTCGTACGACGAAGCTACCTCGACGCCGAAGACGCTTACGGGGCGATCATCAGTATGGGTTCATCGTCGGACTACTATGAGCTCGCGCGCTACAAACTGGGTTGGGCGTTGTACAAGCAGGAACTCTACGAAGAGGCTTTGCACCAGTACATGGCGATGCTCGACCATCGCGTATCCATCGGCTACGACTTCGACGCGGAGTACGACGCGGACGACGAGCATCGGCTGGCCGACACGTTCCGCGTCATATCCCTGAGTTTCTCGAACCTCGGCGGCCCCGAAGTCCTCGACGAGTTCTTCTCCCGGTTCGGGCAGCGCAGCTACGCGGACAAGATTTACGGCAACCTCGGCGAGTTCTATTTCGAGAAGCTGCGCTACGAGGACGCTGCGTCGGTCTACCGATCGTTCGTGAACCTGAACCCGTATCACAAGGTATCACCGCACTTCGGCATGCGCGTCGTGGAAATCTATGGCGAGGCGAATTTCCCGCAGCTCGTCGTGGAGGCGAAAAAGGACTTCGCATCGCGCTACGCGCTCGATGCGGAGTACTGGAATTACTTCGACGAGGACGCGTCGCCAGAGGTCATCGGCTTCCTGAAACAGAACCTCACCGATCTTGCGGGACACTATCACGCCCTCTACCAGGCGGAGGCGCTCGTCGAGGAGCAGCCGACCAATTTTGCGGAGGCGTCGCGCTGGTACCGGCAATTCCTTGCTTCGTTTCCGGCAGACGAGGCATCGCCCGACATCAACTACCAGCTGGCGAACCTGCTGCTCGAGAACGAGGACTTTGGCGCGGCGGCCAGTGAATACGAGCGCACGGCCTACGAATACGACGCTCACGAGCAGGCTTCGGCCGCGGGGTACGCCGCTGTCTATGCTCACCGCGAAAACCTGAAACTGGCGACCGGCGCACGACAGCTCGAGGTCAGGCAGCTCGCCGTGGACAGTTCCCTGAGATTCGCGGAGACGTTCCGGGATCACGAGCAGGCGCCCGTCGTTCTCGGGGCTGCGGCCGACGATCTCTACGAGATGAAGGACCTGCCGCTGGCGATCGATTCGGCACGCAAGCTCATCGAGCGTTACCCGGATGCCGAAGAGTCCCTGGTTCGCTCGGCCTGGGCCGTGGTCGCCAATTCATCGATCGACCTGGCAGAGTACGCCGACGCCGAGCAGGCTTATTCGAGCGTATTGGCCCTGACCGCCGAAGACGACGAAAAACGGCCCGCCGTCATCGACAGTCTTGCCGCTTCGATTTACAAGCAGGGCGAGCAGGCGAACCTGCTGCAGGACTTCGGCGAGGCCGCACGGCACTTTCTCCGGATCAAGGAGCTGGCGCCGACGTCGACGATTCGCAGTGGCGCCGAATACGATGCGGCGGTCGCGCTGATGAAACTCGAAGACTGGACGCGGGCGTCGAACGTACTCGAGGAGTTCCGCAGCAGTCATCCTGAACACGACCTTGGGTCAGAGGCCACGAAACAGCTCGCCCACATCTACCGGGAGGACGGCCAGACTGAACGCTCGGCAGCCGAGCACGAACGGATTGCCGCCGAGGCGACCGAACCAGAGCTGGGCCGCGAGGCGTTGCTGACGGCCGGGGAGCTGTACGACGAAGCCGGCGCGCTCGATGAGGCCGTTCGCGTCTACGAAAGCTACGTCACGCAGTATCCGCGCCCCCTCGACCTGGCGATGGAGACTCGTACCCGGCTGGCGGAAATCTTCAAGTCCAGGCTCGAGTATCCGCGCTACCACGCGCAGCTCGAGGATATCGTCAATCTCGACGGCGATGCGGGCGACGCGAGAACCGATCGAAGCCGCTACCTTGCCGGACGTGCTGCGCTCGTCCTGGCCGAGCTTACGTTCGACGAGTTCGAGCGGATCAAACTGGTGCAGCCGTTCGAACGAAGCCTCGAAGCGAAGCAGCAGCGCATGGATGCATCGCTTGCGGCTTTCGAAGACCTCGTCAACTACCGGGTCGCAGAAGTCACCGCCGCGGCCACCTACTACATCGCCGAAATCTACTTCGACTTCAGCAACTCGCTGCTGACCTCCGAAAGGCCGGCAGGCCTGAACGACGCCGAGAAGGTCGACTACGAGATGGTCCTGGAAGAAGAAGCGTTTCCCTTCGAGGAGCAGGCCATCGAGGTACACGAAAAGAATTTCGAACTGTTGACGGGCGGTGTTTTCAATCCCTGGGTGCAGCAGAGCCTGGACAAGCTTACCGTCCTGATGCCGGGCCGATACGCCAAGAACGAAATCAGCGACGGCTATCTCGGATCGATAGACCGCTATGCCTACCGCATGCCGATCGCGCCGCCCGTCGGCGTCGAACCGGAACAAGCACCCGAATCGTCGGCAGCAGCCGCGCAGGTGTCGGACGCCGGAGAGGAATGGAGGGGTTCGCAGTGAGCGCCTCGCACTCGTCACGACTTGCCCGGCTCGGTTCGATCGCGCTGCTCGCCGCCGTTATTGCAGGGTGTAATGCGACCACCGGTTCGGTCAAGCACGTGCCTGCACGCATCGAGATACAGGATGCGGTCGGATTCACCATTACTGAAGAAGGTCGAGTGCCGGGCGATGTTCGTGTCGACTACGACGAGGCACTCGCGTTGCTCGAGCAGGGCAGCGTGCAGGAAGGTGCCGCGTCCCTCGAGACCGTCGCGGCGAAAGCGCCCGGACTGGCGGCCCCCCGTATCGACCTTGGCATTGCCTATCATCGAATGGGCGACCTCGAGGCTGCCGAGAAGCACCTGACGCAGGCGCTCGAGTTGAATCCGCGGCACCCGATCGCACTGAACGAACTCGGCATCGTGTATCGAAAGACGGCCCGTTTCGCGGAAGCACGCCAGAGCTACGAAGCCGCGCTTGCCGTGTATCCCGGCTATCACTTCGCGAGGCGCAACCTGGCCGTGCTTTGCGACCTGTACCTCGCGGACCTCGATTGCGCATTGACGAACTACGAGGCGTACATGGCAACCGTCGAAGACGACAACGAGGTGTCGATGTGGCTCAGGGACGTCCGCTACCGGGCAGGTGTGCAGGAGTAAGCGATATGAAGCGAATAGCAATCACCACGCTGCTGTTGATGCTCAGCGCCGCTGCTGGCGCAGAGGAGACTGAGCCGCAAGACGCAGACAGCGAAGAGGCGCCGCAGGGCGATGGCATCTCCTCGCCAAAGACCATGTCCGGAATGTCGATCCTCGGAAACGAGGAAGCGCCCAAATCGCTGGTCATCGTTCCCTGGAAGTCTTCGGAGATGGGCGACGACATCAACCTGACCGACACGCTCGATGAGCGCGCCAGGCCGGTCGACAAGGAGGTCTTTCTTCGCGAGCTCCGCTTCTACGAGATTCGGTCCGGAGAGACGACATAACGGCCGAACGTGCGGTGTGTCACACCCAAGCCCCTGCTCAATCACTATTCTCTGACCTGGTCCGCTGAAGACGCGGACATTAAGTAAAACCGAGGATCAGCAAAATGGACTTCTTTTATTCGATTGTAAGTTTCTTCGGGTCGGGCGGTGCGTTCATGTACCCGATACTGCTCGTCTTTGCCGTCGGGGTTGCAATCTCAGTCGAACGCTACGTGACGCTGAGCATGGTGACCTCCAAGAACAAGGCTGTCTGGGACAAGGTGCAGCCCTTGCTTTCGGATGGCCAGTTCGACGAGGCGCGCGATATGACCAGCGAGGACGACTCGACGATCTCACAGGTGTTGAACATGGGGCTGTCGCTGCAAGGCGCCGTCAAACGTCGTGAGGACATCGAGATCGCGATGGAGGAAAGCATGATGGAAATCGTGCCGCGACTCGAGAAACGAACGCCGTACGTCGCCCTGGCGTCGAGCATTGCGACCCTGCTGGGCCTGCTCGGCACGATCATGGGCCTCATCCAGGCGTTTACAGCCGTAGCCAACGCGAACCCTGCCGAGAAAGCCGATTTGCTGTCGGCCAGTATTTCCGTCGCGATGAACACGACGGCCTTCGGCCTGATGGTCGCGATTCCGCTGCTTATCGTGCATGCGATCCTGACCAGCAAGACTGGCGACATCGTCGACAGCCTCGAGATGGCCACGGTGAAAGCGCTGAACGTATTCTCGCGGCGTGCCAAGCGACTGGCGACAGCCTAGGGCTTAGCTCGAAATGGCCAGAAGGCACCATTACAAGCGCCGAATCACGGGCGCCGCGCACGAAATCGACGTCACCACCTTCCTGAACCTGATGGTGGTGCTGGTTCCGTTTCTGCTGATTACGGCCGTGTTCTCACGGCTGACGATCGTGGAGCTGAACCTGCCGAGTACGGCAGGCGGTCCGTCGAGTGCCAGTGACGGCTTCACGCCCGAGGTCATCGTTCGCGAGGCCGGCATCGAAATCACCAACAGCCGATCGGTCATTGCATCGATCCCCAATACCGAAGAGGGGGAGTTCGACCTCGCGACCCTTTCGGACTACATGGTCGAGTTAAAGCAGACCTACCCGCAACAGGACGCTGCCTCGGTGCTGATGGAAGCACGGATACCCTATGACTACCTGATCCAGGTCATGGATATCGTTCGCAGCGTGGAGGTGCCGCTCGAAGACGAGTCGGGCGTGCAGATCGTAGTCGACGGCGAACCGCAATACGAGCTCGTTGCCCTGTTCTCGGAAATTGCCGTGGGAGACGCACCGTGAGGAATTCGCGTCGCATCAAGCGCATGTCGCGCAACCGCGTGAAGATCGGGAAGATGAACCTGACGTCCCTGATGGACGTCTTTACGATCCTCGTGTTCTTCCTGCTCGTGAATTCCGGGTCGGTGGAACTCGTCGAGGCGCCGAAGGACGTCAAGCTGCCGGAGTCGCGTGAAGAAGCCAAGCCGCGCGAGACGGTCGTGATCTCGATCAGCCCGGAAGACGTAATCGTCCAGGGCGAAGCGGTAGCCCGAGTGGAAGATGTCCTCGAAGGAGAAGCCGCGTCGCTGGATCCGCTGGCGGCAAGACTCGCAGAGCTGAAAGAGAGCATCGTAGGACCAGCCACACTGTCGGTTGCCGAGAGCCAGGAGGTGACCATTCTCGCCGACAAATCGGTGCCCTTCATCGTCGTCAGGAAGATCATGTCGGCGTGCACGGGCGAGGGTTACGAGAACGTGTCGCTGGCCGTCATACAGAAGCCCACGCAGGTAGCGGCAAACTAGCCCTTCAGGGAAGAAGGAATCGCTGTGAGTCCGAAACTTACCGCAGAAGAACAGTCGATACGCGACCAGGTCGTGCAGTCCGAGAGTGCGCTCGACGGACTCGAGGCCGACCTGCTGCGCATCGACGCCGAGCTCGAGGCACTCGCCGAGGACCATCACAAGTACGAGGTTCTCGAACGCGCCTGCCAGTCTCTCGCGGAGTTGGACGACCTCGGCGCGGGTGACCTGTTCTGGGACGGGCGCAACGACGAGCGCGGCGCCCGCATCGATCATGCACGTCAGCAGATCGACGAGTTCAATGCGGAGATCGGTCGCGTCGAAGACCGCCGCGACGCGCTTCTTGCCAGGATCGACGACCAGAACGTTGAGCTCGATTACCTGCACTACGACCTCCAGGACATCCTCGAACAGCAGGAGACGCACGACGCCGAGTGGGTCGTCGAACGAGAGGAGACGCCCGCGGCATATCGGGCGCAGGTCATGCCATGGGCGAGAGGTTGCCAGGAGGACCAGCGCTTCCAGCGTTCGCTTGCCACCTCGCTCGTCGCATCCGTTGCCATTGCGATACTGCTGAGCACGATTGCATTGCCCATTCGCGAGCGCGCCAAGGAAATCGAACTACCCGAACGCATGGCCAGGCTCGTTCGCGAGGAACGGCCGATCCCGCCACCACCAGCGCCGATCGTCGAGCCGGACGTTCCGGAAGAAGAGCCCGAGGCCTCGCCCGAGCTCGTCGAGGAACTGCCCGACGAAGTGGTGCCGGCAACGACGGATGCGCCACAACTCGCCGACGCCGCGCCGGACACTCGCGAGCAGGTGAAGTCGAAAGGCATCCTCGCATTTCGCGAGAGTTTCGCCAGCCGCGCGGACGTCAGGCCCGCAGCGCAACTGGGATCGCAAGCGCGCATCAGCGCCGCCGGCGAAGGCTCCGTCGGCCGACCCGAGCGCATGATGGTCACGACGTCGGCGCAGGGTTCCAGCGGTGGCATCAATCTTGCGAGCATCAGCCGCGACTTCGGCGGCGGAGGGCCCGGTGGCGGTGAAGGTGACGGTATCGGCGGCGTCGAGGTCGCGCGTGTTGCGAGCTCGATCGGTAACGGCGGTGACGGCCCGGCCCGGCCGCTGGCAGGCAGCGGCGCGCTGGCCGGCCGCACCGACGAAGAGATCCAGATCGTATTCGATCGATACAAGGCAGCGCTGTACCGCTTGTACAACCGCGAATTGCGCAACGATCCGACGCTGCGTGGACAGCTGGTGCTGCGGCTGACCATCGAGCCTGACGGTTCCGTATCGCTGTGCGAGCTGCACTCGACCAACATGAATTCGCCGCTGCTTGCCGACCAGGTGGTTACTCGAGTCAGGACGTTCGACTTCGGCGCCAAGGAAGATATCGTCGCCGTAACCATCATCTACCCGATCGATTTCCTGCCCGCAGCCTAGCCGCGGAAAGCTGTTTACATAATTGCCGGATCGCGGCTTTCCGCCTTACATAAGCATCGCCCGTGGACGTCCCCGATACGGTCACAGGCGCCCGGACGCCAGTAAACACGGGGGTTTCACCGCGCGGCATATCCGTCGCCAAAGAGCGACGAATCTGTGATGCAGTTCAGCCAAGCCGCAACCCGCATCCGTCATAGTCGCGTCTAGTCACCGGCCTCACGGACGCATCGTCCGGAGGCGGCGGAAATACCCGAGCCAGGGAAGCGTTACGGGTTGTCCGGCCAGGTGCAGCGAGCGCAAACGGATTTGGCGAATCAGATGCCCCTTACGGAAGCACGTTCCACGATCAAGCTGTACCGGTTGAAGAAGTCGTTCTTCGCTCTCTTTGCGGTAGTGCTTGCGTCGTTCGCACTGGTTCCGACCGGGACCGCGCTGGCCGCCGAAATCACGTTCGTGTCTGCCGTCGGATCCTGGCGTGACCCGGTAGATAACGTTCCCGGAAGCCAGCCGGGCGATCCCGTCATCACGAACGGCGACCCGATCTCGAGCATCAGCTGGGGCACGACGTCGGGCTCGCAGAGCGGCTATGACTTCATCGCGACGTTGCCGCCGCCATTCGAGTTGCCGGGGCCCATCCCGTACTTTTCCCTTGGCACGTTTCAGCACCGGAATTTCGAAGTCGGCGACCCGTCGCTGGTTTCCGCACAGCTCGACGTCGTGCTCGTCCTTGCTGTTGACGGCGTGCCGACGGGGCCGCTGACTTTTACGTTCACGCTGAATCACGAAGAGACCCCGAACAACCTGGACCCCTGTCCGTATCAGACTCCGCCCGGAGAAGGATGCACGGACCGCGTGACGATCGTCGCATCGGCCGAACCCACCACGTTCAACGTCGACGGCGTCGACTACACGCTGGAGATGAGTTTTCTCGACAACGGCAGTCCCGTGGACGAATTCATCACCCGGGAAGGCGACACGGTCAACAGCTCTGGCCTGGTTGGCGAATTTACGCTGCCGCCGGGACTGACGGTTACGAAGAACGGCCCGCCGATGATGCGTATTGCCGAGTGGGGCAACTTCGTCATCGGCGTGCAGAACGCGACGCAGTCCGACGCGCAAACCGCGACGATCGTCGACAGGCTTCCGGACGGGCCCACCGGCGGAATGTGCGATACGACGCCGGAAGTTCTGAGCGCGCGTGTGTTCGAAATGGACGGCGTCACCCCGGTTCCCGGAAAGGGGCCTTTGTCCGCGGGGATCGACTACTCGCTCGTCTACGACGGCACTGCGTGTGAGCTCACGTTCAACACGCTGAGCGCCGCCTCGATCATCGGCGTGGACGAGCGCCTGATGATCACGTACCGCACGCAGCTAGACACCGACAGCCAGGACGGCGTTACGTTGACGAACGTGGCTGGCGCAACCCGATGGTTGAACGCCGACGGCTCGACCGAATATCTGCGTACGTTGACCGATGGCACCGTCGGCGTCGGCGACCACGAAGACGCGCACAGCGTCCTTGTCGACCTGCCGGCGCTGCAGTTCGAAAAGACGGTCATGAACGTGACGAGCGGAGACGATCCGGCCGCGGTCGCCACTCCTGGCGATACCCTGCGCTACCGGCTTTACGTCGAGAACCTCAGCGACGTCGCGGTCAGCGATTTTCGCATCCTCGACGAGCTCGACCGTCTCAATGCGGACCCGTTATTCCGGGCGGGCACGCTGACCGTCGTTACGCTTCCTGCGGGTGCGGACGCCGGCAACACGGATGCAAACGGCGGCGCGGCCGGCACCGGTTTGCTCGATATACGCAACCTCAGCATCGGCGGACTCGGCGAAACCGTCCTCGTCGAGTTCGAGGTTCAGCTCGCCCCGGTCATTGCGAACGAGACCTTCGTCTACAACCAGTCCGAGCTCTTCTTCGACGATTACCTTGCCGCGATCAGCGACGACCCGTACGTCAACGGAGTGGCCGACCCGGGCGTTGCGGGCGACGAGGACCCGACGCAGGTCCAGGTACAGTCCGCACCCTATTTCGACGTCGACAAGATCTCGACTTACGTCGACGGCAACCCGAACGTCCTGCTCGCCGGCGAAACGCTGCGCTACACGATTACCGTTCAGAACACGGGCACGGACAATGCCACGGGCGTCGATATCGTCGACCAGGTACCGGCCAACACGACGTACGTGGCGGGCAGCACGACGCTGAACGGCGTGGCCGTACCCGATGCCGACGTCGGCGTCTCTCCCCTGATCGATGGCATACTGGTCAACGCCCCCCAGGATGCGACACCCGGCGTCATGAACGCGGGCGTCGCTGACAACGTCGCGACGATCGTATTCGATGTCGTCGTCTATCCGGATGCGCCGGACGGCACCATCATCTCGAACCAGGCTTTCGTCAGCGCCGTCGACCAGGGCATCGCCGACCAGCCGTCGGACGACCCGCGAACGCCGGTCGTAGACGACCCGACGCAGGACGTCGTCGGCAACTTCCCGCTGCTGTTTGCGCCAAAGACGGCCGAGCTGCTCATCGATGGCAGCTCACCCGGTATCGTCGATCCCGGCGATACGCTGCGCTACACGATCACCGTCTACAACAACGGTACCGTCCCGGCCACCGCCGTCGAGCTGATGGACCAGGTGCCGAACGACACGACCTACGTTGCCGACTCGACTACCTTGAACGGACTCCCGGTCTATCAGCCGGATGGCGGCGTGTCGCCGCTCATCGCGGGTATACCCGTCAGTTCCGCGGACGTGACGCCACCGCTACCCGGCGTCGGTGAGGGAGTGCTCAACCCCGGACAGTCGGCCGTGGTGCAGTTCGACGTTCAGGTCAACGCCGCAGTACCGGCGGGCACGCTCATTACCAACCAGGCGACACTCTATACGGCCGAGGTGCCCGTGACGCTGACCGACGGCGACGGCAATCCGGCGACCGGGCCGGAACCGACCGTCGTCGTCGTTGGCGACGTGCAATTGCTCTCGATCGTCAAGGACGTTGCTGTCGTTGGCGGTGGCGCCGCACTGCCCGGAGCCACGCTGGAGTACATTGTCACCGTCCGCAATGTCGGAACCCTGCCGGCGCTGTACGTCGAACTCTACGACGACCTCGACGTGCCGAACCCGAACTACCTGGCCTACGTGGACCAGTCGGCGGAAATGAACGGCCTGCAGGACGGACTTGTCGTGAACGGCAACGTCATCATGGCCGACTATTTCGCCGAGTATGGGCCGCTGCTGCCTGGCCAGACCGTCGTGCTTCGCTTCCGCGCCGTCATAAACCCGAACCTCGTCGAGGGCACGACGATCAGCAACACCGCCAGTGTCTACTGGGACGACCCGCAACGCCAGCTGGACGCTACCGTCACGATCGACGTCGGCGCCTTTCCCGATGCCGGCATGCTGAGCGGCTACGTGTGGCACGACGCCGATCACACCAACACCTTTGGCGCCAGCGAGATTCCGCTCGACGGCTGGACGGTCGAGCTGCTCCGCGACGACCAGCCGATCCGATCGATGCTGACGGACGCCGACGGGTACTACCTGTTCAACAACGTCGTGCCCAACTACCCGATGTTGTACGAGTATTCGCTGCGCTTCAGCGCGCCGGGCGCTGGTCCGACGACTGCGCTACTCGGTGAGACGGACTCGGACTTCACGGACGGCCAGCAACGTATCGACGATATCGAGGTCCAGGAGGGCAGCAACCTGCTCGCGCTGAACATGCCAGTGGACCCGAACGGCGTCATTTACGATTCGGTCGTGCGTACGCCCGTCGCCGGCGCGACCGTTACGCTCGTCGATGCCCAGAGCGGCATGGCCGTCGCCGCTAACTGCTTCGACGACCCGAATCAGCAGGGCCAGGTTACGGTCGGCAACGGCTACTACAAGTTCGACATCAACTTCTTCGATCCGACTTGCTTCAGCGGGCGGGACTACCTCATACGGGTGACCGCTCCGGACTTGAGCTTCATTCCCGGAGTGTCGGAGTTCATACCGCCGACCTCGGATGAGTCGACCCGGCCGTTTGACGTGCCGGCGTGTCCGGGCTCCCTGGACGATGCGGTCCCGGGCACCGCCAATCACTGCGAGGCGCAGGCCTACGAGCTGGCGCCGCCCGTCACGGTGCCGGCACGAAGCGCCGGGACCGACTACCACCTGTTCCTTACACTGGACAACAGCCAGATGCCGGGCTCGAGCCAGTTGTTCAACAACCACATTCCGCTCGACCCGCGCCTCGGCGGCGCCGTGGCCATCAGCAAGACGACCTCGGCGTTGAACGTGAGCCGCGGCGAGCTTGTGCCGTACACGATCACGGTCAGCAACTCGTTCGGCTCCAATCTTACGGACGTGACGGTCGTGGATCGCTTCCCGGCAGGATTCCGCTACGTCGAGGGGTCCGCGCGCTTCGACGGCGTGCCGACGGAGCCCGTCGCGGCCGGTCGTGAGCTGAGCTGGTCGGGCCTGACGCTCACGGTCGACGGACGCCACGAAATCAAGCTGCTGCTTGCCGTCGGTGCCGGCGTCACGGAAGGCGAATTCGTAAACCGCGCGCAGGCGATCAGCTCCCTGACCGGCACGGCGATGTCGGAAGAAGCGGAAGCAACGGTCCGGCTCGTGCCCGACCCGACGTTCGACTGTACGGACGTCATCGGCAAGGTCTTCGACGACTACAACCGCAACGGCTACCAGGACGCCGACGAGGACGGCCTGGCAGGTGTCAGGCTGGTGACCGCCCGCGGTCTCGCCGCGACGACGGATACCCACGGCCGCTATCACATTACCTGTGCGATTACGCCGCACGAGGGTCGCGGCAGTAACTTCGTCATGAAACTCGACGATCGCACGCTACCCAGCGGATACCGTGTGTCGACGCGACCCGTCCAGGTACAGCGCGCGACGCGCGGTAAAGCCTTGCGCATGAACTTCGGCGCTTCCATCTATCGCGTCGTCGGCCTCGATCTCGCCGCCGCGGTGTTCGAGCCGGGCTCGGTCGAAATGCGGCACCAGTGGAAGCCGCGCGTCGAGCTGCTGCTCAAGGAACTCAGGAAGGCACCGTCCGTATTGCGACTGGCGTACGTCGCGGATGTCGAGTCCGAGGCGCTCGTGAATCGCCGTCTCGATGCGCTCAAAGACCAGGTCATGCACGCGTGGCAGGAGGGCGGCGCGGACTACGAGCTGGTCATCGAGCCGGAAATCTTCTGGCGCCTGGGCAAACCCCCCGAGAAACCACGGGAGGTAAGGCAATGAGCATCTTCGGGAGAATTGTTGCTGTGGCGTGCGGGGCCCTGCTGGTCTCGCCGGCGGCCGTCGCGACACAGGTCGACGAAGCGCCGATCGGCGAGGCCGTAGAACGCCACCTGTCGCTGGACGGCCCGCACACGAAATGGGTGCAGGACCCCGAGCGCGTCGATGCCGACATCAGCGATACGCTGGAAATGCAGGAGAAGCTCACTGACACCCTCGAGACGATAAAGCTCAGCAACCTTGTGCCCGACATACGCTTCGAGTCCGGTGTTGCAGACATTCCCGAGTCGACCGTGGAATCG
>JAAUXY010118444.1_pt1 | contig 26270 bp, 17 predicted proteins | sample 7278121 | NCBI WGS metagenome assembly JAAUXY01 (sample SAMN14350117, study PRJNA611818) | marine sediment metagenome | isolation source: surface marine sediment (1.8m) | place: French Polynesia: Moorea | collected 2018-08 | reverse complement strand
CTGCGCCGAGATCGGCAACAGGCACCTCGCTGGCCGGGTCCGCAGCGCCGAGGGCGAAGTCTTGCTGGCAGCCGGAGAGCTGGATGCGGCTGATCAGGCCCTGGAGGAGGCCCTGGCGATCCGATCCGAGCTCGGCGAAAAAGGCATGATGGCGCGAACGCAACTGGTGCGTGGAAAGTGGTTGATCGCGACCCAACGCTACCCGGAAGCCGAGGAACTGATGCGTAAGGCTACCCGGGAGCTAAGCCGACAATCCCGAAGCGATGATCAGATCACGGCTACCGCACTCTTTGCCCGCGCCCTGCTCGCCCAGGAAAAGCTCGATCGGGCCCGGGAAATCCAAGGACGTGCCAGAGACCAGGCGAAAGAGAGTCAGAACCCGGCGATCCGGATGGCCGTAGCAATCACCAACGCCCGCCTACTGGCCGCCGGCGGCGACTCAGCCACGGCGCTAAGCGAGCTTAAGACAGTGCTCGCTGAGGCGGAAGGACTCGGGCTGTTGGAGCTGGTTTTAGAAACCCGCCTGGCCCTCGGCGAGATCGAGATCTCGACCGCCGACAGCGCCACCGGCCGCTCCCGACTCCGGTCACTGGCTGATGATGCGGCCAGCGCGGGTTTCGGCCTGATCGCCGAAACTGCGAGCGCTGGAGCAGCCTGATCTCGCGAACCAACCGATCCTTATATCAAATTAAAATGACTCAAACACAAAGTGGCGCACTAATGTACGCCACTTTACCAACTGAGGACTAGAACTCGAAAAGGCCCTCAGGAACCGTATGGTTCAGTGTCCTGGGGAGCGCTTTCTAACGGTACTCTTACCCTAAAGACCTTGGCGAGAGCACTTTTCGAGCCCGCTACTTTTGCCCTCAGAGGACTTGAGGAAACCTTTATTTCCGATTCACTCTGAGGGCTTTGCGTGGTCCGGCGGAGACATCGTTTTTGGCCTCCTACGAAGTTCTAGGTTAAGTCTCAATATAGACCTCGGGCCCATCCATGTCAAGCCCTTTCTGTCAAAAAGATCTCCTCAGGACATCGACCTATCTTTCGACGGTGGTTCGTCAGCTCCCAGTTGGGCCCCCTCGCCTTGGACGGGCCGGGGTGAAGCTAGACACAAGGGCACAGCGAGCAGGAACAACACCAGGCGCTGGATCTCCGAATCGCGCCAGTTGGCCTCGAAAAGGCCGGCAAGATTGAAGCCGGCCAGAGCCAGCAGCACCCCCAGATAGAGGTCGGCCGATTCTCCGTTGGCACCGCCACCATTCCGATAGCCCCGATAGGCGAGGCTCAGCCCAGCGCCCATCAGCCAGAAGTAGGCCGCGAGCGAAAGCAATCCGCGTTCTGCCGCGATCTGCAAGAAGCTGTTGTGGAGGTGATTGACCTTGAAACGTGGCGCAGTCGGATGCCGGTAGATCGGATAGCGTTGTTCGACCATACCGGGCCCGATGCCCCAAAGCGGCTGCTCGGAGATCATGAACAGGCCTGCCTGCAGCATGCTCAAGCGGTCATAGTTGGATTCGTCGCGCGGATCGGTAATCGACGCAACCCGCTGCTTCCAGGTCTCAGGGCCAAAGGAGAACACCAGAACACCGAAGATCAACAGCCCGACCAGAAAGAGTGGAACGAATCGCGTGGCGCGCAGCAGGAGGACGATCGCGAGACACACTCCAGCAGAGATCCAGGCCCCGCGGGTCAGGGTCAAGATCAGCGTCGTTCCGATGGTCGCCAAGGCCAGCCAGTGCCAGGGGCACCGCCACCCCTCCACTCGATCCGCTGTTTTGCCCGAGGCGATCTTACCGAGCAGCAGAAAGAAGCCCAAGAGCAGAACGCCCGCGAACGTCATGTAGTGAGAGAACGGGCCTGGGATCCGACGATCCAGCGGACCATAGTCGGTCAAGAAGTATTGCCCGATGCCGTAGATCGCCAGGAGCACCATCATGACGATCAACAGATCGACAATCCGGCGGACATCGGCGGCGCCGCGTACCAGCAGTACCGCGAACGGCAGAGTCGCCAGGCCTAGCAGGCTCTTGAGCTCACCCGCGCTGACCGCCGGTTCGAGCGAGGTCAGAACCGAGGCTACGAAGAAGATGGCGTAGGCTGAAAGCGGCATCATCAACGCGGCGGCCGATTCCGAGGGCCAGCTCAAGAGACGACGAGAGCGAGCACTCCACAGCGCAGCCAAACCGATGCAGGCATTCGACAGGGCAATTGCCCAGACGCTCAGCAAGTGGCCGGCAAAAAACCAGAATCCCGGCTGCCTGGAAGGGCTACCTACATCTTTCCATCGGCGGGCGTTCACGGCGGTGGATGCTAGCATCCACCGCCGATGACACACCTGACCTGCCTGGTCCATAAGGGCAAGGAATACACCTTCTGTAAGTACCTCGCCAGTTGGGGCCAAGAGCTCGCGCCCAAGGTCGCGGTAAGGCACTACCGGGGACTTCGTGCCACCGGCCGCAAGCCGCTCAAACGCCTGAGCCAGAACTTCCGGGCCTGGCGAATCGGCACCTTCGAGGTGCCCGAACCGACCGGTGAACCGCGGATCTACCTATTCACTGACATCGAGCGCCTCGACCAGGCCGAGACCCAGCGCGCCCTGGCACTGCGGGAGCGCCTCGAGACACACCCGGACACGGCGTTGATCCTCAACCATCCGAGGCGCTCGATGCGCCGCTACGAGGTCTTGACCACTCTGCGCGAGCGCGGTCTCAACTCCTTCGGGGTCTACCGAGCTGACGACTTGCCAGAGGCGCCGCGCTTTCCGGTCTTCGTACGCGACGAGAACGAGCACGGCACCGGCTTCTCCGGGCTACTTCATTCGCGCGAGGAGCTTTCCCAACATCTCCAGACCCTCGGTGGTCGACTCGAGGGCAAAGTCGTGGTCGAGTTCTGCGATACGGCCGACGACTCCGGTGTCATCCGCAAATACGGCGCCTTCCATGTCGCCGGCCGCATCGTGGCGCGGCAGATTCATTTCAGCCGCCACTGGGTGCTCAGAGAACCCGACATCTGTACCGAGGAGACCTCCCGCGAGGAGCTCGAATACGTCGAGACCAATCCCCACGCTGAACAGCTGCGCGAGATCTTCGAGCTTGCACGGATCGACTACGGCCGCATCGACTACAGCCTGATGGACGGCCAGATCCAGGTCTGGGAGATCAATACCAACCCGATGATTCTGATCCCAAGAGACCGCCAGGACCCGCTGCGTTTCGCCGCCCACGACCGCTTCGGCCAGAATCTCAACGAAACTTTGAAGAGGTTAATGGCGCGGGCGGCCGACGCGCGCCACGATGCCCGGGATTGAAACACGGGATTAAAACCCCTTGCTACCAATCACCCCAAAGCCGCCACGATCTCTTCCGGCTGGGCGTTGTCGCCAAACGTCTCGCTGACGTGGACGAAGAGATCGATATCCCCAGGACCGAAGACAAAGCTACCGCCGAGCTGGAACGGATTTTTGCCCAGACGATGCTGTCGGTGCCCGCCGGCCATGGCACGTTTGCCCGCCCTCACGTTGTCGGGCCGCGCCATGTGCAGCATCGAGCCCTTCTTGAGGCCGACCGCGCGGTAAGCGCGCCGCTTGTCGTCAACCAGCAACGGGAAAGCGATGCCGGATTCTTCTTTGAACCCCCGCGCGTAATGAGAGTCGCCGAGCCCGATCGCGGCAATCCTGGCCCCGGCTTCTGTGATCTCCTCCTCGTGGTCGCGCAACTGCGCGACGTGCTCGCGGCAGAAGATTCACCCGTAGTGGCGGAGGAAGACCAGCACGGCGGGGCCCTCCTGCCACAACGAGCCGAGCCTGACTTCGTGACCTTCGGTGTTCGGTAGGGAGATGCCCGAAAGGGCGGCGCTCAGAGTTGTGCTCATCGGGCCATTATAGATGGTTCAAGACGTGCCATGTTTCAAGACGTACCTCGAGCTTGAATCGTACAATTACGTCATGAGACCTCTGAGCTACTTCCGCCTGATCGCGATCCTGATCCTGCTGGTCTTGCCGCTGACCGCTCAGGAACCGGCTAGCCCAACTCCGGCCGAGACGTCAGCCGCCCCGGCTCCCTACCTGGCCAGCGGCCCGCGGGAGCTATTTGCCAAGGCCGTCGCGCTCGCCGAGAGCGGAGCCGTCGCCGAGGCCAAGACTCTGTTTAAGGCATTGACCCTGGCCTACCCCGAGTTGCCTGAACCACACCTCAACCTGGCCATCCTGCTGGCCGACGAGGGCAGCGTCGAAGAATCAGCCGACGCGGCCGAAGCCGCGATGTACGCCCACCCTATATGCCGTGCGGTCATCGATCTCGACTTCCAGCATCAGCTGGGGCTCTATAGCTCCAGCGCCCTGGGCACCGGCACGCCGCGCACGGCGGCGGCGGCGGCCACGCGCGTCACCCCGTCTTCGACACCTTCTCAAACCGCGACCCGGGCAATCGCGACCGAAAACCGGACCATCCGGCAGGCGGCGGATCCCTGTCTCAACCTCAGATCCCAGCCATCCTCTTCCTCTCCCACCATCGAATGCGTGCCGCCGGGCACCCAGGTCCGGTGGTTGGAGACCGCCGGCGATTGGAGTCGCGTGGTGCTCTCCGATGGCCGCGTGGGCTGGATGGCGGCGTCTTTCCTGACAACCGCGAACCCATGATGCCGCGCCGATCGAGCGCATGACATGGGCCCTCGCCTCAACTCGCCCGCAGTGAGAATACCTCTCCGAAAACCGGATGGAGGTCAGCCTCAACGCCGTTCTCGAGGCGGCGAATAGCACTCTCGATCGCCTCGTCACCGCAGTCTGGCAAAGGCGGCCAGCGAAGCGTGACGCGGTGAATCACCCGCCTCAGATCGCGGCGAGACAGGCTGATCGAATGGCGACTCCAGGTCTCACCCGCCGACACCGAAGCAACGTCGCCACCATTGAGTTGAACAACTACCTCGCCCCGGCGAATGCCGGGCGCGCCCTCGATCGCCGGAAGACGGGCGACCAGATCGAGCTGGACGTCTCGAGTGTCATCAGCGATCAGGCAGAAGCTCGACTCCGGCCATGGTGAGCGGTAGGTCGCCCGGCCAGTCATACCTCGAGGGGCCATGGCCTCAGGGTAGAGGCGTTCGAGCGGCTCCCAGAGATATGGCGGACGGCAGAGATCGATGCTTCCGGATTCGAGGCCGTGATGTGCCAGCAGGCTCGCCTCGACTTCTTCACGCACGGTATGCCCGGCTTCTTCGAGCACCGCGCAGATCGCTTCGATGAGCTCGACATCGAGATAGTTCCAGCGCCAGCCGTGCTGCAGCAACAGACGTTGGCGACGCCCGAGGCTGTGCTGCTGCGCGGCGCTCAGTACCGCCGGGAACGACGCGGTGCAGCGCACGGCAAGCAGGTCACGCAGGGTCTTGGCGACGCCAGGGTCGGCGGCCAGGGCCTCGCGACACCAGCGCTCCAGATAGGCCCGCTTGTCCCCCGCCGTCAACAGCCGATGAGCGCCGTGAACCGCGGCGCCGATCCGGGCCAGAGCCTCGACCTCCGGCTCGACCTGCAGGGCCGCCACCGCGACTGAGAGCGACGCATCGGGCCGCTGTCCGCCGAGAATCCTCTCAGCGACCGCTGCCATTGCCCGCTCGATGCCTTCAGCGCTCAAGTGACAATAATCGAGGAAGAGACGGCGGCCAGGCAGCTTCTCGCCGGCGAAGAGACCCGGCAGATCGACGACGGCAAAACCGTATCGCGCTGCCTGCTGGCGCAGCAGCTCTGACTCCGACCGCGCCATCCGGGGTGATCCCAGGAAACATTGAGTGGCATACCGGCCGCTTTCGACTTCGGCCCGGCTAGCGCGCCGTGCCTCGTCCATGCGCCCGAGCAATGTCAGGGCCTCGGCCCGCAGGCGATGGCTGCTCGGACACAGGCCGTCGTCGAGAGCGACCATGGCGTCCGCCGCTTGAAGTGCCGCCTCATCACGGCCGGCTTCGAGATGGTCCACCACCTCTCGATAGTGCTCGTGCCACCGGCGGGAGCCGTCGCCAGGCAGCCATGCCACTGGCTGACGATCCTGCCAGTCAGCGAGGTTGACCTCCGGCACGACGATCACCACCGGCACTTCACGCGCCAGCTCGGCGACGACGGCCATGGCCCGCGTCACCCGAGCGCCGAGTTCGCGGCGCCCAAGCTCCACCAAGCCGGCGAGGCCGCCGCGGCGAAGGGCCAGCGCCAGCCGCTGCCGCGACTTCACTGACGGCACGTAGGGCGAAAGCATCGGCGTCTCGAGCAGATTCCAATTGTTGCCGGCGAAGATCACCAATAGGTCGGGTTCCAGCTGCAGCGAGCTCGCGACCGTCCGCACCATCGAGTCCAGTGTCTCGTTGGTACGCGCTAGATCGACGACCTCGTATGAGTCACCCGTCGCGGCGCACAGCTGACGCTCGAGGACCTCAGCCGGGGTCAGATGGGGGGCGTAGAGGTAACCAGCGGCGGCCGACTCGCCGAAGTAGCAGATGCGCTTCGTCCCCGACGGCTTGGCGACGGTCAGGACCCGCCGACTCGCGTAGTGGTCGCCCAGCGGATGTGGCTCGGGACGCTCGAAGACCGACTCGTCGCCGCGACGGCGGGGCTGCCAGATGCTGATCGCGCGCGGCGTCGACGGCTCCACAGGCATGGAGCGAGCGGTACCGGCGGCACCTCGCGCCGGCCGCGACTCCAGAGCCTCAGTGAGCTGCAGCAGGCGCGCGGTGCGCAGGCCCTCCGGGGTCGCCAGCAACTCGGCCAGCTCGTCACTGGCGCGACGTCTCGGGTCGTCGCGACTCATACGAAGGTGTAGAGACGTTCGCCGAGGACATTGCCGCCGAAGGGATCGCGAGCGGCGCGGTCCCAGGCTTCGAACAGGGTCGGCCAGTTCGCGGGCAGGGCCGTGCGCTCGATCAGGAAATCCTCGAGCACCAAGGCATCGAGGCCGGCGGTCGCGGCGGTGAAGAGAGCGTCGACTGGCGAACAGACGATTGGCTCGCCGGCGACGTTGAACGACGTATTGAGCAGTACCGGACAGCCGGTGCGCCGTTCAAACGCCTCGAGCAAGCCAGCGTAGCGCGGGCTGACCCGCGGATCGACGGTCTGGGGCCGGGCGGAGCCGTCGACGTGGGTGATCGCGGCCAGTCCGGCATTCTTGACCCGGCAGGTCTCGAGCATGAACGGCGATGCATGCTCAAGCTCGAAGTAGCTCGACGCGCGGTCTGAAAGCACGCTCGGGGCGAAGGGGCGAAAGTCCTCCCGGCGCTTGACTCTGAGATTGAGGCGCTCGCGTGACGCCGGATCGCGCGGGTCAGCCAGGATACTGCGCCCACCCAGGGCTCGCGGCCCGAATTCCATCGCGCCGTGAAACCAGCCAACGATCTCGCCAGTGGCCAGACGCCGGGCGACCTCATCCAAAAGCTCCGCTTCGCGACCCCGAAAGTCGCGGGACGTCACGCCGGTAGTCTCGAGAAGCCGCGCGATCTCAACCGGCGGATAGCTTGGGCCGAATCCGGCGTGGAGTTGCGCCGGTGTCGCCGGTGGTTCGCCGGCCAGGTGTGCATGAGCGAGTACCGCCGCTCCGAGACAACCGCCAGCGTCGCCGGCCGCGGGCTGGACAAACAGCCTCTCGAACGGCCCTTCGCGACGCAAGCGCCCGTTGGCCACGCAGTTCAGGGCGACGCCGCCAGACAGGCATAGATCCGCCGCGCCGGTGCGACCGTGAAGGTAGGCCGCCTTCTCGAGCAGGATCTCCTCGAGCACTCGCTGCAGGCTGCAGGCGAGGTCACGATGAAAGGGCTCGATCGATGCTCCGGGCGCCCGCGGTGGCTGACCCATGAGCTCGGCCAAGGCCGGCGAGTACATCTCCTTGCCGTCGATGAAGTCGAAGTACCTGAGATTGAGCCGCACCTGCCCATCGTCCGAGACCGCGACCAGCTGGCAGATCTCGTCGACGTAGCGCGGCTCACCGTAGGCAGCGAGTCCCATGACCTTGTACTCGCCGCTCAAAACCTCGAACCCCAGGAATGAAGTGAGAGTCGAATAGAGCAGGCCGAGGGAGTGGGGAAAGGCAACCTCCTCGAAGATCTCGATCTCGCCGCCTCGACCGCTGCCGTAGGTCATCGTCGCCCACTCACCGACGCCGTCGACGGTGAGCACCGCGGCATCGTCGAAGCCGGAGAAGAAATAGGCGCTGGCGGCGTGCGAGAGATGGTGGGGAAAGCTCAGGACCCGACCTTCGAAGCCGAGGCGCTCGCGGATCGCCCGCCGCGGCCTGCCGGGGTCGAGCCACGGCGCCTCCGCCGCGCCGCCCTTGAGTCCGCGCGGCACCCCGGCCCACAGCTGGCGGGATAGCTTGGCGACCGGTGACTCGTAGTAGGCGACGGCGTCAACGCCGGTGATGTCCAGCCCGCCCGTTTCGAGGCAGAAGTGAAAGGCCTCGACCGGCAACCTCGGATCGTGCTTGACTCGCGTAAACCGCTCCTCGGATGCCGCGGCCACGACCTCGCCGTCCCGCAGAAGACAGCAGGATGATTCGTGGTAGAAGGCAGAGATCCCTACAATGTTGATGGCCACGGGGCGCGCATTGTATCGCCTGACTGCCTGGATAACCGTAGGCCCAACGCTCAGGCTTGCTCTCACGCGTCCGCGAGCTGCTCCTCGACGGTTTCGGGCACCGCGGCCAGCAGCCGCGGCAGCTTGTCCGGCTCACGTCCCCCGGCCTGGGCGAAGTCGGGACGACCGCCGCCGCGGCCGCCGACAATGGCGGCCAGGCTCTTGACTAGATTGCCGGCACGGAGTCGCCCGGTCAGGTCCTTCGAAACGGTGGCGATCAAGCTGACTTTGTCCTCCGCGCGCGCGGCCAGCACCACGACGCCGGAACCCATCTTGTCGCGCAGAGTGTCGGCGAGGTTGCGCAGCTCCCCGGCCGGCGCCTGGGGCACCTCGCGGGCGAGCACGCGCACGCCGGAGACTTCCGTCTCCTCCGCGGCAGCGGACTCGCCGGACACCAGCTTGACACGCATCTGAGCCAGCTCACGCTCGAGCTGCTTGACCTTGGCCTTGAGGCTCGCTACCTCGTCCGCGGCGCGCTCCGCCGGCACCGACAGACCGCGCTCGACCGCCTCGAGCAACTCTTGACGCTGGCGTACCAGTGCCAGTGCGGCTTCGCCGGTGATCGCCTCGAGACGGCGCACCCCTGAGGCAACGCCGCGCTCGGAGGTGATCAGCACCAGCGAGATCTCACCGGAGTTGCGCACGTGGCAGCCGCCGCATAGCTCGAGGCTGAAGCCGGGTATTTCGACCGTGCGTACCCGATCGCCGTACTTCTCACCGAAGAGTGCCATGGCGCCGGAGGCCATGGCCTCGTCGCGGTCACGCCAGCGGATGTCGGTGGCCACCGCGCGACGGATCCACTCGTTGGCCAGATCCTCGATGCGCCTGATCTCTTCAGCGGCGAGCGGCTTGCCGTGGGTGAAGTCGAAGCGCAGCCGATCGGGAGCCACCAGCGAACCCGCTTGACGCGCGCCCTCTCCGATCACCGCATGCAGCGCGGCATGCAAGATATGGGTCGCGGTGTGGTTGCGCTCGATCGAGCGTCGACGCTCGAGGTCGACCTCCGCCCGCATCACAGAGCCGGCTTCTAGCTCGCCCTCCTCCACTTCCACAAAGTGAAAATAGAGACCCGACGTATCTTTCTGGGTGTCGGTTACGCGAGCCCGGCCGCCTTCCCAAACCAGAACGCCCTGATCGCCCACTTGACCACCAGCCTCGGCATAGAAGCTGGTGCGGTCGAGCACGACCACACCCTGCTTGCCAGTTTCCAGACGGTCGACCGCTTCGGCATCACCGTCGGACATCGCCGCAATACGCACCACGCGCGCTGATATCGGGCCATCGATGTTGTAACCCTCGAAAGATGTCTCCTCGGGCTCGTCCGCGCCGCAAGCGAGGGCAGCATTCAGCTTCGCCAAGCGTTGCTGCAGCTTGGTGGTCACTGTCCGCGACATCTTCTTGCGTTCCTCTAGAAGATTCAGGCAGCCCTCTTCATCGATCCCTAGCTGCTCCTCCTCCGCGATCTCGCGGATCGCTTCGAGCTCCTGGCCGTACGTGTCGTAGAGACGGAAGAGCTCGTCGCAAGACAGCTCTTTGAGACCGGCGGCTCGGGTTCGGTCGATCGCCTCCTGAACGCGTCGCGCGCCCATGGCGCGGGTAGCAAGGTACTTCTCCTCCTCCTCGCGCACCGTCGCTTCTGAAGCTTCGCGAGTCTTTGTCAGCTCCTGGTAGTGGGACCCCATGACGCCTTCGAGCACCGACACCAGGCGATGGAGGAACGGCTCCTCGAGGCCCAGCCGCATGCCGTGTCGCACTGCCCGACGCAACAGCCGACGCAGCACGTAGCCGCTGCCATCAGGCGCCGGGATGACGCCATCAGCGAGCAGGAACGCGACCGCCCGCAGGTGATCGCCGATCACCCGCAGCGAGACGTCGGCTCGAGCATCCCGCCCATAGACGGTACCGGCGAGATCGGCCGCCGCCGCCAGGATCGGCTGAAAAAGATCGGTATCGTAATTGGACTGGACCTTGCCAAGGGCCGACGCCACCCGCTCGAGACCGGCACCGGTATCGATCGACGGATCGGGTAGCGACGTCAACTCGCCGGACTCGTCACGGTTGTACTGCATGAACACCAGGTTCCAGATCTCGAGATAGCGCCCGTTCTCCGAGCCCTGCTCCCATGGCTCGCGGGGCAGATCGGGCCTGAAATCGACGAAGATCTCGCTGCACGGGCCGCATGGCCCGGTCTCGCCCATCGCCCAGAAGTTGTCCTTCGCGCCGCAGCGCAAGATCCGATCCTCGGGCAAGCCGGAGATCTTGCGCCACAGCTCATAGGCCTCGTCGTCCTGCTCGTAAACGGTGGCGTAGAGATGCTCCTTGGGCAGCCCCCAGCCCTCGGTCACCAACTCCCAGGCCATCCGGATCGCCTCATCCTTGAAGTAGTCGCCGAAGGAAAAGTTGCCCAGCATCTCGAAGAAGGTGTGGTGACGCGGGCTCGGCCCGACATTCTTGAGATCGTTGTGCTTGCCCGAAACGCGCAGGCACTTCTGCGACGTCACCGCGCGCGGTGTGGCGGGCTTCTCGCGACCCAGGAAGATGTCCTTGAACTGCACCATGCCGGCGTTGACGAACATCAGGGTGGCGTCGCCGTGGGACACCAGGGGCGCGCTCGGCAAGTGATCGTGACCGCGATCGCGGAAGAAGTCGATAAAGCTCTGGCGGATCTCTTGGCTGTTCATGGCAGGGATTCTTATCGCGGGCCCCGAGCCTGGGACGGCAGGGCGTGAGTCTGTGGGGTGAGGTGGTCCGCGGGTGCACAAGCTGCCGCGCTCGAACGATACCACGCTCGCCGCCACGCCATACGCTTCACCGCGGTGAAGCTCGCAGCACGGCCACGGTATCGCGGTGGCAATCCGCACCCGACCGAACGAGCTGCTCAGAGTCGAGACCGGCTCGCTCCACGCGGCCGGTGTGGTGATCTCCGCTGGCACGCAGATCTGCTCGTCTCCATTATCTGAGCATCTTTACCTTCTATTCAGCAAGCTGCCGAATCCATTTACTGAGAGCAGGCGAAAAGGTTATTCAACTATAGCTCTTTCGCCCACCTCTTATAGGAGATCAGCCCATGCAAGCTCACCGGACCATCACCCTCATCCTTGTCGCCGCGGCTCTCATAACCCTGTCCGCAACCGGCGCTTTCGCCCAGACCGTGGTCACCGTCGCCTGCTCCGGCAACGCGGTCAATGACGGAATCGCCCTACGCAATGCCTACAACGGAATCGTCGGGGCCTCGGCGACCAGCCCCTACGTCGTTCAGCCGGATCCCTGCCTCTACGACTTGGGAACCACGACTCTAACAATCCGCAACTTCATCGATCTGATCGGCCTGGGCCGCAACGACACCATCATTACCTCGCAGGTCGATCGCGGCACGAGCCCGAACTCCGGCACCATTACCGTCCCTGCCAACGTCGATGCTGAGCTCGCCAACCTGACAATTCGCAACGAGGATACCTCGACATGCTACGCGGTGCGCAACGCCAGCCCGCTGTTCGTGATGGAGGACGTCATCCTCGAAGCGACCTGCAAGGCGGACGCGGTGGCGTTCCACACCGTCAGCCGGGCGCGCGGCATCGACCTGGTGCTGCGGGCCAACGTGATCGGCGAAGAAGTTGCCTTCGCCCGCGCCGCCGCATTCGAAGACGTCAGCGGCAACAGCGTGATCAGCACCACCCTGATGACCGCGACCGGTTTCGCCTGCACCGACGGTTTCGGCGCCATCCTCAACCGCTCCGACGCCAACCTCCAGAACGTCAACATCTTCGTCGAATGCCTCAACGCCACCGGCATCGACATCACGGGCAACTCGCGACCGCGGGTCAGCAACTCGACGGCATTCGTCGCCGGTATCGCGTCCGGCACCGCCGCGGGTATCGACGTGTCCGGTGTCGGGAACGTTGCGCGCATTTTCGACACCCGCATGGAAGTCGATGCTGGCAACAGCGGCACCGCTTATGGCGCCCGGAACAACAGCAGCAACTCGAGCCTGCTATTGACCGACGTCAACGCAAGCGCCTTGAGCGGCGGGACCCGGATCGGTCTGCAGGTGAGCGCCGGCCTGGCCACCGCGGATCGCTCGACTCTGGAAGGCAAGACCAACTCCTTGGCCGTCAGCTCCGGCGCCACCGCCAGAATCGGTGTCAGCAAGCTAAACGGCTCGCGCAGCATCAGCGGCACCGCGACCTGCGTCGGCGCCTACGACGGCTCCTACGTTGCGATCGGTACCGGCTGCTGATCACACACCCCCGGCTTGAATAAATGACGCCGCGGTCTCGTCCGCGGCGTCTCGGACCTCGACGCCGTCGCCCCGCGTCGAGGTCTCTTGCTTTCTGCCGACGCGACGGGCCGCGTCCGCCGAACCAACACCAGTTCTACGAGCCGACTGAAAGCTCATCAGGAAGTAGACAGACTACACCCCTGGATGTAGACTGTCTACATGGCTAAGAAGAAGGGCTATAAGAACCGGATCGAGCTGCTGCAAGGAACGCTTGATCTGATCATTCTCCAGGTGCTGCAATGGGGGCCGCAGCACGGCTACGGCATCGCGGCGGCGATCCGTGCCCGGTCGAAAGAGCTGCTCAAGGTCGAAACCGGCTCGCTCTATCCGGCACTGCACCGGCTGGAGCGCCAGAAGTGGATCTCCGCCCGCTGGACGAAGTCAGAGAGCCAGCAGCGGGTGCGCGAGTACAAGCTCACCGCGGCGGGGCGTCAGCAACTGCTGGCCGAACGCTCGAAATGGGAACAGTTCTCGCAAGCGATGGCCGGCATTCTCGGCGCGACGGAGGAGGGAGGGGCGTCATGAGAAGCTGGCGACGGCGCAATGCCGAGCTCGACGAGGAGATTCAGGGCCACCTTCAGGCGATGGTTCGCGAGCGCATGGAGCGCGGCGAGCCCCGGCACCAGGCCGAAGCCGCGGCGCGCAGGGAGTTCGGCAATGTCGAGCTGGTGAAGGAAGTGACCCGCGACATGTGGGGATGGGGATGGCTCGACCGACTGCTTCAGGATCTACGCTACGGCCTGCGCATGCTGCGCCGCAACCCGGGGTTGACGCTGATCGCGGTATTGATTCTGGGACTCGGCATCGGAGCCAACGGCGCCGTCTTCAGCGTCGCCAACGCGATCCTGCTGCGGCCCTTGCCGGCCGTGGAACCGGAGGATCTGGTGTGGCTACGGGCGGTGACCGCCGAGGGCAAGCTGCGCAGCACCATGTCTTATCCGAACTACGTCGACTTGCGTCAAACGGAGGTCTTTGACGGTCTGCTGGCGACTCACCTGGCGGCGGTGGTCATGCGAGGCGGTAGCGGCTCACGGCAGGGTCTGGGCGAGGTGGTGAGCGGCAATTATTTCTCGGTCCTGGGCCTCGGCGCCGCCATCGGCAGACCCCTGGTCGAGAGCGACGATCACCCGGGCGCCGAGCGGGTGGTGGTGCTCGGCCACGAGTCCTGGCAACGGCAATTCGGTGGCGACGCCGGAATCATCGGCAGGACCCTGGTGCTCAACGGCGAGGCGTTCACCGTCGTCGGCGTCGCTGAGCAGGGATTCCCCGGGCTGTTCCTCGGCGTATTCGGCGATTTCTGGGTGCCTTTCCAGCACGCTTCCTCCTGGATCGGCCCCGATGTGCTGACCAACCGCGACGCACCCGCGATCCGTCTTCTCGGCCGGTTGGCGGACGGCGTCGAGCTGCTCCAGGCGCAAGCCGCCGCGGACGTCGTCATGGAGCGGCTGGCGGGAGCATATCCCGTGACCAATGAGGACGAGTCCGTGCGCCTCAGCCCAGCGCGAATGCTCGAGGGCAGCCTGCGCGCCGGCGTCACCGCCTTCCTGGCCATCCTGATGGGTTTCGTCGCCCTGGTACTGGTCACCGCCTGCGCCAACTTCGTCAATCTGCTGTTGACCCGCGCCACCGGCCGCCGCCGCGAGCTCGCGGTGCGCCAGGCACTGGGGGCCAGTTGGGGCCGGCTGCTGCGCCAGCACATCACCGAGGGCAGCTTGCTGGCGATCCTCGCGGGAGCCGCCGGCCTCTTCTTCGGCGTCTTCATGACCCGATTGCTCGAAGGTTTCAACCCCTTGCCGGCGTCGATCCCGATCCACTTCGACTTCACACCGGACGCCCGCGTCTTGCTGCTGATCGCTCTGGTCTCGGGCGCCACCGCCCTGATCCTCGGTCTGGTGCCCGGGCTCAAGTCCTCTCGCTTCGAAAGTGGCCCCACACTCAAGGACGAGTCGCTGGCCACCACTGGCAGCCGGAGAAGCTCGGGGCTGCGCGGCGCGTTGGTGGTCGTCCAGGTCGCGCTCTCGCTAGTGCTTCTGATCGGGGCGACGCTATTCCTCCGAAGTCTTGAAAACGCGCAGCAAATCGAGCTCGGATTCGACGTCACAAATATCTCCGCCCTCGATCTCGAACTGATGTCCAAAGACAAGGGGCCCGAACAGGCCGAGCAAATCTATCGTCAACTCCTGGGGCGAGTCCGGGCGATGCCGGGCGTGCGGTCAGCGGTCTTGTCCAGCAGGCTGCCGCTCGACCGATCGACGCCACGGGTCGGTACTCATATCGAGGGACATGAGCCACCGATCGGGGAGTTGTCATGGAAGATCCGCTTCTACCGAATCTCTCCCAACTACTTCAACACCCTGGGCATTCCACTCCTGCGCGGGCGGGATTTCACCGAGGGCGACGACACGAGCCGTGCCGGGGTGGCGATCATCAGCGAAACGATGGCGCGCCGCTTCTGGGCCGGAGAAGATCCGATCGGACGCAGCTTTCGCCTGGCGGACGCGGCAGAGAATCGTGAGCTCGCCGGCCGCAATATGGCCGACGAATCTCTCGAGATCGTCGGAGTGGCTCGGGATGTCAAGGTTCGCACCCTCGGCGAAGAGCCGACGCCCCATTTCTACGTGCCCTACCGTCAGCGCTCTGAGCTCGGCCGCACGCTCATCATTCGGGGTGTCGACGGCGTCGACGGACTGGTGCCGGCGGTGCAGCGGAAGCTGGAGTCGGGTCCGGGCAACGTCGCGGCGTTCTTCGGTAGGACCCTCGACGAGCACGTGGCCTTCAGCCTGGTACCTTCGCGGTTGGCGGCCGCGGTTAGCGCGGTCTTCGGCCTGCTGGCGCTGCTCCTGGCTACCCTCGGACTCTACGGTGTGGTCGCCTTCTCGGTCGTCCAGAGAACCCGCGAGATCGGCATTCTGATGGCTTTGGGGGCACAGACCGGCGATATCGTGCGCCGAGTTTTGGGCGCCGGCCTGCGACTGATCGGTATCGGGCTCGCTGTCGGTTTCGCGACCGCCTTGGCGCTGGCTCACTTGCTGGACAGTGTTCTCTACCAGGTCAACCCGACCGATCCGTCGATCTTCGCGGGCGTCGGCCTGTTGATGGTCGTGACCGCCCTGATGGCCTGTCTGATTCCGGCGCTCAAGGCAGCCCGGGTCGATCCGCTGATCGCCTTGCGGCTCTGAACGGCCGACTCGAAAGTCTCTTCCAGGCCACGGAACACCCCCGCCACGGCCGGCGCTGGCGCCCGGATGGTGTTCTGCTGTCTCGTCAATCTGATCGAGAACCCGGTTTCCGAGCCGCTTCTTTCCAATCTCTGGTCTACCTGACTCGACCCTGCAGATCGACTAATGGTCCCAGCATCTCAACTATTCATCCTTAATGATCTGCTGCTCGTCACTATGGAATATTCATAATCTGCGCATCTTTACTGAAATTTGACTATTTTGAGTGGACTATTTACTCCAGAACGATATATGCTGTTATGCACATTAACCGTCCGACCTCTTTCAAGGAGATCAGCTTATGAGCACCCGTCGAACCTTCACCCTCATCCTTGTCACCGCGGCTCTCGTCATTCTGCCCGCTACCGGCGCATTCGCTCAGACGGTCGTCAACGTCGCCTGTACCGGAAACGCGGTCAATGACGGAGCCGCTCTCCGCACCGCCTACAACGGCATTGTCGGGGCATCGGCGACCAGCCCCTACGTTGTCCAGCCGGACCCGTGCCTCTACGACCTGGGAACCACGACGCTGACAATCCGCAACTTCATCGATTTGATCGGCCTGGGTCGCAATGACACCATCATTACCTCGCAGGTCGATCGCGGCACGAGCCCCAGCTCAGGCACCATCACCGTCCCGGCCGGCGTCGATGCTGAGCTCGCCAACCTGACGATTCGCAACGAAGACACCACCGATTGCTACGCGGTGCGAAACGCCAGCGCGCTATTCGTGATGGAGGACGTGATCGCCGAGGCGGCCTGCCTCGAGGATGCCGTAGCGTTCCACACCGTCGGCCGAGCACGGGGTATCGATCTGGTACTACGCGCTGAAGTAACCGGTGAAGAAGTACCCGTCGCCCGCGCCGCCGCCCTCGAGGACGTCGGCGGCGACAGCGTGATCAGCACCACCCTGATGACCGCGTCAGGCGCCGTCTGCACCGACGGCTTCGGCGCCATCCTCGACGGCTCCGACGCCACCCTGCAAAACGTCAACATCTTCGTCGAGTGCGGCGACGCCACCGGCATCGACATTTCGGGCACCTCGAGACCGCACGTCAGCAATTTGAAGGCTTTCGCCGCCGCTATCGGCAATGGCACCGCCACCGGCATCTACGTTTCCGGCAGCAACAATGTCGCCAAGATCGACGACGCCCGGCTGGAGATCGACGCCGGCGGCAACGGCATCGCCTACGGTGCGCGCAACAACAGCAGCTCCTCGAGCCTCCTGCTGGCCAACGTCACCGCGATCGCCGCGACCGGTGGGACCCGAACCGGCCTGCAGGCGAGCGCCGGTCTGATCACCGCCGACCGCTCGACCTTTGAAGGCGCCACGAACTCGCTGAACGTCAGCTCCGGCGCCACTGCCAGGATCGGCGTCAGCAAGCTGAACGGGACGCGCAGCATCAGCGGTTCCGCGACCTGCGTCGGCGCCTACGACGGCTTGTACGTTGCGATCGGCACCAGCTGCCTCTAACACGTCCCGCCTTGCCTGGCTGACGTCGCGATCCCATCCACGACGTCTCGAACCCCGACGCCGTCATCCACGGCGTCGAGGTTTCTTGCTTTCCGGCGAACCGGCTAGCGGCCCATCTCGTCCAGCACCGCGTAGACCGCGCGCTTGGAGAAGCCGCGACCGGCCAGATGCCTGGCCAAAGCCGCCTTCTCGAGCTCCGCGGAACGCCCGGGACGCGAACGGGTACGCTGCCAGCGATTGGCGGCCTGCCGGGCGAGATCGCGATCGTCGTCGTCGGTCTCTTCCTCCAGCACCTCGGTGATGATCTCGCTCGGAACCCCTCGTCGCGACAGCTCGGAACTCAGCTTGCGGCGCCCCTCAGGAGCGCGACGCAGGCGACTCCGGACGAATTCGCCGGCGGTTCGTCGATCGTCGACGAAGCCCTGGTCACGCAGGCGTTCGAGGGTGTCCGCGACCTCCTCTGAATCGTAGCCGCGCTGGTGCAGCTTGCGCTCGAGCTCGCGCTCGAAATGAGAGCGCCGAGCCAAGAAGTCCATGGCTTTCTGGCGACAAGGAACCTGCTGAGGCAACGGCTAGTCCTCGGGTATTTCTGCCGACGAGGACTAGATCCCGCCCGACTTACCCACCGGCTCGATGCGCTCGATCTCGAACGGCGATTCTTCGCTCATCAAGTCGTCGGTGCCGCCCTGCAACGCACCTTCCATCTCTTCGCGGGCGACGTCGGCCGTGAACTGGACGCCGGCCAGCTTGAGCTTGAATTCATCCGGGTTGGTCGCCCGGCGCAGAGCTTCTTCGACGGTGATCAAGCCACCCTTGTAGAGAAAGAATAGCGACTGGTCGAAGGTCTGCATGCCGTACTGACTGGTGCCGAGCGCGATCTGCTCGCGGATGTACTTGGTCTTCTCTTTGTTCTCGATGCAGTCACGGATGTAGGGCGTAACCACCATCACTTCAGTCGCCGGCACCCGGCCCATACCATCCGCGCGCGGCACCAGGCGAAGGGAAATGATCGCCTTGAGCACCTGGCCCAGCTGGATGCGGATCTGCTTCTGATGGTGCGGCGGAAAGACCGAGATGATGCGGTTGATGGTCTCCGATGCATCGACCGTGTGCAGGGTCGAAAGCACCAGGTGCCCGGTCTCGGCGGCGTGCAGCGCGGTCTCGATGGTCTCGTGGTCGCGCATCTCACCGACCAGAACGACGTCCGGATCCTGGCGCATGGCGGCGCGCAGGGCCTGAGCAAAACCGCGGGTGTCGACGTCGATCTCGCGCTGGTTGACCAGCGATTTCTTGTCCCGGTGCAGGAACTCGATCGGATCCTCGACGGTAATGATGTGCTCATTGCGATTGGCGTTGACGTGATCGATAATCGCCGCCAAAGTGGTCGACTTACCCGAACCGGTGGTTCCGGTACACAGGATCATGCCCCGGGATTCGCTGGAGACGGTTTCAAGCACCGGCGGCAGCATCAGCTCGCGAATGGTCTTGATGCGCGCCGGAATGACCCGCAGCACCAGCCCGACGGCGCCGCGCTGCTGGAAGATATTGCAGCGAAAACGCCCCAGGCCCGGCACCGAGTAAGCCAGGTCGAGATCGAGCTCCTCCTTGAAGCGCTGTTTCTGGCGCGCGTTCATGATCGAGTAGCCCATCGCCAGAGTGTCTTCCTGCATCATACGCTTGATTTCGGGCATCGGCTTCAGGTGGCCGTCGACCCGAATCATCGGGTGACTGCCGACCTTCAGGTGAAGATCCGACGCCTTGCGTTCAACCGCCAGCTTGAGCAGGTCGTTGATATTCATCGCACCACCTTCTTCAACCGCACGAGAGCTTGAAAAGCCGATCCAATCATGATCCTAGCACAGCACTTTGACCGCGGCAGCGATCGCCGCGGTCTCGACACGCAAAGTCCGGCGCCCCAGGGAAATCGCCCGGAAGCCGAGCTCCTGAAGCTGGCGACGCTCCGAATCGCTCCAGCCTCCCTCGGGTCCGATCATGACCCATCCCCGCCCCATTCTCGGCAGCGCCGATTTGAAGCCATTGGACCGACTCTGTCCCTCTCGCTTTTGCGGTGAATTCTCTTCTTCACGGCCGGACGTGTCGAGGACGTAACGGTCGACATCATCCCCGCCGTCGCAAAGAGCCTCGACCACCGTCTCCCAGGGTACGGCACCGGTGATCTCCGGTACCCGCGAACGGTGGCTCTGCTCCACCGCCGCTCGGGCGACCCGGCGCAGACGTTCAAGGCCCGACGGAGTGACTTTTCTCGGCGTACGCTCGGTAGCGATAAAGCAAATCGAGCGGACACCGATCTCGGTCGCCTTTTCGACCAGCCAGGAGGCGCGCTCCGGACGAAGAGCGGCGACCCATAGATGCAGACGATAGGCCGGTTCGTGGCTCGGCGCCCGCGCCGCGAGCGACAGTACAGCCCGCCGGCGTTCCACCCGTTCAACCTCGGCCCAACGAGCTCGGCCGAGACCATCGACCACTCGTATAGTGACACCCACCGGCAGACGCCGGGCTCGGAACAAGTGACGGTAGTTGGCGCCTTCAAGCTCGACGTGCTCGGAATCCAGCTCCTCGGGCTTGAGCAGGACCGTGATCATCTCGACTCAACCCGCCCTCGGCGCCCGTGCGGCGTGACGGCGGAAGAAGGTGCTGACCCGATCGAGCTCTCGACCAAGTTCGGCCAACTGCTCGCCGGCACCCCCGATCGAGCCAGCGCGGGCGTCACGCTCCAAGTCCTTGCAGATCTCTGCCATACGCGACGCCCCAACCGTAGCGCTCGAGCCCTTGAGGCCATGAGCAGCGACGGCGAGAGCCTCCGGATCGCTCTGTTCGATAGCACGGCGAATAGCGACCTGTTGCTGCTCCGCCGTATCCAAGAACTGGTCGATGATCTCGCGCAACATGCGTGGACCCAGAAGCTCCAGGTCGGTCCTTACCTTGAGGCCCTCGCCCTGGGAGCCGGGATCTCGGCTAACCCTTGGCGGCAAGGTTTCCCCAGTGGGCTCGGTCGACACCCGCGGGGCAGGAACCGGCTCGAGACCTCGAGCCCGGGCCCCACGGATGAGCGCTGCCTGCAGTTCCTCGGTTCGAATCGGCTTGCCAATGAAGTCGTCCATACCGGCAGCCAGACAGCGATCCCGATCCCCCGGCCGGGCTATGGCGGTCGTCGCAACGATTCGCGGGCGCTCCTCGCTCGCCCATTTCTCATGAATCAGTCGGGTAGCCTCCAGTCCATCCAGGTGCGGCATCTGAACATCCATCAGCACCAAGTCGTAGCGCTGGCGTTTGAGACAGTCGATGACCTCCCGCCCGTCCGCGGCCAGATCGGCGCGATAGCCCATGCGACGCAACAGCAGTTGGGCGACTCGCTGGTTGACCACGTTGTCCTCAGCGACCAGGATCCGTAGGGGCATACGCCGGCCGAGCTGGCGATCGATCTTTCTGCCCGCCTTGCGGGCTGCCGGCGGCCGGTCGCTCTCAGCTGCACGCCGCACCTTAAAGGAGCAAAAAAACGTCGAACCTTTGCCCGGCTCGCTTTCGGCCCAAAGCCGGCCGCCCATCAGCTCGGCCAGACGCTGGCTGATGGTCAATCCCAGCCCGGTGCCGCCATATTTGCGCGAGGTCGAGGCGTCGGCCTGACTGAACGACTGGAAGATCTTCCCCATCTTTTCAGGCGCGATGCCGATCCCGGTGTCGCGCACCGCCAGTTCGAGCTTGAGCCGATCCTCCTCCACCCGTCCGCGACACCGCGCGATGACTTCAATCTCGCCGGCTTTTGTAAACTTGACGGCGTTGCTGAGCAGGTTGACGAGGATCTGGCGCAGGCGGGTGACGTCGCCGATCACCACCTCCGGACAGCTGGTCTCGAGCTTGCACCCCATTGCGATGCCCTTCGCATCCGCCTCGGCCGCCACCAGGTCAAGCGGTTCAGTGAGACAGTCCCGAAGCGAAAAAGGCTGTTCCTCGAGCTCCATCATTCCGGACTCGATCTTGGAGAAATCGAGGATGTCGTTGATCAACGCCAACACGGTGTCGCCACTCGAGCGGATGGTCTCGACATAGTTCGCCAACTCGGGCTCGAGCGTGCCGTCGAGCAACAGGCTGGTGAGACCGATGATGGCGTTCAGTGGCGTGCGAATCTCGTGACTTATATTGGCCAGGAAGTCGCTCTTCGCCAAACTGGCCGCCTCCGCCTCTTCCTTGGCCGCGCGCAGGGCCTGTTGCACCCGTTTGCGATCCCCGAGATCGTGGGCGATCGCGAGGATGCCGGAAACGGCTTCGCTCTCGACCAGCTGGGTCATGGTGAGCTCGGCGTCGAGGTACTCACCTGAACGGGTCGACAACCTCAGCTCGAAAGCCGGCGGACTCTCACCGCGCAACGTTTGCTGGATGCGGGCGTCGGCGTGAGCCAAATCCTGAGGATGGATCAAGCTCGCCAACGGCCGCCCGAGCCACTGATCGCAGCTCCACCCGGTGAGCGTTTCAAAAGCCTCGTTCAGCGAGCTGATCGTGGAGCCATCGGCCGACAGACTGAAGATCACCTCCGGCGCTGTCTGCACGAGCTTGCGATAGCGCTCCTCGCTATCGCGCAGCTTGTCGCGCTCGCTCGCGAGACGGCTCTCCGACGTCGCCTTGACCGATTCCAGGACGTCGCGCATCTCGATCGACGAGATCTCGAGCGACTGCTGGAGCTGGCGACGTTCCTCCTCGGCACGGTCCAGGGTCTGACTGAGACCTTCGAGCAGTTGCCGCCAGGAACGCTCATCCGGCGGATCCGAGCTACTCAGCCCGAGATGTCTCAGCTGACGCTCGAGCAGAGGATTCATCCGCGCAGTCGCTCAGGGCGGAAGAACGGCAGCTCGACCACTCGAGCGGGCGCGACCTGTCGTGCATAGTCGACCGTGACCTCCATGCCGAGCTCGGTCCCGACCCAGGATTGGGCCGTCTCGACCGAGGCCAGCGCCAGGTATTTCTTGAGTGTCGTCGACCAGCAGCCGCTGGTCGCCCGCCCGACCTGCCGGCCGCCCGCGTAAACCGGCACCGCCTCGCGCCAGGCAACGGTCGGCAGCTCGGGCATCAAACCGGCTCGATTGTAGAGGTCCTCGAGCGGCTCCCAGGGGATCTCGAGCCCCACCAGCTGCCAGGCGCTGCCCAAATGCTTCTCGCGGGCCAAAGCGTCGCGACCGATGCACGGCGTCTTCTTCTTCAGCTTCACCGCCCATCCCAGGCCCAGCTCGTAGGGCGTCGACTTCTGCGACGGGATCAGCGCGTGCTCGGCCGAGATGTAGTCGACATCGACCAGGATGAAGCCGGCCTCGATGCGCGCAATGTCGAGGGCCTGGAGCCCGCACGGCGTGGCGCCGTGGCCACGGCCGACGTCGGCCAGCACATCCCACACCTTGAGCGTTTCCGCGGCCGGGATCCATAGCTCGTAGCCCAGATCGCCGGTATAACCGGTACGCGACACCACGACGTCAACTCCACCGATCAAGCAGTTGGTGTGATGAAAGAACCTCAATCCTTGAACGCCGCCGTCCGAAACCTCGTTCAGCAAGTCCCGCGAGCGTGGCCCCTGGACGGCGAGCGCCGCCATCTTCGCCGAGTCGTCCCGCACCTCGACCGACAATCCAGCAGCATTGAGCGACAGCCAGCGCAACGCCGGCTCGGCAGCATTGACCTGAAAACGATCCCGGGCCAGGCGCATGACGGTACCTTCCTGCAGGATCCTGCCGTCCTCGTCGCACCACGGCGTGTAGACCACCTGGCCGACCTTCTGCTTGCGCGCCGAGCGGGTGAAGACCCGGTCGATGAGCAAGCGGGCATCCCGCCCCTCGACGATGTACTTGTAAAGCGGCGAGACGTCGATCAGCGCCGCGCCGTTGCGGATCGCGGCGTACTCCGGCTGGTGGAAGTCGTGGTAGCGCCCAGCCGCAAAATAGCCCGACCACTCGCGCCAGTTGAGGCTCTTGTTGAGCTCCGAGGTCCGGGGGAAGAAAGGAGTTCCGATCGCCATCGATGATTCCTACGGGATCACATATACTACCCGTCCCACCGTAACAGCGAGCCTTTCTTTTTCGAATATGGCCAAACTTTACGACGCCGTCGTCATCGGTGCGGGCCACAACGGCCTGGCTTGCGCCGCCTACCTCGCTCGGGCCGGGCGCAGTGTGCTGGTGCTCGAGCGGCGCGACGTGGTCGGCGGCGCGACGGTCACCGAAGAACACTATCCAGGCTTCAAATACTCAGCCTGCTCCTACGTCGTCAGCCTGCTCAGGCCGCAGGTGATCAGCGAGCTTGACCTGCCCAGCCACGGCCTCGAGATCCTGCCGCTGGACGGCACCCTGACGCCGACGTTGGACGGCGACTACCTGATGCGCTGGCACGACAGCTCCGAGACTCGACGCGAGCTCGAGCGTCACTCGGCGGCCGACGCCGACGCCTACGGCCAGTTCGGTACCCTGCTCTACCATCTGGCCCACGCGGTGCGGCCGATCCTCGCCACCTCACCTCCCGATCCGACGTCGCTCGCCCCCTCCCAACTCAAGCGCCTGCTCGATGTCGGTCGCCAGTTCGGCAAGAGCCGCGATCACCTCTACGATTTGGCCAAGCTGATGACCATGAGCTCGGCCGACTTCGTCGAGGCCTGGTTCGAGACCGAGGCGCTATGCGCTACCCTGTCGGCTAGCGGCATCATCGGCACCTTCTTGGGGCCACGTTCGCCGGGCTCGGCCTACGTCATGCTGCATCACTACATGGGCGAGCTCGACGGCCAATTTCGCGCCTGGGGCTTTCCCCGGGGCGGCATGAGCGGCGTCGCCAATGCTTTCGCCGGCGCCGCCCGCGCCGCGGGTGCCGAAATCCGTACCGAGGCGCCGGTCGAGGAAATTCTGATCGACCGCGGTCGCGCCCGCGGTGTGGTGCTCGAAGGCGGCGAAGAAGTCCGGGCGCGAGTGGTGGTCTCAGGGGTCGACCCCAAGCTCACCTTCGAGCGACTCACCGCCCCCGAGCATCTCGACGAAGACTTCCGCCGCCAGGTGGCGCGCTACCGGATCCGTGGTTCCTCGGGCAAGGTCAATCTTGCCCTCGATGCTTTGCCCGAATTCACCTGCCTGGAACGGGCAAAGTCGTGGACCGGCTATCCCGCCGAAGCCCATCTCGCGGGCGCGATCTCGATCAGCCCGTCGATCGACTATCTGGAACAAGCCTACGACGACGCCAAATATGGCCGTTTCTCCCGCCGGCCCTACATGGACATCATCATCCCTAGCCTGATCGACCCCTCGATGGCGCCGCCGGGCAAGCACGTGATGTCGTGCTTCGTCCAGTACGCCCCCTACGAGCTGGCCGACGGCACCTGGGAAGAGCAGCGTGACGCCTTCGGCGACGCCGTGGTCGACACCTTGGCCGAGCACGCTCCCAATCTCAAAGACATCATCCTCCACCGCCAGGTCCTCTCGCCGTGGGACCTCGAGCAGCGCTACGGCCTCACCCAGGGCAACATCTTTCACGGCGAGCTTTCCCTCGAGCAGCTCTTCTTCTTGCGACCGGCGGCCGGTTGGGCCGAATACCGCACCCCGATCGAGAGTCTCTACATGTGTGGCTCCGGCACTCATCCGGGCGGCGGGGTCATGGCGGCCCCTGGCCGGCTGGCAGCACAGAAGATCCTGGCGGACGGCTGAGAGTCTCGAGAAGATCTCGCGATCCGCTCGCCTGTCCGTGGCGAAGACAGTGTCATGAAGATCGGCACCGTTTCGGAAAACCCGATCGAGCGCCTGGTGTTGGCGCTCGGCCATGTGCCGACGCCGTTTCTGGAAACGCATCCGTCGCTGCTGTTGGCTCGCGCCGTGATGGTGGCGACTCGGGCCGAGATGTTCGAAGCCCTGGCCAGTGAGCAGCTGACCGCTCACGAGTTGGCCGAGCGCTGCGGCACTCATCAGCAGGCCACCGGTATTCTGCTCGACACCCTGACTCGCTCCGGCTACCTTGAAGCCGTCGACCCGGACAACTCGGACGACCTGACGGCACGCCGCTATCACGCCAGCTCCGTAGCCCGCAGATGGCTGCTCAAAGACAGCCCCCAGTCCTTGCGGGACAGCATCCTCTTTCGTTTCGTCGAATGGGACTGGATCACGCGCCTCGACGACTACGTGATGACCGGCAGATCGCTCGACTTCCACGCCGCCATGTCACCGGAGGAGTGGCGCCTCTATCAACGCGGCATGGCGGCCCTGGGCCGACTCGCCGCGGGCGCTACCGTGCGCTATGCCCCGGTGCCCAAGGGGGCACGCGACCTGCTCGATGTCGGCGGCTCTCACGGTCTGTTTTCTTCCGGCCTGTGCCGTAAGTATCCGCGGCTGCGCGCCGTCGTCTTAGATCTTCCGCAGGCGGTCGAACACGCCGCGCCGCTACTCGCCGAACAGGGGCTGGGCGACCGCGTGGTCCACCGCGCCGGCGACGCCTTGGTCGACGACCTTGGCGAAGCTTGCTACGACATCGTTCTGGTGGCGCAGCTCGCCCACCACTTCGACGAAGCGACCAATCGCCGTCTGATCCGCCGCCTGGCCAGGGCTTTGCGTCCCGGCGGCGTGCTGGTAGTGCAGGAGATTTGCCGACGGACCTCTCCGCGCGGCGGCCAGCTCGGCGCACTGTCTCATCTCTACTTCGCGCTCACCAGCAGCACCGGTAGTTGGACCTTCG
>JAAUXY010061591.1_pt1 | contig 26299 bp, 19 predicted proteins | sample 7278121 | NCBI WGS metagenome assembly JAAUXY01 (sample SAMN14350117, study PRJNA611818) | marine sediment metagenome | isolation source: surface marine sediment (1.8m) | place: French Polynesia: Moorea | collected 2018-08 | reverse complement strand
GGCCACGCAGGCCAACATGGGCATGGGCACGGGCGTCGGGTCGTTCAATGACCGGATGCGCGACGCCGTCCGCGGCGGCGGCCCGTTCGACTCCGGTGAGGCGCACGTCCGCCGGCAGGGCTTCATCAATGGCCTTTATACGGATCCGAATGCGCTGAACAGCGGCAGCCAGGGCGAGCTCGACGAACTGCTGCGGTTGACCGACTGGATTCGCTTGGGCCTCGCGGGCACGCTGGCCGACTTCCAGTTCATGGATAGCAACGGCAACCTCGTACAGGGTCGCGATATCGACTACTTCGGCAATCCCGGGGCGGGCTACACGAGCGATCCGCAGGAGATCATCAACTACGTCGCAGCACACGATAACGAGACCTTGTTCGATATCAGCCAGTACAAACTGCCGCTCGCGACCAGCATGCATGATCGCATCCGTACGCTGAACCTCGGCAACAGCATCATCGCCCTAAGCCAGGGTGTGCCGCTGTTCCACGCCGGCCAGGACATCGCACGATCGAAGTCGCTGGACAGGAACAGCTTCAATTCGGGCGACTGGTTCAACTTCGTCGACTGGAGTTATTTCGAGACGGGCTGGGGCAGGGGGCTTCCGCCCTTCGGTGACAACCAGAATAACTGGTCTGAACAGTCGGCGCTGCTCGGCAACCCGTCGCTCGGTGACATCGACCGGCAGGATATTCGCGCTGCCGCCAAGCACACGCGCGAGATGCTGAGGATCCGCAACAGCTCATCGCTGTTCCGCCTGCGGACCGGACAGGATATCCAGGAGCGCGTCGAGTTCCACAACACGGGCCCGAGCCAGGTGCCGGGGCTCGTTGTCATGAGCCTGCGTGGTGACAACGACATCGAGATCGTCGTGCTGTTCAACGCGTCACCGGATGAGCAGAGCTTCTTCCTCGACACCGGTGAGGACAGCGAGTTCGAGTTGCACCCGATACAGGAACGTTCGTTTGATCGCGTTGTTCGCCGTGCGGAGTATGACGAGGACGATTATACGTTTACGGTACCGGCACGGACGACGGCTGTGTTCGTCAACGAGGACGCGGAAGACGAAGACGACGATTAGCTAGATCTCCCGCGCATGGGCGGGTGTCAGGCAACGGGGTCATAAGGGGACATTCTGCTTTTTCCTGGAAAAAGCAGAATGTCCCCATTTTCTTTTCGGAAACGTCCTGATGGCAGAAGCCGCCAGAATCTCAGCCAGTCTCGCTCCTTGCGCCTCGCGAGCGCGCTGTCTCTCTGAGGGCCCGCTTCGTATCACTGTCGCCGCCTGCTGAAGTTTCTCTGTGAACTCAGGTGCCGACGTGCTCGTATCTGAACGTGCTCTTGCCGAGCAGCAGCGCATCGCCGTCGGCGAGTTTGTGCCGCGAGACACGCCGGCCGTTAATGCGGAAGCCGTTGGTGCTGCCGGCGTCCTCAACGATCGCGGTGGCGCCATCGATCAGGATGCGCACGTGATTGCGGCTGATGTACTTGCTGTCGATCTGGATGTCGCTCAAGTGTGAGCGGCCGACCGTGATCGAGTTGCCGATTAGCGGATAGCAAACCTGTTTGTCGAGCTTGCTGCCATCGGTGACGAGGACGTGCTCGGGTTTGTCCGTGGCCGGGTCCATAAGTGCTTCCGGTTCGATCATAATTTCGTCGCCACCGTCGAAGACCTCGTTGAGGTCGTCATCCGCCGGTTGCGGCTCATCCCAACGGCTGTCGATCTGCACGTCCAGCGCCCGGATGCTGTCGCCGATCGATGACAGGCGATCCACGCTCATGTCGAGTACGTCGAGGTCGCCGCGCTTGCAGTCGAGTTCGTGCTCCAGCGTCTCGACGATCTCACGCTGCGCCTCCAGTTCGGCCTCAACGCTCTCGCGCGCCGATTCCGATTCGAGATACATGACGTCAAGCTCGTTGGCCCGGATCTCCAGCTCGGCGAACCGTTCCTGCAGGCTCGCTAGTTCGTCGGCGGCCTCCGATGCGTCGCTCCGCAGCTGCTGCTCCAGTGCCTCACTGTTCTTCAGTGCCAGTTTCAGCTCGGCGATACGCGCGTCGTACTCGGTTCGCAGCTCCGAGAGGACCGCCTTTTCATTCTTGAGGTCAGCGTCGATCCGTTGCTCGTTGGCGCGTTGCGCATCGAGGTCCGAACGCAATGTCCGGATGGTTTCGTCGCGACGCTCGAGCTTGTTCCTGACTCGGTCGATCTCTCGCTTCAGGTCGGCCGATTCAGCGTGCAGCGTACGCAACTCGTCGGTCTGTTCCTTGAACAGCTCGTGTAGTTCCGAATGCGCTGACTCCCGCTCTCCGTGGCGTCCCGAGACGTCGGCAAGCTGACGCTGCAGATCAGCAACCGACTCTTCGAGCGCCGCCCTCTGCCGGTCCTTGTCTGCGAGTGCTGACTCGTGGCTCTCGATGGCCCTGGCCATGCCTTTGATCGTGTCCTCGTACTCACGAATCCGGTCGTCGGCGCCGTCCCATTTGCCCTTGCGATGCTTGATGTAGTCGTCGAGGTCCTCGATCTTCTTCTTGAGCGACGTATTCTTGCTCTCCAGCTTGACGATTCGCCTCTCGCTCCCATCCGCGGATTCTCTCGCGGCCTCGAGGTCGTCCTCGACGGACTGCTTCTGCGTGACGAGCGCGTCGCGGTCCTTGCGAATCAAATCCAGCTCCTCCTGCAGCTCGGCGACCTGTTGCTCCCGGGTAGAGAGCTTGCGCTCGACGAGCTGCCACTTCTTCTGCAGCGTCTCGCAGTCGCGCTCCAATTGACGTACCGAGTAGGACGCAGAACCAGCCGAGGCCAGTAACCTCGGTGCCTCGATGGTCGAGCCGTCGATGTCGTAGTCGTCGCCGAACAGAACCGGGTTATTTGCGGTTTCATCATTCTCGTTGCCGACGTTTGTGTTCTGGTCTGCCATAGCGACCCCCTATTTTTGTGACGGCATGTGGCTGTCGTTAAGATTGTGCACGGCGGAGACGATCGCCGTACGAGTCGACACGCCAAGCTTGGCGCGCACGGATTTCAGATAGGCGCGCACGGTTTCGACGCTGATGCCAAGATGCTTCGCGATTTCCTTGTCCGTGCCGCCCGCGACCAGTTCTTCGACCACGTCGGCCTCGCGCTTCGACAGGCGGAACAGGCCCTTGATCTTTTCCAGGTCCAGCGCATTCGGCTGTGGATTGCCGATGGGTTCGATCAGTGCGGCGAACTTCGGATCCAGGTCGACGACACCGCCGTCGAGCTCGAAGATGCGGATCGTCCAGAACTGGTTGTCGAGCACCGTGAGTGCGCAGCGCTGGCCGGGCTTGTCGACGACGACCTGGCGCGTCGCCTTCCGCATCGGGCGCGCGCCCAGCGTGATCAGGTGGCGGGCTTCGTGCAGCGCCTTGTCGATGAGCTCCGGCGTGATCGTCGCCGTGAAGACCTCATCAGCGGGTTCGTTCTCAGGCAGGCAGGAATAAACGAGATCACCATCCTTGTCGAGGATGAAGAGAATCGGTCGGTTGCGGCGCCTGAGAATGTCCGACAGTTTGAAGTCATACTTCTCATCCGCCTTGTTGAGGTCGTACGAAACGAGCTTAATGTCCGTCGGACTCAGATCCATCGTTCCTATACCCGCCTTTCGGACGATTCGCTCGCCCTTCTTGGAATTTGCGCTGCGGAGGTGCGCTGAGTGCCACGCATTGTCCGCGCGATTGTTGTTACCACTTCGATCAAAATAGCGCCCGGTCTCGCCCAAAGCAACGGCGAAAAAGCACAAAATCCGCGGCAAAGTCGCGCGTTTCCGGGACTGTGACACGCGTCACAGCAGCACCTGCGACAGCGCACCTTGTGACCCGATTTCACTCCCCAGAATTGGTGTACCCAACCCGGTGTACTGCAGCTTGGGACCCCGTGATGGGAATTGTTCACATCGTCAGTCCGCGTAGATTTACCTGCAGCAAGAACTACGGCGCGGCGCCTGTTCGACCGAGCAGATTCCGTCCTTATCACGGTTGTGCTTCTGCAACCAACGCAAGGCAGAGGGAAATCACGAATGACTACAAACACGCAAACAACACGCAGTCTGCTGACGTTGTTCGCGCTGTCCGTGCTGGCGACGCCGGCCATGGCAGACGACAGCGGCGGCGACATCGAGAATAGTGGCAATACAGCCGCTGCAGGATCCTCGATGGCAAACGAGGAGTCGGATGCAAGCACGACGACCGTCAATACGGAAGACACGACGGTTACTAACGAGTCCAACAGCAGCGACAATGCAGACTACAGCACCAATAACATGACCGGCGCGACGAACAACAGCGCGTCCGCCGTGGACGACAGCGCTTCGGTCGCAATCAGCAATGCCGGCAACGACAACCTGAATAACAGTTCGTCAAACACGGCCGATTCCGACTTGAGCAGCTCAAACGCCCAGATTCTGGGTGCTTCAGCTAACAACGGTAGTGACGCGTCTGCGGACAACAGCAACAATTCGGACTCGAGCACAAACAACAGCACAAGTGCGACGAACAGTAGCGCATCCGCTGTCGACGATAGTACGGCCATCTCTGCCAACAACGTCGGCAACGGCAATCTGAACAACAACTCGACAAACACGGACGACGTCGACATCAGCAGCTCGGACGCGCAGAACATGGGCGCTTCGGCTAACAATGGCAGCGATGCGACGGTCAACAACAGCGACAGCTCCGACGATAGCATCGTGGGCGGCCTGCACGGTTCGTCGGTGGCCAATAACGGTGGCACGTCCAACCTTAACGACAGCGACAATTCTGATGACAGCTACGCCGATGCCAGTGGCGGGGGTGCAGCTGCCGCCAACAATGGTGGCACGGCAACGGCCGACAACCGCACGACTTCGATGGAAAACGAAGCCGAAGCATCCGGCAACTCGGTAGCGGCCAACAACGACAGCGACGCGACGATCAACAATAGCGATGGCTCTGTTGAGAACGAAGCGGAAGCAGAGAGCTACTCTGCTGCAGCGAACAATGACAGCGTCGCGTCTATCGACAACAGCGACAACTCGCTGGATCAGGACAACTCCGACAACAGCAGCGCGTCGGCTTACTTCCGCGGCGCAGCCGCCAACAACGGCGGCGCGGCGGAGATTGACAACAGCGTCTCGCTCGGCACCGTTGCGATCAGCGAAAGCGATCTGGATGCGGCCGTGACGGACAACAGCACCGGCACATCGGCTTACCGAGAGGGCAGCGCCGACGCAAGCAACGATGTCGGTGGATCGTTCTCCGGCGCGGCAGGAATCAGCGTTGCAGCACAGAACGTTGGTCAATCGTCGGCCGTTCAACAGAGCGTCAACGTCCAGTCGAACCTGGGTACGGGAGCCGATCCTGCACAGTAGTGCACGTATTCGCAATTCATAACACTATGGGAAACAAGACAATGAACAGTCAAAAACTACGTGAACTGGCGCTGGCGGCTGTGGCAATAGCGTTCAGCGGAGCCGCACTGGCCGATACCGATATCGAGAACAGCGGCAACAACTCTGATCTGGGTTCGTCAATGGCCAACGATGGCAGTACGGCGACCACGTCAACAGAAAACACCAGCACATCGAGCTTTACCGACGCGAGTGACAGCAGCGACAACAGCAACAGCAGCACCAACAACACGTCTACATCCGATACGGCAGCGGCGTCCGCAGCGGATAGCAGTCTCGCTGTGGGTGTCTCCGACACGCTGAATAACAATGGCAATAACAGCTCGACGAACAGCGTGACGACAGACGGCAGTGGCTCGATGGCTGCCGGCGCCGCCGCGTCTGCAAACAATACGAGCACGTCCAGCGTCGACAACAGCGACAACAGCAACGACAGCACCAACAACACGTCGACCGCAGATACTGGCGCCGCTTCGGCCGCAGACGGCAGTCTGTCAATCGGTGTTACCGACACGCTGAACAACAACGGCAACGACAACTCGACGAACAGCTTTACCGCTGATGGCAGCGGTTCGTCGGCGAGCGGCGGTGCGGCATCGGCCAACAACAACAGCTCGTCGAGCGTCGACAACAGCGACAGCTCCAACTCGAGCGGTGTGCTCGGTGCCGGCGGCTCTGCGGTCGCCAATAATGGCGGTACGGCCAACCTTGACGGCAGCGACAACAGCGACAGTAGCTCTGCTTCAGCAGGCGGCAACGGCGCGGCAGCGGCAAATAACGGCGGCACGTCAACGGTCGACAACAGCCAGGACATCACCGAGAACGAAGCGGAGGCCGAAGGCTACTCGGGCGCTGCGAACAACGGCAGCACGGTTATGGTCGACAACAGCGACAACAGCGTCGAGAACGAAGCAGAGGCCGACGGGTACTCGGGCGCTGCGAACAACGGTAGCACCGTCACAGTCGACAACAGCGACAATTCGGACGACAGCGACAACTCAGACAGCAGCTACGCAAGTGCCGATGCGGGTGGCGCTGCAGCCAATAACGGCGGCACGGCTTCCATCGACAACAGCATCTCGCTGGGTGGTGTGGCCGCGAACACGTCGACATTGTCGGCAACCGTGTCCAACAATGTTGTGCATACCGATGTTTCCAAGGACTCGACCGTAACGACGAGCAACACACTGACGGATTCATTCTCTGATGCAGCTGGTATCAACGTCATCGGCCAGAACGCCGGCGACAACAGCCTGATTCAGCAGAACGTCAACGTTCAGTCGAACCTCGAACTGTAAGGGTGTAAACGGCTGCTGCGCCGCGGACTCACGTTCGCGGCGCAGCTATCTCAATACAGCGGAGTAGTGCCAATGATGAATCAAGTTCGAAAACTGGCGCTGGCGTTGGCCCCGGTGTTCTTCTTCCCCGTGGCCAGTGCCGACGAGACTGTCGAGGCGCCCGCAGCTGATGCCAAGGTGCCGGAGATCCAGGAGGTCGCCGAGAACGTGCTAACCGAAACGCTTTCCGGCCTTGATGCCTTCGAATCCAGCGCGACGCTGAGCGACGATGAGCTCGGTACGCAACGTGCTAAAGAGAAGATTGAACTGGCTGAGATTACGATCAACGATCAGGAGCAGTCTGGCGACGTCACTGACAACGTGGCGATCGGCAACACGACCGGCGATAACCTGATCGACGGCAACGCGTTCAGCAATTCCTCCGGCTTCCTGAGTACCGTGCAAAACTCCGGCAACAACGTTCTGATCCAGAGTTCGACGATCATCAACGTGTCCGTCGACGCGCCCAGTAACTAGCCGGAAGTCGTCGATACATGAACAGCAACATCGCACGGAGGTTTGAGCGCTGGTCGCTGCAGCTGCGGGACCTTGTGACCGGTGCCGTACTGCTGGCGGCAGCGCTCCCCGTTTTTGCGGGCTCGGTATGGCTGCCGGACGGCGCCGGAGTCAGCAACATATCGATGCGCAGCATGCAGGAGACCAAGTTCTCGCAGGTTGTCCGCCAGCAGTACGACTTCAGCTGTGGATCGGCGGCCATTGCGACCCTGCTGACCTATCACTATGAACGCGAAACGACAGAGAGAAATGCGTTCGAGGCGATGTTCGAGGTGGGCGACAAAGAAAAAATCGCAACGGCCGGTTTCTCCTTGCTGGACATGAAGGGCTACCTCGAGTCGATTGGCTACGGTGCGGATGGCTATCAAGCGTCGCTGGATACACTCCAGGAAGCTGCCATACCCGCCATCGCGCTTATCAATGTCAGGGGTTACAGGCACTTCGTGGTTGTCAAGGGCGTCGATGACAACGAGGTGCTGATTGGCGATCCAGCCCTTGGGCTCAAGTATATGTCGCGACAGAAGTTCGAGTCGGTTTGGGATAATGGCGTGCTCTTCATCATCAAGACGGAGCCCGAAATGGGCAAAAAGAACTTTAACCAGAGCGTCGAATGGGAACAGCTGGCCAGGGCGCCGCTTGGCAATACCATGCCGGGCGAAAGCCTGTCCGGGCTGACCGTCGACTTGCCGAGAATCGGAGATTTTTGAGATGTCGACCTTCGCATTGGTGCCTCGCGCCGAGGACCCCCATATAAAAGCGCTTGTCGCCACGTATGCTCCAATCGGGCGTCAGATTCGCCGGCAGGAGCAGCTGCGTCGCCGCCTGCTGGTTGCTGTCTGCGCGTTGGCCGTCACAGCGGGCGTGCTGTTGACGTGGCAGCTTCCGCTTGCGCTGAAGCCTGGTTACCAGGCGACCGCTACGATGACGCCCGAGATTGCGGCCGAGCTTCGCGAGGAGCGCGAACAGTTCAACGAGCGCCTCGTTGAGTTGGAGGCACAGCTCGCGATAATCAACCTGCAACGCGACCAGATTGACGATGAACGCGCAGAGCTGCAGGTGCAGGGCGACCGCCTGGAAGCGCTGATTGCCGCGGCGAGTGTTGAGCAGTTGGATCTCGAGCAGCGCGCGCAGCATGGCTCGAAGCTCGACGAAGAGATCGCGGCAATGGCGGCGCAGCGCGAGCAACTCGCAGAACGGTTGTCGCGGTTCGACGCTCAGGGCGAGCTGCTGGCCGTGGAGTTGCTCGCGGTCAATGCGCAGCGCAAGGAACTCGAAGCGCAGCGACAGAAAATCAACGAACAGCAACGGGCGCTTGCCCAGCTCATCGATCGGGCAGAAGGGCTGTACAAGCGCGCTGCCGCCGCAGGCATCGATTCAGCCCTCGACGAAACGTCGGCGGTGAAAACCGAAGAAGATCCGCTGATGAACTCCTTCAGCTATGACGTGGCGGCGGTAAACGACTTGATCGTGCAAAACGTCAAGCTCGACGAGATGCGTGGTGGCTTCAGCATTGGCGACGGTCTCGACGTATCCATCGGCTTCACGCAGACAGGTTCAATTAACGGCATCGAGCAGTTCCACAACCAGTTCACGATCAACAGCATGGCGCAGGGTTTCTCGGAGTCCGACCTGCTGAACATGAACTCCGTCCTCGTACAGCAGGGTGACGGCAATTTCGTGTCGCCCGGGGTTATCGAGGCCATGGGCAGCAGCTTCGGCAGCATCATCCAGAACTCGCTCGACGACCAGACTATCGCTACCGAAACGGTGCTCGACATCTCCCTGCACAACGTGCCGGGTGCGGTCATGGGTATATCCGGTGAGCAGGCCCTGCTGGATAGCCTGACCTCGTACCGCTGATCGCAGGGGATGACGATAGTGATACGCGCACTCCAACTTCGAACAGGGATACTGGTCGCCATCGCCCTGGCGCCACAAATGGCGATCGCCGACGGAGCAGCGGGCGCCGGGGAAGACCCACTGTTGCAGAAGATGCAGGCGGTCAACGCGCAGTACACCGAGCTACTCGACAAGATGGACACAATCGAGGCGCAGCGGCGCAAGATAAAGCAGCTGATGCAGGAGATCGAGGAGCTAGAGCAGCATCGCGGTGGGTCGTCTGCGCCGCCTGAGGAAGACGAGCCGACCGAGGTCGCGACGGAAAGACGCGAAGAGCTTGAGGCTCAGGCGCAGGAACAGCAGATGCCGGAGCTGCCGCGAATCAGCGATGATGTTGGCGGCGTGCTGACCCGCCGGGGTCGATTTACGCTTGAGCCGTCTATCGGTTTCTCGTATTCGTCGGTGAACCGCATCGCGGTAGAGGGCTTTACGATTCTTCCCGCGCTGCTGGTCGGTATCATCGACGTCGTCGAGGCCGACCGCGAGACCTACACGGCTCGTTTGACGGGGCGCTACGGCATAACGAATCGATTCGAGGCAGAGCTCAGCAGCTCGTGGCTGTATCGGGATGATTCGACGCGGTCTCGCGAGTTCCTGACCGGCGCCGTAGAGGACACCGTCTTCAATGCCAGCGGCGATGGGCTCGGTGACATCGAGCTCGGCCTGCGTTATCAGTTCAAACGCAGCAAACCGACGTCGCCGTTTCTGACGGCCAATCTCAGAATCAAGTCGGATACCGGCACCGACCCATTCGAGATTGCGACGATGTCGACCCTTGCCGGGCAACCGCAGTTCTCGACCGAGCTGCCGACGGGCTCGGGCTTCTGGAGCGTCAATCCGAGCCTGAGCTTCATCTATCCGTCAGACCCCGTCGTGTTTTTCGGCAGCATCGGCTACTTGTGGACCATCGAGGATGACAAGGGCACGTGGCTCGACGAGGAGGGCAACATCGCCGGTTTCGGCAGAGTAGACCCGGGTGATGCGTTCCGCGCGAGCTTCGGTCTCGGCTTGGGTCTGAATGAGAATTCGTCGTTCAGTATCAGCTACAGCCTCGACCAGTTCACGCGGACGCGGATCGAGACGGCCTCAAGTCCGAGCATCGCCGGATCGGACGTCACGATCGGCAAACTGCTGATTGGCTATTCACTGCGCACGCCGAACGGCACGCCGCTGAATCTCGCCGTCGGCATAGGCACTACGGACGAGGCTCCCGACACGGACATCACCTTCAGGATGCCTTTCCATTTCGACTAGGTGACGGCGCTCCCTGATCTTCCAGTCACGGCAACGAAGCCAGGCAATCGGCAATGCCCGCGCAGCGTCGTCATCGGGCGCATCGATGGACTGTAGCTGATCGAGCATTCCTTCAGGCAGAGTCACTCCGCCTAAGACACGACCAGGCGTACGACGGTCGCCCGACGTGATTAGCCGTTCTTTGCCAGGCGCTCCTGCAGGTACTTGTATTCCTTGTGGGCGAGGCGCCCGCAGTCGCCCCCGACGAACTCGACCAGCGTCTTGCCGACGAACGGAATACCGCAGTCGACCGTCAGACGGACATGATTGGTGCAGCCGGTCTTGGTGGGCTTCAGTTCCAGCGATCCTGATACCGTGACCGGCACATTGGCGATATCAATGTCGAGGTCTGCCGCATACACGTCGCCGTCGAGGTACTCCCACTCTTCCGACTGTTCCACGACATTCCACGGCTGCAGGAACTTGCTGAGCACGCCGGGTACATTCGCCGGTACCTCACGCACGAACGTAACGATCGCTCCTTCGTCGTCCGTCGTGCATTCCTCGACACTGATATTGCGCGCACCCAGCGCCTTGTGCTTCGCCTTGATCTCCTTCTTGCTCGTGAACATCGCGTAAAGCTCATCGGTGCTGTGCACGTACTTGTGCTTCTGGTAGATCTCCATGCTACCGGTTCCGCCCCATTTGCTCGTGGCTGCTCACCCACTCGTTGGCGAGGATGGCCGACGACAGAGAGATGTCGCCTGCCAGCACGACGGCGGTAATGATCTCGGCGAGCTTGTCGCCTTTACCGGTGCCGTAGCAGTCCATTATTTCGAGGCATTCGCGCTGTGTCTGCAGGCCCGTGCCACCACCGTAGGTGGCACAGATCAGCGCCGGCAGCGTCGTCGACCAGTACAGGTCGCCGTTGTCCAGCATCTGGCAATAGTTCATGCCGGCATGCGACTCAGACACGTTCGCCGCATCCTGGCCGCAGGCGATGAACATGGCGGCGATACCGTTCGCCGAGTGTGCGCCGCTGTATGAAGCACCTGACAGGTGAGTGCCGATGCCGGCGATCTGCCGGAACTTGTAGAGCCATTCCGGCTCGATGCGCAGCAGCTTTTTCGCGACGTCGCGCTTCAATACGAACTCTGCGACAACGCGTTTGCCGCGCGTCTGGATCATGTTCATCATCGAGTGCTTCTTGTCGGTGTCGATGTTGCCGGACAGGATGTAGCGCGGGTTCGCCGGATGATTGGTCTTGATCCATTCGCAGGCATACAGTGTCGCCTTGCCGGTCATGTTCTGGCCCGCCGCGTCGCCTGTCGTGTAGCAGAATCGCGTGTAAAGCATGTTGGCGACTACGTATTTCTCAATTTCTATCAGTTCGGGGACATCCACAGAGGCCCTGACGACGGCGCGAATGGACTCGATGTGTTCATCCAGCCACTTGCCGAATTCGCGCGCGTCCAGCGCGCTGTCGAACAGGAAGACCGGCGCCCTCTGCATCGAGTGCTTGACGACCGTGGTTCTGCAACCACCGCATTCGCTGATGACGCGCATGCCGCGGCTGTAGCTCGCAACCAGCGTGCCTTCGGTGGTCGCCATCGGAATGTAGAAATCACCCTGCGCGTGCTCGCCGACCATCTTCAGTGGTCCGGCGATGCCGATCGGTATCTGCGCCGTGCCGGTAAAGTTCTCGATGTTGCCCATCGTCGTTTCCGGATCGATAGAGAAGTTCGTCACCTTGTCCAGCTTGGCGCCAGTCTCAGCCTCGATGAACTCGGCGCGTTTCTTCGCCATCTCGCGGGTGTGGTCGTTGCCCTTGTCGCGGGGAATTGAGTGTCGTTCGGTCATTTCAAACTCCGATGAGCGTTCTGCTCGCTTAGACGGCCTCCTCGAGTTCGACCAGTGACTGTTCCAGGTAGTCGATCAGACGCTGGACGCCAGGCACCGTGCTTCGACATGCGACGATGCCGAAGTCGAGACTGTCGTGGTAACTAACTAATGTGATGTTCAGTGCAAAACCGTGGAATACCGCAGATACGGGATACGTGCCGAGTAGCGATGCGCCGTTCAGATACAGCTGCTCCCGTGGTCCGGGCACGTTCGAGATCACCGTACTGACCGGCGGGAACCAGTCGGCGACGCCCATCAGGCTCGAGATAAACAGCGGAGTCTGTACCAGCGTGGCATAGAGCCCGGCCTCGCGCGGCGACAGCTGGCTGAGCATCTCCTTGCCGGACTGCGTCGACGCAACAATCGTCTCGAGACGCTCCTCCGGATCTTCATGGCGGGTGCCGAGGTCGGCAACGATGTAGCTGATGGCGACCGGTGAATCGAAATCGTCTTTCTTCCTGACTGAGACGGGCACGAGCGCCCGCAATGAATGCTCCGGCAGCTCATCCTGTTCCTCGAGGTAGCGCCTGAGCGCGCCGGAACACATGGCGAGGACGATGTCATTTAGCGTGACGCCCGCCGCCTTGCTGACGGCACGTATGCGATCGATGCTCCAGGACTGCGCGACGAATCGACGAGCGCTCGAGACCTTCGTGTTGAGCATCGTGTGCGGGACGTGTCGCCACGGCACAGCGAGCCCATCGCCAAACCCCAGCCACGTCGTGGCGTAGCTTTTTAGCAGGCCGAGAACATGAGAGGACGTCTCGAATTGCGTCTTAAAGAACTCGGCAATCGCATTGAGCTCCGACTCGCTCGGGTCAAACTTGTGCTTCTTGCGGTGTTTGTGCGCCGCTTTGTACCTTTCATGCGCCTCAATCGAGAACGGCGAAATATCAATAACCGCTTCGGGATCGGGTGAGCAACCGCCCTCGGTAAGCTGCATGCCGGCAACACCATCGACCGTCGCGTGATGGACCTTCGTGTAGACAGCAAATTCACGATTCTTCAGGCCCTCGATCAGGTGCACCTCCCAGAGCGGACGGCTGCGGTCGAGCACCGTCGAGTGCAGCTGCCCCACCAGCGCAAACAGCTCGCGATAATTGCCCGGGCTGGGCAACGCGGCCTGGCTCACGTGATAGTCGAGGTCGATGTCGTCGGCTTCCTCCCAGCGGAGCGGCCCGAAGCGGCCCAGCACGCTGTGGCCGGCGAGGTGAGCGAAGGGTTTGCGAAGTTCGGTTGTGGAACGATACGAGTCAGCCAGCCGGGCCATGAAGGTCCGGCGGTTCACGCGATCCGGGAATTTGAACAGGCTCACGCCGCCGACATGCATCGGCGTCTCCGGCGTTTCGAGCATCAGGAACCCGGACTCTAAGAGACTCATTCTGTCCACTACCGGATTCTACCGAATTGCGGACCCGAATAAGCGCCGTAGCGCATAGGTATTTGTATGTATAAATACCTGAAATTACGACGAAAGTCGGCGTCGGATGGCCGTTTATCGGCGCACCCTACGGCGTCGTTCATGAGCTGGGCCGAGGTGACACACTGCGACCGGGTTCTGCTCGCACCAAAGCGTTCCGGGCCATGTGTGCGACAACGCACAGTGCCAAGGGTATGACGTGGTTTAGAGTGAGTAACCCAGATGCAGATGGCCTGATTCCCGGCAGGAGCGAGACACATGGCAGACGCACCCGACATAGCGATACTGGTTGAGAAGATCGAAGCGCGTGACGCGTCGGCGGTGCCGGCAATCACAGCGCTGAGCGATCGCTGCCAGGTCGACGGGCACAACCGCACGTTGTTCGACGTTGCAATCCTCGCCAACAACGCAGAGGTGATTGCGCTGCTAGCATCAGACGCGGATGCACTCGAGTTCGCTCCGCCGGTCGACGAGAAGAACACGAACCAGATGAGAAACACGGCGGCGAGTTTCGGTATCGACGTGCCTGTCTCGAAGCTTGAGGCGATGCTCGAGAAGTCATTCGGGCAGGACGTCCCGTACGGGCGAGCACCGCTGCACTCCGCCTGCAGGGCAGGGAACGCCGAGGCGATGCAGACGCTGCTCGCTGCCGGCGCCAGAATCGATACCAGGGACGTGATGGGTCTCACCGCGGCGGAGCTGGCTTTCTACGCGCATGGGGAGCCGGGGCTGCGAGACTTCGTTGCTGCGTTCAAGCGCAGTGATCGGGCGTCGCTGCCCGTGGGCAAACGCCTGCTGCGGGAGACCTTCGCCTTTCCCGACGTGATGGAGGAATTGCTGGCGATCGGGAAACTCGATTCGTACGCGCGGCGCCTGTTGTTCTGTTACCGGTGCGCCTGGCTCGACATCGATGCGGTGCAGACGCTGCTGGCGGAAGGGCACGATCCGAACAAGGGTGTCACGTCCGAGATTAACCCGGTATGGAACGCCTGCACGTCGGCCTTGCTGTGGGACGAAGCGATTCCGGGTGGTCTCGACATGGCGTTTCACTACACAAAGCACCTTGGGCACCCCGATGCGAGCTCAATCTCCGTCGACAACGCGCTTCTGAATGAAGACGGCTCCAACTTCGGCAAGCTGTTTTCAGAAGCTCAGCGGAAGCAGAGCGAGCAGAAGAAGATGGTGAGCAAGATGACGATCGATCCTGAGGTCGAGCAGGACGTGATTGCACGCCGAATCCGCTTGCTCGACGTACTGTTAGCGGCCGGGGCCGACGTCCCCCTGGCCCGAAAGAAACTGGAGTTTCCGTCATTCGGCGAACTTAAGCAGATGAACCTTGGCGCCGTGGCCGACCGGCTGAAACAGCGGGGAAAAAATGCTGCGCCGCCTGAGAAAAAGAAAAAGCCGGCCGCGTCGACGTGGTGGGAAGTGCCGGTCGAGACCGGTTTGAACGTTGAGTACTGGCCCGTCGAAGGGGCGGGCGGCCTGTTGCGCCTGGCTCTGAGCAACACGTACGGCCCGATCGACGGTGTCACACTTTGCGTGAGCCTGTCTCGCGATGAGTCAAAGCCCGCCGATGAATGGAGCGCATTAACGCCGGTCGCCGAAACCATCGATGTTGACGGTGAGGTTGTAGCGCGAGCCAGCCTGACCGAAAAGGTCTACGGCGAGACTCCGTGGGAGGCGGTCTACGAGCTGTCGCTGGACAAAGCCGGAGACGAGAAGGTGTTGTGGATCCGCCTCGACCACGACGAGTATGAAGAGCTGGCAGGCGAGCTCGACCCGTGGAGGTTCGCCAAAGACTGACGGCTACCCGCGGGCCCGTCTCGCCTACCGACAGGCCCGGGTCCTGGCAAGCTCGATCACGGTTCAGCTCCCGCTAGGCAGAGCTCGCAACCGCGACCGGCTCTTCCACTCTTGGCGTTGGCTTGACGAGGTAATGAGCCAGGGCCGGCAGCAGTGTCAGCGCGCCGAGCATGTTCCACAGGAACATGAACGTCAGCATCAGGCCCATGTCTGCCTGGAACTTGATCGGCGAGAAGATCCAGGTGCCGACGCCGATCGCCAGCGTGAAGCCGGTGAAGCCGACGGCCATGCCCGTCGTGCGCAAGGTTCTTACGTATGACTCGTACACATCGTGACCGCGCTTCAGGTACGTATTCATCTTGCTGTAGATGTAGATGCCGTAGTCGACGCCGATACCAACGCCCAGCGCGATGACCGGCAGCGTCGCCACTTTCACGCCGATACCAAGTAAGGCCATCAGCGCCTGGCCGAGCACCGACGTCAGCGCCAGTGGCACGATGATGCAAACCACCGCGCGCCAGGACCGGAACGTCACGAAGACGAGGAAGCTGACCACACCATAGACTAGCGCCAGCATGTGGTACTGCGCGGCGCTGATGACGACATTGGTCGCCGACTCGATGCCGGAGTTGCCGGCGGCGAGGACGAAGCTGACCTGGTCGCTATTGTACTGTGCACCGAAGGCTTCGGCGTCGCGAGTGACGGCCTCGAGCGTCTCAGCCTTGTGGTCGTCGAGGAAGATCAGCACCGGCACCATGCTGCAGTCGGTGTTGATCAGGTTGCTCGGTACGTGCTGCAGCGAGTTGTTCAGGATGTAGCGGTTGCGGCTCAGGGCATGCCACTTCGGGTTGCCCTCATTCATCGCCATCGTGACTCGCTTCGAGATATTGATCAGCGAGATGACCGACTGAACGCCGGGCGTGTTGCTCATGACCGACTGGAAACGGTCGATCGCGGCAACGGTCTCGTAGTCACCGCAAGCCTGCGGCTGCGTTTCGACCATGACGACGAAGACGTCGGTGCTGGTCGAGAAGTTCTCGGTCAAAAAGGCGTTGTCGAGGTTGTAGCGCGAGTCGGGTCGCAGTTCCGGCGCGCCGGGGTCGAGGTCGCCGATCTTCAGGTTCTGGCCACCGATCAGGCCGACGCCGAACAGGACGATGCCAACGATGATCGTCGCCGGCGCGTAGGGTTTCTTCGCGAACTGGGCGATAAACGGCGCCAGGCGAGCCGGTGCGGACTCCCTCTTCCTAATGTAATTCATGCAGGAATCGGTCAGGCCCGTGTAGGACAGCAGTACCGGCATCAGCAGCAGGTTCGTGAAGATCAGTACCGCGACGCCGATACTCGCCGTCATGGCGAGTTCCTGGATGACCGGGATCTCGATGACCATCAGCGTCAGGAAGCCGATGCCGTCACTGATCAGCGCAATGAAACCGGCGACATACAGCGCCCGGAATGCGCGGCGCGCCGACCAGTAGGCGCCGATGCCGAAGAAGAAGCGGGCGGCGACGTTGTTGATGATCTGCACGCCGTGACTGATGCCGATGGCGAACACGAGAAACGGCACCAGCATCGAATAGGGATCGAGGCCGAAACCCAGCGCGCGCAGCAGGCCCAGCTGCCAGACAACGCCGACCGTCGAGCAGAATAGGGGTATCAGCGTAGCGTAGTAACAACGCGAGTAGAGCAGCAGCAGGACTTTGGTGATTACCCAGGCCGCGAGGAAGAACAGCGCGACCTGCACCGCGCCCTCAATCAGGTCGCCGACGATCTTGGCGAATCCCGTGACCCTGATCTTGATCGTGTCCGTCTCATACTTGTCGCGGACGAGCTGCTCGACGCTGTTCGAGAAGTCGCGGTAGTCCAGCCGCTCGCCGGTCTCCGGGTTGGTGTCGGTCAGCGGCGCGATGATCGTCGCCGACTTGAAGTTGTTGGCGACCAGGCGCCCGACCTGGCCTGAGCGCAGTACGTTGATCCGCAGTTGCTCGAGCGACTCCGGCGAGCCGTCATAGGAATTGGGAATCACGGCGCCGCCGCGGAAGCCCTCTTCGGTGACCTCGCTCCAGCGGATGTTGGGCGTCCAGATCGACTGCAGGCCCGCGCGATCGACGCCGGGTATGTAGAACACCTCGTCGTTGATCTGCTGCAGCGCCGCCTGGAAGTCCGCATCGAAGATATCGCCTTCCTTCGCCTGGACGATGATGCGTATCGAGTTGCCGAGGCTCGCGAGGTCCGCCCGGTTCCTGAGGTAGTTCTGGATGTACGGGTGCGAGGTCGGGATCATCTTCTCGAAGCTCGCGTCGGGCTTCAGCTGGGCCGCGTGGTAGCCGAAGAACAGCGTCAGAAGCGAGAACAGGACGATGACGATGACGCGGTTCTCGAACAGCAGTCGTTCTGCGAGCGGCGCCTTGGCCCCATCCAGGCCCGTTACGTCGGAGTGGGGGTCTTTATGCTCAATAGTCATCACTGACCCTCCGTGTTGTCGGCTGCCGTATCGATGACGGCGATTCCGCCGAAGCCGGCCAACAGGATTCGGCCGTCCGATGCGAGATCGACGTCGCTATAGACCAGGCCGCCATCTGTCGGTATTTCGCGAAACGTTACGCCATTGTCGTCACTGAACAGGACAGCGCCAGCCGCACCCGCCAGAACGACCGTTCCGTCGTCGGTTGCCATACCGGACATCAGCGTGCGCTGGTCATTCGTCTGCACCGGTACCCAGCTCGCGCCTTCGTCCGTCGAACGGAATACGTTGCCACGCAGCCCGAAGATCAGCAGGCTGCCGTCGCCGGCCGAGACCGCATCGAAGAACGATCCGGCATACACGTAGTCGACGCGCTCCCAGCTATCGCCGTCGTCGGTCGACCGCAGCAACGTGCCGGCCTCACCCGCGACGAGCAGCGTGCCGGCGGAGGAGCGAGTGATGCCGTACAGGTGATACTTGTCGGGGTTGTCGAGACGATTGCTCTCCATCTTCCAGGTCTGACCGCCGTCGACCGTGTGCAGGAAGACGCCGTACGCACCCAGCGCGAAGCCTTCACTGTCGTCGGCGAACCAGACGTTCAAGAGCGGCGACGTCATGCCTTCGTCGATGGCTGCCGTCGCCTCCTCGAGGGCAAACATCGTGTCGTCCAGTGCCCACTCCAGGTCCTCACGATTTTCTGCTGTTGCGTTTTCCAGCTCCGCGCGCTGCGCTTCGGCTTTTTCCTCGAGTTCGCTGACGGACAAGCGAGCAACATCGGAGCCGGTCAGCTTGACCTCCCACGTAGCACCGTTGTCGGAGGAGTGCAGCAGGAAGCCGTCATGAGCGGTCGCCCAGGCCTCGCCGGAACCGCCGAAGGCCACCGACGTGATCGTCAGAGAGATTGGAACATCAGCCTGTGTCCAGGACTGACCGCCGTCGTCCGAATAAAGGATGTGTCCACTCTCTCCGGCCACAAGAAGCCGCTCGCCACTGCGAGCGAAGTCGAGTAACAGGCTCTGTTCGGCGAGCTCCGACTGCAACGACGGCAGCATGGCGAACTCGGTCGGCTCGCTAAGACCGGTGCTGATCCAACCCAGTGCGACGACAAGAACCGCCGCATGGATTGCGGCGGTTCCTGTAGGCGCGAGCCTGTTCTTATTGCGGGCAGCTCTTGTGCGCCTCATCTAATCTCCCCCCGATGTCTCTCCTTAGCGAACCCCGGAACGCCGCAGTGCGGCCGGCGTGTATTCGCGTTCGGACACCTTGTAGTCCCAGTTATACTGATACCCCCGGATCTCATTGTCGAGACCAATCGGCAGATAGCGACCGGAAATCAGGTCGTGGGAGACTTCTACTGCATACCACGGCACGCTGACCTGGTAGTGCAGGACGTTGTGCGCTTCCTTGACTCGCCACAGCTCACCGCGGCCATCGTACAGGTCAGCAGCGCTGATCTGCCACGTGTCCTCGTCGACGTAGAACGTCCGCCGCGCATAGATGTGGCGCGCGCCTTCCTTCAGCGTGGCTTCGACGACCCAGACCCGATGCAGTTCATACCGCAGGTATTCCGGATTCATGTGGCCCTTAAGAAGGATGTCTTTGTACTTGAGGTTCTTGTTGCGGAGCTTAAAGGCGTTGTACGGAATATAGAGTTCCTGCTTGCCGATGAGCTTCCAGTCGTAGCGATCGGGTGCGCCGTTGTAGAGGTCGAGATCGTCAGCGGTACGCAGCCCGTCAGAGGCCGTTCCCGGTCCGTCGTAGGCGACGTCCGGTGCGCGACGAACGCGACGCTGGCCGGCGTTGTAGACCCAGGCTGCACGAGGCTCGATCACCTGGTTGATGTTCTCGTGGACCAGCAGCACGTTGCCTTCGAGGCGTGCCGGCGCCTTGATCGACTGCTTGTAGTAGAACAGCCGGTTTTCGGGCGCGCCGTCGAGGTAGTTGGCGAAGGTCAGCTGGTCATCGAAGACGACCGGGCTGAATGCGCCGTTAGCCTGCATCGGGATCTGCGTGTAGGTGCGCCTGACACTGCCGCCACGGAAACGCAGCACGTGGTTCCAGATGACCTCGATGCCGGATTTCGGGAACGGGAAGGGCAGGTAGGAGTCGACATTTGCGAGTCCGTTGCCACCGTCCGTGGTCGTTGCCGTCAATGCGTCCTGCTTGTATTGCTCGTACAGTTCTTCCGGATAAAGGGCCGTGCGATGCGTCGTGTAGACCGGCATGCGGAACGTGTCGGGATAGCGCTTCAACAGCGCGATCTGCCCTGGTGAGAGATTGTCCGCGTACTGCTCGTAGTTCTGAGCCGTAATCGTGAACAGCGGTTGCTCGTCCGGGAACGGATTGACGAGCGGTTCGCCCTCGACGTAGCCGGCGGGCGCTTCCTTCATGCCGCCGGTCCACGCCGGAATCGTTCCGGCCGCGTTTCCAGCGCGCTCGGCGCCAATCGGCGTGAATTCGTCGCCGCCGAGGCTCGCCGCCTGTTCAGGCGTGATCTCGGCGAAAGCGCCTTGAGCGAGTAGTCCAATCGCAGCCAGGAATGTGGTTCTCGTGATGGTTCTCATGATTAATTGCTCCTGGTGTTCGATTCAGAAATTGACCGAGAATGACAGTGACAGGAAGTCACGATCCTCGATCGTGTTGTAGTCGCCTCCCGAGAAGGCCGTGTAGGCCAATGACCCGACGTACCGGTTCAGGTATTCGCCGGTCAGGCTCACCGTCACAGCTTTCGCGCCCTCGTTGAAGTTCGTGTTCGGCGATACACCGTCCACGTCATGTGACCACGCGATGGCGGGCGTCAGGTTGATGCCGGCAAACGCGTTGTTGTACTCGAGGCCGGCGCGAACGCGATATCCCCAGGACGAGTCCGTCACGTAGCCGTCGTTGTTGCAGTTCACGGGGTTCGTGTTCGGGACGATCGCAGGTACTAGGTCCTCGAGTGGCGGCGGCGGGACGAAGCCTTCGCACGTCAGGTTGGCGGGCAGACCGGGCAGCGGCGGGATGCCGAGCGCCGACAGCGGAATCGGTTCGAAAGCGCCCATGCCGTAGATCGTGTTTCGGCCGTAACGCTGTACCGACTGGTCTGGCAGGCTGCCGACCCAGTTGCCGCCGATCTCGGCAGCGAACGACAGGCGGTTGGCACCCATGACCTGCTCGAAGAAGCGGATGAAGGTGACCTGAGCCTGCGTGAACGGCAGTTCGTCGTAGCCTGATACCGGGTTACCGAAACCGGCGCCGAGCACGATCGGCGTGACCGTTGACCACGGTGCGTAAGCCAGCGCGGCCTGCAGGATCTCGGTGGCGTTGATCTGTACCGGGTAATCCGGCCGATAGCTGACTTCACCGGAAACCGCGAAGCCCGCGAGGTTCGTCGCGAAACTTACGCCGAACAGTTCGATGTCTTCCGGGAACTCGGCGAAGTACTGCGGGTTGCCACCTAGCGGATTGCCCGGAATAAACGGTGCGTCCGGCGGGCCGCCGCGGATCGGGTTCGTTGACGTGAAGCCGCCGAGGTATGGCGTGCGGCTGTGATAGTTCATGTAGTAGATGCCGAATTCGGAGCCGGCGAGTTTCTCCGCGAAGTAGCGGATGCCGATGCCGTACTGACCGTCGTCGTCGGGCTCGATGTCGGGCAACCGGGTGACGAACAAGCCGCCGAGCATGTTGACCTGGTCGCTGACCGCGTTAGACACGGTAACGACGTTACAGCCTGTGGCACCGACGTCATTCGTCGAGAAGTATGTGCCGCAGCCATCGATGACGGTCTTTTCCCATTCGTACTGGTAGAAGAGGTCTATGTTCAGCGCGTCGGTAACGCCGGCGGAAACCGTCAGCATGCCAACCGGCAGCAGGCCTTCCTTGATCTCGGCGCCCGGGCGACGGAACGCGGAGACGTCGATCGGGTTGATCGTGTTGATGCCGTTCTGGATGAAGGTGCTCTCACCCCAGCTGGCGACCTGGCGACCGAGTCTCAAGTCGATCGGCGCCTCCTTCTCGCCGACGTAGAACGTGTTGTAGATGAAGGCGTCGAGAAGCTCGATGCCGGAGGCCTTCGCAAAGTCGTCGAAGCCGCTGTCATCCAGCGTCTCGTTCGGCGTGTACAAATTGGCCGAGTTGCCGTGCGGGCGTTTGCCGTTCTCCAGCTCCTCGTCGTACCAGTACTTGGCGCGCAGGAAAATCCCGAAGTCGCCGTTGCGAAGTTCGAGGTCGTGTACGCCTTTCAGGATCAGCGAGTAGATGTCGCCGTCTTTGTAGTTGAGGTCGCCGTCGTCGGCGGTGCCGGTGGATGCCGTACCGAAGGAGGGCGCGTTGCCCGGCGTGACCAGTCGCGGCTCTATTTCCGACATGCGCCAGTTCGCGCCTATCGAGATCTGCGAATTGAAGCTGCCTTCAAAGTCGCCCCATTCAAACTCGGCTGCCGTTGCAGGAAAGCTGAGCGCACCTGCGGCAAGCAGCAGCCCAAGGGATGCGCTTCTTAGTTGCCCGTTCATTTTTAACCCCCGAAATAGGTGTGTTCGTGTTGTTAAGCGTCAGTGCGCGGTCAACCGGAAACCCGGCCAGAACACGCACTGCCGTAGTTCCCCTATTCGCTCATATTGGGGGGCGAATTGTCATTGGGATAAACCGAGAGACGGCCTCGGTTTACTGCTGAAGCTTGATGTCGGGTGTTAGCTCGCCCGGCGGGTGATGTCGCTGGCGACCTGCAGCAGGCTGTCATCCATCTCGTTCAGGATGTGGTTCAGCTTGCGGCCGATCTTCGTCTGCACACGAATCTGCTCGATTTTCGGCCACGCGGCGCGCTCGCCCATTTCCATAAGGTCGATGACCTCGTCAAGCGATCGGTGCGCCAGCAGTTTCAGCGGGTTGAACAGGCGCCGGTCGGGCAGGATGTTGATGTCGCCGACATAGTCCTGGTTGATGATGCCGAGCGCGAAGTTCGCGACGCGGCTGGCCCTGGCGCTCAGAGACAGCGGTTTTTCGACCAGGGAAACGCCGGCGTTGATCCACTCCCGCGCCGTTGCTCGCGCGACCGACTTCACCGTGTGCATGACGGTCTTCTTCTCGCCGTCTGCATGCGTCATGAACGGGAAGATGTGCGGGTTGACCTGGCTGACGATGAAGTGATTGACGCCGTAGACGCGTGCCAGCCGCTTCGCCGGCAGGTCATCGCTAATCGAGCCGTCCACCCATTTGCGCGACGCCAGGTAGGCCTGACGCTCGCCGCGGTCGTTCTTCGCGCACAGCGTGACAGCCGGGAAGAAGCCCGGGATTGCCGCAGACGCCATGACGGCCTCGCGGACGAAGACGTTCGGTGTCGTATACGCATTCAGCAGGCGCGACGTCTGGTGCTTCTCGGCGGCGGCGATCGAGACATTGAGGTGACGCCCACTACGTTCCAGCGACTCGAGAAAAGTCAGGTCGGGTATCAGCCGTTCGAGGACTTCCTTGACTTCCTCGGTACTGGCGACTTCCGGCGCAAATTCCAGCAGCCGCCCGAGGATTCCCTGGTCGCGTTCGATCTCGTGAACCAGGTTCTCGGGCTCGAAGATGTTCTCCAGTTCGTCATCGCCGTGTGTGCTGACCAACGCACCGACGATCGCGCCGCCACTGCTGCCGGACAGGATCGACGGCAGCAGCCTCTCCTGCGCCAGCGCCTTGACGACGCCCATGTGGAAATACAGCAACGATCCGGCGCCGCTCATCATCAACGCCGAGCAGCCGTAGCAGTGCTGGGCGCGACGGAAGAAGTCCAGTCGTGTCTCTAACGGGATATCGTTCGCGGCGTCGCTCGCGAGCATGTCGAGCGACCTGACGACCTCGTCGACATAGGCCACGATCAGCTTCTTGGTGCCGAACTGGGCTTTGCCGAACAACCTCGCATGACCCATGCCATCGATGTTGCCGTGCAGACCTTCGTTCAGTGAGAACAGCAGGCCCTCGCAGTCGCCGCGGCGGCGCTGGCGCTGCAGCCGGTTTAAGCGGGTGCGAATCGAGCCGTAGTCAAAGTACTTGGATACGTCCGTTTGCTTCCACTTTTCCGTACCCGTTGCCTTGTCATGGGCAATGGCGGCCTTCTTCCATTCGGCATAACTTTCGGCGGCAGCCATCTCCGCCTCGAGGCGTTTTTTCAACGAGAAAAGCATATAAATTCAGTCGTTTAACCTAGGCTAGAAAGCGTACACCTGTACGCGTCGTAGCGCGAGCCGTATTCACCGCAATTTGTCTAATGAGCTTATTGAATATCCAAAATACTGGTGCCCGCGGCCGCGCAGCGCGATACTAGGGCAGCTGTCAATCGGGGCGCGCTAACCGCATAAGCCTTTGCGATTGATGGATTTCGGACTTGATCCAACGAGGACAGGTACCAGTGAAAATTAGACCGTATGACTACGGCCGTTTCGGGCCGCTCCAACCTTATGCCTTGATCAGACCTCTCAACATAATGTGGGGGTTGCGGGCATGACCAATGTAACGACGTTCAGGCAGAAGAAGCGCCAGGCAGAGCTCATCTCAATGGTCACCTGCTACGACGCCTGGTCTGCCAGGATTCTGGCCGACACCGATATTGACGCCCTGTTGGTCGGCGATTCACTCGCGGTTGTCATGCACGGCTTCGACTCCACGGTGCATGCGACCATGGACATGATGGCGATGCACGTGGCGGCCGTCGCTCGCGGCGCCCCCGACAAGTTTATTGTCGCCGACATGCCATTCCTGTCTTGCAGCAAGGGCGTCGAGGTGGCCCTGGATGCCGTCCAGGCGCTGATGCAGGCGGGTGCTCACGCCGTGAAGATTGAAGGTGCTGACCACCAGCTCGAGATCATCGAGCGCATCGTCGAGGCCGGCGTGCCGGTGATGGGCCATCTCGGCCTGACGCCGCAGTCGATCCACCAACTGGGCGGCCACAAGATCCAGGGCAGGGACGACGCCGGCGGAGAGAAGATACTAATGGACGCCGAGGCGCTCGCGGGGGCGGGCTGCTTCGCGATCGTTCTGGAATGCGTACCCAGCCTGTTGGGCCAGCGCGTCTCTCGCAGCATTGATGTGCCAACCATCGGTATCGGGGCGGGTCCGGGGACAGACGGGCAGGTGCTGGTTCTGCATGACCTGTTGGGCACCGACCCGACGTTCTCGCCGACCTTCCTGAGACGCTACGCAGACGGACACACATTCATCACCGATGCCGTGCAGGCGTTCCACAAGGATGTGACACAGGGGGCTTTCCCCGCCTTGAAGGAAAGCTTCCAGTGATTGTCGCCAGGACCCTCGGAGAACTAAGAAGCTGGCGAGACGCCGTCGACAGCGAAGCTCGCGTCGGTTTTGTCCCGACCATGGGCGCGCTGCACAAGGGCCATACGTCGCTGATCGAGCGGAGCCGCGCAACCTGTGATGCCACCGCGGTGAGCATCTATGTCAATCCGACGCAGTTCGACAACGCGGATGACCTGGCAAGCTATCCGGACACATTGCAGGACGATCTGGCCCGGCTGGAAGCGTTGAGCGTCGATTGCGTGTTTGTTCCTGCCTATCAGGACCTGTACCCGGACGATTTCGCTTACCGGATCGAGGAGCGCCAGTTCAGCAGCACGCTTTGCGGTGCGCACAGGCCGGGCCACTTCACCGGGGTGCTGACTGTCGTGATGAAGCTCCTGAACCTCGTGCAGCCGGACGCGGCCTTCTTTGGAGAAAAAGACTTCCAGCAGTTGACGCTGATCAGGAACATGGTCGACGCGTTTTTCATGAATGTCGAGATAGTTGGCTGTCCGACCATACGGGAATCCGACGGTCTCGCCATGAGTTCGCGCAACCTGAACCTGGCGCCGTCCGATCGCAGGCAGGCGCCGATCTTCCATGAGATTTTGGAGAAGGCATCCAGCGACGACGATGCGCGCCGCCAGCTTGGGGAGGCTGGGTTCTTGGTCGATTACGTCGAGACGATAGAAGGTCGTCGTCTTGGCGCCGTTACCGTGGGGCCCACCGGGCAGTCGGTACGGCTGATCGACAATACTGAGCTGGAGATGTAGCGATGCTTCTGTGTCTGGATGTGGGCAACAGCCAGATTTTCGGCGGCGTGTTTGTCGACGATGAGCTCAAATTGCGGTTCAGGCGCACGTCGCAACTCAGGAGTTCGTCGGATGAACTGGGTGTGTTCTTTCGATCGGTGCTGCGTGAGAATGGCATTGAGCACGACAGGATCAGCAATGTGGCCATCTGCTGCGTCGTTCCCGACCTGCTCTATTCGCTCAGGGCCTGTTGCCAGAAGTATTTTTCGCTGGAACCGATCGTGCTCAGGCCGGGCGTCAAGACCGGACTGAAG
>JAAUXY010008215.1_pt1 | contig 26405 bp, 28 predicted proteins | sample 7278121 | NCBI WGS metagenome assembly JAAUXY01 (sample SAMN14350117, study PRJNA611818) | marine sediment metagenome | isolation source: surface marine sediment (1.8m) | place: French Polynesia: Moorea | collected 2018-08 | reverse complement strand
CTGATCAGCCGCTTCATCCCGGTCATCGCCTTCAACCTGATCAACTACGCGGCCGGGCTCACCAACATGTCCTGGTTCACCTTCACCTGGGCCACGGGCGTGGGCATCCTGCCGCTGACCGCCCTGATGGTGGCCATGGGCGACCAGATGCGGAGCCTCGCCTGGTGGCACTGGGCCGCGATCTCGGCCGTGGCCGTGGCCGCCTGGATCGTCTTGTGGGCGGTGCGCCGACGGCGCGAGAGCCGCGCCTGATCCGAGGCCGCGGGCAGGCCCCGAGTCCCTTGACAGCCCGGGGCATCCGCCTATATTGCCGGCGAGTTTGACGGGCGCGCCGGGAGCCGGCGGCGGCCCGCGTTTTTCATTGTGCGCACGGACGGCAAGATGTTCGCAGTCTTCAAGAGCGGCGGCAAACAGCACCGGGTCGCCAAGGGCGACGTGGTGGTGCTGGAGAAGCTCGCCGGCACCGCCGGCGACGTGGTCGCCTTCGATCAGGTGCTCGCGGTCGGCGACGACAAGGGCCAGAGCATCGGCACGCCGCTGGTCTCGGGCGCCACCGTGGCCGGCACCATCGTCGAGCAGGGCCGCGGCGACAAGATCATCGTGTTCAAGAAGAAGCGGCGCAAAGACTATCGCCGCCGGGCGGGCCACCGTCAGCACATCACGGTGGTGCGCATCGACGACATCCTGACGGGCGGCAAGAAGCCCGCGGCCAAGGCCAAGGCGGCCCCGAAGGCTGCGGCCAAGCCGAAGGCGGACGAGAAAGCGGAAGAGAAGCCCGCGGCCAAGCCAAAGGCGGCGGCCAAGCCGAAGGCCGAGAGCAAGCCCGCGGCGAAGCCCAAGGCGCCGGCCAAAACCAGCGCCAAGGCCAAGGCGCCGGCCAAGGGCAAGACCACCGCCGCCAAGACGACGGCCGCGGCCAAGAAGCCGGCGGCGAAGAAGCCCGCAGCCAAGAAGGCGCCGACCAAGCCCGCCAAGGAGACAGAGTAATGGCACACAAGAAAGCGGGCGGCAGCTCGCGCAACGGCCGCGATTCCATCGGCAGGCGCTTGGGCGTCAAGAAGTACGGCGGCGAGGCCGTGATCCCGGGCAACATCATCGTGCGCCAGCGCGGCACCAAGTATCACCCCGGCGAGAACGTCGGCATGGGCAAGGACCACACCATCTTCGCCAAGGTCGAAGGGCGGGTGCAGTTCGCGCGCAAGGCGGGCGGGCGGACCTATATCTCGGTGCTGCCGCCGGTGTAGCGCGACCCCGACACGGGCGACGTGTTGCGGGGGAATGGCTGTCCATTCCCCCTTTTTCGTTTTCCGGATTGCGCAGATGAAGTTCCTCGACCAGGCCAAGATCTACCTGCGAAGCGGCGACGGCGGCGCTGGCTGCGTGAGCTTCCGTCGGGAGAAATACATCGAGTTCGGCGGTCCGGACGGCGGCGACGGCGGCAAGGGCGGCGACGTGATCGCGGAATGCGTGGCCGGCCTCAACACGCTGATCGACTTCCGCTACCAGCAACATTTTCGGGCCAAGCGGGGCGGCCACGGCATGGGCAAGAACCGCACTGGCGCCAGCGGCAAGGACCTGATCATCAAGGTGCCGGCCGGCACCCAGATCCTGGCCGAGGACAAGTCCACCCTGATCGCTGATCTGGTCGCACCGGGCCAGCGCTTGGTGCTGGCGCGCGGCGGGGCCGGCGGCCTCGGCAATGCCCATTTCAAGTCGGCGACCCGCCAGGCCCCCCGCGAGGCGACGCCCGGCAAGCCGGGCCAGGAGATGTGGCTCTGGCTGCGGCTCAAGCTTACGGCGGACGCGGGCCTGATCGGCCTGCCCAACGCCGGCAAGTCCACCTTTCTCGGTGCGGTCTCGCGCGCCCGGCCGAAGATCGCCGATTATCCCTTCACCACCATCCATCCCCAGCTCGGCGTCGCCTCCGTGGACGGAGAGGAAATCGTGCTCGCCGACATCCCCGGCCTGATCGAAGGGGCGCACGCGGGCAAGGGCCTGGGCGACCGCTTTCTCGGCCATATTGAGCGCTGCGGCGTGCTGCTGCATCTGGTCGACGGCACCGAGGACGACCCCGCCACCGCCTGGCGCGACGTTCGCCAGGAGCTCGCGGCCTATGGCGCAGGCCTCGCCGACAAGGCTGAGCTCGTCGCGCTGAACAAGATCGATGCGCTGTCGGAAGACCAGATTGCCGAGCGGCGCGCCGCCCTGGCCGACGCCTGCGGCGGCACGGTTCATCTGGTCTCCGGCGCGACCGGCACCGGCGTGCCGGAGCTCTTGCGGGCCCTGCGCAACCGGGTCCGTGCCTTTCGGGAGGCCGAGACGCGCCAAGAGCCGGCGCAGGCCTGGACGCCATGAGCGGGCGTCGGCACAGCCTCACCGAGGCCCGGCGCCTGGTGGTCAAGATCGGCTCGGCGCTCTTGGCGGACGACGCCACGGGTGAGATCCGGCGCGACTGGCTGGACGCGCTCGCCGACGACGTGGCTGCTTGCCGGGGATCCGGCCAGGAGGTGCTGATCGTCTCATCCGGCGCCATCGCCGTGGGCCGGCGCGAACTCGGCTTTCATGCCAGCGGGCCGCGGCTCAAGGCGCTCCGGCTCGAGGAGAACCAGGCCGCGGCCGCCACGGGGCAGATCCAGCTCGCGCACGCCTTTCAGGAGAGCCTGGCCCGGCACGACATCGCCGTTGCCCAGATCCTGCTCACCTCGCACGACACCGAAGAGCGCCGGCGGCACCTGAACGCCCGCGCGACCATCGCCGAGCTGCTCAGGCTGGGCGCCGTGCCGGTGATCAACGAGAACGACACTGTGGCGACCGACGAAATCCGGGTCGGCGACAACGACCGGCTGGCCGCCCGCGTGGCCCAGATGATCAGCGCCGACACCCTGGTATTGCTGACCGATATCGACGGGCTCTACACCGCGGACCCGCGCAAGGTGGCGGACGCCGAACACATCCCCGAGGTGACCCGGATCACGGCCGACATCGAAGCGGGCGCCGGGCCGGCCCCGGCCGGCGTCGGCACCGGCGGCATGGTCACCAAGCTCGAAGCCGCCAAGATCGCCTACGGGGCCGGCTGCCGCATGGTGATCACGGACGGCCGCGGTCTGAACCCGCTGGCGGTCTTGCGCGACGGCGCGCCGTGCACCTGGTTCCTGCCCCAGGCCGAGCCCCTGGCCGCGCGCAAGCGCTGGATTGCGGGCAGCCTGCGGCCGTCCGGGAGCCTGATCATCGACGACGGGGCGGTGGCCGCCCTGCGCACCGGCAAGAGCCTGCTGCCGGCGGGTGTGGTGGCGGTCGAGGGCCTCTTCGAGCGCGGCGACGCCGTGACCCTGAAGGACCGCCAGGGCCGCGAGATTGGCCGCGGGCTCTCGGCCTACGGGACCGAGGACGCGCGCCGGATCGCCGGCTACAAAAGCGGTGAAATCGAGCGGTTGCTGGGGTACCGTGGCCGGGACGAGATGGTCCACCGGGACGATCTGGTCATCACTTTGACGGAGGCGTGATCGTGACCGCGCTCAAACCCGTACCGACCGACGATCTTACCGGCCAGATGCGCGCCCTCGGCCAGGCGGCGCGCGCGGCCGCCCATGCGCTCGCGCATACGGACAGCGAGACAAAGACCCGCGCGCTGACAAGCGCGGCCGAGGCCGTGCGCGTCGAGCGCGACGCGATCCTCGCCGCCAATGCCGAGGACATGACGGCCGCGGCCGACAAGAACCTGACCGCGGCGATGCTCGACCGGCTCAAGCTCGACGAGGCGCGCGTCGCGGCGATCGCCAAGGGGCTCGAGGACGTGGCCGCGCTCCCCGATCCGGTGGGCAAGGTCACGGAGGAGTGGGAGCGCCCGAACGGCCTCAGGATCAGCCGGGTGCGGGTGCCCCTCGGCGTCATCGGCATCATCTACGAATCCCGCCCCAACGTGACCGCGGACGCGGGCGGGCTCTGCCTCAAGGCCGGCAACGCCGCGGTGTTGCGCGGCGGTTCCGAGAGCTTCCATTCGTCACGCGCGATCGCCGCCTGCCTGCACGAAGGGCTGCGCGCGGCGGGCCTGCCGGATACGGCGGTGCAGCTCGTGCCGACGACGGACCGGGCGGCCGTCGGCCTGATGCTGACCATGCCCGAATTCATCGACGTGATCGTGCCCCGTGGCGGCAAGTCCCTGATCGAGCGGGTCCAGCGGGAGAGCCGCATCCCGGTGTTCGCCCATCTCGAGGGGCTCTGCCACGTCTACGTGGACGGGGCCGCGGACGCCAAGATGGCCCGCGAGGTGGTGCTGAACGCCAAGATGCGCCGCACCGGCATCTGCGGCGCGGCGGAAACCCTGCTGATCGACCGGGCCGTGGCGGAAAGCCAGTTGCCGGGCATCGTCGCGGACCTGGTCGAGGCGGGTTGCGCCCTCCGCGGCGACGAGGCGGCGCAGGCGATTGATTCCCGGATCGCGCCGGCCGCGCCGGCCGACTGGGACACGGAGTATCTCGACGCGGTCCTGGCGATCCGGGTGGTCGACGGCCTTGACGAGGCGATCGACCACGTCAACCGGCACGGCTCCCACCACACGGACTCGATCGTGACCGCAGACGGTTCCGTGGCCGAGCGGTTCCTTTCGAAGGTGGACAGCGGCATCGTGCTGTGGAACGCCTCGACCCAATTCGCCGACGGCGGCGAGTTCGGCATGGGCGCCGAGATCGGCATTTCGACCGGCAAGCTGCACGCCCGCGGCCCGGTCGGCGCCGAACAGCTCACCAGCTACAAATACGTCGTGCGCGGCGCGGGACAGACCCGGCCCTGAGGATGTACCCGAGGACCTGAGGGTGCGGTTGGCGGATGGCCTCTCCGTCGGCCTGCTCGGCGGCTCTTTCAACCCGGCCCATGACGGGCATGTGCTGATCAGCCGGCTGGCGCTGGCGCGGCTCGGCCTGGATCGGGTCTGGTGGCTGGTCTCGCCGCAGAACCCGCTCAAGCCCGAGGCGGGCATGGCGCCCTTCGCCGACCGGCTCGCGGGTGCCCGGCATTTGGCCCGGCATCCCCACGTCCAGGTCACCGACCTCGAATCCCGCCTCGGCACCCAGTACACGGCCGATACGGTCCGGCTCCTGGCCCGGCGCTATCCGCGGACCCGATTCGTTTGGTTAATGGGCGCCGACAACCTGGCACAAATCCCTAAGTGGCAGCACTGGCAACAAATCTTTAACACCCTGCCCATTGCGATTTTCGCCCGTCCTTCCTATTCTCTAAGGGCGTTGTCGGGACAGGCGGCGCAGCGTTACGGGCACTATCGGATCGGGGAATCCGAGTCCCGGACGTTGGCCTCCCGGGAGCCGCCGGCGTGGGTCTTTCTCCACACCCGGCTCTCGACCATCTCGGCGACGGCGCTCCGCGCCAAGAGCGGGCGGGGCGCGCCCGTTGGATGAACCGCGAGGAGAGCAGGCCATAAAAGGCAACAACAGAACCCCGAAGGGGATTGCCGACCTCCGAGATACCGTGAGGGCTTCGCTCGAGGACGACAAGGCTGACGACATCGTCGTTATTGACCTCGCCGGAAAGACCACAATCGCCGATCACATGATCATCGCCAGCGGCCGCTCGCAGCGGCAGGTGGGGGCCATTGCCGACCACCTGATCGAGCGCCTGAAGGCGCTGGGCATCGGCCCCGCGACCGCGGAAGGCCTGTCCCAGTGCGACTGGGTGCTGATCGACGCCGGCGATGTGATCGTGCATATCTTCCGGCCCGAGGTGCGCGCCTTCTATAACCTCGAGAAGATGTGGGGAGCGATGCTCCCCGAGCCCGCCGCCGCGGAGCTCGGCCAGGCCGGCGCACATCCGGCCTGACGGCCGGGCCGATCGGGGGAATTATGCGACTCTTGGTGGCCGCGGTCGGCCGCGCGCGGCGCGACCCGGCGGCCGAGCTGTTTGCGTTCTACAGCCGCCGGATCGACGCGCGGGTCTTGGGGCGGCTCGAACTCAAGGAAGTCGAGGACAAGAGACCGTTGGCCGCGGCCGAGCGCCGGGCGCGGGAGGCCGAGCTGCTGCTCGCCGCCGTGCCCGCGGGCGCGGTCGTGGTCGCGCTCGACGCAGCCGGCAAGACAATGACCAGCGCCGAATTCGCCGACCTGCTGGGCCGCTGGCGGGACCGGGGAACCGGACTGGTGGCCTTCCTCATCGGCGGCGCCGAGGGCCACGGGCAAGGAGTGCTCGACCGGGCCGAGCTGACCCTTTCGCTGGGGCCCATGACCTGGCCGCATCTCTTGGTCCGCGGCATGCTGGCCGAGCAGCTCTACCGGGCCCAGACCATCCTGGCGGGCCACCCCTATCATCGGAGCTGACGCCGCCCTTGCTCCGGCCGATCCGGCCTTTCGTAAGTTCCTGTCCTGCCCTATATATCCCGCATGACCGAGCGGCGCCCTCCCCGGCCCGTCGTGCTCTGCATCCTCGATGGATGGGGGCATCGGGACGATCCGGACAACAACGCCATCGCCCAGGCCGGAACCCCCAACTGGGACGGCTTCCTGGCGAACGCGCCGCATGCCCTGCTCGACGCCTCGGAACAGGAGGTCGGCCTGCCCGCCGGCCAGATGGGCAACTCCGAGGTGGGCCACATGAATCTGGGCGCCGGACGGGTTGTGCTGCAGGACCTGCCGCGCATCGATGCCGCCGTCGCCGATGGCAGCCTGGCCACGAACGCGCGGCTCCAGGCGTTCACGGCCCGTCTGGTGGAAAGCGGTGGGACCGCCCATCTGATGGGCCTCTTGTCCCCCGGCGGCGTGCACGCGCACCAGGATCACATCGCGGCGCTGGCCGGGATCGTCGCCCGGGCCGGCGTGCCCGTCGTCGTGCACGCCTTCCTGGACGGACGCGATACGCCGCCCGCGAGCGCCAAGGACTATATGGTCCGTTTTCTGAAGCAGACGGCGGCGCTGTCCACCATGTCCGTGGGAACGGTCTCGGGCCGCTACTACGCCATGGACCGGGACAAACGCTGGGAGCGGATCGAGCTGGCCTACCAGGCCCTGGTCGAGGGCATCGGCGAGCCCGCGGCCGATCCGGTGGCCGCGATCACGGCAAGCTATGCCGCCGAGGTCACCGACGAGTTCATGAAGCCCGCGGTCGTCGGCGACTATGCCGGCATGCGCGACGGCGACGGGATCCTGATGGCCAACTTCCGGGCCGACCGGGCACGCCAGATGCTGCATGCCCTCCTGGATCCGGTCTTCGAGGGCTTCGCCCGCCCGCGCCAAGTTACCTTCGCCGCCGCCCTCGGCATGGTGGCCTATTCCGAAGCCCTGGACGGCCTCCTACCGGCGATTTTCCGGCCGCAACATTTGGAGGACACCCTCGGCGAGGTCGTCGCCGGGGCCGGGCTCAGCCAACTGCGGATCGCCGAGACCGAGAAATACGCCCATGTCACCTTTTTCCTGAACGGCGGCGAGGAGCGCGAGTTCCCGGGCGAGGAACGTATCCTGGTGCCCTCCCCAAAGGTCGCGACCTACGATTTGAAGCCGGACATGTCGGCCCGCGAGGTCACGGACAAGCTGGTCTCGGCGATCGCCGAGAACCGGTTCGACCTGATCGTCGTCAATTACGCGAACACCGACATGGTCGGCCACACCGGCAAGCTCGCCGCGGCGATTACGGCGGTGGAGACCGTGGATACCTGCCTCGGCCGCCTGTCCGCCGCGGTGGAGCAGGCTGGCGGGGCCCTGCTGATCACGGCGGATCACGGCAATGCCGAGCAGATGCGGGACCCGGAAAACGACCAGGCGCACACGGCCCATACGCGGAACCTGGTGCCGATCGTGCTGGCGGTGGGGCCGGCGGCTGTCGCCGGGCTCCGAAACGGCCGCTTGGCCGACGTCGCACCCACGGTGATTGCCCTCATGGGACTGGCGCAGCCGACCGAGATGACCGGCGCGTCGTTGCTGGTCACCGAAGGCGCGGCGCAAAAGGAGGACCATCGTCACGTCCTTGCCTAAGAAGACGAGTCGCGCACAGGCCACGCTCGTCGCGGCCGCGGCGATCGGGATTTGGACTTTGGCGCCGCTGCTCAGCAGCCCGGCGGCTGCCGAATCGGCCAAGAAAAAGCTCGAGCTGTTGGAAGGCGAGCTCGAGCAGAGCCGCAAACAGGAACGTGCCCTCGACCGCAAGGCGGAGAAGATCGGATCCGAGATCGCCGGCCTGCAGGGTGCCCTGGTCGAGGTGGCCCGCGACATCCAGGGGCGTGAGGCCGAGATCTCGGCAATCGAGGACGAGCTGGCGAGGCTTGGCGCCGAAGCGGTCGCCAAGCGCGCCCGTTTGGCGCGGCAGGACCAACAGGTGGCCGGTACCCTTGCGGTCCTCCAGCGGGTCGCGCTACACCCGACGGCCACGCTGATCGTCGCGCCGGGCGATCCGAATCAGGCCCTGCGCAGCGCGCTCTTGCTGCGCTCGATGATCCCGCGGCTGGAACAGCGCAGCGCCGCCCTGCGCGACGAACTGGACACGCTCTCCTCCCTGGGCGACCGCATGCGGCGTCAGCGCAGTGCCATGCGCACCGCCGCGCTGAGCCTCGACCGCGATCAACGCCGGGCCGAACGCCTGCTGACCGAAAAGCGCCGGCTTGCGGCCCGCACGGAGAGCGACAAGCAAGCCATCAGCCGCCGCATGGCGCGGCTGGGCCGCGAGGCCAAGACACTGCGCGATCTGATCGCCCGGCTGCGCCGCGAATCGCTGGCAAAGCCGACGCTGCGCCCCGATATTCTGGAGCCTCGGACACCGTCAGAGCGGGAGCAGGCGGTCGCCGCGCGGCCGGGGCGGGGCGCGACGGCGTCGCCCGTCCGCGGCAAGATGCAATATCCCGCCCGCGGCCGCGTCACCGGGCGCTTCGGCGAGAGCAACGAGGTGGGGCGATCACGCGAAGGCGTGATGATCCGAACCCGGCCGGCCGCCCAGGTCGTGGCACCGTTTGATGGCAAAGTCGTGTTCGCAGGCCCATATCGGGGATATGGGCAAATCTTGATCATCGCGCACGGCGAGCGATATCATACGTTACTGGCAGGCTTTTCCCGCATTGACAGTGCCCCGGGCCAGAGGCTGTTGGCGGGTGAACCCGTTGGCGTCATGGGCAATCCCGAGAATGGGAACCCATTCCTCTATATGGAGTTGCGTGAGAAAGGGCGACCAATCAACCCGCTGCCATGGCTGGCGGCTAGCAACTAGGAATCCACCATGAAGCGTCTTTCCATCCTGGGCCTCTTTGGCATCGTGCTCTTGCTGCCCGCCACGGCGATCACCGAGAGCAAGACCTCCGAGACCTATCGCCAACTGGATCTGTTCGGCACGGTGTTCGAACGGGTTCGGGCCAACTATGTCGAGGAGGTGACCGACGAAGAGCTGATCGAGGCCGCCATCACCGGCATGCTGACCTCGCTCGATCCGCACTCCAGCTACCTGAATCCGAAGAATTACAAAGAAATGCAGGTTCAGACCCGCGGCGAATTCGGGGGTTTGGGGATCGAGGTCACCATGGAGAGCGGCTTCGTGAAGGTGATCTCGCCGATCGATGACACGCCCGCCTTCCGGGCCGGGGTCAAGGCCGGCGACTTCATCACCCATCTCGACGGCAAGACGATCCAGGGCATGACGCTGAGCGAGGCGGTCGAGAAGATGCGTGGCAAGGTCGACACCAAGATTCGCATCACCGTTCGGCGCGAGGGCCGGGATCCGTTCGATCTGACGATTACGCGTGCAGTCATTAAGATTCGATCCGTCCGCTCGCGCACGGAAGGCAATGTGGGCTACATCCGGATCACCGCCTTCACGGAGCAGACCGATGAGAACGTCCGCAACGCGGTCGACAAGATTAAGGACGAGTTGGGCGACAAGGTGATCGGCTATGTGATCGATCTGCGGAACGATCCCGGCGGCCTTCTGGACCAGGCCATTGCGGTCTCGGACGCGTTTCTGGACAAGGGCGAGATCGTGTCGACCCGCGGCCGCCATGCCGAGGATTCGCAGCGCTGGAACGCCAAACCGGGCGATCTGGCTGCAGGCTTGCCGATCGTGGTTCTGATCAATGGCGGTTCGGCATCGGCATCGGAGATCGTCGCCGGGGCGCTGCAGGATCACCGTCGCGGGATCGTGCTGGGAACCCGCAGCTTCGGCAAGGGATCGGTCCAGACCATCGTCCCCTTGAGCGGCCGCGGGGCGATGCGGCTGACGACCGCGCGCTATTACACGCCGAGCGGGCGCTCGATCCAGGCCAAGGGCATCGAGCCGGACATCATCGTCGAACAGGCACGGCTCGAGCGCCCCAACCAGACGGGGACGTCTCGCCGCGAGGCTGATCTCGACAACGCCCTCACCAATCCCGGGCAGAACGGAGAAGAAGAGACGAAGCCGGACGCGGAGGCGGAGGAGTCCAAGCCCGAGGTCAAGCGGGACGACGCCGAGCCGACCGAGGAAAGCGCCCCCGACGATGCCCAGGAGCAAGAGCAGGATGCCGAGCAGAAGCCGGAGGACGAGCAAGAGGAGGAGACCGCCGCAAGTTCAGCGCCGCAGGACTACCAGCTGTCGCGGGCGATCGACTTGCTCAAGGGCCTGGCCTTGTTCGGGGCGAAAGCAGTGAACTGATCTGGGCAAACTATGTAGGCAGGTATCGCCGGCTGAATCGCGGTACGACGACCGCGCAGAACAGGTTGACGGGTTGGATGAAGCCCCTAGCTGGCGCCTATTTGCTGCTCCTGGTGCTCATCACTGGCACGCTGGCGATGCTGTGGCTGACCCAACCAGGTGCCGGCCCGGCCGGCGGCGTCATCGTCGCCCTCCCCACACCATCGGACGGCGAAGCGCCGGCAGACAGCCAAAAGGAAGCTGACCCGTCCGGGCAACCCGCTGCGCCGCCCGCCGACTACCGCGAGACCGTGGCCACGGCGGACCGCGCTGAGAGCGAGGTGGCGCTGCCGGACAGCGCCGAGGCGCAGTCCGATCGGCGGCCCGGAACGGAATTGGCCTCCGTGCGGTCCGATCTTCTCGAGGCCGGCCAGGAAGGACCGTTGCCGCGCGTCGGGCCGGACGGCAGCAAGCCATGGCAGATCTACGCCCGCCCGGCCAGCGCGCCGGAAGGACGCCCGAACATCGCCGTTGTCGTGCTTGGGCTGGGCCTCAGCAGCGAGATCACGGGACGCGCGATCGACGAGCTGCCGCCCGAGGTCACGCTGGCCTTTTCGCCTTACGGCCGCGATCTCGCCGAAGCGGTGCAGAGGTCGCGCGCGGCCGGACACGAAGTCCTCCTGATGGTGCCGCTGGAACCTGTCGAGACGACCAGCGATCCGGGCCCCCACGCCCTGCGCACCGGCATGAGCGAGGCGGAGAACCAGACGCACTACAAGTGGATCCTGTCCCGGTTTACCGGCTATGTCGGGGTCGTGACGCAGATGGGGTCGCGGTTTACCGCTGACGCCGGGGCGATGCGGCCGTTGCTCAAGGAAACCGGACAGCGCGGCCTGATGTTCGTGGATGGCAAGACCACCGACAAGACCGTGGCACCCGGGCTCGCGAAGACGCTCAAGGTGCCGGTTGCCTTCGCCGACATACGGGTCGGCGACGATCTGGTCCGCGCATCGATCGACGCCCATCTCCTGGAAGCGGAAGTCGTGGCCCGGCTCAAAGGGGCTGCGGTCGTGCTCGCGCCGGCCCACCCCCTGGTGCTCGACCGTGTCCGGCGATGGCTTCCGGAAGCCCGCAAGAACGGCATGGCCCTGGTGCCGATCACCGCCGTGGCCAATCGTCAGAAGATCCGCTAGCGCATCAACGGATGAACTGGTCGACGTAATCGGCCCCTAGGCCGATGTCGGCGTAGTGCGCGCGGCAGAGATCGATCTTCGTAAACACGTCCTCGTAGCCGAGCTGGCGGCCGTCAGGATCGACGTAGATCATGCAGCCGTTGACCTGGAACAGGGTGACCATCTCCTCGACGGGCTCGTCCACCACCAGGGTGTGCGTTTCCCCCGGCGCCTCATAAACATAGGCGCCCTCCGTCGCGACCCAGTCGTGCTCCAGATAGCGCCAGCTTCCCTTCAGCACGAAGCCATGGACGGGCTGTGGGTGTCGGTGCCGGGACAGCACCCCGGCCTTGCGCACCCGCAGAAGGTTCACCCAGTAGCCTCGGCTGGCCGACAGGCAGAGGGGCCTGAACCAGACATTCTCCGCTTGCGGCACCCAGATCCGCTCGTCTGCCGGCAGCGCGTCCGGGATGACGATCTCGGGCGGCGATTCGGCGGGCTGGGCATGGCGGTACGGCAGGCGCGCCTCATCGGTGCTTTCCCTCAGATCGGTTCGATTGCGGGGTGTCGTCATGTCACTCTCTTCGTTCTCGTCATAGGGCAAGGTAACCGCCGTCTACCGGCAGGGTTGCGCCGGTGATAAAGCCCGCCGCCTCGGAGCAGAGAAAGACCACCGCGCCGCCGAGATCTTCCGGCAGGCCCCAGCGCTGCATCGGCGTCCGGGACAGGATGCCCCGGGACCGCTCCGGATCCTCCACCAGGGGCCGGGTCAGCTCTGTATCGATCCAGCCGGGCGCCACCGCGTTGACGCGGATGCCGTCCGTGGCCCAGGCGCCGGCCAGCGATTTCGTGAGCTGGACGATGCCGCCCTTGCTCGCCGCATAGGCCGGGACCCCGGGGCCGCCGAAGAAGGACAGCATGGACGCCAGGTTGACGACGCTGCCGCGCGAGCGGGCCAACAGCGGGCGCGCGGCCAGGCACATGCGCATGGTGCCCACGAGGTTCACCTCGAGCACTTTTTGGAAGCCGTCGATGCGATACTCGGCGCCGTCGCGCAGTATGGTGCCGGCGCAGTTCACCAATGCCTGCAGCTGCGGCAAACCATCGACCAGCGAAGCGACCGACCGCTCGTCGGTCACGTCGAGCTGTCTCGGGCTGATTCTCTCGGATTCGGGGAAGGCATCGACTTCGTCCGGGGTCAATCCCGTCGCAACCACATAATACCCAGCTACCGCCAAAGCGCCGGCGATCCCAGCCCCGATGCCCCGGGTGCCACCGGTCACGATCGCCGTCGGCACGTCGTTCATCCCTGGCCCGCTCCGATCGCGTCCAGCACTTGCGCCCGACGGGGCATGGGCGCCACCGCACCATAGCCCTCGGTGGAGAGCGCAGCGGCGGCATTGGCGAATCGCGCCGCGGAAAACGGGTCGCCTGTTCGCACATATTCGGCCAGAAAGGCGCCATCGAAGGTATCGCCTGCTGCCGTCGCGTCAACCGGCGAGACTTCGATCCCCGGCACGCGTTCTCGCCGTTCAGGCGTCGCGACCAGTGTGCCCTCCGGGCCCAGCGTCAAGGCCACCAGCGACGCGCCGAGCTCCAGATAGAAGTCGACAATGGCCTCGGGATCCTCGTGGCCGGTGAGCTGGTGCGCGTCGTCGAGTCCCGGTAGGGCAATGTCGCAGAGACGCATGGCTGCATGGATCATGGCCCGCGCGCGGGTCAGGGGCCAGAGCTTGAGGCGCAGATTGGTGTCGTAGGAGACCAGCGTGTCGTTCGCCCTGGCGATCTCGATCGCCCGGAACACGGCGTCGGCCGCGGAATCGCTGATCGCCTGGCTGATGCCCGAGACGTGCAGGACACGCGCCTCTGCGATGTAGTCCTCGGGCATATCCTCGGGCGCCATTCGGCTCGCCGCCGAGCCGGCGCGAAAATAGGAGAAACTGTGCCCCTCGGGCCCGTGGGTGACGAAGTAGATCCCGGTATGCGCCGAGGGATCTCGCCGTACGCGGGAGCCGTCGACACCCTCGCTTTCCCAAAGCTTCATGAACGAGTCGCCGAACTCGTCCGCGCCGATGTGGGTGAGGTAACCGACGCGCGCGCCGGCGCGGGCCGCGGCGATCGCGGCATTTGAGGTGTCGCCGCCGTGGCCGGGCAGGTAACGGCCGTCCTCCTTGCTCTGGTTGAACTCGAGCAGGGGCTCGCCAAGGCACACGATGTCGGGCTGCACGGTCGCCATCATTTAGGTTCCGTCTCCGCTTCGATCTTCCAACCGGGGCTGGCTAGATGCGCCCATACTTGGCCAGGCCCTCGCGCAGCGAGCCGGCGTCGAGGATCAGCTTGGTCTGCTCGGCCTCGCGCTGATCGATCTCCTCGGCCATGTCGAGCACGGCCTGGGCATGCTGGTTCGGCACGACGACCACGCCGTCCGGGTCTCCGACGATGAGATCGCCGGAGTGCACGATGACGTTGCCGAGCGGCACGGCAACGCCCGAGGCCAGCGTCTTGTGGCGCCCGAGGGTCGTGCCCGGAGAGACCGAGCGGGCGAAGATCGGAAAATCGAAGTCGCGCTTGATCTCGACGAGATCGCGCACGCCGCCGTCCAGCACGGCGCCTTCGTGTTTGTTGGCGACCGCGCCGGCGGTCATGAGCCCACCCCAGACCGCGACGTTGGTCTCGCCGCTGATCGCGATCACGATGACGCTGCCCGGCGCGGCGTCATCGATCGCATCGAGGGCGTGCTGCGGCGGAACGAATTCGTCCGTCGGCCCCTCGAGCACGGTGACCGCGGGCCCGACAATCCGCTTGTCGTTGATACGGGGTTTGATCTCGTGGTCCAGGTAGCCGGTCCGTCCGGCGATCTTGTCGACGGCGTCCGCGACCGACGCGGTTGCGACGTTGCGGAAACGCTCGATCAGGTCGTTAGGCATTGGAAATCTCCTTGGATGGGGTCAGGTTCCATGTCGCGGCCCAGGTCGCGATGACCTCGGCGGCGGCGCCTCGGAGGTCCTCATAGGACCCGTGCGCGATCACATCGGCGGACAGCAGCTCGCTTCCCATGCCGACCGCAAGGGCGCCCGCGGCCAGGTAGTCTTCGACGTCGGCGCAGCCAATCCCGCCGGTCGGAATCATCGGTATGGCCGGAAAGACGGCCTTGACGGCGCGGAGGAAGCCGGCGCCGCCCGCGGCGCGCGCGGGAAACACCTTGACCGCGGTCGCGCCGCTCCGGCTCTGCGCAAGGATCTCGCTTGGCGTCATCGCTCCAGGCAGGCAGCCCACGTTGCGCGCCCGGCACAGCGCGACGAGCCCGTCGACCGCACAGGGGGAAACCACATAGCGGGCGCCTGCGTCGATCACACGGTCCGCATCGTCAGCGGACAGCACCGTGCCGGCGCCGATCAGCGATCCGGGCCGCGCCGCAAGCTCTTCGATCACCGCAATGGCGTCCGGGACGGTCAACGTGACCTCGACCGTGTGAAAGCCGGCATCGATCATGGCGTGCGCGGCCCGCGACGCGGCCGCGCCATCCCTGGCCCGCAGCACGGGGATGACCTTGGACCGGCCGAGTCGGTTGATCAGATCTTGCGGACTCATGAGGCGGCCGCTTTCGGCCAGGGGTTGGCCCAGTTGCGCGGTTGCTCGCCCCGCAGCACACGTCTGACCTCCTCGGCGGCCTTGGTCTGCAGCTCGGTCACGGCCGCTTCCGAGTACCAACCCATGTGGTCGGTCACGACCGCGTTCGGGCAGTCGAGCAGCGGATGATCGGGGCCGGGCGGCTCCGCCGCGAAGACATCGACTCCGGCGCCAAAGATCCGTCCGGTCCGCAGGGCATCGGCGAGTGCGGTTTCATCGATCAGGCCGCCGCGTGCGGTGTTGATGACGACGCAAGTCGGCTTCATCAGCCCGATGCGCCGGGTGTCGATCAGGTTCCGGGTCGCCGGCGTCAGAGGCACATGCAGGGTGATCACGTCGGACTCCCGGCAGATCGTCTCGACGTCAGCGGGCTCGACCTCGTGCTCCGTGCCGGTCTCGGCCGTGACCTGGGGGTCGGCGACGAGCACCCTGGCGAACCCCAGGGGACGGAACTTGACCAGCACGCGATGCCCGATGCGGCCGAATCCGACGATCCCGAGCGTTCGTCCGCGCGCGCCGTGGATCGGCTCGGCTTGGCCCAGGTCCCAAAGCCCCCGCCGGACCTGTCGATCGCGGGAGACGATCCGCCGGACGACCGCCAGGTACAGCGCGAGCGCATGGTCGCTGACTTCTTCGACGCCGTAGTCGGGGACGTTGGCGACGAAGATCCGCTGCCGGCGGGCCGCGTCCAGATCGATGTTGTCCACGCCCACGCCGTAACGGACCACGGCCTTCAGGTTCGGCGCGGCGGACATGACCTTGTCCGTAACCGGCCGCTCGCGGACCAGGATCGCGACCGGGTCCAGAGCGACCAGGGAGGCGGCGGCGTCCTGATCCCGGGCGATCGGCACGACCTCGGCGCCGATCTCGGACAGAACCGCCCGCTCGGTGTCGTAGTCCCGATAGCCGGGCTCGAGAACGGCCACCGTCGCTGGTCTCGACGCCATGCGCCCCGCCTCCCTTGTCTTTGCGGCCTAGCGGGCGCGGTACTCAGCAACGGCCGCGTCGAGCTTCTTCGGCCATTCTTCGCCCACCTGCTCGACAATCCAGGCGCGCACGGCCGGCTGCGCGAGCTTGCGGAACTCCGCCTTCTGATCCGGCGTGATCGGCGTGACCTTGAGGCCCTTCTCGGACAGGATCGTCGCCGCGTTGGCGTCCTGAGCCGCGGTCATGCCGCGGTGGATCGTCTTGGCGATCTCGACGCATTGGCGCAGGGCTTTCTGCTCGGCGGGGCTGAGGGAGCCGTAAAAGGCCTCGCTCACCATGTAGGCGTGCCAAGAGAACACATGCCCATCCAGGGAGACGTGCTTCTGGTGCTGGTACAGGCTGGCGTTCAGGATGTTGGTGACCCCGTTTTCCTGGCCGTCGACCACGCCCTGCTGCAGCGCGGCTGGCAGTTCCGGCCACGGCACCGGGGTCGCGCTGGCGCCCAGGGACTCGACGAGCTTGACCCAGACCGGCGCGGTCATGACGCGCATCTTCAGGCCCTCCATGTCCTTCGGCACGCTGATCGCACGCTTGGAGTTGGTGAAATTGCGCACGCCGTTGTCGGCCATGGCGAGCAGTCGGATGCCGGTGTCGTCCAGCATGCCCTTTGCCAGGTCCTGGCCGAACGGCCCATCGACCACCGACCAGGCCATGGCCTGATCGTCGAACAGATAGGGCAAGGCGAAGACCGCGAAGGGCTTGTAGACGGCCGAGATCGGCCCGTCGTGCACCACGCCGAGCTCGATGGTGCCGAGCTGCAGCCCTTCCATGACCTCGGGCCCGCCGCCCAGTTGGCTGGCCGGGAAGATCTGCACCTCGATCCCGCCGGCGGTCTTGGCCTCGAGGCAGCCCTTGAAGGCGAGCGCCGCGGCGTGCTTGGGCGAGGACAGGTCGGCCGCCTGAAAATGCGCGTATTTGAGCACTTTGGCGGCATAGGCGGCGCCAGGCAGGGCAAACGCCGCGGCCGCCAGGGTAGTGAGTGCAACTGTCCGGAGTCGCATTTCGAGTTCCTCCCAATGGTTAGCTTGCGAAGCCCAGATATCTGGGCAGGGCCGTACTCACCGCCGGAAACAGAATGACCAGCAGCAGCACGACGATTTCGGCCGCGAGCAGCGGCAGAATGGCCCGCGCGAGCGCTTCCAGGCGGATGCGCCCCACGGTCGAGATCACGAACAGGACCGGGCCGACCGGCGGCGTGACCATGCCGATCGTCAGGTTCAAAACCAACATCATGGCGAACTGCAGGGGATCGATCCCGAACTGCAGGGCGATCGGGCCAAGGATCGGGACCAGAATGATGAGGGCCGGCAGCGTATCGATGACCAGGCCGCAGGCCAGGCTGAAGACGGCCAGCAGCAACAGCGCGGTGAGCCGGTCGTCGGTCAGGCCGGCGACCCACTGCGCCAGGGTCTGCGGCACCTGCAGCACGGTGATCAGCCAGGCAAAGATCGCGGCCATGGCAACGATCAGCAGGACCGAGGAGGTGATCACGCCGGCGCGCACGAAGGTGGCGCCGATGCCTGCAAGGTCGAGCTTGCGGGTCACCAGGCCGAACAGCAGGGCGTAGGCGACGGCGACCGCGCCGGCTTCGGTGGGCGTGAAGACTCCGCCCAGGATGCCGCCAAGGATGATGAGCGGCATCAACAGGGCGGGCACCGCCGACACGAAGCTCCGCCACAGCTGGGCGGCGCCGGGCCGCTCGGTGTGAAAGCGGAAGCCGCGGCGCACCGAGATCACATGGTTCGCGCAGGCCAGTGCTGCGCCGAGCAGGATCCCCGGCACCACGCCGGCCAGGAACAGCCCGGCCACGGTCACCCGGTTGTCGGAGATGGCGTAGATCACCATCAGGATGCTGGGTGGAATGATCGGCCCGATTGTCGCCGTGGCCGCGCTCAGCGCGCCGGCGTAGGAGCCGTCGTAACCGGCCCGCTTCATCATGCGCATGACGATGGCGCTGGGCCCGGCCGCGTCGGCCAGCGCCGAGCCGCTGATGCCGGCGAACAGCATCGAGACCAGCACGTTGACGTGACCGAGCCCGCCGCGGATGTGACCGACCAGGTTGTTCGCCAGGCGCAGCAGCGCATGCGTCAGGCCGGCCGACGTCATCAGCTCGGCCGCCAGAATGAAGAACGGCACCGCCATCAAGGGAAAGGAGTCGATCCCCTTGAACATCTGCTGGGCAGCGACGAGGGCGTTGAACTGGCCGCCCCAGACGATCGCGCCCAGACCGGCGATGCCCATGGTCAGCGCAACCGGGACGCCAATGATCAGGCAAACGGCGAACAGGCCGAGGCAGACCGATGCCATTACTCGCGTCCCATCACCAGGCGCCGATCCTCGAGTCCGTCGTCCTGCGGGATCGCCACCTCCTCCCAGTCCCGGGCTAGAAAGCGGCGAAAGAACAGCAGCAGGTGGACGATGAACAGGGCGCAACCCAGCGGCACCGCCAGGTAGGGAATGCCGCGGGAGATCTGCAACGCCATCGTGACCTTGTCCCAGCCGAAGATGACGAAGCGCAGCCCCAGATAGGCAAGCCCGGCCATGAAGACGAGCACGGCGACGCCAATCACGATCCGCAGCAGGCGCCGGGTCGGCTCCGGCAGGCGGTCCTGAAGCACGTCGATCGCCACATGCCGGCCCTCGCGCAAAGCGAGACCGGCACCCAGAAACGCGCCCCAGATCATGAGAAATCGGGCGACCTCCTCGACCCAGGAGAGCGAGGTCCCGAAGCCGTAGCGCAACACGACGTTGACGAAGACCAGAACAAAGATCCCGCCCATCGCCAAGCCGACGAGGGCGCGGTTCACCTGGATAAAGCGCTCCTCGAACGCACTCACCGATGTCCTCCCCGTGGAAATTTCTTATTTCGGCGCTTCACAACGCTTCTGCATTCGGTATGCTGTATACAGAGCACGGAATGCAGAATCAAGCTGGAAATTTCAATGGTCCGGTGGTATCGCTCTAACCATCCGTTCGGAATTCCATCCTTGCCGGAGTTCGACACTCCGAGATGACCGACGCCGCGACGCAACCCATTGAACGCCCACGGTCTTTGGCAGATGTCGTGACCGAACGCCTGCGCGAGGATATCGTCGGCGGCCGCTACGATTTGGGCGCGGCCTTGCGCGAAACCACGCTTGCCCGTGATCTGGGCGTCAGCCGAACCCCGATCCGTGAGGCGCTTATGCGCCTCGCAATGGAAGGGTTGGTGGTCATCGAAGCCCCGCGCGGGGCATCCGTGTTCAAGCCCTCGAGACGGGAGCTCGAAGACATCTGCGACCTGCGGGTCAGTCTCGAATCAAGCGCCCTGACCTTTGCGGTACAGCGCAACAGGCAGGAAATCGCCCGTGCCCTCAAGGACATCGTCGAGAAGATGGCAAAGCGCCGCAAAAACCACGATACCGCCGGTTATCTGGACCTGGATACGCGGTTCCACGCCGCCTTCTTCGAGCATTGCGACAACCAGTATCTGAGCGACGCCTACCAGATCATTGCGTCCAAGATGGCGGCCCTGCGCAACCGTCTGGGCGACCACCCGGATCACATGGCCAAGTCCTTCGCCGATCACAAGAAGATCGCCGCGGCCGTGGCGGATGGTGAGATCGACAAGGCGCTGGCCATCCTCGAAGGTCATATCGGCCGCAAGGAAGGGTCGTACTGGAAGCTTTGATGTCTCCGTTCGCAGGATGAGAGTGACCCGGCTGAAGCACTGGAGGAACGACAATTTGACGCCCTGCCCCGGCCGTGGCCTGGGATCCGGTGCACCTGGTCACGGGGCCGGCGCCAAAGAACCGATCGATGATATCGACGCATCATGCTCCGGAGGCGGCAGTGGCGAAAACTGACGGTCCCACGCCCGGTTATCGGCCCTGCGTCGGTCTGATGCTGATCGGGCCGGACGGCCGCGTGTTCGTCGGCCGCCGCGACGACATCACGGCCGCCGCCTGGCAGATGCCGCAAGGCGGCATCGGTAAAGGCGAAGCGCCCCGTGCGGCGGCTTTGCGGGAGCTGGCCGAAGAGATCGGCACCGACAAGGCCGAGGTCATTGCCGAGAGCGGGCGTTGGCTCGACTACGACCTGCCGGACCATCTCCAGGGCAAGGTCTGGAAGGGCCGCTGGCGCGGACAATCGCTGAAATGGTTCGCCCTGCGTTTTGTCGGGACGGACATGGACATCCGCCTGGACACCGACCATCAGGAGTTCCTGGACTGGCGATGGGTGGCGCTCGACGAGCTCTCAGGCCTGATCGTCGATTTCAAGCGGCCGGTTTACGACGCCGTGGTCGAGGAGTTCCGGCCCGTGGTCGAGGCCATCGCCGCGAAGGCTGGAGCCGAGTCCAGCTAGCCGGCCCGCCGCTCACGCCATCGCCGCACGCTGCAGCTGGCGCGACCGCCAGCGGAGCAAGCGATAGACGACCGGCGCCAACAGCCGAGCGAGCATGCCGTCGTGCCGGAGCCCGACTGCGCGCAGGATCATCTTGACCGCGCGCCGCATGTGCGAGGGCTGGTAGTAGCCGAAGGACGTTCCCAGAACGCGGCCGGTGAAGCGGCGGCGGTCGTAGCCGGAGACGCCGTCATTCGCGGCGTAATAGGCGTAGGCCAGCTCGTCGTCTTCCGATTCCCCGAGCCGGCCCAGCGCGACCAACAAACGCCGCCAGCGGCCGATCCCTTCGATCCTGAGATAGCGCTCGAGATGGGAATAGAACAGCCTGTAGTGGCGGATCTCGTCCGCCGCGATGTGGCCGCAGATCTGCTTGAGTACCGGCTCGTCCGTGGCGTCGCCGATCGCCCGGTAGTAGGAGCTGGTGCCCGTCTCGACGATGCATCGGGCCACCAGCTCGCCAGCGCGCGATCCGCGCACCGAGTCCGCCGCCTCGAGCGGCAAGCGGTATCCGTCCCGGAAGCACTTGAAGCCCGCCTCGAAATCGAAGTTGGGATCGACAAGCTCGGCCCAGCGCTTGAGCGCCAGACCATGCTGCACTTCCTCCTCGGCCCAATGCCGCGCGGCCTCTTGGAACTCCGGGTCGTCCTGGAACACGTTGCACAGATAGATCGCGTAGTCGCCGCCATTGTGCTCGACCATGGCGGCCGCCTTGACCACGGCCACCATCTCGGCGTCCACCTTGGATCGGTCGAATCGATCCCAGTCGATATCTTCGAGGGTCCAGTGTTTACGCATCGCTCCCACGCGTCTACGTCATGCTACATGCGTGGAAAAGAGCCGCGACATATCCTGATCGCGAGCGCGACGGCTATTCTGCCGCGACGGACCGGTCCCTGCAAGCGGTCGCCGTAGAGCGGGGACAGCCCATCAGGGCGCGTGTGCGAGCATCGCCTCGGCCAGGCGCAAACGGTCTTCGGCGGCGCTGCGCTCGGCCGCGTCGGCGGCGTCCTCGATGTCCTCCCGGGCCCGCTTGATGCGGGCCTCGACCTCGCCGCGGTCGATCTCGGAGACCGGCACGGCCTCGGGGGCGAGCACCGTGCAGCGCTCGCCCGTGACCTCGGCGAACCCGCCGGAGACGAAGATGCGCTCGTCGACCGTGTTCTCGTCGTAGACGTCGATGACGCCGGCACGCACCGACGAGATCAGCGGGGTATGGCCGGGCAGGACGCCGAAGTCGCCCTCGCTCCCGGGCACCACGACCATGTCGACAGTGCGCGAAACCAGCAGCCGCTCGGGCGCCACCAGTTCGAAATCGACCTTTTCCGGATAGTCCGCCATGGCCGGTCTTCCCTAAGCGCCGCCTAAGCGGCTTCCGCCGCCATTTTGCGGGCGTTCTCGACCGCTTCCTCGATCGTGCCCAGCATGTAGAACGCAGCCTCGGGCAGGTCGTCATACTCGCCGTCGACGATCCCCTTGAAGCCCCGAATGGTGTCCTCGAGGCTCACGAGCACGCCGGCCCGGCCGGTGAAGACCTCGGCCACGTGGAAGGGCTGGGACAGGAAGCGCTGGATCTTGCGCGCCCGCGCCACGGTCAGCTTGTCGTCCTCGGAAAGCTCGTCCATGCCCAGGATGGCGATGATGTCCTGCAGGTTCTTGTAAGTCTGCAGCACCTCCTGCACCCGGCGGGCCACCTCGTAGTGCTCGTCGCCGACGATGCGCGGGTCGAGAATGCGCGAGGTGGAATCGAGCGGGTCGACCGCCGGATAGATGCCCAACTCGGCGATCTGCCGCGACAGCACCGTGGTCGCGTCCAGATGCGAGAAGGAGGTCGCCGGCGCCGGGTCGGTGAGGTCGTCCGCGGGCACGTAGATCGCCTGCACCGAGGTGATCGAGCCCTTGGTGGTCGAGGTGATGCGCTCCTGCAGGGTGCCCATGTCCGTGGCCAGGGTGGGCTGATAGCCCACGGCCGAGGGAATCCGGCCCAGGAGCGCCGACACCTCGGAGCCCGCCTGGGTGAATCGGAAAATGTTGTCGATGAAGAGCAGCACGTCCTGCCCCTCCTCGTCGCGGAAGTACTCGGCCAGCGTCAGTCCGCTCAAGCCGACGCGGGCGCGGGCGCCCGGCGGCTCGTTCATCTGGCCATAGACGAGGGCCGCCTTCGACCCGTCGCCGTCGAGCTTGATGACGCCCGATTCGATCATCTCGTGATAGAGGTCGTTGCCCTCGCGGGTCCGCTCGCCCACGCCGGCGAACACCGAGTACCCGCCATGCGCCTTGGCGATGTTGTTGATCAGCTCCATGATGATGACGGTCTTGCCGACGCCGGCGCCGCCGAACAGGCCGACCTTGCCGCCCTTGGCGTAAGGCGCCAGCAGGTCGACCACCTTGATGCCGGTGACGAGCACCTCGGTTTCCGTCGACTGATCGCTGAACTCGGGCGCCGGCCGGTGGATCGGCAGGGTCTTCTTGTTGTTGACCGGGCCGCGCTCGTCCACGGGATCGCCGATCACGTTGAGGATCCTGCCCAGCGTCTCGGGTCCCACCGGCATCTCGATCGGGCCGCCGGTGTCGACCACTTCCTGGCCGCGGACCAGCCCCTCGGTCGTGTCCATGGCGACCGTGCGCACCGTCGATTCGCCCAGATGCTGGGCCACCTCGAGGACCAGCCTTTGGCCCAGATGGTCGACGTGCAGCGCGTTCAAGATTTCCGGCAGTTCGCCCTCGAACTGCACGTCCACGACCGCACCCATGACCTGGCTGATGCGTCCGACGATGTTCTTTGCCATCTCTTGCTCCTGTGTTCCTGCCGCGCCGCCTCGCCAGCGTGCGGTGCCCCGGACCGCGGGCTAGACCGCCTCGGCCCCGGAGATAATCTCGATCAGTTCCTTGGTGATTTGCGCCTGCCGGGACCGGTTGTAGTTCAGCGTGAGCTTGTCGATCATCTCACCGGCATTGCGGGTCGCGTTGTCCATCGCCGTCATGCGCGCGCCTTGCTCGCTGGCATTGCTTTCGAGCAGAGCGCGGAAAATCTGGACCGAAACATTGCGCGGCAACAGATCCGCCAAGATCTCCTCCTCGTCGGGCTCGAACTCGTAGACCGCGCTGGCCCCTTCGGACGCCGCGGGCTGTGCCTCTTCCTCCTCGGTCGGCGCGACCGCGAAGGGAATGAGCTGGAGCTCCGTCACGATCTGGCTAATCGCCGAGCGGAATTCGTTGTACAGCAGCGTGCACATGTCGAACTCGCCGGCTTCGAACAGCTCCATGATGCGGGATCGGACCCGGCGGGCATCCTCATAGGTCAGCACCGGCCGGCCGACCTCGTCGATGGTCTCGACGATCAGCGCGCCGTAGTCCCGGCGCAGCTGGTCCCGGCCCTTGCGTCCGACACACAGGATCTTGATGGTCTTGCCTTTCTTCTGGAGCTCTCGGATCAGGGCCCGGGCCCGGCGCACGATCGAGGAATTGAAGCCGCCGCAGAGCCCCCGGTCAGACGTCATCACGACCAGCAGCACCGTCTGGTCCCGGCCGGTGCCAGCCAGCAAGGGCGGCGCACCGTCGCGGCCCTGCAGGCTTTCCGCCAACGAGCCGAGCACGCGCTCCATCCGTTCCGCGTAGGGCCGGGCCGCCTCGGCCTGCTCTTGCGCGCGCCGCAGTTTGGCGGCCGCCACCATCTTCATGGCGGAGGTGATCTTCTGCGTCTTCTTGACGCTTCCGATCCTGTTGCGCAGGTCCTTGAGGCTGGGCATATCCGGCTCGTTCCCCGACGCCGCGAGCGGCTAGGCGAAGGTCTTGGTGAAGTTGTCCAGGAACGCGGTGAGCTTCTTGTCCGTGTCCTCGGAAATCTCGCCTTCCGTACGGATGGCATCGAGGATGTCCTGGCCCTTGGCCTTGAGCTCGCTGAGATAGGCCTGCTCGAACCGGGTCACGTCCTTGACGTCAATGCCGTCGAGATAGCCGCGCACGCCGCAGAAGATCGCCGCCACCTGCTCTTCCACGGGCAGGGGCGTGTACTGCCCCTGTTTCAGCAGCTCAGTCAGCCTCGCGCCGCGGGCCAAGAGCTTCTGGGTCGTCGCGTCCAGATCCGAGGCGAACTGGGCGAATGCCTCCATCTCGCGGTACTGCGCCAGCTCCAGCTTGATCGTGCCGGCGACCTGCTTCATGGCCTTGACCTGCGCGGCCGAGCCCACCCGGCTCACCGACAGGCCGACATTAATGGCCGGTCGAATGCCCTTATAGAACAGGTCGGTCTCGAGGAAGATCTGGCCGTCGGTGATCGAGATCACGTTGGTCGGGATGTAGGCCGAGACGTCGTTGGCCTGGGTCTCGATGACCGGCAGGGCGGTGAGCGAGCCCGAGCCATTGTTCTCGTTCATTTTGGCCGCCCGCTCGAGCAGCCTCGAATGCAGGTAGAACACGTCGCCGGGATAGGCCTCGCGCCCCGGCGGCCGGCGCAGCAACAGCGACATCTGCCGATAGGCCACCGCTTGCTTGGACAGATCGTCATAGACGATGACCGCGTGCTTGCCGTTGTCGCGGAACCACTCGCCCATGGTGCAGCCGGTGTAGGGTGCGAGGAACTGGAGCGGCGCCGGCTCGGATGCGGTGGCGGCGACCACGATGCTGTATTGCATCGCGCCATAGTCCTCGAGCGTCTTGACGATCTGCGCAACCGTCGACCGCTTTTGTCCGACCGCGACATAGACGCAGTGGAGCTTCTTCGCGTCGTCCCCGGACTCGTTGACGCTCTTCTGGTTGATGAAGGTGTCGATGGCGAGCGCGGTCTTGCCGGTCTGCCGGTCGCCGATGATCAGTTCGCGCTGGCCGCGGCCGATCGGCACCAGGCTGTCGATGGCCTTGAGCCCGGTCTGCATAGGCTCGTGCACCGAACGGCGGGGGATGATGCCGGGCGCCTTCACCTCGACGCGGGCGTTCGTGGCGCCGGTGATCGGGCCCTTGCCGTCGATCGGATTGCCGAGGGCATCGACCACGCGGCCCAAGAGGGCTTCACCGGTGGGCACCTCGACGATCGCCCCGGTCCGCTTGACCGTGTCGCCTTCCTTGATGTCCCGGTCGTCGCCGAAGATCACCACGCCGACATTGTCGGTCTCGAGGTTGAGCGCCATGCCCTTGATGCCGCCGGGAAACTCCACCATCTCGCCGGCCTGGACGTTGTCGAGCCCGTAGACGCGGGCGATGCCGTCGCCGACGGACAGGACCTGCCCGACCTCGGCGACATCCGCCTCGGTGTCGAAATTGGCGATCTGTTGCTTGAGTATGGCGGAGATTTCCGCCGCGCCGATCTCCATCACCCAATCCCTTTCATAGACAATTGCAGCCGCTGCAGCTTGGTCTTCAGCGAGCTGTCGATCATGCGCGAGCCGACCCGCACGACCAGGCCGCCGATGAGGCCCGGGTCGACCTTGAGATCCACGCTGACCTTGGCGCCGACCACCCGCTTGATCGCCTCTGTCAACGTGCCGATCTGGGCATCATTGAGTTGCACGGCGGACGTCACCTCCGCGGTGATCTCGCCCCGGCGTGCGGCCAACAGCGCGTGATACGTCTTAATGATCCCCGGCAAAGCGAACAGCCGGCGATTGCGCGCGATGACGCCGACGAAACGGCGCACCAGTTCGCTCAACTCCGCCT
>JAAUXY010042489.1_pt1 | contig 26515 bp, 23 predicted proteins | sample 7278121 | NCBI WGS metagenome assembly JAAUXY01 (sample SAMN14350117, study PRJNA611818) | marine sediment metagenome | isolation source: surface marine sediment (1.8m) | place: French Polynesia: Moorea | collected 2018-08 | reverse complement strand
GGGTTGCGCAGGTCCGGCTTGTCCGTCCCGTACTTCAGCATGGCCTCGTCGAACGGAATGCGCGGGAACGGCGGCCCGCTCACCGGCCGGTCGCCGCCGAACTCCTCGAACACGCCGGCCAGCACCGGCTCGATCGCCCCGAACACGTCCTCCTGGGTCACGAAGGACATCTCGAAATCGAGCTGATAGAACTCGCCGGGCGACCGGTCGGCGCGGCTGTCCTCGTCGCGGAAGCAGGGTGCGATCTGGAAGTACTTGTCGAAGCCCGCCACCATGAGGAGCTGCTTGAACTGCTGCGGCGCCTGGGGCAGGGCGTAGAACTCGCCGGGGTGCACCCGGCTCGGCACCAGGTAGTCGCGCGCGCCTTCGGGCGAGGACGAGGTCAGGATCGGCGTCTGGAACTCGGTGAAGCCCTGCTCGATCATGCGGCGGCGAATGCCGGCGATGACCTGGGACCGCAGCAGGATATTGCGCTGCATCTTCTCGCGCCGAAGATCAAGGAAGCGGTAGCTCAACCGCACCTCCTCGCCGTAATCCGTGTCGCTGTTGACCTGCAGCGGCAGCGCATCGGCCGTCCCCAACAGCTCCATAGCGGCGACCTGCAGCTCCACCTCGCCCGTCGGCAGGCTGGGGTTGACGGTCTCTTCGCTGCGCTCGACCACCTTCCCGGTCAGGGTCAGTACGCTCTCCAGACGCACCGCCTCGAGGGCCTCGAACAGCGGCGAGGAGACATCGATCACGCACTGGGTGATGCCGAAATGGTCCCGCAGATCCACGAACAACAGATTGCCGTGGTCCCGCTTGCGATGCACCCAGCCGGACAGCCGGGCCTCCTGGCCCGCATGCCCGAGGCGCAGCTCGCCGCAGCTGTGGGATCGATATGGGTGCATGGACGGCCTTGGTGTCTTTGGGGAGGGTCCTCTGTGGCGGGGGGAAAAGCGCACGGATGCGGCGCGCTTGTCAAGCGCCCACATAGGGGCCGGCCGGTCCCGACCCAGGGCCGTGGCGCGGCGCCGTGCTTTCCTGTATATCCCGACCAATGAGCCTGATCTCGGACAACAAAGTGATTGCCGGGGCCTGTCAGCGCCTCGCCAAAGAAACCTACATCACCGTCGACACGGAGTTCATGCGGGACCGCACCTACTGGCCGCGGCTCTGCCTGATCCAGCTTGGCGGGGCCAAGGAAGCGGTTGCGATCGACGCGCTGGCCAAAGGCGTCGACCTGGCCCCGCTGTACGGGCTGATGGCCAATTCGAAAGTCCTCAAAGTGTTCCACGCCGCCCGACAGGACGTGGAGATCTTCTTCTACAAAGGGGGTGCCGTGCCGGCACCGCTCTTCGACACCCAGATCGCCGCCATGGTTTGCGGATTCGGCGACGCTGTCGCCTACGATACACTGGTGGCCAAGCTGGCCAAGCAGCGCATCGACAAGTCGTCGCGCTTCACGGATTGGTCGCATCGCCCTCTGTCCAAGCGCCAGCTCGACTACGCCCTGGCCGACGTCATTCATCTCCGCACGGTCTACGAAAAGCTCTTGAAGCGGGTGAACGGCTCGGGGCGGATGGACTGGCTCGAGGCCGAGATGAGCGTGCTGATCGACCCGGCCACCTATGCGCTCGACCCCCGCGAGGCCTGGCGTCGGATCAAGATACGCAGTGCCAAGCCGCGCATGCTGGCTGTGCTCAGAGAGCTGGCCGCGTGGCGCGAGACGGAAGCGCAGCGCCGCGATCTGCCGCGCAACCGGGTGCTGCGGGACGAGGCGCTGCTGGAGATTGCCGCAAGCACGCCAGGCACCGGGAAGGAGCTGGCCCGCACCCGGGGCTTGTCGTCCTCGGTCGCGCAGGGATCCCAGGGCCGGGCCATCCTCGCCGCGGTCAAGCGCGGCTTGGACCTGCCGGAGGCGGACTGGCCCAGCCTGCCGCGAAAGCCGGAGCGACCGTCGGGCCTGGGGCCCGTGGTCGACCTGCTCAAGGTGCTGCTCAAAATGAAATGCGAGGCTCATGGCGTGGCCCAGAAGCTGGTCGCGTCCGCGGATGATCTGGAGCGGATCGCGGCCGACGACCGGGCCGACGTGCCCGCGTTGGCCGGCTGGCGGCGGGAGATCTTCGGCGAGGACGCGCTGGCTCTGAAACACGGCCGCATCGGGCTCACCGTCGCGGGCAAGAAGCTGAAGCCGGTCCCGGTCGGACGGTGCCGCGCCGGCGGTCGCGAATAGATCAGGCGGGGCTTGACCTGCACCGGCTCGCATCGGAGTTTATCGCGCTGACGTGACCTGAATCAGGCCTTCCTGCCGCGTTTTGTGCTATACGCCCGCGGCTGGACAACAAGAAACGTCGCTCGCAACAGAACATCAGGAGAGATTATGAGAACCAAGACTGTAGCGGACCGCATTGCGCCTCTGGCGCTTGCGGCAGCGGTGATCACGGTCGCATCCCCGCCGGTTGCCCTGGCCGCCGGCGGCGTCGAAACCGGCATTCTGACCTGCCAGAACGTCAAGGGATCGGGACGGACTCTGATCATTCATTCGACGACCGACATCAGGTGCGTGTTCCGATCGACCGATGGCAAGGTCGTTCAGAACTACAAGGGCGAGTCGGGTATCGGCCTCGGCGTCGACCTCAACTGGAACCCGAAGGACAAGATCGGCTACACGGTCGTGACGGCGTCCGGCGACATCAGCCAGGACAATTATTTCCTTGCGGGCAAGTATGCCGGCGGCAAGGCGAACGTGACGCTCGGCATCGGCGGCGGGGCCCAAGCGCTGGTCGGAGGTCTCAACGACAGTGTCGGCCTCAAGCCGATCGCCCTCGAAGGGAGCAGGGGTTTCCGATTGGCGGGTGGCCTTGCCTATCTCTATCTCGAGGCGGCCCGCTGATCGGACCCCTTCCTGTCAACGCTTCACAACGAAAGAGGGCCGGCGCATGCCGGCCCCTTTCTTCTGGGCAGTGACCGATCGCCCATCAATCGGCCGAAATGCCCACGGTCCGCTCGATGCAGCGGCCAAGATCCGAGATCGAGATCGGCTTGTGGATCACCTCGACGGCGCCCACCTGCAGCGCCACCTCCTCGACCAACTCGTCGTGGTTCCCCGTCACCACCACCACCGGAAGCTTGCGCAGTGAGGCGTCGGCGGACCGTCGCAACCGATTGCAGAACTCGGTCCCGTCCATCACATCCATTTCCAGATCACAGATCACCAAGTCCACGGCCTCGCCACCGGCCCCGTTCAGCCACTCGAGCGCCTGCTGTCCGTTGGCCGTCTGATTGAACGAACCGACGCCCATGTCCCGCAGCATGGGCATGATGATGCTGCGTATGCCGTCGCGGTTCCCGACAACCAGGATCATGAGGTCCTCAAACAGGCCGCCGGTATGGTTCTGCAGGAAAGACGCGCCCAAAACCGAATGATGCTCGGAAGTCATGCGCACCCCAAAGGATGGTCGTCGAATAGTCTTTCGTAGTATGATTTTTTATTTATTTTGCTCGATTGTCAAAATATTTTTCTTTAAACAAGTTTATCTAAAAACTTACGCAAATTATTACTATTTCAAGTCTATTGGACTGATGCCGGCGTGTTGTCTTGGTCGACGATCTGAGCCTTGCGGCCGAGCAAGTCTGCGAGGCTCTCCAGCCGTCGTTGTACGACCTCGCCCGAATAGACCGCAGCCCCAGGCGATAGGATCAGCGAGATGGTATCGCCATCCAGGGCCAGCTGAGTGCGCGTCAGCACGCCACGCGACCCGCCCGATAGATTGATCGCCAGGCGAAGGGCGAGGCCAAGCACCTCGGCCCTGTGCGACGCCTCCTCCCCCAACAGCCCGCGCGCCGCCCGGATCGCCTTGGGCCGGACCCGGCCGCCATAGCGGGCCGCCAGGACCAAAGCCAGAAAGGCGCGGCCCGGGTGATCGACGCCCACGCCGGGCAGCCGAAACGCCTTGAAGAAGGCATGCTCGGAGCGATAGTCGGGATGCTCGCTCCAGCCGATATCCGCGATCAAGCAGGCGGCCTCGCGCAGCCGCCGCCCAGCGGGGTCCTCCCGGGCGAACAGGGGCGACGTCCAGGACATGACCTCCTCGCCAATGACGTCGAACCGGCTGAGCCCCTGGGCCAGGTCGCGGCAGGCGCTCAACAGCGGGTCCTCCTCGCGGACCGCATCGGATAGACCGCTGTACAGCAGACCTTCGCGCAATCCCTGGGCCGAAAAGACCACGCGACGGGGCCGGATCGTGCGCAACACGCGGCGCATGACCCGCGCGGCGATCGGCAGGGTCTCGAGCCGCCCCCGGGTGATTCCCGGGACCACGCCGAGGGACTTGGGGGCCTGGCGCATGACCACGCTGAGCAGATCGTCCATCTCGTCCCGTGCGACCGTATAGTGATCGATCACGTGGAGGGGGTAGCGGGTTTGCGCCATATGGATGCGGGCAAGCGACCGCCAGGCACCGCCGACCGGATAGAAGTCCTTGCCCGCGCCGAGCTCCAACCAGTCCAGCCCGCCGATGGCGTCCTTCATGACATCGCCCGGGTCTTTTCCGTTCTCCGCTTGACTGGACATCAGATTGAGCGGACCCAACGGCAGCGTCGCCCAAGGCCCGAAGCCGGCCGGGCCGACCTCGACCAGTTCCAGGCTGCCGCCGCCCAAATCGCCCATGATCCCGTCGGCCCCGGGGATCCCGGACAGCACGCCGAGCGCCGCAAGCCGCGCCTCTTCCTCGCCGCTGAGCACCTCTACCTTGATCTGGCAAGTCTGCTCCACTTCAGCGACGAACGCCGCACCGTCCGAAGCGTCCCGCACGGCGGCGGTGGCCACGGCATCGAGCCGGTCGACCCCGACGCTGCCGGCCAGTGCCACGAACCGCTGCAGATGCGGGATTGAGCGTTGCACCCCCTCCGCGTTCAGCCGGCCGCTGGCGCGCAGTCCGCGGCCCAGACCGCACAGAACCTTCTCGTTGTAGACCGGGATCGGCGTCCGCCTGAGCCCGTCGAACACGACCAGGCGGACGGAGTTCGAACCGATATCGATGATGCCGATCCGGCTATGGTTTGCGCTCGCCAACGGTACGGGCCGCGCCCCACTCGAGGCCATTCGCGCGTCTATCCCCTGTGAAGGACCAACTCTGGCGCCCCGCCGGGGCGCTTCAGGGCGCTGCCGCGGCCGGAAAGGCTGGGGTTGATCATGAAGTAGTGATGCGCGCTGAACGGCTCCTCCCCGCATTGAATCCGCGTGTAGCTGCCGTCCGGCTCCAGCTCCCAGCTATGCGCCTCGTCCTTCAGGTTGGCCACCATGATCTGATCCAAGATCTGCTGATGGACCGTCGGGTTCTCGATGCCGACCAACGTTTCGACCCGCCGATAGAAGTTGCGCGGCATCCAGTCGGCGGAGGAGATGAACACCTTGGCCTGGCGTGACGGCAGGCCATGTCCATTGCCGAAACAGACGATGCGCGAGTGCTCGAGGAAGCGACCGACGATGCTCTTGACGTGGATATTCTCGGACAGTCCCGGCACGCCCGGACGCAGACAGCAGATACCGCGCACCACCAGCTCGATGACCACGCCCGCCTGCGAGGCACGGTAGAGCGCATCGATGATGTCGGCGTCGACCAGGGAGTTCAGCTTCATCCAGATTTGCGCCGGCCGGCCGGCCCTGGCGTGCTCGATCTCGTTCTCGATCAGCTCGTGCAGGGTCTCGCTGAGGCTGAACGGGGCGATGGCGATGCGCTCCAGATCACGCGGCCTGGCATTGCCGGTCATGAAGTTGAAGATGCGGGCGGCATCGCGGCAGAGCGCCGGGTCGCACGTGAAATAAGACAGATCGGTATAGATGCGAGCGGTGATCGGGTGGTAGTTGCCAGTCCCGAAATGCGCATAGCTGCGATGGCCGCTGCCCTCGCGACGAACCACCAGGGACACCTTTGCGTGCGTCTTGAGCTCGAAGAAGCCGTAGACCACCTGGGCGCCAGCCCGCTCCAGATCCCGCGCCCAGCGAATGTTGGCTGCCTCGTCGAAGCGCGCCTTGAGTTCGACCAGCGCGGTGACCGACTTGCCCGCCTCGGCCGCCTCGATCAGCGCACGCATGATCGGCGAGTCCTCGCTGGTCCGGTATAGGGTCTGCTTGATCGCCACCACGTTCGGATCCTGGGCCGCCTGGCGAATGAACTGAACCACCACGTCGAAGCTCTCATAGGGGTGGTGGACAACGATGTCCTTGGCCCGGATCGCGGCAAAGCAGTCGCCGCCGAAGTCTCGAATGCGCTCGGGGAAACGGACGTTGAAGGGCTCGAACAGAAGCTCGGGCAATTCGTCGGTGATGATCTGCTTGGTGTCCGCCAGGCCCAGAATGCCGTCCAGGTCAAACACGTCGTCCTCGGGCACGTCCAGCTCGCTGATGACGAAGTCCCTGAGAGCGTCCGGCATGTCGTGGTTGATGGTCAGCCGAATGACATGGCCGCGACGGCGCCGCTTGAGCGCCGACTCGAACAGCAGCACCAAGTCCTCTGCCTCTTCCTCGATTTCGATCTCGCTGTCCCGGACGACCCGGAAGTACCCCTGACCCAGCACCTCGAAATCGGGGAACAGGCGGTCGAGATACAGTCCGACCACTTCCTCGAGCAGGACAAAGCGGATGTTCGGACCAGGCAGGCGGATGAACCGGCCGATCTTGTGAGACAGGGGCACGAGCGCGCGGATCGGGTCTTCCCGATCGGGGCGTTTCAGCTCCAGCGCGATGACGAAGCCGAAGTTGGGGATGAACGGGAAGGGATGCGCCGGATCCACCGCCAAGGGAGTCAGCACCTGGAAGATGTCGTTCATGAACTTCTGGTCCAGCCAGGACCGGTCTTCGGCGTTGAGCCGGTCGGGGCTGACCACGGCGATACCCGCCGCCTCGAGCTCCCGCCGCAGGCTCTGCCAGGTGGTCTGTTGTTCCTCCATCAGCCAGCGCGCGCGGCTGTTGATCGCCGCAAGCTGCTCGGCCGGCGTCATGCCTTCCTGGCTCTGGCTCTTCACCTCCGCCTGGACTTGCCCCTTCAGGCCGGCCACCCGGACCATGTAGAATTCGTCCAGGTTGCTGGCGGAGATCGAGAGAAACCGAAGGCGTTCGAGCAGTGGATGGCGGACGTTCTCAGCCTCCTCGAGCACGCGCTCGTTGAAGGCCAGCCAGGACAGTTCCCTGTTGATGAAACGATCTGGGGACTCGGGCGCTATCCCAGACGGCGCTTCAGGCGCCGCGGCAGGCTTGGGCGGCGGCGCTGCCTCCTCGACTGCCGCATCTGCGAACTTGGCCTTCTGTGCCATATCCGGTCCACCTCGTGACAACGGTCAGTGTATAGTAAATGCCATACCCGTAATATGGGCCTGATGTTACGAGAATATGAACACAGTTCGAATGACGCGAGACCGGGGACGCGGATTCATGGGACAAGAACTCTGACATGAAGACACTGTATCTCTTGAGGCACGCAAAATCCGCTTGGGACGACCCAACGCTGAACGACTTCGACCGCCCCCTCGCGCCGCGCGGCCGCAAAGCGGCGCCGCGCATGGGGAAGTTCATGCGCAGCCAGGGCTTGCTCCCGGACCTGGTTCTCTGTTCCTCTGCCGAGCGGGCGCGGCAGACCTGGTCGGCCGTCGCAGCCGAGCTCGACGACAAGATCCCGGTCGAGCATGCGAAAGAGCTCTATATGGCCGACGCGAGCGGCTTGATCGATCAGCTCAGATCCGTGGAGGACCAAGTGGACCGTGTCCTCATGGTCGGCCACAATCCTGGCATGGAACGCTGCGCGCGGGCCCTCGTCGGCACGGGTGACAAGGACACGGCAGATAAGATGGCTGCCAAGTTCCCGACGGCGGCGCTCGCAGTCATCGAGTTCGACGTGAAGCGATGGCGGGACGTGCGCGGCGGCAGCGGGCGTCTCACGCGCTTCGTCCTGCCGCGGGAACTGAGCTAGAGCATTTTCCGACCATATCGACCCATTCTGCCGGAGGCGTTTTTCGCCATGACCAGGAAGACGCCGCAGCGCGTATCAGTCATACGGTCAAGGCGTTTGACGACGTCATGGCGAAAAAGGCCCCGGCCCTTAAGCGGTCCGTTGAAGCGGCGGCACCGGCCGCATGTCCCAGCGGACAGGAGGGTTGCGTTTGGGCGGGCAGCCGCGGCGTTGCCGCCCTCACCCGATGCGCTGCATCGCGTTTCGGACGGCGCCTGACGGGCTGCCGCGCCCAAACCGCAACAGAATTGTGTCCATATGGTCGGAGAGTGCTCTAGCGCCAGTAACGCTTGACCGCCCGGTAGGACTTCCAGACCTCGGGAAAGCGTGCCAGGTCGCGCTCGATGCGCGCGAAATTCCATCCCTCGACCATGCCTAGCGCCCGCGCCGAGGCGGTCTTGCGGGACCGGTTCGATGCGGTCCTCTGCTGCAGCTCGTCCAGCAGATCGCGGGCGACCACGGCATCGTTGAGGGAGCCCAGCCGATCCTGGATCGCGCGCACAGCCTTCAGGAGCTGGCGCACCGCCTTGGCGTCGTAAAGCTCGGCAAAGAACTCGGCGCTATAGCGCATGCGTTTGCCGCGGATGCGGAGATTGTGGAACTGCTCCTCGGTCAGTTCCTCGTGCCGGTCGCCGAGTTTGCGCATGCGCCGGTCGAGGCGGCGCAACATGCCGTCCGAGTACTGCCGGAGTGGCAGATCGAGCGTCGCCGCGTGCTCTGCACGGTTGGCCCACAGGGTTTTGTCGAGCCAGATGTCGAGACGCAGCATCAGCGCCGTGAACCGCCCGTTCTCGATGGTCTCGCGGGCGCGCTCATACGCGTCGGACCGCGCTTCCTCGGCGCACTGGCAGACCAGATCGAGCCCCGAATCCTTCGGCACGTGCTCGTGGATGTGATCCAGGGTCTCGAGGATGAACACGTCCCAGTCACGGGCCGGACCAAGTTGGCGCTGCAGCCAGCGCAGTTCGTCGGCGAGATGGGCCTTCACGTTCGGCCTGATGAGATTGCCAAACATGCTGACCAGAGCGCGCAGCCGGCGCACGCCGACCCGCATCTGGTGCACACCCTCCGGGTCGCTGCCCTCCAGCACCGGCGCTTGGTTGGCCAGGATATGCGCAACGCAGCCGTGCGCGATCACCGGGAACGCCTCCTGCACCGTCAAGTCCCTGGTCAAACCGATCGGATCGGCCTTCTTTGGACCGGGCGGATCGCCGGTGAACAGGCCGTAGCCGCGCGCCGCCTTGGTGCGGCGCTCCAGCCGAAACGGCAGGTTCTCGTGCAACGCGAGCGCCAGTGCGAACAAGTCCTCGGACCTGCCCGACTTGAGCTCCAGCTCCGCCTCGCAGATCGGCATGACCCGGGTTTCCGATCGTACCTCGCCCAGATCCAACGCCACTTCAATGTCGCTGCTGCCGTGGCGCACGTCGAGCACCCGGCGGCGTACATCGGTGGTGAAGATGGGATGCAGCGACGACGCCTTGCGCTTGCCGGGAAGCAGAGCGGCGACATCGCTGTCCGCAAACTGACTGAGATCCGGCTCGAGCCCGTCCAGCGCGGTTTCAAACTCCCGGAAGTGCTGCGTCCCGTTCGCACCGGGCGCCGGGACCTTCACTGTCTGACAGCGACGCGCACCATCCTCGCGGACGCGAAGGGCAATCCCCTTCTTTCGCAGCGACAGATCCTTGGTATCGAAATAGGTGCTTTTGAGATGCTTGGTGTTCGGCTTGCGCTTCGCCAGCGAGCGCAGCAATGCGCTCCTGCGGAACTTCTCCACCTGCCCCGGATCGAGGCGCAGCTTGAGTTCTATCTCCTCATTCCTGACCGGCTGAGTTTGCACAGATTCGCCCCCGCTGGACTCGGCAGCGTCTACTTCCGGCATTCTACCCCCCTCCCGCACCTTGATCTCTCGATCACGAACGCATCACCTGACGCGCCCAAGAACCTCCCCTGCTCGCCCCCGGTCAGGTCTTCCAAGGACCCAAATGTCCACACAAGACCGCTAGCCAATAGCCAGAATACATAGGCACAGATGGAAGGTAAACTGTTATAACTTACAGGTTTTTTTACCTCATTGATCTTGATCAGATATCGTGCCTGTTTCCGGCCGGGCGCGGCTTCGGCCGAAATCCGGGCCCATTTCCGACCTCTCGCGTCGGCCCTGCGGGCGGCCCGCCGAGCCCATCGAACTGGCGTCAGAGCGTGCCCGGGAACTCCCCGCCGTCGACCAGAAGGTTCTGTCCAGTGATGAAGCCGGCTTGGGCGCTGCACAGGAAGGCGCAGGCATGGCCAAACTCCTGGGGCGTGCCCAGGCGACCGGCCGGATTGCCCGCGCGCCGCTCGGCGACCACGTCCTCAAACGATCGTCCGTCTCGCTTGGCGCGGGCTGCCAGGTTGCTCATGAGCCTGTCGGTCTCGAACGGGCCCGGGAGAAGGCCGTTGATGGTCACGTTGTGTCTCACGGTCTCGCGGGCGATGCCGGCGACGAAACCGGTCAGTCCGGCCCGCGCCCCGTTGGACAGGCCGAGGATGGCGATCGGCGCCTTCACGGCGCTGGACGTGATGTTTACGATGCGACCAAAGCGCCGTGCGATCATGCCGTCGACCACCGCCTTGATCAGGAAGATCGGCGCGAGCATGTTGGCGTTCAGCGCAGCCTCCCAGGCTTCACGCTCCCATTCTCGAAAGTCGCCCGGCGGCGGCCCGCCGGCGTTGTTCACCAGAATATCGGGGTCTGGACAGGCCGCCAGGGCGGCCGCTCGCCCGTCGTCGCTGGTGATGTCTCCGGGGACAGCCGTGACCTTGGCCCCGGTCGCGGCGCGAATTTCCTCGGCGGTGGCTTCAAGCGTCTCGGCCGTGCGGGCCGTGATGGTGAGCGCGACACCCTCCGCGGCCAGCGCCTCGGCGCAACCGCGCCCCAGCCCCTTGCTCGCCGCACACACGATCGCCTTCTTACCGGCCAGTCCCAGGTCCATCTCTGCGTTCCCCTTCTTGATTGACGTTTCCGGCTGACAGCACGGCCCGCGCCAACGGCACCGTGATGTTGCGCTGTTCGGCGAGTGCCGCCCGGTCGAGCGCATCAACCAGCTCCCGCGCCGCGGCGAAGCTTCGCTCCATGCGGCTCAGGACATAGCTCACCACGTCCCGGCCGACCCGAAGCTGGCGATCGGCGAACAGTTTCACCAGGACGGCCGCGATCAAGGCGTCGTCCGGCGGCCCCAACTCCGCCGCCGGGGCCGCGGCAAGGCGCGACCGCAGGTCGGCCAGGACGAATGGCCAGCCCACCGGCGCCGCACGACCGGTCAACAACAGATGGCCGCTATGCGCCTTGAGATGGTTGTACAGGTGAAACAAACCGGTCTCGGCACCGCGGTCGCCGCAGACACCCCGCCGATCCGGGTTCTCGATGATGGCGGCGTTGCATCCCGACAGCAGATCCTCCGGCGCGGCGCCGACCAGCGCTCCGGCCGCAAGGATCGGCGCCTCCTCCCCGGCAGCCAGAACCCGCGCCCGCCAGACGTGCACCAGATGGGTCTTGCCGCTCCCGGCCGGGCCATGGAGCACCAGCGCCGGCCCCGGCCAATCGGGCCAGCGGTCCAGCCAGGCCACCGCGGCGTGGTTGCTGGGTGCGACGAGGAAATCGTCGCGCCCCATGGCCGGACGCCGACTCAGGTCCAGGGCAAGTTGCGCCCCGCTCACGCGGGCGGATCCGGCGGGGCGCCGCTTCCCGCCCCCTCCCCGTCCGAGGCCGTGGCATAGAGAGGACTCTCGAGATAGCGGCTCAGAGCAAATCGGCCCAGAACGCCGATCACCGCCGCGACGGGAACCGCCAGCAGGATGCCGACGAAACCCAACAGAGCGCCCCCGGCCAGAAGCGCGAAGATGATCCACACCGCGTGCAGCTTGACCCGGTCGCCGACCAGTTTCGGCGACAGGAAGTTGCCCTCGACGAATTGCCCGACCAGGAAGATCCCGGCGATGATGGCAATGCGCTGCCACTCGTCAAACTGGGCAAAGGCAAGTCCGACGGAGACCACCAGGCCTAGGGCGGAGCCGACATAGGGAATGAAGGAGATCAGGCCCGCGCCAAGGCCGACGACGAGCCCGAACTCGAGCCCCGCCGCCGAGAGCGCGACTGCGTAGAATGTGCCGAGGACGAGACAGACCAGCCCCTGGCCCCGGACAAAGCCCGCAAGCGTCTCATCGATCAGCCGCAGCTGTTCGCGGATCACCTCGGCGTTCCGCCGCGGCAGCCAGCTGTCGATCTTGTCGAGCATCTTGTCCCAGTCGCGCAGCAGGTAGAAGCATACCACCGGCGTGATGAAGATCAGCGAGAGCAGGTTGACCAGCGCCAGTCCGCCGCTCCAGAGACCGCCGAGAAGCCGCCCGAGCAGACTGAGGGCGTCATCCAGATAGCCGGTCGCCGCTTTGCGCAAATCTTCCAGGTCTTCCGGCGAAACGCTCGTCTGCAGGCGCTGGACCAGCCCAAGGACGTAACTCTGAAGAGCCTCGAGATAGCCTGGTATTTTCGCGGCGAAGGCCACGATCTGCTGCTGCAACAGCGGCAAGATGAGGATCATCGCCAGGATGACCCCCAAGAAGAAGATCGCCGTGATGATGCTGGTGGCCAGGGCCCGCGAACAGCCCCACTCCTCCAGCTTGTCTGCGGCCGGATCGAGGAAATAGGCAACCGCCATGGCGGCGACGAACGGGAGCAGAATCCCGCGCAACAACCACAGCAGAAGCACAGCCACCACCAAGCCGATCAACCAGAAGCGGACCTGCTTTTCGGCCGTCATGGGCTGTCCTCGAGCGCCGTGATCAGCCGGCGCCACCAAGTAACCAAATAGGCGGCGCCGGACGCCAGTGTGGTCACCGCGACGACATAAAGCAGCAAGTCGATCGCGCCATAGTCCTGCAAGGGCAGGCCCACGGTGCACAGCACCACGGAGGCCAGAACGATCTGCATCACCGTGTTGATCTTGCTGATGATCAGGGGGTCGACCTCGAAGCTGTCGGTCAGGATCAACAGCAGCAGCGAACCCCCGATGATCATGACATCCCGCGAGACAACGAGAATCACCAGCCAGCTGGGCAACAGGCCCTGATAGCCGAGCACGACATAGACGCTGACCAAGAGTGCCTTGTCGGCGAGAGGATCGAGGTATGCGCCCAAGACCGAACGCGCGTTCATTCTGCGTGCAAGCACCCCGTCGACTGCATCCGAGACCCCGGCGAGCAGAAAGACCAGGAAGGCCGTAAGGTGCCGACCCTCAAGCATCAGCCAGATGGTCACGGGCACCGACAGGAGTCGAGCCAGCGAGATCAGGTTCGGCAGGTTCACTGGTCGGCGGGGTCCTGCGAGGAATTCTGGCCGAGAGCGGCGTCGGGATCCGCCGGTTCGCCTTCGGTTGTCCCCGGTTCCTGGGCGGCAGGCGGTCCGGCCGCCGGGCTCGTCTCCGGCTGGGCCGAACGCAAGCGGATCACCCAGCGCGCTTCGCTCTGCGATGCTGCAGCCGTGGCATCCTCGTCCGGATCCGTCGTGCCGATCTCGGCCGGCTGCGACTGCTCCAGCACCAGATCTGCCTGCTCCATCGCCAAGACCAACTGGTCAACCTCGCCGACGAACTGCAGCTCCAACTCGCGTGCTCGGCGGGCCAGCTTGATCGTGCGGGTTCCCCGTACGGGCGCGACCGCGCGCAATCGCTGAGACACGGTTATCCACTCCCTCAGATCGCTGAACGGGACCAGCGCCACCAGTGTCGAACGCCCCCTGAAACCGAGTAGGTTGCGCTGTTTCCAGGTCTCGTTCAGCTGGTCGGCAACGGCCGCGGCGGCCCGCGCGAGCGCCGCCGGCAAGTCGTCGCCTATCGGTCCGGTATGGCTGGCGGCAACCGTGCCGGTCTCGGTCAGCCCATAGCGCCGCACCAGGACTTGCACGCGATCCGTGTCGGTGCGCAACTCAGCCACCAGCGACTCCTTGGCGCCATAACGGTCGGCAAGTCTCGCCAGCCGCTCCGCATCGCCGTTGACGGCGGCCTGAACGTCGACATCGGCGATATCGGCGAGGTCGCCCAGCGGCAGCATCAAGGGCGCCAACCCCCCGGTCATCGGCGCCTCGGACCACGCGTCGCGCCACGGATTCGGGTCTTCCCAGAGCCGCGACGTACCGGCGTCGTAATAGACCGGCAGTACCACGGACGGCTTGCTGGTCGTTTCGGCGAAGCGAAGGCCCGCGGTCCGCAAGAGCGCACGCACTGCCGGAGGATCGAACACATAGGTCAGGCGGCCGAGATAGCGAACGGCGGAGGTCTTCTCGCTTTCCACCCGGAAGCCAATGATCAGATCGTCGGCACGGTCCGGGTTGAATTCGGGCAGGCGGCCATGATCCTCGCGCAAGGTGAGCTTTTCCAGCATCAGCCGGTAGGCGATCGGCCGACCCTGGGCGATCGCCAGGTCCTTCGCCTCGGTGGTGGTGTCGGCGGTGGCGTCGACGGCCACGTTCTTGACCGCGAACACCTCGGCTCTCTGCGCCTGCGCCGGGGGCCCGACCACGATGAGCAACGCGGCCAGCAAGATCGCACGGCGCGCCCGTCCGCGCGCCGCCGCACGCCCACGACCTAGCATTACCACGCGTGCAAGAGTAATAAGACTCATCCTGGCCCAACTGTGCTCGCCATGTTGCGGCCTTGTCGGGTTATAGCTCATGCGGAGGGAGGATACCATCGGCGCACGCGGCTACAAGGACGCCGGCGTCGACATCGATGCGGCGGACCGCCTGGTCGACGCGATCAAGCCGCTGGCGGAGGCAACCGCACGGCCCGGGGTGCTCGGCGGGCTGGGCGGTTTTGGGGGGCTGTTCGACCTGAAAGCCGCCGGCTACCGTGATCCCGTTCTGGTCGCCGCCACGGACGGTGTCGGCACCAAGGTCAAGCTGGCGGCTGCGGCGGGCCGACATCGCGGCATCGGCATCGATCTGGTCGCGATGTGCGTCAACGACCTGGCAGTGCAGGGCGCCGAACCGCTGTTCTTCCTGGATTACTTCGCGACCGGCCGGCTCGATCCGGCCGCCGCCGAACAGGTCGTTACCGGCGTCGCGGACGGCTGCCGGCAGGCCGGCTGCGCGCTGATCGGCGGCGAGACCGCCGAAATGCCCGGAATGTACCCGGCCGGCGAGTACGACCTGGCCGGCTTCGCCGTGGGCGCGGTCGAGCGTGCCGCGCTGCTGACCGGCGCGGACGTGCGCGCGGGCGACATGGTGCTCGGCCTCGCCGCCAGCGGCCTGCACGCGAACGGCTTTTCGCTGGTCCGCCGGCTGCTCGAGGAGCAGGGTCTCGGCCTCGACGATCCGGCGCCATTCGCCGACGGCCGGCCCGTGGGCGAAGCGCTGCTCGAGCCGACCCGCATCTACGCCAAAGCCTGCCTGGCGGCCCGTGCGGCAGGCCGGGACGGGCTGCACGGCTTCGCGCATATCACCGGCGGCGGGCTGCTCGAGAATATCCCGCGGGTCTTGCCGGGTGGACTGGCCGCCGAGCTCGACGCCGCGGCCTGGCCGGTGCCGCCGGTGTTCCGATGGCTGCAGGCGTCCGGAGACCTGGCGCCGGCGGAGATGGCCCGCACCTTCAACTGCGGGATCGGCATGTGCGTGCTCTGTGCGCCGGACGCGGCCGACTCGGTGGCGGTGGCCCTGGCGGAAGCCGGCGAGACGGTTCATGCTATCGGACGGATCATCGAACACGGGGGCGAGCCCTCGCGTGTGGGGATCGCCGGATGGGAGGCGGCATGGCGAAGCTGAAGGTCGGCGTGTTGATCTCGGGCCGCGGCTCCAACATGCACGCCCTGATCGAGGCCTGCCGCGCGCCGCGCTTTCCCGCCACCATTGCCGTGGTGATCAGCAACGAGCCGTCGGCGCCGGGCCTGGCCAAGGCCGAGGCGGCCGGCCTCAAGACCGTGGTCATCGACCACCGCCAGTACACGAGCCGGACGGACTTCGAAACGGCCATCGACGCGACGCTCAGGGAGTACGGCGTGGGCCTGGTCTGTCTGGCCGGTTTCATGCGCCTCTTGACGGCCGGCTTCGTCGAGGTCTGGCAGGACCGTCTGATCAACATCCACCCGTCCCTATTGCCCGCCTTCAAGGGCCTCAACACCCATGCGCGCGCGCTCGAGGCTGGCGTGCGGGTGACCGGCTGCACCGTGCATTTCGTGCGGCCCGAGATGGACGACGGCCCGATCATCGTGCAGGCAGCGGTGCCGGTCCTGCCCGGCGACGATCCCGACGCACTGGCCGCCCGCGTGCTGGGAATGGAGCACCGCTGCTATCCCCTGGCGCTCCGGCTGATCGCGGAGGGCCGCGCCCGGGTGGTCGGCAACCGGGTCGCGGTAGACGGCGGCAAGCCCACCGCCGACGGGTTAATCAATCCCTCGGACAAACGCTGACGGGTCCGGCACGCGACCTCTTGCATTCCCAGAAACCAAGTCTATCTCAGGCGATCGTGTTGCCTGTTGTTCAGACATCTGGGGACCAAGAAAAATGGCCGTAGAACACGATTTCGAGCCGCACCGGCAGACCTGGAACGGATTTGTCCGGTTCATGCAGATCGGCTCCGTCTCAGTTGCCGTCCTGCTGATCCTGATGGCGATCTTCCTGCTCTAGCGGGCTGCCTGCACCACGTACCCGACGCGGGCCGATGGCCTAACGGGAAACCGACCTAGCCGACGATCTCGTCGTCGCCGAAGAAGAAGGCGATTTCGCGGACGGCGGTGTCCGGCGCGTCCGAGCCGTGCACAGAGTTGGCCTCGATAGACTCGGCGAAATCCTTGCGGATCGTGCCCTCGGCCGCCTCGGCCGGGTTGGTCGCGCCCATGACTTCGCGGTTCTTCTCGATGGCGTTTTCGCCTTCCAGGACCTGCAGGACCACCGGGCCCGAGGTCATGAAGGTGCACAGGCTGTCGAAGAACGGGCGCTCCTTGTGCACGTCGTAGAAGCCCTCTGCCTGCGCGCGGGTCATGCGGATGCGCTTCTGCGCGACCACCCTGAGCCCCGCCGACTCCAGCCTGTCGATGATCTTGCCGGTGATGTTCCGCTTGGTCGCGTCGGGCTTGATGATCGAGAATGTCCGTTCGAGGGCCATGAGGCGCGCCTTTATCCTGTTTCGAACCGGTCCGGATCAGCGCGGCTTATAGCGGGGCCGCCGAGCGCGGGCAAGGGCGAGATCCACCAAGGCGACGCTCACGCCTCCGCCTTCTTCTCCCAGCCGCCCGCTTCGGTCTGCTGGTAGTACGTCACCGCGTGGCCGGCCTCCTGGCAGGCGCGCCAGCGCGCCCGCGCCGCGGCCACCGCCGCCGGGTCATTGCCGTCGAACAGGTCCAGGCAGCGTTCGTAGCGCTCGAGGTTCGCCGCCGTGGCGCCATCGGTCAGCACCAGGAAGTTGGCGCCGTTCGGGTTGTCGTCCCCGACGGTCAGCCAGACGGGCTGGCGCTCGGCAAAGCCATCCGCCGCGCTGCCGTGGGGCAGGAAGGCGCGGTCCCCATAGGTCCAGAGATGGGCGTTCAACGCCTCGACCCGCTCGTCTGAGCCGGCCTTGACAACGGCGCGGCCTCCGGCGTCGAGCACCTTTTCGAGCAGCCGCGGCAAGGCCTGTTCCAAGCTGGTCCGCTGCAGGTGATAGAAACCGACGTCGGTCATTGGCTCGAGGTTAGTCCAGCCGCAGGAACGTCAGGCGGCGGAGGTCCGCGCGTGTCCAGAGGGACAGGCCGCCTTGGTCGTCCAAAGTCTCCAGCGCGATGATCGCGTCCGGATCTTCGAACGTCACCCGCGCCCGCGCGCCCGCCGCCTCGGTGGCCTCGAGGATCACGTAATCCAGGAACTGCTCTTCCTGCTGGCTCGAGAGCTGTCCCTTGAAGCCGCGCCGGTGCATGCGCACGTGAAACGACTTGCCTGCCAGTTCGGGCGCCCATTCCTCGGCAATCTTTCGGGCCCGCTCTTCGAACTCTTCCGGCGAGCGAAAGATGAACAGCCGTTGCGCCGGGGCGACACGGCCGATCGCCTCCAGATCGTCCGGATGGGCCGCCACATGGGCGGCCAGGTCATCGACGAAGTTGTCCAGGCTGGGCACGTCGAGGGTCAGCACGTTGTAGTAGTGCGTGCGGCGCACCCGGCCGAAGGTCTCGAGGATCTTGCAGGCCTTGGCGAAGTCCTGTTCGCGAACCGTGGCGATGACGTTCCAGACATGCATGGGCACCAAGGCGCGGCCGCGTCCAAAGAATGCGGATCGGGCTAGGCCTCCCAGTTGTCCGCGAGATAGCGATCCAGCAAACGAACCCCGAAGGCCGTGCCACCCTTGGGCACCGTGGGCTTGTCCTTCTTCGACCACGTGGTCCCGGCGATGTCGAGATGCGCCCAGCTGACCTTGTTGACGAAACGCTGCAGGAACTGGGCCGCGGTGATGCTGCCGGCGCTGCGGTTGCCGATGTTCTTGACGTCCGCCGCGTCGGTGTCGATCAGCTTGTCATAGGCGTCGGACAGGGGCATGCGCCAGACCAGCTCGTCCACCGCCTTGCCCGCGGCGGTGAGCTTCTCGGCCAGCTCGTCGCTGTTCGAGAACAGCCCCGCGTGCTCCTCGCCCAGGCTGATGATGATTGCGCCGGTCAGCGTCGCCAGGTCGACCATGACCTCCGGCTTGAACCGGTCCTGGCAATACCACAAGACGTCGGCGAGCACGAGCCGCCCCTCGGCGTCCGTGTTCAGCACCTCGATGGTCTGTCCCGACATGGACGTCACGATGTCGCCCGGGCGCTGCGCGGTGCCCGAGGGCATGTTCTCGACCAGGCCGACCAGGCCAACCACGTCGACCTTCGCCTTGCGGCTGGCCAGCGCTTTCATCAGCCCGATGACCACGCCGGCGCCGCCCATGTCCCACTTCATGTCCTCCATGCCGGCCGAAGGCTTGATGGAAATGCCGCCGGTATCGAAGGTCACACCCTTGCCGATAAAGGCGATCGGCGCATGGCCTGCCTTCTTGCCGCGCGCGGCGCCTCGCCACTGCATGACCACAAACCGCGGCTCGTGCGCGCTCCCCTGGCCGACGCCGAGGAACGCGTTCATGCCGAGCTTCTTCATCTCCTTGACGCCCAGCACCTCGACTTCGACGCCGAGTTCGCTGAGCGTTCTGGCTTCCTTGGCCAGCGTCTCGGGATAGATCACGTTGGCGGGTTCGGACACCAGGTCGCGGGTCATGAAGACACCTGCCGCGACGCCGGCCAGCGGAGCGTAGGCCTTGCGCGCTTCGGGCGGTTTGGCGACCAACAGCTTGAGCGTCTTGAGGCTCGGCTTCTTCTCGGCGCTCTCTTTGGTCCTGTACTTGTCGAAGCGATACGACCGTAAGAGCGCGCCGAACGCGAAGTTGGCGGCCATGCCCGCGGACGGGACCGCCGGGCCTTCCAGCTCATCGATCATCACCGCCGCAGACTTGGAGCCGGCACTGTTGAGATGCGCAAGCGTGGCCCCGCCAAGCCGCTCCGCCTGGGCTTCGTCGAGCTTTTTGGGATCGCCGAGCCCCAGCAGAACGATGCGCTCGTTCTCCAGCCGTGCGGGCGCGAGTATGCTGAGCAGCTCCTCTTTCTTGCCCTTGAAACGACTGGCCTCCATGGCCCGGCTCAGCATGCCGCCGGTTTTCTTGTCGAGGTCCGCGCCCGTGGCCGTCAGCTTTCGGCCCTCCAAGACCCCGATCACCAAGGTCCCCGTGCTCGGCAAGGTCGGCCCGGAAAAACTGATGTTCACGCTAGCTGAGGTCATTGCCGCTACTCGCTCAAACTGCTGGGATTGTTCGGGCCGATTCGCCGGCCGACAGGCCCCGTGCCCAAGACGGCTCAGGGTTTAGGGCAAAGCCGCCTTGTGCGCAAGGACGGCGGCCGGGCGCTTGCGGGCGTTCCAGGCGCTCGCGAACCTGTTTGAGCCCAGGCGCTTGAAATCTTTTGTGGCCCGGCATCGCCTGCGGCTATAACAGCTCCATGCGGGGAATGAATCGATACATCTTCCGCCAAATCGGCATCAGCGTTCTGTTCGTGGCGGTGGCCCTCACCGTCGCCATTTGGCTGACCCAGTCGCTGCAGTATGTGGACTACATCGTGAATCGGGGCCTGTCACTGGCAACGTTCCTGTATTTCACGATGCTGCTGATGCCGTCGTTGCTGGTCATCATCCTGCCGATGGCGCTCTTCATATCGGTTCTGTTCATCTACAATCGGATGACGGTGGACCGGGAGCTCGTCGTGATGCGGGCTGCCGGATTGAGCCCGTTCCAGCTCTCGAACCCTGCCATGACCATCGCCATGCTGGTGACCCTGGCCGGCTACAGCTTCAATCTCTATTTCCTGCCGGTGACATTCCGCACCTTCAAGGATCTGGAGTCGGCATTCCGCACGGACCTGGCCGGGATCATTCTGCAGGAAGGCAAGTTCAACACTATCTCCGACACCTTCACCGTCTATGTGCGCGAGCGGGAGTCGAGCGGGGAGTTGCGCGGCATCCTGGCCCATGACAGTCGGACTAAGGAAAGACCGATCACCTATATGGCCGAGCGCGGCGCCCTGGTCTCCTCGGTGACCGGACCGCGCGTGCTGCTGGTTAAGGGACTGCGCCAGGAGGTCGACCGGAAGACCGGACGCACCACCATGCTGTCCTTTGAGCGAAACACGGTGGACCTCAGCATCTTTAGCCGGGCCGGGCAACGCAGCTATCGGGAGCCGGCGGAGCGCTTCCTGCACGAGCTGTTCTGGCCGGGCGACTCCCGATCCGAGCAGCACTACCGTGACAAACTCAGGGCCGAGGGGCACCAGCGCCTCGTCTCCCCGCTGCTGTCGCTGACCTTCACTCTGATCTGCCTGGCTGCGCTGTTGTCGGGCGACTTCGACCGCAAGGGCCAGACCCGTCGTGTGCTGACCGCGCTGGCGCTGGTGGTGCTCATACAGGCGGCCAGCTTCGGCCTGTTCAATCTGGCGGCAAAGGAGCCGCTGGTCACCCCGCTGATGTATCTCAACGCTATAGCGCCGGGACTGGCGGCATTCTTCGTGCTGGTCAAAGATCCCGGATGGCTTACCCGTAGGCGAATGCGGGATACCCCTGCGGCCGCCGCGACCTGACGGGAGTCGGAGAAGGAATGGCGCACCGTCTTTCATCCACGACTCTGCGGTACATCGCCCGCCAGTACACGCTGTCCTTCGCCGGGGTGTTCGGCCTGTTCGTCTCCATTGTCTTTCTGATCGATACCATCGAGCTCTTGCGGCGCGCCTCGGGCAAGGAGAATGTCAGTTTGAGCACCGTGCTCGAGATGGCGCTCTTCAAACTGCCCCATATGGCGCAGGAACTGTTGCCCTTTGCGATCCTGTTCGGCGCCATGCTGGCGTTCTGGCGGCTGAACCGGAACAGCGAGCTGATCGCGATCCGCGCCTTCGGCGTTTCCGTCTGGCAGTTCCTGTTCCCCATCCTCGTGATCACCGCGTTGATCGGCGGGTTCAAGCTTGCGGTCTTCAATCCGCTGGCGGCGACGCTGGTCGCCAAATTCGAACAGATCGAGGGCAAATACCTGCGCTACCGGCAGAGCGTGCTGGCGATCTCCAAGACTGGGCTGTGGCTGAGGCAGAACAATCCGGACGGACAGGCGGTGATCCATGCGTCCGCTGTCTCGCGGGACGGCTTCGAGCTGACGGACACGATCGTCTTTTTCTATGAAGGAGAAGACAAGTTCGTTCGCCGCGCGGATGCCGGATCGGCCCGGCTGATGCCGGGTTACTGGGAGCTCCAGAACGTCTGGCTGACCAGTCGCGAAGAGCCGGAGGCCCGGTTCGTCGAGGACTATCAGGTGCCCACGGAACTGACGCTCGACAAGATCCAAGAGAGTTTCGCGTCGCCCAAGACGATTTCCTTTTGGCAGCTGCCTCAGTTCATCCGCGTGCTCGATGAGACGGGTTTCTCGACCATTCGACACCGGCTGCACTTCCATGCCCTGCTGGCCGAGCCTCTCTTGCTGTGCGCGATGACCTTGATCGCCGCCGTGTTTTCGCTGCGCCACAACCGACGGACCGGCGGCTTCATCGCGGTCGCCGGCGGCGTGAGCGCGGGCTTTCTGCTCTATTTCCTGACCGACGTGGTGTCCGCCCTGGGGCTGTCGGCAGCGGTCCCGATTGCGTTGGCGGCCTGGACACCGGCGCTGGCCAGCACCCTTCTCGGTCTTTCCATGCTGTTCCATCTGGAAGACGGTTAGCGACCATGCGGGGGGGGGTCTGGGCCGTCTGTCTCGCTGGGTTCTTGCTGCTTTGGGCGGCTTGGCCGGTCGCGGCACAAACCTCCAAGATCGGAGACAGCCCGGTCCTGTTGACCGCCGACGAGATGTCCTTCAACCGCGGCACCGGGATCGTAACGGCCAAAGGCAACGTAGAGATCTCGCAGGGCCTGCGGGTGCTCAAGGCGGATCAGCTCAGCTACAACCAGAACACCCGCGTGGTGAAAGCAAGGGGCAATGTCAGCCTGCTGGAGCCGACGGGCGAGGTGATCTTCACCGAAAGCGTCGAGCTCTCGGACGATCTGCGGGAAGGCGTGATCGACAACATCCGTGTGCTGTTCCCGGATCAGTCGCGCTTCGCGGCGAACGGCGCCGTGCGGACCGGCGGCAACCGGACGGACATGCGCAAGGCGGTGTTCTCGCCCTGCCGATTGTGCGAGGACGACCCGACCAAACCGCCGCTGTGGCAGATCAAGGCAAACCGGATCGTGCACGATCAGGCCGAGCAGACGGTCTCGTACGAGGACGCCAGCATGGAGCTGTTCGGCGTGCCGGTCTCCTACACCCCGGTCTTCTGGCATCCCGACCCGACCGTAAAGCGAAAGAGTGGTCTGCTGGCGCCCGTGTTCGGAACCGATGCAAACCTGGGGTTCACCGCGCGTCCGAAGTATTTCGTTGTGCTGTCGGATGACTGGGACGCGACCCTCTCGCCGATCTTCGCGACTAAGGACCGGCCCGTGGCGGCCGGCGAGCTGCGGCACCGGTTCCGCAACGGAACACTGGAGGCCGAGGGCAGTATCACCCGGGCGAAGAAGCGGGACCGAAGCGGCGACGAGCTGGGGACCGACATTACGCGCGGACATGTCTTCGGCAAGGCCCGATACGATATCGACCAAACCTGGCGGTTGGCGCTGGACGGCGCGCTGAGCTCGGACGACACCTATCTGCGGCGCTACAACATCTCGAGGGCTCGCACGCTGACCGGTCCGTCGGCGCGCGCCGACGTTCTGGTCAGCCAGGCAAAATTGGAAGGTTTCATGGGCCGGAACTACGCCTTGGCCCGAACCATCCATTTCCAAGGACTGCGGGAGGAGGACATTCAGGAGAACACCGCATTCCCTCTGCCGTTCCTCGAGTACAGCCATGTCAGCCAGCCCTTGCCGTGGATCGGTGGACGCCTGACCTTTGACGGCAGCATCCTCAATCTGTTCCGCCAGGAAGGCGTCAACAGCCGACGGTTCTCGGCCATTGCCGGCTGGGAAAGGCGTCTGGTCGGACCGTTCGGCAGCCTGTTCACGCTGTCGGGGAGCATGGAGGGGGATCTCTACTCGGTGACCGACGTCGCCCAGGGCGACGTCGCCGAGAACTTCAACGGCGTGGTCGCCCGCTTCTACCCACAGGCGATCTTCGACTGGCGGTTTCCGCTGGTCCGCGAGCTGGGCAACGTACGTCACCTGATCGAACCACGGGTGGCGCTCGCCGTGGCGCCCAACGGGGTCAACGATGCCAGGATCCCCAACGAGGACAGCCAGGACTTCGAGTTCGACGACACCAATCTGTTCGCCCCGAACCGGTTCACCGGGCTGGATCGCGTCGACGACAGCCAGCGTCTGACCTACGGCGTCCGCACGGCGTTCTATGGCGATGCTGGCGGACAGACCGAGATTTTTGTCGGGCAGAGCTTCCGTTTCCGCAATGACGATACCTTCAATCCGGGACAGGGCATCGGCGACGACTTCTCGGATGTCGTCGGCCGCGTGACGATCGAGCCGTCAGAATATCTGGATCTGAACTTCCGGTTCCGGCTGGATCGGGAGGAGGCCATCCTGCGCCGAAGCCTGGTGAGCATGAGCGCCGGCCCGCAGGCCTTCAAGGTGTCCGCCAACTACCTTTTCTTCGACGAGGACACGGATCTCGCCGAATTCGACAATCGTGAGGAGGTTTCCGGGGGGATCGTTGCGCAAGTCACCGAGAACTGGTCCGCGTCGGCGCGCACGACCTATGACTTGTCGCCCCGGGGCGGGCCGCTGCAGTATGGCGGCGGCGTCACTTACCGGGACGAGTGCCTGGTGGTCTCGTTGGACTTTGCACGGAACTTCACCAATGATCGAGACCTCAAGTCTTCGACCGAGGTGTTTGTCCGGGTGGCGTTCAAGTATCTCGGCGAGATCGGTACCAGCAACTAGGACTCCGGGGGACGGCCGCGGTCGGCGGGCAGGTCGCTTGCTGCGTTGCACCTGACCGGACCCCAGGTATATAAAAAAAGGGTAGGTGTTTCCTGCCGCCCCGCGGCGGGCGGGATCTGAGACTGAGGGGTAATGAGGTACCTTGTGGCATTGTCGATGGGGCTGGCGCTGGTCCTGACGCCACTTTCGGTCGATCGGGCCGATGTGGGACGCCCGGCCTACGCGCAGGATATCCAGCGCATCGCAGCCATCGTCAACGAAGACGTGATCTCGATGTACGATCTGGTCTCGCGGCTGCGCCTTGTCGTGGTGACGTCGCGCCTGCCCGACACGGCCGAAACGCGCCGGCGACTGGTGCCTCAGGTCTTGCGCAGCCTGATCGACGAACAACTGCAGCTGCAGGAGGCCAAGCGGCTCAACCTGACGGTCGGCCAACAGGAGATCGACCGGGCGATCGCCACGCTGGAAAAACAGAACAACCTGGCGCCGGGCACGTTTGGCGATTTCCTGGCTCAGGCCAATCTGGAGAAGAGCACCGTCGTAGCCCAGCTGCGGGCCAATTTCGCCTGGCAGAAGGTGGTTGCCCAGCGGGTCCGCCCGCGGGTCCGGGTCAGCGACGAGGAAATCGATGAAGTGTTGCGCCAGGTTTCGCGCAATCAGAGCCGCCTGCAATTCCAGTTCTCGGAGATCTTCCTGTCCGTCGACACCCCCGACCAAGAGGTCTCCGTGCGCGACACCGCGCAGCGGCTCAGCCAGCAGATCCGGGATGGAGCCAGTTTCGGGGTGCTCGCGCGGCAATTCTCGCAGAGCGCGTCGGCGAGCGTGGACGGCGATGTTGGCTGGGTCGAGCAGAGCCAGCTACAGGATGAGCTGGCGCAGGCGCTCGCGAGCATGGGGCCGGGCCAGGTGTCTGATCCCATTCGCACCCGATCGGGGTTCTACATCCTGCGCTTGGCCAACCGGCGCTCGATACAGGCCGGGCCCAATACGGAGCTTTCGGTCACCCTGCACCAGATCCACATCAAGCACGCCGAGGGCGCCTCTGCGGACGACATCCTCGCCCAGAAGAAACTGGCCGATTCGATCAGCGAAACGGCCAAGAGCTGCGCCGACATGGCCAAGCTGGGTCAGGAGTCCGGCGTGACCACCAGCGCCGGGCCGATCAAGGTCAAGGTCGCGGAGCTGGCCGAAGAAATCCGGCCCTATGCGGAGGAGCTGAGCCTCGGCCGGGCAAGCCCGGCGATCTCCAAGGATGACGGGATCAGCGTGATCATGGTGTGCGAGCGGGACACCCCGGCAAATCTGCCCCAACGCAACGAAGTGCGCCAGAAGCTGGCGCGCGAACGCTTGAACGTGCTGATGCGCCGCTATCTGCGCGATCTGCGTCTGGGCGCATTCTTGGAAGTACGGGTCTGACACCGCCCGCGCCCGAAAATCCGGACATGAGCGGCGCGTCCGCCCTACCCCTTGCCCTGACCATGGGCGAACCCGCCGGTGTCGGCGGGGAGCTCGCCCTGAAGGTCTGGCGGGCGCATGAACGGATGGACATTCCCATCTTCTTCGCGATCGACGATCCGATGCGGCTCGAGGTCTTGGCACATCGGCTGGACGCCGATGTGCCGATCCGCGCCATTGACCGGCCCGAGGAAGCCAGTGCGGTCTTCCAGGACGCGCTGCCGGTCCTGGTGCAGCCCTTGGCGACCGGCGTGACGCCGGGCGAGCCCGATGTGGCCAACGCCGAGGCAGTCATGCAGTCGATCGAGCGCGCGGTCGAGCTCACGGTCAACCATCGTGCCGGCGCGGTGGTCACCAATCCCGTGCACAAGGCGACCCTGTATGAGGCAGGTTTCCGCCATCCGGGCCAGACCGAGTTCCTGGGCAAGCTGGCGGGCCGTGGCGCGCAGCCGGTGATGATGCTGGCCTGTCCGGGCCTGCGCGTCGTTCCGATCTCCACCCATCTCAGCCTCCGCAAGGCCATCAACGCCGTCAAGACCGAGCGTATCGTGAGCGCAGGCGCCATACTGCATCGTGCTTTGATCACGGACTTCGGGATTCCGCGGCC
>JAAUXY010078899.1_pt1 | contig 26550 bp, 24 predicted proteins | sample 7278121 | NCBI WGS metagenome assembly JAAUXY01 (sample SAMN14350117, study PRJNA611818) | marine sediment metagenome | isolation source: surface marine sediment (1.8m) | place: French Polynesia: Moorea | collected 2018-08 | reverse complement strand
ATCCATTCTGTTGCTGTCGAATCTTCTGCTGGCGTCGTTTCAAAAACGAATCGCCAAACAGTTTGATGTCAAACCCGGTGAAGAAATGATAACGGCGATGGCGGCAGCTGAAACTATAGGTGCCCAAATTCATCTTGCCGACCGCGATATCCGCACCACTCTATCCAGAACCTGGCGCGTGATGGGATTTTGGAGCAAAATAAAACTGATTTTTCAATTAACGCTGTCTTTGGGCCAGCTGGATGATATCAAAGAAGAAGATATTGAAGAAATGAAGCAGCAAGATGTTCTAGAAACACTGCTGGCGGAAGTCGGCAAATCGCTGCCGGAGCTAAAGACCATACTCATCGATGAACGCGATCAATATCTGGCTGAAAAAATTCGAACGGCACCCGGCCATAAAATCGTTGCCATCATGGGCGCTGGTCATATTCCAGGTATTCAAAAACACTGGAACAGTGACATCAACATTCGGGCGCTGGAACAGCTTCCCCCCAAAAGTAAATCCATCAGAATTTTTAAATGGCTAGTTCCGACTGTTATCATTGGGTTGTTTGTGGCCGGATTCTTTTACGGCGGCAAAAAAGCGGGAACGGATATGATTGTCTGGTGGATTCTGGCCAATGGTATTTTGGCCGGCGTCGGCGCAATGATTGCTCTGGCACACCCGGCCACCATTTTGTCTTCCGTCCTGGCGGCACCGTTGACCTCCCTGAATCCCATGATCGCTGCCGGATGGGTGTCGGGGCTGGTGGAAGCCTTTTCACGCAAGCCCAAAGTAAAAGATCTTGAAACATTGCCGGATGATATTCTATCGATTCGTGGATTCTGGAGAAACAATGTGACCCGTATTCTGCTAGTGGTGGTCTTTACCAATCTTGGGAGCTCTCTGGGGACCTTTATCGCCTTTCCTGTTATCGTAAAAGTGTTGATCGGTGCATCACCGTAAACGAGGTCATAGCTCATAGCTCACAGCTCATAGGCCGATTTCCGAACTTCAAATTTTCAACTATGAGCTATCAGCTATCAGCTACGAGCTATTCGTTTTTCGACACCTGACACCTATTTTATTCATGATGAACCAACATACCTCATTGGCAATGAAGACATGTCTGGCACTCAGCATCTTAGGATGGCTGCTGCTGATGGCCGGCTGCGGCGGGCGTACCATTGAGCCCGACCGTACTGTCCTCACAAAAGAAAGCCGTCTGCAGCGGATGGGCTACACCATCCAGGTGGGCGCCTTCGCAAATATGGACAATGCCGTGCGCCTGACCGCTGCATTGAAGCGCCAGGGCCTAGATGCCTATCATTTCCTTGACACTTCAGGGCTGTATAAGGTGCGGTTTGAAAACTTCAGATCAAAAGCCGCAGCCCGCAACAGAGCTATGGATATGCAGAGCAGGGGCATCATCGAGTCGTATTATATCGTCAAACCGGATGCATATGCCGTTGTGCGGGACGACGGCAAAGGAAAACAGCAATTCAGGGAGAAAATTGTAAAAACTGCCCGGCGGTATGTCGGCGTACCGTACCGGTGGGGTGGCGAATCTCCCCGGACTGGTTTTGATTGCAGTGGGTTTACCATGGTGGTCTACCGACTAAATGGATTGGATCTGCCGCGCTCATCACGGCAACAATGGAAAGTCGGAAGGCAAATTAGTCGGCGCCAGCTGCAAAAAGGAGATTTGGTGTTTTTTGCGACCGCCGGTGGTGGCCGAGTTTCCCATGTCGGTATCTATACCGGCGAAGATAGATTTTTACATGCGCCCAGCAGAGGCAGCCGCATAAAAACATCTTCGCTGTCCAGCCAATATTTCAAAAACCGCTATGTGGGCGCTCGATCCTATCTTTAGTCTCCTTATTCATTATTGGCTCATCCAGTCACAGCTCACTCCTATAAGTATTTGCTTCTGATAGGTGTCAGGTGTCAGTGTTCAGGTGTCAGGGAACGCAAGAGCGAAATCGGAAAATATGAAAAAATGCGACCGTGATAGCTCCTGAATAGCAAGGGCTTAAATCTGACCACAGAAGGCCTGACACCTGACACCCGACACCTGAAACCTTCTGGGTTGAGGAACTTATTAATTTCTCGGTAAAATCTCCACGACGGTGCGCCGAATCTTTTTACCGCCCTTGAGCGTGAAGGTCTTATGGACCGTTTTTAAGCGACCCTCGGCAAACAGCTGGATACATTTCGGATAGAGCTGCCATTCCAGCTCAAGACCCTTTTTACGAATGGTTTCAAGCGTATCGTTTGGGGCAATGGCAAACGCCCGCTGGCCGATAATCGGCCCGGTGTCCTCGCCGTAATCAATAAAATGGACCGTGCAACCGGCGACCTTACAACCGTATCGAAACGTGTCGCCGTAGCCATCTGTGCCGGCAAATGCCGGGAGTAGGGCCGGATGTATATTCATAATCCGCAGATTTCGGCGATCAAAATTGACCCGATCAATAAAATAAGGGCTGAGCGTTCTCATAAAACCCGCCAGCACCAGCAAATCATAAGGAACCTTTGCCATTTCAGCAAGCAGCTTGGCCTCCGCAATTGCCCGAGTACATAAGAAAGACCGAACCTTGTTGTCGTCAGCCCACTCCCGAATCAAGGTTTGCTTGGCGAGAATATCATCATAGTCAAAGTCCGCCGGCAGATCTGAGGCTTCTGGATCCGCTTTGAATTGTTGAATGATGGCGGCATAATCGACAATAAAGGAAGGAATTTCGGCTGCTTCAGCCCTTTTAAGGCCGTGAGCATGGGGATTGTCGGAGCCGATAAAGGTCAACTCTCCGTTTATCTTGCCCTTTTCGCAGCTGTCCATGATTGCCTGCAAGTTTGAACCTCCCCCTGAAATAAGGGCGCCGATGCGAATCTTATTTGCCATGGTTTCCGCCTTTCCTGTGCATTATGGGCATATGAACGCGCTTTGATACGTCATTATGATTGCTTAAATTGCCAAAAACCGCTGTTCAAATCAATGCTTAAGTGTGAATCTCAGGCTGACTGCCGGCTACCGGCAAATAATAGCGAATCATTTCTGAACAGGGCCTAAACCGTATTTCAATTTGAGCTAATGCATTGACACGGATTCCAACTTTCACTATAACCGTTTTTTAAATTTTTGGATTCAAACGGGCTCAATAGCTAACTGTTGCTGAGAAATCGGTCTGTTTTGGGCACCATCGCCTGCGGACCCGGATGCCGAGGTTGACAATATAACCCCACATTACTATTATGAACCCATATTTTATCTGATAAGGAAAGGATTAATCATCATGGCAGAAGGTATTTTGGAAATAGATGACGGAAATTTTGATGCAGAAGTGCTGCAGGCGGATAAACCGGTTGTGGTTGATTTTTGGGCACCCTGGTGTGGCCCGTGCAAAGCAATTGCACCCATGGTGGCGGATCTGGCCGGCACTTTTGGCGACAAAGTGAAATTTGCCAAATGTAATGTCGATAATAGCCCGGTGACTCCCAGCAAATACGGTATCAAAGCGATTCCGACCCTCATTTTCTTTAAGGACGGTGATGTCGTAGAGCAAATCACCGGAATGGTCGCTAAATCAAAACTGGAAGATGCATTAAACAAAATCACTTAAGCAAATAGCGTGTGTAAGCATATTTCGAGAGGCTAAAACGCATGCGTCCCCTATGGATCATATGCCTGGTTGTCATGCTGATCGCAACCGGGTGTTCATCAGTCGAAAATCAACTGAACAAGCTTTTTGGAATCGATGACGGCGGGACCGCCCAGGAATTGGCCTGGGATGGCATGGATGCCTATGAAAACGGTAAGTATGATAAGGCCATCGAAAAATTTCAAAAACTCAAAGATTATTATCCATTTTCAAAATATGCCATTTTAGCTGAATTAAAAATAGCGGATTGCCATTACAAGCGCGAAGAATATGGTGAAGCCATTTTTGCTTATGAAAATTTTGAACAGCTTCATCCACGAAATGAGGCAATTCCCTACGTGATCTACCAAATTGGCAGATGCTATTATGACCAAATCGATACACCTGACCGCGACCAGACGTCCGCCCAAAAAGCGCTGGACACATTTACGCGCTTAATGCAGCAATTTCCACAAGATAAGTATGCGGTAAGGGCTTCCGAGCACATCGATAAATGTCAAAAAAGCCTGGCAGGACATGCATACGTGGTGGGTGTTTTCTATTACAGAACCAAGCATTACAAGGCCGCTTTACACCGCTTTATGACCGTCATTTCAGATTACCCGGATGTGGGATACCATCAAAAAGCACTTGAATTTATCGCTAAGTGCGAAGCTTCCATCGCCAAAGAAGAAGCGCAGGAATAGCCACCCGCGGCAAGCGCACATCAAACACGCCAGCCGAATCAATGCCTTTGAATGCCAGCATTCGAGTTGGTCGCGTATGTCTCTAAATGCCGGCATATGTTTAAACAACCCGTACCCATCAGGTCTAATAGCCATTTGGTTAAAAAAAGCTTTACACGTGGGTTGATTTGGTGTACTTAGCCATGTTTTAATTGATTTGCCGTAACAATTCTCATGCAATCTACAGGTTTTAAAATGAAGGAGAGGTGATAATGTCAAAAGTATGTCAAATTTGCGGGAAAAAGCCCATGGTAGGACATAATGTCAGCCATGCCCATAATGTGACCAAGCGACGGTTCAATCCCAACTTGCAAAGAGTGCGCGCCATGTCCGGTGGCCGGGTCAAGAAAATGGTGGTCTGCACCAGCTGCATCAAGTCCGGAAACGTTGTCAAAGCACCTTAACCGACCCGCTTTACCTCCTGCACGTGTTTTACCTTTCTAACGGCGGATAAAATCCTATCCAGATGGGTAGTGTCTTCAACCCCAATTGTAAAAAAACTGTCCACCATCCTGTTTTCACGTGTCTCGGTTTTGGCATTTAAAATATTAGCGCCCAATTTGCTAATATTGCCGACTTAATCAGCCAGCAATCCCATCCGATCCTGCGATATGATCCTGATTTTGACTGGGTAGGTTTCGTTGGCAAGCTGGTTCCAGGATACCTCGATTTGACGTTCCGGATTCATTCTTAAGGCGTTGACACAATTGGTGCGATGAACGGTTACGCCGTACCCCTGGGTGATGTAACCCACAATTGGATCTCCGGGCACCGGCTGGCAGCATTTGCCAAATTTAATCAGGATATCATCAACGCCGTTGACCAAAATCCCGGTCTTCGGCTTTTTCTTTCGGACCCGCCCGATGAGTTTGTTAAAAATCGATTCGTCAACTTCCGCTTCTTCAGTTTTAGGCTCAACCTTGCGCAACACTTGCCGGGGGGTGATCTTGCCATAACCCACGTTGGCAATAAGATCATCAACGGTTTTAAAGCCAAATTGCTCGACGACCGCCAACATTTTTTCCGATTTGACCAGAGTATTAAAATTCAAGCGCTCCTTGCGAAAGGCCTTCTCACACATCTCCCGGCCCAGTGTGAGACTGCGCTGGGTCTCTTGGACTTTAATCCAATGTCTGATCTTTGAGCGGGCCTTAACGGTTTTGACAAAGTTTAGCCAATCTTTGCTCGGATGATGATTTTTGGAGGTAACGATTTCAACGATATCGCCGGTCTTCAGTTCATAAGGCAGCGGCACCATCCGCCCGTTCACTTTTGCACCGGTGCACTGATTGCCCACTTCAGTGTGAATAATATAAGCAAAATCCACCGGGGTGGCACCGCGCGGTAAGGTTTTGACTTCGCCCCGCGGCGTAAACACATAAACTTCATCGGGAAAAAGATCGATGCGGACATTTTCCAAAAATTCACCGGGATCCAAAAAATTTTCCTGATTTTCGATCAGATCCTGGATCCATGCAAACTTGCGGCTGACATTTTCATCAAGGCGCTTGCCCTCTTTGTAGCCCCAATGGGCGGCGATACCGGATTCCGCCACTCTGTCCATCTCCCATGTGCGGATCTGGATCTCAATGCGCTCACCCACCGGCCCAATGACGGTGGTGTGCAATGACTGGTACATATTGGTCTTAGGGCGCCCAATATAGTCTTTAAACTTATGATCGATGGGCTTGTACAATGAGTGGATGAGACCCAAGGCCTCATAACACTGGGGCACACTGTCCAGAATTATCCGAAAAGCGATAATGTCGTAGATTTCCTCAAAGGGCAGATTCTGAGAGAGCATCTTATTATGGATGCTGAAATTATTTTTAACCCGGCCCAGCACCTCACACTTTAGATTGGCGGTATCCATTGCCTCTTTAAGATTGCTTTTGACTTTTTCAATATAGGTTTCACGATCGGTCCTGGATTTATTCAACAGCTTTTCGATACGACCAAATTCCTCCGGATGGGTATATTTAAAAGCGGTTTCTTCCAGCTCATTTTTGAGCATGTAAATTCCCAATCTGGAGGCGATGGGGGCATAGATATCAATAGTTTCCTGGGCGATCTCTTTTCTTTTCTCGGGGCTGTGATACTGCAAGGTCCGCATATTGTGCAGCCGGTCAGCCAGTTTAATCAGAATAACCCGTATATCGTCGGCCATGGCCAAAAACATTTTGCGAATGCTTTCAGCCTGACGGGCCTGCGAGCTGCCAAAGGATAAACTGCTGAGCTTTGAAACACCAGAGACAATATGCAAGACTTCAGGGCCAAATATTTCCTTGATCTCTTCGGTCGTAGCGGGCGTATCTTCGATAACATCATGTAGGATACCGGCGGCCACACTTTCCGGATCTAATTTCATATCCGCAAGAATGCCGGCCACTTCAAGGGGATGGGACAAATAAGGCTCTCCGGAGAGTCGCACCTGGCCTTCATGAACCCGGGCCGAATAAATATAGGCACGTTCAATAATGTCCAAATCGGCATCCGGCACATAATCGGATACCTTTTCAACAATATCATTAATCCGAATCAAGACGGGTCGTTCGTACTTCATTAGGGGTTTTCAATTATGCAATTTGATTTTTGCTTCATTGAGTCAACCAAAAACTGTAAATGATCTTTTTTAGAGCCGCTTCATTGGTCTATTTTGAAATTCACGCTGCCACAACAGTTTAAACCAAAAACCTCATTTACTCAATATAGCTTACAGCTCAAATTCAAATAAGGTCATGATATTTTCAGGCATTGAGCTCAAAGATAGATTTAACATCGCCATTGATAGTTAAGTTGATGTGACGAATAATTTTTAAAAACGATAGTGGAACCTATTTCAGAAATAGTAGATTACGCTTTCCGGTTGGCCAGTTGAGCCAGTTAGCCCGTTGAGCCCGAAAAAAGCGAAAACCGCTTAATTTAATTTTTTAACCGGCAAACGGGCTAACGGGTAACGAGCTAAACCTTTTTACGATAGGTTCTAATACGCTTTGGCAAATACAACCCGACCCTCACTCTTTTCGCCGCAGCAAATGCACCGGCCCTTGCCTGCTTCGCTATCAAAGGGAATGCAGCGAATGGTAACCGCCAGATCCTCTTTGATTTGTGTTTCACACTCTGCCGAACCGCACCAGCCGGAGATAGCAAAGCCGCCATGGATTTCAGGTTTTTCGGTATTTTGAGGCGTAAAAAAATCATAAAACGTTTTCTGGTCTTCGATCTCAATGGTATGGGCTTCGCGAAATGCAAGCGCCCGCTGGAATAAATTTTGTTGGATATCATCCAAGGTGTCAAATATCTCGGCCACAAATTGATCGCGTTTAATCGCAGCTTTTTCATTATGCGACTGGTCTCGCCGACCCACAAAGACCGAGTCTTCAGCGATATCCCGTGGTCCAATTTCAACTCGCAGCGGGATTCCTTTTTTGATCCAATCCCAGCCACGGGCACCCCCGATATCACGATCATCGATCTCGACCAATATCGGGCGTTGGTGGTAAGTTTTGGCAGATAATTCCCGCGCCAGCTTTTCAGTGTAATCCATTACGGCTTGCCGGTCTTCGGGTTTCCGGATGATGGGCAGCAACACGACATGCGAGGAGGCAACGCGAGGCGGCAAAATAAGGCCGTCATCATCACTGTGAATCATAATGAGTCCACCGATCATACGGGTGGATGAGCCCCACGAGGTGGTCCAGGCATACTCTTCGGCTTCGGTGGCAGTTTGAAATTTAATATCGAAACCCCGGGCAAAATTCTGCCCTAAAAAATGCGATGTCCCGGATTGCAAAGCTTTTCGATCCTGCATCATGGCCTCAATCGCCAATGTGTCCACGGCCCCCGGAAACCGCTCCGCGGGGGATTTGCGGCCCCGGATAACCGGCATGGCCAGATAATCCTCGACACAGGTCGTATAGACATCCAGCATCATGTTGGTGCGCTCAATGGCCTCTTCTGCCGTGGCGTGGGCGGTGTGGCCTTCTTGCCACAAAAATTCGCTGGTTCTTAAAAATATCCGCGTGCGCATTTCCCAGCGGACCACATTGGCCCACTGGTTGATGATAATCGGCAAATCACGATAGCTGCTGACCCAACGGGCAAAGGAATCGCCGATAATCGTCTCGGACGTCGGGCGCACCACCAGTGGCTCTGTTAGTTTCCCAGCGGGCTCTAAACCGCCGCTGTCACCTTTTTCCAGACGATGATGGGTCACCACCGCACATTCTTTGGCAAATCCCTCGACATGTTCGGCCTCTTTTTCAAGAAAGCTCAACGGAATAAAAAGCGGGAAATAGGCGTTTTTGACGCCGGTGGCTTTGAAAAGGTTATCCATGGCCTGCACGATATTTTCCCACAGAGCATAGCCCCAGGGTTTGATGACCATACAACCTCTGACCGTAGACCTTTCCGCCAGGTCAGAGGCTCTGATAACCTGCTGGTACCATTCCGGGTAATCTTCGTTTCGCGTCGGTGAAATTGCGCTTTTTTCTTGCTGTGCCATTTCGTGCCTTTCTAGTATCACATCCGATGATTAAGGTTTCCGTTTTTCGCCATCCAGATCATTAACATATTGTTGCACTTCATCCAACAGGACATCTACCAGTTTGTCCTGTGAAAATTTTTTAATCACCCGGCCCTTTCGAAACAGCACCCCGGTTCCATCCCCACCTGCAATGCCGATGTCCACTTCTTTGGCTTCGCCCGGGCCATTAACCACACAACCCATGATGGCAATCTTAACCGGTTCGGTAGTGGTCATCAAAGCGCGCTCAACCCGCTCAACGATGTCAAACAGTTCAATGTTGCAGCGCCCACAGGTGGGACAGGCAATAATTTCCGGTCCGCGGTGGCGGATATCAAGCGCTCTTAGAATTTCGAATCCGACCCGTACCTCTTCTACCGGATCGCGGGTCAGTGAAACCCGGATCGTATCCCCGATGCCTTCGGCCAGCAGCATGCCAATTCCCAATGCCGATTTAACAATACCCGGATAAAGGGCGCCGGCTTCAGTGACACCGACATGTAAAGGCAGATCGGTTTTGGTAGACAGGAGCCGATAGGCTTCCAGCGTGCGATGCACATCGGAGGCCTTGAGTGAGATCTTTATTTGATCAAAGTCCAATGATTTGAGCAGTTCCACATGGCGCAGGCCGCTTTCTACCATGCCGGCCGCAGTAACGCCATTGTATTTTTTGAGGATATCTTTTTCAAGGGAACCGGAATTAACTCCGATCCGAATGGGAATGTTATAATCCTTGGCACAATCAACAACAGCTTTGACCTTTTTCAATGCGCCGATATTACCGGGATTGATGCGCAGCCCATCCGCACCGGACTTAGCAGCGGCAATCGCAAGACGATAATCGAAGTGAATGTCGGCGATCAGTGGAATTTCGATCTGCTTTTTGATGGCCGCAATAGCCTTGGCAGCTTCGGCATCCGGGACGGCCACGCGCGCGATTTCGCATCCGGCTTCTTGCAGACGCTTGATTTGTGCGACAGTCGCGACCACATCCGGGGTCGGCGTATTCGTCATGGATTGCACCGCAATGGGTGCGTCTCCACCGATTTTCACGTTACCGATTGAAATCTGACGCGTTTTTTTGCGCTTAATCTTTGAATATTGCATAAAATGCTTATTTTTATACCAATAAAATTATGGTATAGTGCTCTTGGTTTTCAGATAAGGCTGCGAGTCGGGTATTTTGTTAGACCGTCAGTTTAAAATCTAATGCGCGTAAATCTATCTGTAAAGTGGGTCCTTAGCCCGAAAGTGATCACAACATGCGGCAAATCCCAACAGTAGCAAAAACTGACCCGGGCGCGGCCAGGATGTGTTCAACATTATCAATGAAATATCGAGTGGTTTAGACATCTTACACTAACAAACGCATTTAGATTATTCAAGTAAAATACGGTAAAAACTGCAATTCAGATGATTAGTGAAACCGCTTCTATTAGGAGTTCAACTATGAAACGTCAAAATGGTAAAAAATTTGCGGACAAACACGCCACGGATGCTCAAATCGACGAGCGCATCAAAACCGCCCTTGCGCAACAGACAAAAAATAATGAGGTGCCCTGTGCCGAGGCATTTACAATCGCTGAAACGCTACAGGTATCACCGTCTGAGGTCGGGAGAACAGCTGATTTGTTGGAAATGGAACTGGTAAAGTGTCAGCTGGGACTCTTTGGTTATAAACCTGACAAAAAGATCGTCAAGCCCAAAGCACCCGAAGCGCCGGGCCTGGAAAAAGCCATTCGGGATGCGCTGATTGACGGTAAACTTCCCTGCCGCAAGGCCTGGGATATTGCCCGCAGCCAGGATCTCTCTAAAATGACGATTAGTGCGGTCTGCGAGCACCTGAAGATCAAAATAAAACCCTGTCAGCTCGGTGCTTTTTAAGCTGCGGTCATTTAAGATTGTGCCCATTTGAGGCGATATATAGAGTATAGAAACATTGACATCACAGTCAGCAGCGACGAACGTTTTCTGAAGGGCAGTGACGGATATAATAGTATAACTGTTTAAATTTTATAAATTTTACTACTAAAAACGCTTTAAATATCAGATTATACCTGATAAGAAAGAATTTATAGACATTTAGGGTGCTTACCACTCTTATCAAGCCGTATAAGGTTGACTATTGTGGGTTTGTCGGCAGTTAACAATATTTTACGTGAAAGAACCGGTTTCCAGATAACCGTCCTGATTATCTGGGGAGTGATCGGTTATTATTTGCTCAGTCCTGTGATCGGTGAATACCGATTTGTTACCCTGCAAAAAATCCTGAAAACCGGTAAAATAACGGTGGTTACGCGCAATACCGCCCATTGCTACTATCTTTACCGTGATCAGCCGATGGGATTTGAGTACGAACTGGCCCAAGCCTTTGCCGCATATTTGGGTGTGCGGCTTGAGGTCAAGGTTGTTGATCACTGGGATGACATGATCAGCGCTATAAACCGCGGTTCGGCTGCGTTTATCGCCGCCAGCACGCCGATTATGCCCCAACGCCAACAGAAAGTTTCTTTTTCAGACGGCTATATGGAAGTCAACCAACAAATCATCACCCATCGTAAGAATACCCGCATCAAAAACATTGCAGATCTTTCCGGCAAAACCATAGATGTCAGAAAAGGAACGGCCTATCAGCTCCGCTTGGCAGAACTGAAGAATCAGGGAATCGATCTGGCCATCCGGTTGCACGAGGATCTGCCCACCGAAGAACTTATCCAGAAAGTGGCTGATGGCGAAATCGACTTTACGATTGCAAACAGCAACGTCATTTTAATCAACCAACGAAATTTCCCAGCAGCGGTCAGTGCTGGTTCAATTAATGATCGCTTACAGCTGGGATGGGCCGTGTATCCCAAATCAAATGAGTTGCTGGCGCGCATGAATAATTTTTTAGAAGCGTTCAAAAAAAGCGGTGAATTCGATAAGATTTACCAGAAATATTACGATGACAATAAGGATTTTGATTATGTGGATCTGAAGGCGTTTCACCGGCGATTAAAAACCAGACTCTCCCGTTACAGTCCGTTTATCAAAGTTGCCGCCAACAAACACGGATTTGACTGGCGCCTGATCGCCGCCCAGATTTACCAGGAATCACATTTAAATCCCTGGGCCAAAAGCCAAGCCGGCGCCAGGGGTCTTATGCAAATTTTACCTTCCACCGCCCGAAGCTTGGGGGTCACCGACCTGTATGATCCGGTGCAAAACATCAATGCCGGCGTAAAGCATTTAAAAAACCTGTACGACATGTATGACAAGGCCAAAGGAGAAGATCGTTTGCTGATTTCGCTGGCTGCCTATAATATCGGTCAGGGACACATGGCCGATGCTCGCCAACTCGCCAAGAAAAAGGGACTTGATCCCAACAAATGGGTGTCCCTTGCTCAGATCCTGCCATTGTTACAATATCGAAAATACTACAAACACGCCAAGTACGGCTTTTGCCGCGGTACCGAACCGGTGCGCTATATTAAGCAGATTATGATTTATTATGATGTGTTGCAGCGCCAGGGATTCGAGTACAAAACCGCAAAAGCGTAACGTCAAAATAGGCGTTTATAGTGTCAAAAAAGAAAGTCGTAAGATTCGGCGCAGCGGTTTCACCATTAGGAATAATGGAATATTGGAATGTTGGAATGTTGGAATATTGTTATCGCAAGACTCTATGTGATCATTTTCTAAACCCAATACTCCAGTATTCCATCATTCCAGCCTTCCAGTGAGATTAATACATTGCATTGACACCCACAAACGGATTGGTCTGTTTTTCGTGTCCGATGGTGGTTTCCGGTCCGTGCCCGGTATAAACGCGGACGTTTTCAGGCAGGGCAAACAATTTATCTTGAATACTGGATTTTAGGGTTTCAAAACTGCCACCCGGAAAATCGGTCCGCCCGATTGAGCCCGCAAATAAGGTATCACCTACAAAGACGTGACCATCAGCAAAAAGAGAAACACCACCGGGCGTATGTCCGGGTGTGTGGATCACGTTCAGCGTAATGTTGCCGATGGTAATCGTGTCACCATCATCTATGTTGCGGTCAGGGGGCGGTGAGTCTTCCGCGGATAGGCCCCAATTGGCAGCACTGGCTGCTATTTGGGCCAGCATCGGCGCATCCAAGGCATGAATTAAAATCGGTGCTTGGGTGGCCGCATGGACGCTTTTATTGGCACTGACATGGTCAAAATGACCATGGGTATTTATGATATGGGTCACGTTTAAATTTGACTCCGCCACGGCCTGCAGAATCCTCTCTGCCTCATCGCCTGGATCGATAATAGCTGCATGCAAGGTTTCTTCGCAGCCAACAATAAAACAATTTGCCATAATGGGTCCTACAGGTAATGTTTTGATGATCATCGCATCAGCCTCCAGCTTCAGTTATCTTTTATCCTGTTTCCAGGCTAAACTACTCTGCATTATTTTCCAACGACGCAGTCGGCACCTCTCCTTTATCGATGGCAATGCGGATACGGTCGACAATTCCGTTGATAAACGCCCCGGATTCCTCGGTTCCAAATTTTTTGCCAACATCAATGGCTTCGTTGATGGATACCTTGGGCGGTATATCCGGGCAAAACAGCATTTCAAATACAGCGACACGCATGACATTGCGGTCCACACAGGACATGCGCTGCACTTTCCAGTTTTTGGAATATCGTTCTATGAGGGTATCGATCTGTGGCTGGGCCGCTAAGACGCCGTTTACCAATTGCAAGAAAAACGGCCTCACCTTTTGGGGCAGGTTAAAGTTCTCACAGAAACGTTCCAGCATCGGCGGGGAGCCGTTTTGTTGGGTATCCATGTAAAAGAGCGCCTGCATGGCCAGCTCTCGAGCTCGGCGACGGGTCCCCATAACGCTATTTATCCCACAACCTCAAGCAGATTCGCCATTTCCACGGCTGCCATGGCTGCACTCCAACCTTTATTACCGGCTTTGGTACCGGCGCGCTCAATGGCCTGCTCGATGGTATCGGTGGTGACGACACCAAAAATGATCGGCACGCCAGACTCAAGGCTCACCTGGGCAATGCCTTTGGATACTTCCGCGCTGACATAATCGAAATGGGGAGTTGCCCCCCTGATGACCGCGCCCAAGCAGACAATGGCGCTTACCTTTTTGCCGGTTGCTATTTTCTGGGCGACCAGCGGAATTTCAAATGCACCAGGCACCTTGACAATCTGGATATCACTGTCTTTGGCGCCGGAGCGTATCAGTGCATCCAGGGCACCGCTCAAAAGTTTATCGGTGATAAAATCGTTGAACCGACTGACAACGAGCGCAAATTTTTTGCCCTCGGCATTTAAGTGAGCTTCAAGAGTCTTTGCCATAAAAGCTCCTTTCAGTTAGCTCGTCATATTTCTTTCAGGTAATTGATAAAACACGGTGTTGTTATTGGTGTCAGGTTTCAATTTACAATAGGTTTCGGGTGTCAGGTTTCAGGTGTCAGCCCTTTTAATCGACCCTGACACCTGACACCTGACGCCATAAATACTGCTGAGTTTATCTGCCTTAAAAAATGAAACACAACCTGATTATTTTTTTTGGGTAACGTTGGTGTTACGGGGCTGCATCCACATTCAAAAGATGCCCCATTTTTAGTTTTTTGCATTCCAGATAGCATTTATTGTGTTCATTTGACGGGACTTCGATCGGGACCTGCTCGACTATTTTTAGCCCGTAACCGTCGAGTCCCACCATTTTTTTGGGGTTGTTGGTCATGAGCTTCATTTGGCGCACACCGAGATCGACTAATATTTGTGCGCCGATGCCATAATTGCGCATGTCCGGTTTAAAACCGAGCTTTTCGTTGGCCTCAACCGTATCCAACCCCTGATCCTGAAGCGCATAGGCTTTCAGCTTATTCACCAAACCTATTCCACGACCCTCTTGCCGAATATACAGCAGTACACCGGAGTTTTCCGCTTCAATCATTTTCATCGCGCGATGCAGTTGAGGTCCGCAATCGCATCGCATGGAGCCGAAAATATCACCGGTCAGGCACTCAGAATGCACCCGCACCAGAACCGGTTTTTTCGAATCAATCTCGCCTTTGACCATCGCAATGTGCAAAAGGTTATCCACATCATTTTCATAAACAATGGTCTTGAAATCACCCCCCATTGAAGTGGGGATAACCGTTTCGGCTGATCTTTTTACAAAGGATTCGGTCCGCATTCGATATTCGATTAAATCTTCGATGGTGCAGATACCGACGTTGTGCTTTTCGCTGAACTTTTCCAGTGCCGGCATGCGGGCCATTGTCCCGTCTTCGTCCATGACTTCGCAAATCACACCCGCGGATGTCAAGCCGGCCAGACGGGCCAGATCCACCGAGCCTTCCGTTTGTCCCGCCCGCACGATCACGCCACCCGCTTTTGCTCTGAGCGGAAATATGTGGCCCGGCCGCACCAGGTCCCGCGGTTGGCAATCATCTGCTACGGCCGTTAAAATCGTCGTCGCGCGGTCATGGGCTGAAATACCGGTGCTCACACCGCAACGGGCTTCAATCGAAACGGTAAAGCCGGTTCCAAATGGAGACTGGTTGTTATCCACCATGGGCGGCAAATCCAATGAATCAATTTTTTCGGGCGTCATCGCCAGACAAATCAGACCCCGTCCATACTTGGCCATAAAATTGATGGCCTCCGGCGTTACCTTCTCGGCTGCCATACAAAGATCGCCCTCATTTTCGCGATCTTCATCATCCACCAGGATGACCATTTTGCCTTTGCTGATATGTTGAATGGCCTCTTCGATTGTTAAATGTGGCATGGGTTACTATTCTCCTAAATTTATTTGGGCAAGCTACAACCTTCAAGCTAGTAAATTCGAGGTTGCTTTAAGTCCTCAAATACCAATTTCATGGAGTACTGGAGTGATGGAGTGTTGGAGTGATGTAAAAAGAATGTCAGCTTTCAATCATTACTCCAATACTCCAAATCTCCAATACTCCAATAAAAATTTACAGATATCCTGATTTTGCTAAAAATTCCTTATCAATCACGGAAGATGCGCTAGTTGCTTTAGCGTCCCCGGTGGCCGTACCGCGGGTAAATTGCTCGACGAATTTGCCAATCATATCAGTTTCAATATTAACTGCATCCCCCTTTTGTTTCAGTCGAATAGTGGTGATGCCAGCCGTATACGGGATAATGCCGACCGTAAAACTGTTGGTATATAGAGCGTTGATGGTCAAACTGACACCATCTACAGCAACCGAGCCTTTGTGAATCATATAGCGCGTCATCGCCTCCGGAACAGTTACCGCAACCATGATGGCGTTTCCCTGTTTCTCTTTTGATTTAATCGAGCCGATACCGTCTACATGGCCGGAAACCAAATGTCCGTCGATGCGGTCCGATAACCGCAGAGCGCGTTCTAAATTGACACGATCGCCTCGTTTGGCTTGATCAAACGTTGAGATTGCCAGGGTCTCAGGGGAAAGATCCACTTCAAATTGCTTCGCACGCAGATTGATCACTGTCAGACAAGCGCCGTTGACCGCAATGCTGTCACCAATTTTGGTTTGCTCAAGGGTAAAATCAGCTTCAACGGAGAGTCGCCTACCCTGTCCGGTAGGACGTATTCCGCTGATGGTCCCCAAGCCCTCGATTATTCCGGTGAACATGAGGCTATCCGTTATTTTTTGCTGGTTGTCCGTTGCTCAAGCGTTCTGTGATTAAAACGGTGAAAATTCAAACGATTCGATCTAAGCTACCCTACCAATATAATGATTATCCTGCAACTTACAACTGACAACTGACCACGCGCAACTATCGAATATACCCTTCAATCATGACATCTTCGGCAAAACGCCGAACGCGCATTTGTTTGAGTTGAATGCTATCTTTCATTAATGCCGGTCCCGGTCCCTGACAAATAGGTATACCATCATCGCCGCCCAAGATTTTGGGTGCATAGAAGAATAGGGCTTTATCGACGATTCCGCTGTTCAATGCCGAGGCCAGAACACGGCTGCCGCCTTCAATCAAAAGGCTGGTAATACCCTCTGAGCCCAACCGACCCATCAGAGACGTCAAGTCAATCTGTCCCTTTCTGACCGGCTGCTCGATAACACGCACTCGTTTTTGTTGAAATTGCTTTCTTTTAGCTTTAGCGGCTCTTTTTCCAGCAATTAAAATGGTGTCAGCATTAGAATTCAGCGCCAAAATCCCGGCAGCGGGAGAAATCGACAGGTGCGTATCAAGGACGATTCGAACCGGATCGACACCTTTTCTTGACCCTAAACGCGTGGTCAAACTGGGGTTATCGGCCCGAATGGTGCCAATGCCTACCATGATGGCGTCAACCGCATGGCGCAGCCGGTGCACATATCGGCGTGCCTTCTCTCCGGTTACCCACTTTGAATCACCGGTGCGTGTGGCAATGCGCCCATCTAAGGTAGCCGCACATTTTAAAATGACAAACGGAAGTCCCGTGCGGACATATTTAACAAACGCTTCGTTGAGGCAGACGGCCTGTTTTTCACAAACACCGATCTGAACATCGATACCGTGTTGCCGCAGAAAAGCAGCGCCACCGCCGGCCTTCGTATGCGGATCGGCCATTGCGACAATCACCCGGCGAATGCCGGCGTCCAAAATTTTGCGGGTGCAGGGGGGCGTCCTCCCGGTATGATTACAAGGCTCTAAATTGACATACAGCCACGCATCCTTGGCTTTTTCGCCGGCATCATCAATGGCATTGACCTCCGCATGCGCCTGTCCCGCTGCCCGGTGGAATCCACGACCGACCACCTCACCATCTTTGACAACCACGGCGCCGACCATCGGGTTCGGTGTGGTGTAGCCCTGCCCCTTCTTAGCAAGGTTCAAGGCCATTCGCATAAAATGTTCGTGATCCATTCGTCATTTAAACCAGATGACAGAAGTCAGAAAACAGAAGACAGATAAGTCAAAAGTGCCCATATTATTCTGCCATTTTAATTCCTTCTTCTGACCTCTGCTTGCCGCGGCGTCTTGTCCGGCGAAGTTTCTTGACCGCCATAGCCTAAGCGAAGGCGGTTAACGAAGACGGAAGCTTGTTTAAGCGAAGCCGGGTCCTCTGTTATCTTTTATTTATTTTCTGTCTTCTGGTTACTGAGCAGGGTTTTGAGTTCAGACACAAAGTCATTTACGTCTTTGAATTCTCTGTAGACGGATGCAAAGCGCACATATGCGACGTCATCTAAGTCGTGCAGCATCGTCATAATTTTTTCCCCGAGAAAGGACGCCGGTATCTCTTTTTCGCCGGTCTCTCGAAGATCACGTTCAAGATCATCAATGAATTCTTCGATCACATTTATGCTGATGTTTCGCTTTTGACATGCCTTTTTGAGGCCGGCACGGACCTTCTCCCGGTTGAACACTTCACGGCGGCCGTCTTTTTTAACAATCATTATTGGAATTTCTTCAATATGCTCGTAGGTGGTAAACCGGCGGGTGCAGACAATGCATTCGCGGCGCCGGCGGATCACACTGGCGTCTTTGCTCAGCCTCGAATCGATGACTTTGTTGTCGATTTCGCCACAATATGGGCACTTCATTGTTCTTCCCCCTGCTGTTTGGTTTCAAGGTGAATCAGCTCTATATTGGCCTCCTGTATCATGTCCTGGGAAATCTCATCCGCATACCCTGAGCGGTAATATATCTTTTTGATCCCAGCGTTAATGATCATCTTGGCACATATTGAACATGGCAAATTGGTACAAAATATACTGGCGTCTTTTACCGAGACACCGTGGTAAGCTGCCTGGATAATGGCATTTTGCTCCGCATGAATGCCGCGGCATAGTTCGTGCATTTTTCCGGATTCTATCCCTAATTTTTCACGCAAACAGCCCACTTCTGCACAGTGACGCACTCCGCTCGGTGCCCCATTATAACCGGTTGAAAGTATTCGCTTATCCTTTACGATAATCGCGCCCACCGATCGTCGAAGACAGGTCGAGCGCCGTGCAACCAGCATCGCTATGTCCATAAAGTAATCTTCCCAGGAAGGTCGAGCATCTTCGGTCACCATAGAATTCATCTTTCTTCTTATCGCCAATTCGATTCGAATGCAAGGGGTTGAAATTCCGTTAAAAACGGATAGAATCACACTAAACGCGGCTGCCGGTTAGTGCTTCGATAAACTTAACCACATCATGGTAAAACCAGCAGCAATGCGACCGCCGGCAGGCTGCCCCCAAAAAGGTAACAATGGATAATATATGTCAAACCCGCTAACCGCAAGCAAAAAAATGGCAAGGCTCAAGGTGCCTTGCCACTCATGTTAATGGGTCATATATACAAGAAAATTTAGTATATATGTGAATAACGGCGCTCACTAAATGGCGATCATATGCGGTTATTGATCCGTGTATTTTTTCAAAATCAAAGTCGCGTTGGTTCCGCCGAAACCGAATGAATTGGTCATGGCAACATTAACCGTGGTTTGGCGTGCGGTATTGGGCACGTAATCCAGATCGCATTCATCCGCCGGGTTCTCATAATTGATCGTCGGTGGAATCACATCGTGATGGACGCTCAAAGCGCTAAACACTGTTTCAATCCCGCCGGCGCCGCCTAACAGATGGCCGGTCATTGATTTGGTGGAACTCATCGCCAAGTTATACGCATGATCTTTGAAAACGGCTTTGACCGCCCGGCTTTCATACAAATCGTTTAGTTCGGTGGATGTTCCATGCGCATTGATATAATTGACCTGATCGGGGGTCAAACCAGCGTCATTTATCGCATCCTGCATACAGCGCACCGCACCATCACCATCCGGACAGGGTGATGTAATGTGGTAGCCATCGCCGGTCAGCCCAAAACCGGCCATCTCGGCATAGATGGTGGCGCCCCTTTCCAGTGCGTGATCCAAAGCTTCCATTATCATTATCCCGCAACCTTCACCAATGACAAAGCCATCGCGATCTCGATCAAATGGCCGTGAGGCCTTTTCAGGTTCATCATTGCGTGTGGACAAGGCCTTCATCGCGTTGAAACCTGCCACCGCGGTCTTGGATACAACCGCTTCGGTTCCTCCGGTGATCATGCCATCAGCCATGCCGATTTGAATCATTTTAAAGGAGTCTCCGATTGCATGAGCCCCGGCAGCACATGCAGTCGCATGGGATAAATTCGGTCCTTTGGCACCAAAATGAATCGAAATCATGCCCGGTGCCATGTTGCCGATCATCATGGGGATGAAAAAGGGGCTCACCCGCCTGGGACCTTTGGTGGCCACATTCAAAATGGTATCTTCCATAATCCCGAGACCACCCAGACCGCAGCCGGTCACAACCCCGATGCGATTCGCATTGGTGCTGTCGATCACCAGACCGGAGTCTTCTATTGCCATCCGTGTTGCCGCCATGGCATATGAAATAAAAAGCTCGTTTCGCTTGGCTTCTTTTTTCGGAATAAAATCCTCCGCGTTAAAACCCTTGACCTCACCGGCGATTCGAGTCACAAAATTTGACGCGTCAAATCGAGTGATCTCACCGATACCCGATTTTCCGGCGCAAAGCGCCGACCAGCTATCCTCGACGCCGATTCCGAGAGGGGTAACCAACCCCATTCCTGTAATGACAACCCGCCTTTGCAAGGGACCTCCTTTGTGGATGAACCGGGCGAATCCAATCGCCCGCATCTGATTATGAGTTTGATCAAACTGCGCCCCGGACGTATGCTTTCGTCAATGCCCTTCAGCCCATAGAAACAGGTGCTCACCTGCGGATATGAGTTGAAGGCTGAAGTTATGTATATGTTGTATCCGATCCGGGCACAGCGAAAATGCTACTTAAACAAAAAAACGCACAACGAGTAGGTGCAAGCCTACTGAATATAGAAAAAAATTGCCTACTGATGCTCTTTGATAAAATCAATGGCATCTTTTACAGTTGTGATTTGTTCGGCGTCCTCATCTGAGATATCAGTGCCAAACTCGTCTTCCAATTTCATGATCAATTCAACGAGATCAAGTGAATCGGCCCCCAACGTATCGACAAATGAAGCATCGGGAACAACTTCTTCCAATTTAACACTCAATTCTTTGGCAATGATCTCTTTAACTTTCTCCTCAACAGACATCTGATTTTCCTCCTTACCCGGTTAACCCGGTCATCAATTGTGTTCATTGAAAGTTTATGACCTATTGAAATGCTTAATTTCGCTGCAACTGGCTTTGACTTAAATGATTGGATCTCAAAATAGTAAATTAAAATTTGTGTAACTGGCTTTAATTTACATGATTCGATCTCAAAGTTGTAGATCACGCTCAAGGGCAAGGCGCAAACCGATTCAAAAGTGGAGCATACACGTCAGTATTCGAGCATTTTGAATCGGTTTGTAACACAGCCCTTGAGCGTCAGATGCATTTTTGAGATCGAATCACATGTACATTCCGCCTGTGACATGAATCACCTGCCCCGTAATATACGCCGCGCTATCGGAAGCTAAAAATGTAATCGCCGCGGCCACATCCTGCGGGGTACCGGCTCTTTGCAAGGGGATGATACTGAGCATCGCCTCTCGGGCTTTTTCGGACAAAACGGCGGTCATATCGGTTTCGATAAAACCCGGGGCGACAGCATTGACCGTTACCCCCCTTGATCCCAGTTCTTTGGCCACTGTCTTGGTAAGGCCGATCATGCCGGCTTTTGAAGCCACGTAATTGGCCTGGCCGGGATTGCCCATGACCCCCACAACCGAAGCCAAGTTAATGATGCAGCCCGATCGCTGCTTGACCATTATTTTAGAGACCGCCTTGATACAATTAAAGGCACTTTTAAGGTTGACGCTGATCACCGCATCCCAGTCTTCTTCTTTCATACGCATAATCAAGCCATCGCGGGTGATACCGGCATTGTTCACCAATACGTCAATCTGCCCGTTTTGATCCATCACCGCATCCACCCAGTCGGAAACCGATGCGCTGTTGGCAACATCTACTTGTGCGAAAGAAGCTTCGGGGCCCAGCTCTTTGGCGGCAGCTTCGCCAGCTTCGGTGTTGACATCGCAAATTGCCACTTTGGCGCCTTCTTTAGCAAAGTTTTTAGCCGTCACCCGTCCAATGCCAGCCGCCCCGCCGGTGACCATGACCACTTTATTTTCAAATCGCAAACTGTTCTCCTTCCAAAACCTTATTGAGCAATAAACGCTCAATAAGGTGTTAATCGTTACTGGTTAATTGTGATTAGAATTCGAGAGCAACCTCATCTTATATTCCTAACATGAGGGAAACATAACATTAGATACCGTTCCTATCATACGATTAACAAATAACGAATAACAAATGACGCCCAATAGGGCTTTAACCCAATTGGGATAAGGTTTAACGCTTAAATATAATATCAGCTGCACGGTTCATATCGGGTATGATGTTTTGAAAACTTTCAGCTAGTTTGGCGTGTGATGTTTCTGATAAGAAGGCGGCACACTGGTCAGCGTCAAAAACACCGGAACCAAACATAATCTTTAATAGGTTATTAGATGTCAGCTGCGCCATTTCGTTGACAAACACACGTGAATAAACGCGTGCCTTTTCAGCTTGGGCATGATTTTCTGCAGTTAAAACCACAGCCTGCCGTGCAAAGCTGGCTGCGACCTCGACATACAGCATCATATCGGCCAGGGCGAACATGATGGTCTGTTCGCGGGTCAACCGATTGTCATTGACCAGGAAAATTGCTTTATTAAGCGCCCGGGCTGCTACAGCAATGGTGCGGCAACCCGCCTCATTGCATTGGGATTCGAGCATGTCCATTTCGTCGGCAATGTCATCGTAAAAAGCACCTTTTGATTTGCGGGTTGTCTTCCAGCGAAACGTACTGATGATGTTCTGCTGGATTTCGCTGGTTCCTTCATAAATGCAGGTGATTTTGACATCACGCTTGATTTTCTCAACACCATATTCAGTGATATAGCCGTACCCACCCAGGGCCTGCATGGCATCATCGGCGGCCTTGTTGGCCACCTCGGTGGCAAACAGCTTAGCAATCGAACCTTCTACTTCAAGGCCCTGTTCGCCGGCATCCAGTCGGGTGGCCACCTCATCGATATAGGTCGCTGCGGCGGCCAGGCGAACAGCATGCGGTACCACCAGTTTATGGGTGTAGCCCTGCTTTTCTGAAAGCGGCGTTTTAAACTGGATGCGCTCCTGGGCATAGGGCACAACAATATCCAGAGCGGCTTCTCCGCCGCCGAGCGCCATCGAAGCAACCATCAGACGCGTATAGCCGAATACCTTACTGGCCTGCTTGAGCCCTTGTCCGGTCACACCACCAATGACGTTTTCCACCGGCACAAAAACATCGGTAAAGGTCAACGGCGATGTGTTCGATGCCCGAATTCCATGTTTTTCTTCGCCTTTGCCTCGCTCGTAGCCCTCAGTGTCCTTTTCAACGATAAAAAAGGTAGGACCTTCGGGGGTATTGGCCAGCAGTGTGATAAATTCTGCATAACCGCCGGTGGAAATAAATTGTTTGCTGCCGTTTACCTTATATCCGGTGATGCTGCCGCTTTCATCGCTAACCGGCTCGGCTTTGGTTTTGATGGCAGCCACATTGCTGCCGGCATCGGGTTCGGTGACCGCATAGGCTACCAAGGCCTCGCCAGCAGCAATTTTGCCGAGCCATTTTTGTTTTTGTTCTTTGGTCCCTCCCACAATGATGGGATCGGCCCCCAGCTGAATGGCAAAAAAAGCGGTGGTAATGCCCAGGCATATTTTGGCCATTTCTCTGGTGATGGCACAGCTGTCACGGGCTCCGCCGCCCAGACCACCAAATTCCTCGGGAATCATTAATAGCTGCAGTCCGATCTCCGGGCCCAGCATTTCACGAATGCTGTCTTCGGGAAATATTTCCTCCCGATCGAATTCAAAAATTTTTTCAGGTGTCAAAAGGCGTTTTTTCAGCTGCCCGACCGTTTCCAGAACCATTTGTCTGGATTCAAGGTCCAGCCCGTATAGATTGCTGCTGTTTGATGATTTATTTGAAGTCATTAAATTTGTTCCTTTTGGAGGTTAAAACGGTTGGCGAAGGAATCAACAACTAGTCTTCTTCAGTTTCGACAACCTTACGGCCCTTATAATATCCACAGTTGGGGCAGGCATGGTGTGGCCGAGTGGCTTCACCACACTCGGGACAGGATGACACATTGGGTGCGGTAAGCTTTTGGTGGGTCCGGCGCTTATCGCGTTTTGACTTTGATTTTTTGCGTTTTGGTACCGCCATGAGTAATCTCCTAATAAATTGAAATTTATGTGAATTTTTGTATTAAAGACTCAATTTTAAAGGTGGGCATCTAGTAATTTATCTGAAAACGATTGTCAAGCATTTTCGTCAATTTTATGCAATTTGATCTCTTGTGCTCGCTATTCTTCTGTGATATTGAAATGCACCGCAGTTAAAATGATGATAAGGTGAGTTTAAGATCATAATATTATTATGTTTACATGTGCAACCCATCGTTCGCTGCTCGTGTTTGTGATTTTAATCTCGTGTCGATGGCGGTCCTCTCTTTTAGGAATCGGTATTATGAACAATATTTTTAATCAGGTTTCGTTTACTTGTCAAATTGTTAAATAAGGCAATAGGGTTTGCGCTGGGGCTAAAAACATTTTTATAACAAAATTTCGATATGTTATATTTTTCTTGAGTCTATATTTCCTGAAAACATTACTTAAATGTTTACTCATTTCATTCACAATAAACATTACGCATAGGTGAACGTTAAAATGCAAATGGAAACCAAAAGTGATCTGATTGTGACCCGTTTTCCCCCCAGTCCCACCGGCTTTTTGCATGTCGGCAATGCACGCACAGCCATCTTTAACTGGCTACACGCCCGTCGAATGAAAGGAAAGTTTGTGCTGCGCATCGAAGACACCGATACCGAACGCTCGACCCAGCAGGCCATCGACGCCATTTTCGAGGCCCTTAATTGGCTGGGCATTGACTGGGATGAAGGCCCCTATTATCAAACCAAACGGCTGGATATTTATCATCAATATTTAGATCGTCTGATCGATTCGAGCCATGCATATTATTGCACCTGTTCGCCGGATGAAATTGAGGCCATGCGCAAAAAGGCGATGGCAACCGGCGGCAAACCCAAATATGACGGCACCTGCCGCGATAAAGGGCTTAAGAAAAGCCCAGGAGCGGTCATCCGGCTAAAAGCACCCTTAATCGGTACAACGGTGGTTGAAGATGTCATCAAGGGCAACATTGTCTTTCAAAATGATGAACTTGATGACTTCATTGTGTGCCGCAGCGACGGTATTCCCACTTATAACTTCGCGGTGGTCATCGACGATATGACCATGCAAATTAATACGGTAATCCGGGGCGATGATCACGTTATGAATACGCCCAAACAAATTCAGGTTTACAAAGCGCTCGATTGCCCCTTGCCGGTATACGGCCATGTGCCCATGGTGCTGGGAACCGATAAAAGCCGGTTCAGCAAACGCCACGGGGCTGTATCCGTATCAGCCTACCGCGACATGGGATACCTGCCGGATGCCATGTTGAACTATCTGGTTCGGTTGGGCTGGTCACACGGGGATCAAGAATTTTTTACCCGCCAGGAGCTGATCGAAGTATTTGACCTGGAGCATATCGGACGATCGGCCGGAGTTTTTGATGCTGAAAAACTTCTGGCGCTTAATGCCGACCATATTCGGGCCACACCTGCTGAAGAGCTCGTGGAATCCCTTAAACCATTTCTACAGCGCCACAAGACAGCCGTTGAGGACAACAACGTACTGCTTAAAGTCATCGAGACCTTGCATGCCCGCAGCAGAACCCTGGACGAAATGGCGCAAAGCGCTTTGTTCTATTTTGCAGATGACATTGAATATGAGGAAAAGGCTGCCAAAAAGTTTTTAAAACCAACGGTGCTCGAAGCCCTGCAATTGCTGTTGGCGCAATTTGAGAGTCTGGACGCTTTTTCCGAAGAAAATCTAGAATCGGCTTTTAAAGCCGTCATGAAGCAGACCGGACTAAAGCTGGGTAAAATCGCCCAACCGGTGCGGGTGGCCCTGACCGGCCGAACCGCCAGCCCCGGCATTTTCGAGGTCGCCGCCATCATCGGTAAGGATAAAGTTATTTCGAGGTTAAAAAAAGCTATTCAATACATAGAAAGAAGATCTGATTAAAAAAGTAGAATATTATTAGCCACAGACACACACAGACACACACAAACAATATCTTTTCCTCGGGCGACGCTGCCCGAGGAAAAACTTTTTGCCCTGCGGGCAATAAAGTAGCAGTCTAAAAAGCCAAATTCATTTGGTAAAAGTTTTCTTTCCTCCTTAATAATAGGATTTTGAATTTTTGATCCCGCGCAGCGGGATGACTGTTTTTGTTCGGCCATCTTGTCCCGCATAAGGCGAAGCCTTTTTGCGGGGCGTCGGCCGAACAAAAGGTCCGTGTGAGTCCGTGTGGGTCTGTGGCTAATGACAACACAAAAATTGACTTGACGGGCAGGCAGATGATATATATTTAAGATTGACTTGAAGATACTGGGGGATCGTCTAGCGGCAGGACGACGGGTTCTGGCCCCGTTAACCCAGGTTCGAATCCTGGTCCCCCAGCCATAAAAATACAGGTCCCATCGTCTAGCGGCCTAGGACGTCGGCCTCTCACGCCGAAAACACGGGT
>JAAUXY010102220.1_pt1 | contig 26580 bp, 28 predicted proteins | sample 7278121 | NCBI WGS metagenome assembly JAAUXY01 (sample SAMN14350117, study PRJNA611818) | marine sediment metagenome | isolation source: surface marine sediment (1.8m) | place: French Polynesia: Moorea | collected 2018-08 | reverse complement strand
TCTCTTCCTCCACCGCTCTTCGGCAGATATGAAAAAGGCCCCGTGAAGGGGCCGTTTTCATATCTGGCGGAGAGGGGGGGATTCGAACCCCCGGTACGGTATCACCGTACACTCGCTTTCCAGGCGAGCACCTTAAACCACTCAGCCACCTCTCCGAATTTGATTGCTTAAATCGTGCTGGGTCTGACGACGTCGCCTTCCTGTAAGTATCGAGGCGGGATATCCAGGCAGGGCTGGCCGGGCTCTCTTGGCGGTGCCGGTGCGGCCTCCGGAATCGGCATTTCGGCCATCTCGTCGAGCTGCGTCAGGTCATCCGGTGCGACCACACGGGGTGATTCCACCGCCTGCTGGTACAACATGGGTTCGTCGCAACTGAGGTCAATCGTGCCGCCGCAACCACTCGCGAACAGCGTCGCCAGGACTGTCAAACCTATCTTTCTCATCCATCTCTCTTAACAATCGATACCGACATGGCGCATCGCGCTTCTGACGTCATCGTGATATTTCTCGTCCAGTTCGGTCAGCGGCAGGCGTATTCCAGGCCCTGCCAGACCCATCTGGCAGAGCGCCCACTTCACCGGAATCGGGTTCGACTCCAGAAACAGCGCCTTGTTCAATGGCTGGAGCCGCTCGTCGAGGGCCTCTGCCTTGTCGGCATCGCCCGCCGCGGCGAGAGAGCATAGTTCGGCAACCTCCCTCGGTGCAACATTCCCGGCGACGGTAACGATGCCGTGGCCTCCGGCGCGAATGAACGGCAGCGTCGTGAAGTCGTCGCCGCTGTAGTAGCGGAAGCTGTCATTGGCAAGTGCCTGGATCTGCTTCAGCCGCTCAATGTCACCGGTCGCCTCCTTGATCCCGAAGATATTCTCGTGCTCGGCGAGGCGCGCGACCGTGTCGGGCAGCATGTCAGCGACGGTCCGACCCGGGACGTTGTACAGCATCAGCGGTTTCGAGACGGCGTCAGCAATCGCCGTGAAATGCCGGAATAGACCTTCCTGGGTCGGCTTGTTGTAATAGGGAACGACCACCAGGAACGACTCGATGCCGGAATCCTGAACGGCTCGCGACAGATTGATGGTCTGCGCCGTCGAATTGGACCCGGTGCCTGCGATTATCGGCAACCGGCCGGCGGCCAGCTCTACCGAACGCTGGATCAGTTCGACGTGCTCGTCTTTCACGAGCGTCGCTGATTCGCCCGTCGTGCCGGCAACAACCAGCCCCTGCGTCCCCCGCTCGACATGGAAATCGATGAGGCGCTTGAGAGCGTCGTAATCGACCCGATTATTGGAGTCGAAGGGGGTGATCAGCGCCACAAGGCTGCCGTTGAACACTATGGGTACTCGCCTAAAATGAGGCGGCGATGTTACTGTTCGCACCTGTTGCTGGCAAGCACGCCAGGCGCGGATTCATTGGCGGGGAAAACCGGCCATAGACCGCGGTACATTACTATAAATTAGTTGAGAAAAATGCCACAACTTATTGTTATTAGTGCAATTGGAAGCGATAAGCCGGGCATCGTCCAATCGATTTCCAAGGCGATCCTGTCCTGCGGCGGAAATATCGAGGAAAGCCGCATGACCACGCTGGGGAGCGAATTCGCTACGTTGATGCTCGTCTCGGGCAACTGGCATACGCTTAACCGCCTTGAATCGGCACTGGACAAGCTGGGCGGCGACGACGGTCTGTCGTTCTCGATCCGGAAGACTGACGAGCGCAGCATCAAGGCGGATCACATCCCCTACGCTGTCGATGTCATCAGCCTCGACCAGCAGGGTATCGTCTACGAGCTGGCCAACTTCTTCTCGGAGCGTGACGTCGAGATTGCCGACGTTGCCACGCGACGCTATGCCGCAGCGCACACTGGCGCGCCCATGTTTGCTGCGCAGATGGCGGTCAATGTGCCCGCCTCTCTTCACGTAGCCCAGCTGCGCGAGGAATTCCTGGAACTGTGCGACCGGATGAACCTGGACGCCATTCTCGAACCCGTTAAAACCTGATCAATGAGGAGCACCCCATGACCGCACCGCGCATGAACCGCGTCGTTGGCGATTTCAAAGCTGCCGCTACCGGCGACAAAACCATCAGCCTGAAGGAGCTGCGCGGCAAGAACGTCGTCATTTACTTCTACCCGAAAGATGCGACGCCGGGCTGCACGCTCGAAGGGCAGGATTTCCGTGACCTCCACCCAAAATTCAAACGAGCCAATACGGTCATCCTCGGCGTGTCGAAGGACACAATCGCTTCCCACGAGAAGTTCAAGGACAAGCAGAACTTCCCGTTCGACCTCCTCTCGGACCCCGACGAGAAGTTGTGCCAGAAGTTTGACGTAATCAAGGAAAAGAACATGTACGGCAAGAAGTACATGGGCATTGAGCGCAGCACCTTCCTGATCGACGCTGACGGCAAACTGCGCGACGAATGGCGCAAAGTAAAAGTCAAAGGCCACGCCGAGGAGGTCCTTGAAGCGGCAAAAGCGCTGAAACAATAAGTTACGGGCGAAAAAGCCTTCGTTGCCGCCTGGACCCGCGATCCACGATAAACTTAAACATCGAGGAACGGACGGCCCCCACACCTGTCCCAATCAGCTGAGAGACACGTCCCCGGAGAACCTGTGGTTACAGATCTTCTACATCGCCTGACCGTTTGCCTGGCAGTAATCTGCCTGGCAGGCAGCGCCGTCGCCCAGGACGACATCCGCCTGCCGGACATGGGTAGCCCGGCCGATGCGGTGTTGTCGAAGAATGACGAGGCGAGGCTTGGCCGGGCCATCATGGCCCAGATCCGCAGGTCGCGGGACGTCGTCGAAGACCCTCTCATCACTGAGTACATCAACAACATCGGCAACCGGATCGCGGCGCATGCGAACAATGGCGATCACGAGTTCACGTTCTTCGTCGTCGATGAGCCGAGCATTAACGCGTTCGCCCTGCCCGGCGGCTACATCGGCGTGCACACGGGGCTGCTTCAAGCGACGCGAAACGAGGATGAATTAGCCGGCGTGCTCGGCCACGAGATTGCGCACGTAACGCAGCGCCACATCGCCCGCGCGATCCACTCGGCACAACGCCAGGGTCTCGTGTCTTCCGCTCTGATGCTGGCAACGATTCTGGCCGGCGTCGCTGGCGCGGACAGTGATGTCATCCAGGCCGGCATGGCGGTGTCCCAGGGATCGGCGGTTCAGCAGCGCATCAACTTCACGCGCAGCAACGAGCACGAGGCTGACCGTATCGGCATTAATGCGCTGGCCGCCGCCGGCTACGACCCGTACGGTATGGCATCCTTTTTCGAGGTCATGTCCCGGCTGCAGCCTGCTGACATGCGCATGCGGGCACCGGAGTTTCTGCGCACGCACCCGGTCACGACGGATCGCATCGCCGAGGCGCGTACGAGAGCGCTGACGTTCCCGCGGATCAATAGCGTGGACTCACCGAGCTACGGCATCGCGCGGGCTCGAGCCAAGGTAAACAGCTTCGAGCGCGCCGAACAGGCCATCGAGTTTTACGAGGCGGAAGATTACCTGCGCCAGACAGACGTCGAACGCTACGGACGCGCCGTCGCCTACCAGCGTGACGGCCGGCATCGCGATGCGCTTAGAATCTTCGAAGACCTGATCGAGCAAGACAAGACGATCATCGCCTACCACATCGGTATGGCGGATTCTCTGCTCGCCCTCGAGCGCTACGATGCCGGCACGCAAGCCTTCGAAGACGCGGTCGCGCTGTTCCCGAGAAACGTCCCGCTCGTGATCGCCTACGGCGAATGGCTGATTCGCCTTGATCGGGCCGATGAGGCCCATGCGATCCTGCTGGACCTGCTGAACAACGTACCCCCGACACCCCAGCAGGTGCGGCTGATTGCGCGCGCCGCCAACGACGCTGGGGAGCAAGCGGAATCCCTGTACTACATGTCGGAGTACCGGCTGATGACGGGCGATCTGCCGGGCGGCATCAGCATGCTCAGGCGAGCCCTGGCGCTGCCGCAATTAAAGGAAATCCAGCGTATTCGCTTCGAGGCGAGGATCGACTTCATTCGCGAGTTCATGACAGAAGAACAGTTAAAGCAGCTGCAGCGCAGCCGACAATCGCGTGGCGTCGCCGCGTCCGCAGCGGATCCGATGGGATGAATCAATGCCGCCTGGTCGCACTCTTATGCGCTACCTGCACCCTCCTCGGCGCCTGCGCCTCGGACGGCGGCAGCAAGGACCCGAAAGACCCCTACGAGAACCTGAACCGTAAGGTCTACACGGTCAACGACGTCGTCGACAGGGCCACGCTGAAGCCGCTGGCGAGGGGCTATCGCGCGGTCCTGCCGCGCTTTGCGCGAACCGGCGTCAGTAATTTCTTCGACAACCTGGTTACACCACGGTCGGCGGTCAACAACGTCCTGCAGGGCAAGCCCTATGCGGGCGGCGAGGATCTCTTTCGATTTATCATCAACAGTACTGTCGGGATCGGCGGATTGATCGACGTCGCCAGCGCAGCGGGCATGCCGGAACACGGTGAGACCTTCCAGGAAACCTTCGCCGTCTGGGGCATTCCGGACGGCCCCTACATTGTCCTGCCGTTCCTGGGACCGCATACGATGTCAGACGTGTTCGCGTTGCCTTTCGATATCTGGGCCGGCCCCTGGTATCACTACGACAACTCGTCAGCGAGGGACAAGCTCAGGGTGCTGAGACTCGTCGACATTCGCTATCGAATCCTGTCGGCTGACGGACTGCTGGAAGACTCGGAAGACCCTTACATCGCCTTACGTGAAGCGTACCTGCAGAACAGGGAATTCCGGATTTACGACGGAGATCCGCCGGAGTCGCAGGAAGACGAGGATCTGTTCAACGAATTCTTCGAGGACGACTAGCGACGAATCGGTGGCATATTCGAGCTGCTAGCTCTCCGTGGCGCCGGGCGCCTGTATAAAACCGGACCAGCGCTCGCCACGGGTCAGCAATACTTCCACTTCGGTTGTCCTCGCGATCGCCAGCACGCGATCCGGCATACCGGTAAAACGAATCTCTCGCACCGTGTGGTTCGCCCATGTTATCCACTCGAGCAGTAACGCGAGCCCGGCCGAGTCCGCCTTCTCGACGCCAGACAGGTCGATCTCGAGACGGGTGTGCGGCTCGAACATGTCTTCACCGTCCCGGAGGATGTTCTCAACGGTCTTGAAGGTCATTTGCCCTTTCAGGACGAAACGGCCCTCACCGGCGTCGTTGAGTTCGTAGTCGGCCACCCTGTCTGCTCTCTAGGTAGCCGGGGACTCGGTCGTCGCGGACTCGAGGCGCTTGATCACGGCTTCGAGACTGGTGCTCCGGATTTCCGAATCCAGCTCTGCCCGGAAGTTGCGAATATAGGACACGCCCTCGATCGTGACGTTGAAGATCAGCCACGCGTCGCCTCGACGCACGAGGTCGTAATTCACCGGCACTTTGGCGCCATCGTCCAGCTGGACGATCGTCTTGACCTGGGTGCGCTTCTTCGAGTCGTCACCGCGATAGGTCAGTACTTCGATGCGATTCTCGTCGAACTCGAGGACGCCCTCTGCGTACCGATGCAGCAGGTTGTTGTAGAACGCAGCGATGAACCGATCCTGCTGCTCTTCGGATGCCGTTCGCCAGTGACGGGCGAGTACGAGCTGGGCCGCGAACTTGCGGTCGAATCTGGGCAACAGGATGTCGTTGATGATGCGGTAGAGCTCCGCCTTATCCTCCGCCAGCGCATCCTTGCGGCCGTTCAGCTCGCTTGATAGCTCCTTAACCGCCCCCTCGATGACGAGATTCGGCGACTGCGCCGACGCCATAGACGTGCCGACCGCAAGCATCGCTACCAGCGCCCAGCTGCAGCGCAAAATTGAGGTTCGTCTATTCACTGTCATCTCCGTCAGAACCGGCGTTCACGAGAAATTTGCCGATCAAATTCTCCAGAACGATAGCGGACTGCGTGAACATTATCTCGCTGCCGTCTTCGAGGTAGAACTCTGAGCCACCCGCTTGCAGGCTGATGTACTGGCTGCCCAGAAGACCGGCCGTCAGGATGCTTGCATCGGAGTCCTCGGGGATCGTGTTGTAACGCGTGTCGATCTCGAGACCCACGATCGCCTCGAGCGACTGGGTGTCGAACTCGATGTTCGTGACACGGCCGATCGTCACGCCCGACATCGCGACCGGAGCGCGCTTCCTGAGGCTGCCGACATTCTCGAACCTGGCCTCGACGCTGTAGGTTTCACTCGTGTTGAAATCGTCGCCGCCGGTCGACTGGGTTGTCAGGAAAAACAGCGCGCCGATTCCCAGTAATGAGAACAGGCCTGTTCCAATCTCTACGCCGCGTGTCTGTTGCATAGCTCCACCTTACAGGTATGTCGCTGTGATCATGAAATCGAAAATAAGCACGGTGATCGCCGTTAGTACGACCGTCCGCGTCGTCGCGCGCCCGACGCCCTCGGCCGTCGGTATCGCACTGTACCCTTCCCAGACAGCGAGCAGGCTCGCCGCCACACCGAACACGATGCTCTTTACAATGCCTTCCCGGATGTCCTCGTCGGTCACGGCCTGCTGCATCTGCTGCCAGAAGGACCCTTCGTCGATGCCAAGCAGACCGACCCCAACAACGTGTGCGCCAAGGATTCCGACACAACTGAAAACCGCTGCCAGTAACGGCATCGAGATCACGCCGCCGAGGAAACGCGGTACGACTACCCTTCGTATGGGGTTGACTGCCATCATTTCCATAGCGGACAGCTGATCGGTGGCCTTCATGAGCCCGATTTCGGACGCGAGTGCCGTGCCGGCGCGCCCCGCAAACAGCAGCGCCGTGATGACCGGCCCCAGTTCCTTGACCAAGGCCAGTGCCGCCACGGCGCCGGTGGAGTCCTCGGCATTGAATCGCTGCAGGTTGGAAAAGCCCTGTAATCCGAGCACGGCGCCAACGAAAAATCCGCAGACCATGATGATGACCAGAGACAGCGCCCCGGCGTTGTGCACCTGCGCAGCAACCAGACCGAAGCGCTTCACCAGCGTCTTCGGCGAATACATGATCAGGCGCAGTGAGAACAGGACAAAAGCACCGAAGTCCTGCAGGAAATCGATTAAGTTGTAATAGAGGTCACGAAACAAGTGATTACTCCGCGTCGCGACCAAGCAGCTGCTCGGCGTAGTCCGGTGCGTCGAAGTGGAACGCAACCGGCCCGTCCGCCATCCCGTACATGAATTGCTTGACGAGATCGGACGTCGTGTTTGACAGCTCCTGTGGGCTGCCCTTCGCTGCGACCTTGCCGTCCGATATCAGGTAGCTGCAGTCCGACACAGTAGAAATCTCCTGCACGTCGTGACTGACGAGGATGCTGGAGATTCCCAGCGCGTCGTTCATCTTGCGCACGAGTCGGACGATGACGCCCATCGAGATAGGGTCAAGGCCGACGAACGGCTCATCGTAAATCAGGATATCCGGGTCCGTGACCATCGCCCGCGCAAGCGCGACGCGACGCGCCATCCCGCCGGACAGCTCCTGCGGCATCATGTCAGCGGCACCTCGGAGTCCAACCGCGTGCAGCTTGGTCAGGACGACATGACGAATCAGTCGGTTCGACAGGTTCGTGTGCTCACGCAGCGGGAAAGCCACGTTCTCGAAGACGGAAATGTCGGTCAGCAACGCGCCGTTCTGGAACAGCATCCCGAAACGCCGGCGAAGCGCGTACAGCTCTTCCTGGTTCAGCTGCCCGATATCGACGCCGTCGATGTAGATATGTCCATGGTCAGGCACCAACTGGCGTGTGATCAGGCGCAGCAGCGTGGTCTTGCCGGTGCCACTGGGGCCCATGATCGCGGTGACCTCACCACGCCTTATGTCGACATTGAGGCCTGTAAAAATCGGGCGGTGCGCACGCGAATAATGCAGGTCTCGAATCTCGATGATCGTGTCAGACGAAGAACCCATAATGCTCCCGGTAAAACCGCCACTGGCGACGAGCTCTCACAAGCGGCGAAGGATAGCAAATTCGAGCACCGGAACAGCATCCGTTACAAGATGAAATAGCAATTCATAGCATCGGAAGTACCCGGATTTCGGCTTGAAAAAGTGGTACGGCCGCCCAAATAGGACTAAACTAGTCCTGAATCGATATACCCACCCGAGATCACATGCTCCGCATCAGCAAACTCACCGACTACGGGACCGTGGTCCTGGCAAGTCTCGTCGACCGAACGGACGAGGTTTCCAGCGCCGCCGAGATTGCTTCGCGCACGGGCGTCGCACCTCCGACCGTTTCAAAGCTCTTGAAGCTGCTGGCGAAAGCAGAGCTCGTGTCATCAACGCGAGGCGCGAATGGCGGCTACCGACTGACTCGCGCGCCGGAAGACATCAGCGCCGCGGACATCGTCGACGCCCTGGAAGGCCCCGTGTCGATCACAGAGTGCAGTGCTTCGGACAGCCACTGCGCCTACGAAGAGAACTGCGACACGGGCGACGCGTGGCAGCGAATCAACCAGGCGATCAGAGATGCCCTCGACGACGTCTCGCTGAAGGACCTGGCCAAGGGAACATGCACGGCGCCGAAGATGCACTTTGGCGGAACACCGATAACTGTAGAGCGGACCAACTAATGGCAACGGAAAGCGAAGAACTAGAGAGCCTCGTTAACCGACGGTACGAACACGGGTTCGTCACCGACATCGAGATGGATACCCTGCCCCCGGGCCTGAACGAGGACGTTATCCGCGCAATCAGTGCGCGCAAGAACGAACCCGAGTTTATGCTTGAGTGGCGGCTGAAGGCGTACCGCATGTGGCTGCAGATGCGTGAGCCGGAATGGGCGCACGTCCACTACCCGCCGATCGACTTTGATGCGATCTCCTATTTCGCCGCGCCCAAGTCAGACGCGGATCGGCCGAAGAGCCTCGACGAGGTCGACCCGAAGCTGCTCGAAACCTACGACAAACTCGGAATACCGCTGCACGAACGCGCTCGCCTCGCCGGCGTCGCCGTGGATGCCGTCTTCGACAGCGTGTCGGTAGCGACCACGTTCAAAGAGAAGCTGTCAGAGGCCGGCGTGATCTTTTGCTCCTTCTCCGAGGCCGTCGAGAATCATCCCGAGCTCGTCAGGAAATACCTCGGTTCCGTCGTTCCCCAGCGCGACAACTACTACGCTGCGCTCAATTCGGCCGTGTTCAGTGACGGCTCGTTCGTCTACGTTCCCAAAGGCGTTCGCTGCCCGATGGAATTGTCGACCTACTTCCGCATCAACTCCGCCAATACCGGACAGTTCGAACGCACGCTGATCATTGCCGACGAAGGCAGCTACAACAGCTACCTCGAGGGCTGCACGGCGCCGATGCGCGACGAAAACCAGCTGCACGCCGCGGTCGTCGAGCTGGTGGCGCTGAAGGATGCCGAAATCAAGTACTCGACCGTGCAGAACTGGTACCCGGGCGATGAGGAAGGCAAAGGCGGTATCTACAACTTTGTAACCAAGCGCGGCGACTGCCGTGGCGCCAACTCGAAGATCTCGTGGACCCAGGTCGAGACCGGGTCGGCAATCACGTGGAAATACCCGAGCTGCATCCTGCGTGGCGACAACTCGGTCGGTGAATTCTACTCGGTGGCCGTTGCGAACAACTTCCAGCAGGCAGACACCGGCACGAAGATGATCCACATCGGCAAGAACACGAGCAGCACGATCGTCTCGAAGGGCATCTCGGCCGGCAAGGCGCAGAATGCGTATCGCGGACTCGTCAAGGTCATGCCGCAGGCGGACGGCGCCCGCAATCACACGCAGTGCGACTCGCTGCTGATCGGCAAGGAATGCGGCGCGCACACTTTCCCGTACATGGAAATCAAGAACCAGGGCGCCAAGGTCGAGCACGAAGCAACGACGTCGAAAATCTCGGCCGACCAGTTGTTCTACTGTCGGCAGCGCGGCCTGTCCGAGGAGGACGCCGTGAACATGATCGTCAACGGCTTCTGCAAGGAAGTCTTCAATGAACTACCGATGGAGTTTGCCGTGGAAGCGCAGGCCCTCCTCAACGTCAGCCTCGAAGGCGCGGTTGGCTAAACCAGGAATCCAGAAATGCTAGACATCAAAAACCTCTCCGCCAGCGTAGGCGGCGCCGAAATTCTCCACGACCTGTCGCTGTCCGTTGGCACCGGTGAGGTCCATGCCATCATGGGTCCGAACGGCTCCGGCAAGAGCACGCTCGCCCAGGTGATTGCCGGCAGGGACGACTACGAGGTCACGGGTGGCAGCGTCACGCTGGACGGCGAAGACCTGCTGGACCTCGACCCGGAAGAGCGCGCGCGTGAAGGCGTCTTCCTCGGCTTCCAGTACCCGGTCGAGATTCCCGGCGTCAACAACGCCTACCTGTTGAAAGCCGCCGTCAACGCACAGCGCGCGCACCGCGGGCTCGACGAAATCGATGCTTTCGAATTCTTAAAGCTCGCGAAGGAGAAGATGGCCCTGCTCGGCATGGACCAGAAGTTCCTGAACCGCGGAGTCAACGAAGGCTTTTCCGGCGGTGAGAAGAAGCGCAACGAGATTTTGCAGATGGCGATGCTGGAGCCGCGCCTCGCGATCCTCGACGAGACGGATTCCGGCCTCGACATCGACGCGCTGAAAGCCGTCGCACACGGCGTTAACGCGCTGCGCAGCCCGGAGCGTTCGATCGTCCTGGTCACGCATTACCAGCGGCTGCTCGACTATATTCAGCCGGATCACGTGCACGTCCTCTCGGGCGGCAAGATCGTCCGCTCGGGCGACAAGACGCTCGCGACCGAACTCGAAGAACGCGGTTACGACTGGCTCAAAGAGGCAGCGAACGGATGAGCAACTCGGACAAATTGCGGTCAGCCGCCGAGCAGCTCGGGCCGGACGGCCTGTCTGACCTTCGATCGCGTGCTGCGGAGAACTTCGGCACGACGGGCTTCCCGACGACGCGCATGGAGGACTGGAAATACACGGACCTGTCGATCGCCAGTGACATCAGCGTCGCGGCGCTCGACGACTTTCGCGTCGACCTGCCGCCCTCCTACGAAATACCCGACATCGAGGCGCACTGGCTGATCATTTCCAACGGCAGCCCACAGGTCGGAGGCCTGTCGGCCATCGACGGCGTCGATATCGCACTGCTGTCCGAAGCGGATGTCGACCTCCAGTTCGACCTGCCGCTCGCCGACCTGAACCTCGCACTGCTGTCCGATGGGCTCAAACTGACCGTTAATGCCGGCGTCAACGTTGACAAGCCTGTCGGCTTGTTGTTCTTCGACGATGCCGATACCGACTCGCTTGTGTCGCAGGGGCGCGTCATCATCGATGTGCAGAAGGGTGCCTCGGTGCAAGTCATCGAATTCCATACGACTCGCGGCGACGCAAGAAAATACGCGAATGTGTTCGTCGACCTGAACATCGAAGACAACGCGCGCGTCGACTATGCCCGCTTGCAGGCGCGCGACTTGTCGGCGGTCCAGACGGCTCGCCTGAGCGTCGCTGCCGGGCGCGACGCCACGCTTCGTCACTTCGCGCTCGACACCGGCGGCAAGCTGGTTCGCAACGATCTCGTCATCGATATTGCGAAGACAGGCGCAGACGTTGAGTTCAACGGTCTCTACCTTGCCGACGCGGGCCAGCACGTCGACAACCACACGCGCGTCGATCATCGCGTCGGCCCCGCCCACTCCAAGCAGGAGTACCGCGGCATCATCAAGGGTCGCGCCGTCTGGAACGGCAAGGCGGTCGTGCATGAAGGCGCCGACGGCACCGATGCCCAGCAGGCCAATCACAACCTGCTGATGTCGGAGCGCGCCGAGATCAACGCCAAGCCGGAACTCGAAATCTACGCAGAGGACGTCAAGTGCAGCCACGGGACGACCGTGGGCCAGCTGGACGAGAATGCAGTGTTCTACCTGCGAACGCGGTGTCTCGATGAGGAGCAGGCGCGCCGGCTGATGACGCACGCGTTCGCGATGGGCGTGGCCCATCGTTGCCCAATCGATGCCTGTACGACGTGGGTTGATTCCCACGTCGAGGATGCTTTGAACGCCCTGGTCGCAGAGGATGCGAAGTAATGCTTGCTGAAGAACAGTCAATCTCGACAGCGGATCGACTGCGTGCGGACTTTCCCGCCCTGCATCAGTCCGTCAATGGCCGTCCGTTGGTTTATCTCGACAGCGCCGCATCGGCACAGCAGCCGAGCAGCGTCATCGATGCCGTCGCCCACTACGCACGACACGATCATGCCAACGTTCATCGGGGCGTGCATACCCTGAGCCATCGCGCAACGGATGCCTATGAGGGTGCTCGCGACAAGCTGGCTGGATTCATCAACGCCAACAGCCGTCGTGAGGTCGTGTTCACGAGCGGCACGACCGAGGCGATTAACCTCGTCGCGCAGAGCTTCGTGCGACCGAAAGCCGGCCCCGGCGACAAGATTCTCATCACGCACATGGAGCACCACGCGAACATCGTCCCGTGGCAGATGGTCTGCGAGCAAACCGGCGCGGAGCTGGTCGTCGCGCCAATCGACGGCAGCGGCACGCTGGATACCGACGCGCTCTATGCGCTGATGGATGAGCGAGTGCTGCTGGTCGGCGTCGTGCACGTCTCGAATGCACTCGGCACAATCAACCCGGTCGAAGACATCATCCGCGAAGCGCACGCAAGGGACATCCCGGTGCTGGTCGACGGTGCGCAGGGCGTGCCGCACAAGACGGTCGACGTGCAGGCGCTTGACTGCGAGTTCTACACGTTCTCAGGGCACAAGATGTTCGGCCCCACCGGCACGGGCGTTCTCTACGGAAAGGAAGCTTTGCTCGAGGCCATGCCTCCTTACCAGGGCGGCGGCGACATGATTCTCGAGGTGAGCTTCGACAAGACGCTCTACAACGAGCTGCCCTACAAATTTGAAGCGGGTACGCCGAATATTTCGGGCTTTGTCGGGCTCGGTGCTGCCGTCGACTACCTGCTCGATGTTGGTCTCGATACCGTCTCTGAGCTCGAGAATGAACTGCTGGAATACATGACCGCGCGTTTGGCGGAATTGGACGGCATCCGGCTGATCGGTACAGCCGACAACAAGGCGAGCGTACAGTCGTTCATCCTCAGCGACATTCATCCGCATGACCTCGGCACGATCCTGGACCACCAGGGTGTAGCGATCCGTACGGGTCACCACTGTGCGATGCCGGTAATGCAGTTTTTCGATGTGCCGGGCACAGCGCGAGCGTCGTTGGCCTTGTACAACAATCGCGACGACGTCGACCAGCTGGTTGCGGCGCTAAAAGTCGCGCAGGAGATGTTTGCCTGATGAGCGGCGCTGGCGACAGCGAGATCAGGGAGCTGTATCGCTCGTTGATTCTCGATCACGCCAGGTCGCCTCGGCATTTCGGCCGCATGGAAGAACCAACGCACACAGCTGATGGCATCAATCCACTGTGCGGTGACAAGCTTGAGGTCTTTATTTCGGTGCAAGACGACACGATCGCCGATGTCAGCTTCGAGGGTAAGGGTTGCGCCATATCACTGGCGTCGGCGTCGATGATGTCGGAACGAATCATCGGACAGTCTGTTAACGATGCGATCAGCGACATAGAACTTGTCAGCCAATCGCTGAGCGGTGAGTCGGCAGAGACGCTGCCGGGCAAGCTCGAAGCGCTCAAAGGTGTGCGCGAGTACCCGTCTCGGGTAAAGTGCGCGACGCTGGCATGGCACGCGTTGCGTGCCGCGATCACCAAAGATCGCGCAGTTGCCACCACGGAGTAGCGCCGGCATGAATGAACGAGAACAACACTGTAGACGTAGACCTATGAAGGGACGCACAAGCTAATGTTTGGTCACATGAATGAGCCCGTGACAATCGCACGAGACGTACGGGCGATCATCATCCCGGCCGGAGAAGAGATCCTGCTGCGCGAGGGAACGACAGGATTTATCACGCAGGCGCTTGGCGGCTCGTTTACCGTCTACGTGGAAGGAAACCTGTTTCGTATCGCCGGCACCGACGCCGATGCATTGGGCAAAGAGGTAACGCCACCGCCGAGCGTACCCGACAACCCGTCCGATGCCGATGTTGAAGAAGTCATCTGGGAGCAGCTTAAGACCTGCTACGACCCGGAGATCCCGATCAACATCGTCGACCTGGGCCTGATCTACCGTTGCGAGGTCACGCCGCTTGGAAACGGGGAACGATCGGTTAGCATCGATATGACGCTGACGGCGCCGGGCTGTGGCATGGGCGATGTCCTCGTGCAGGATGCGCGGGACAAAGTCTCGATTGTTCCGACGGTCTCGGATGTACACGTCGAACTCGTCTTCGATCCTCCTTGGAACCAAGGCATGATGTCTGAGGAAGCGCGACTGCAGACCGGAATGATGTAATCGTGAAAACGCTGACGATATTGCGCCACGCCAAGTCCAGTTGGTCCAACGTGTCCCTGTCCGATGCCGAACGACCGCTCAATCGCCGCGGTGAGCGAGACGCGCCGCGCATGGGCAAGCGCATGGCCGATGCCGGTGTACGCCCTGCCCTGATCGTCAGCAGTCCCGCCGTACGAGCGTGGACGACGGCGCGAATTGTCGCCGAGCAAATCAATTACCCGCTGGAATTTCTCGAGAAGGATGCTTCGCTCTATCTAGCGTCGCTGGAGGGACTGCTCGATGTCATCGTTGCGCAGGACAACTCAGTCAACAGCCTTATGATCGTCGGCCATAACCCGGGCCTGACGTCGCTCGCAAACTTCTTTTCACCAGGACTGACGGACAATCTGCCGACCTGCGGCATCGTCACGGTATCAATGGACACGGACTCCTGGGATCTCTACACGCCACCGAAGGCGTCGCTGGACTACTACGACTACCCGAAGAAACTACCGGGCTTCTAGCCCGAATATCTCACTGATTCGTGGGGTTCGCTCGGTCAGACCGTTGTCTGCTAAACCGGCGAGCGTGCCTCTTTTGCGTGGTATCAGAATCCGTTGATTCGAGATTCTGGCCTGGATGCCCGCTGAGAAACCAGCTCAGTCACCCGCGGCGCAAGGCGCGACCGACCGCTTCGTCCAATCCCGTTTGAATGTTTCCGTTTGAGAATCTGCCACAGTCCGTTGACGGCCAAAAGCGAACGATTGCTGCCGAAGCTAGCTCGCCGTGGGAACGTATGGATGCTCCCAGAGTGGAAAAACCCGAGTCAACGCTGATAAGCCTAACGGGTGCCTCAGTCTTCCGTTTGCGACGGAATCCTTGATGTCATCCAGTGTCATAAGGTGAACACGAATTGCCTCGCCGGCATCCGGCGCAGGAGCCTGCACGGCCTCGACTCCTTCGACTAACCAATGGTGACAGAGATTATTGTGAATCGCTGGGTTCGCCTGTACAGAACCTAGATACCGCCAGCGCCCTTCGCCGAAACCAGTCTCTTCCATCAACTCCCGCTTGGCTGCGCATAGCGAATCCTCACCCGGGTCCACCATACCTGCAACGGGCTCAACCGTAAGCTCGCCGACGCCGAACCGGTATTGCTCTACCATGACTATTCGTCCGGCAGTAGTTACGGCCACCACCGTCACCCAATCTGACGTCTCCAGGACCATTCTCTGGAATTGTTCCGAACTGGTGGGGTGCCGCATTGTATCGAGGCGGACGCGAAACAGTGGCAGTTCCGGCCCCGCCTCGCTTGCCACTCTCTTCCAGCGCAAATCATCGTCATTCATGGTCAACGTCCCGTATCCCGGCTACAGGAAACTCGGTTTCGGCGAAAAAGGCGAGTCGTTGTTCATACCTTTAGCCGAAATCTCATCTGCCAGAACTCGATATGAGAGCCACTTGCTCAATGGCTCAATAGGCTCATGAAGTCGTGCGAGTTCGTCAGCGTCGAAATACCTTGCGGCGTCCGTTTCTCTCATGTCAGGAACCGGGTTGCCTGCAGTATGGCGGCAGAGAAAGAGGATTCCTATCATGCCCAGCCAAGGCTCTGGTAGTTCCTGCAGGCCGACCAGGCCGTCGACTTCGGCGATTATCCCCGACTCCTCTCGAATCTCGCGAACGACTGCATCGGTGGGCGACTCACCTGGCTCAATCGCCCCCCAGGGAATAGTCCATTGCCCCTCCAGACTGTGTCCTGAGCTTTGTCGAACCAGAAGTAAGCCAGTGCCCTTTCGAACTATTCCACCAACGCAAACAACCGTTTCGGACATTAATAAAGATACCGTGGAAGGAAGCCGGGTGACCGCTACGAGTCATGAGCCGTCAGTCTACCTTAAAAGGTCTGGGTAGCAGCAAACAGCCAGTAGCGGCCGGTCCTTACACTTGGCTTCTCAACTTCAGGAATTGTTCGTAGATTTGGTGTACCGCGCTGCCAAAGTCTGACGCACCAGGATTGACGGTCGAGGCGAGGCGTAGCGAGTTCATTCCGAAACTAGGAGACTCCAGAAGAAAGTGGATGTTTCTGGCGTTTGTGCCTCTGATACGCAGGCAGACGTAGTCAGCCTCAAATTTTCGTATCGTCTTGTAGCCAGACTCCTGAAACGATGGCCAGTCCGAAGGCTTTGAGTCTTTGTAGTTATACTCGAGTTCATAGATGCACGCGCCGAGTGCATCGCGTATCGCTCGATCCAACCCACTCTGATCCGAGTACGGTACCGCTACGGCACCTCCAGGTATCTCGGCAATCGGGCCACCGTGATTGAATTTCGCGGCCACGATTGCGCTGTCTTTTTCCGCGTTGCAGCAAACACCGCAGTGTTGAATGAAGTCCGGCATCGATGCTTTCAGTTCAATAGGCAGCTTTTTCTCCGACCGGCTTTTTTGGATCCGGAGCGGTCAGTGTAGCTCAAGTGGAGTTAGTGGCGGGTTGCGGTCAGACGCAGTCGTGGCACTTCTACCGGCGCGGCCCTACGTTTTTCTGAACGCAAGTTTCAAACATCGCTTCCCACACGTGAAAATCTCGGTCCCCGGAAGGAAAAATTGTCGACCGCCGTTCCTCTCCGTCTGCGAATCGGATAACGACGTCTACCCGCTTGTTTGCACGAAAGACACTGCGCAGCTTCGAGGTAGCTTGTTCATCTAACCAGAACGTGTGAATCCAAAACTCAGGGTTCTCTGGAGGATTCAGTTCGAAGTCCCCGATTCTTGCCCACAATACCCGACTGTCAGGTGCCGGTAGCTTGCCGTTTTCTCCATAGATGTATAGCTGAAACCGTACTTTGAACAGTTCCTCCTCCGGGTAGAGGTCGTAGTGCAGCCGCGTTGTTGCGGTGAATCTCACAAAGGCATTATCGTAACCGGTGTTGGCAAACAGACCCCTTTTCGTTGCGTCGCGTCGAAACGGAATGACGTAATCCAGTCTAAGTTCACAATAGGTGTTCCAAACGTTCGTGGACCACCGAATTGACCAGCCCGGCATTGGGTCACTCGACTCGGCCGCTGTGCTGGACAGAATCAAGAGAGCTGCGATCAGTATCGGCGATTTGCCCAGCATATTAGACGCATCGATGACGCGGAAGATGGATTTCCGCTATAGGTCAGAGGCTAAAACTATATCAAATCAGGTGCTGAGTTACGGTTACGGCCACAACCGGTCGTTCATAATTCAAGTGCAGGGACCTTGGAAAGCAACACCCCGCAAGGCTCCGGTTGAGATGTCCTTTAACGTCCGGCAGCGAAGATAGGCGGACTCACCTGACTCGCCGAGAAAGGCCTTGCTCACATCTTCGGAGCAGAAATAATCGTGCTCCTGTTCCGGGTCGCTCTCCACTTCGAGCGCACTAGCGGCAACATCAATCTCCATTAGTTCGCCCGTTTGGCTGACCGCTACGTAGTTTTCTGGGCGTCCGAAAATCAGCCATTCGCCCGAAAAGCCAACAGGCACCTCGTCTACAGGCATCTTCCATTCGCCGACCACTTCGTCGGAGTTCGTGTATTCGAGTACGCGCTCAAGGGAATCTCGTTCCCTCGGCGCGAGGCCGTTCAGGCTAGAGACGCTGCGCCGGATTCTGGGGCCGCACGGACCTTGAAATAACCGCCCCTCCGGGTACTCCTCTTCAGTAGCTGATTCGTCAGCCCAGACCATCACATCGAACGAGGAAGGCGACTGCGATTCGCAGGCGGAAAGACTCAGCAAAACTGCCAGAAAAAGTAGTGAAATCCCGCGCAATCGAATGTCGCCTTCAGGTCAGAAGCAGTCTAACTCGAAACACCTGGGCGACCGGTTCCAGCCGGAAGCAGCCGCGCAATCGGCGTGGGCCCCGTACTGCCAGGTCGTGAACGGTCCTTGACCAATGTGTATGCTGATTGGTGTCCGAGGACCGACACGGCTACTGACCGAACATTGCGTTGAACGCGGCAACCATCTCTTGCTCGGGGACATCTTTGAAGCGCGTTGCAATGATCCAGTGGTGTCCGAACGGATCACGGATGCGTCCGGCACGATCTCCGTAGAATTGATCCGCCAGCGGGTATATCTCCTCGGCGCCCTCGTCGATTGCCCGACGAAGCACTGCGTCGGAGTCGGTGACATGGAGACTGAGAACAACGGATGTCCCGTCGAGGTTCGTGGGGCTGGCAGATCCTATGCTCGGCATTTCATCTGCCAGCATCAAGCGGGTGCCCTCAATCTCGATCTCGGCGTTCATACAAGTGCCATCAGGCGCCACCAGGCGCGCGCGCACCTCTGTCGCGTCAAACACGCGCTCGTACCAAGCGATGGCATTACCGGTATTCGCAACCTGAAGATAAGCCGTAACTCCGCGCATCACGTCCTCTCTGGCTGATTGTCGAGCGACCCTTATGGGTCAGGAGCCGTCAGTCTACCTCAAAACGCCTGGGCGGCTGGTAACGGCCTAGTTTGGTGAAAAACTCGGTTCTGCGAGCGACGCCAAAATTCATGAAGAATTTAATTCGATCCTGTGCGCACCTTTTTGCCTGGATTTGCCGCACTGAGCTGCGCCAGGAGGTGTTTTCACGGGAACTGCACTACCTCCTCGTTTCTACGATACGAAATCGACCATAAATCGCAAATGAAAAATCAACGATTTTCAGAACGGAGTTTTTCAACAGAATAGGCCAGGAGCAGCCACTGAACACATGGATTAGAGTCGCTCAAGCTGGCGTTGGAGGCGTCGGATTTCTCTTGTGCGACCATCGTTTCCTGGCCTAGCCTCCAGCTTCGCGATCTCTTTTTCCAATGTGTGCTTTCTACGCACTTTGCCTAAGTCTTGGTCCACTGTATCCTGAAGTCGTCCCCGAAAATACTCCTCGCGCAAGGCTTTCCATTCCTCAGGTTTGGACTTAGGCGGTACTGGAATCTTGTACCCGATGTTGTAGCACTCCTGCCCGCACTCCGGGCAAAGCACAGCGTCACCAGAATAGGGTTCACGCCGGACGGCGACGTGGCATTTGAAACAGACGAAATTCCTTTTGCTCATGTTTTGCCACCGAGAAATCGAAAGATGATGAATGATCAGAATAGGTAATTATGAGTCATCCAAACTCAAAATACCTGGGTGTCGAGAAACGCCCAGAACCGGTCGGTCAGAAATCAGTCTCCGTCCCTGCAAACGACGGCTAGATCATGGTCTTGCCATGCGATGAACTTGTCGTCGATGCCAAAATTGTCAGACCCCTCAGTTCGAACCAGGTAACCGAAACGCGACCTCTCGCTGAAAAATACTGAGCTAACATCATCAGGAAAACTGACCAATCGAACATCCCTGGATCCATAGTCATGAATCAGGTTGAGACTCGACCAGTCTAGGTCAGCCTTCAGCCAAGCATGGCCAGGCCACTTGCCGCCAGCATAATTGATGCTTGAAGGATCGCCAGTGAATCGCCGGTCACTGATGTTTTGGGACAACCAATCACGCATGATCGCCTGCGCATCGGGCGAGCCAGCGGTTTCAATCAGTTTTTCGCAATACTGTTCGGAATCTGCACAGCCCGGCAATGTCGAGATAATCATTGCGGTTATGAATATTCTCATCGGGAAACGCGAAATCTGTGACCGGCTGGTTAGCGTCAGGAGCAGTGTCCCATCGTACCGTGAAACCGGCCGTTTGAGCGGCCGGTATCGCAGGCAGAGCGGACCTCGCCGTTCGCGGATAGCCGCCTTTCTTGGGTAGAAGCCTATTGGTCATCGACTGGAAGCCCTTGTGCAGGCATCCGGCTAGCGAAAGCCTGCATGATCGATGATCTTCTTCTGCGCTAGCACTCCGGCACGTTGACAGCGAGCCCGCCCTGCGATGTTTCCTTGTATTGAGTCGACATATCGAGTCCCGTCTGGCGCATCGTAGCGATGACCTGATCGAGCGTGACTTTGTGCGTACCGTCGCCGTGCATGGCAAGCCGCGCCGCGTTGATCGCCTTGACCGCTCCCATGGCGTTACGTTCGATGCACGGAATCTGCACCAGGCCGCCAATTGGATCGCAGGTCAGTCCGAGGTTGTGTTCCATGCCGATTTCCGCGGCTTCCTCTACCTGGTCGTTGTCGCAACCCATGGCTGCTGCAAGGCCGGCGGCCGCCATCGAACAGGCAACACCCACCTCACCCTGGCAACCCATCTCCGCGCCGGAGATCGACGCGTTTACCTTGTACAGGATGCCGATAGCTCCCGCTGTCAGAAGGAAGGTCCGTATGCCCGCATCGGATGAGCCCGGGACGAAACGATCGTAGTACATCATTACGGCAGGGATGATTCCGGCGGCACCATTAGTGGGAGACGTCACGATGCGGCCACCGGCGGCATTCTCCTCGTTAACGGCTATCGCGAAAGCATTGACCCAATCCATCGCGTCCATCGGACCCGGGTCCGGTCGCTTCGACAATGACCGACTGAGTTTTGCGGCGCGTCGCGTGACCGCCATCCTGCCGGGCAAGACGCCGTCGGTCGTCATGCCTCGCTCGATGCAAACAGCCATCGCCCGCCAAAGGCTGCGGAGGCGTTCATCGATTTCCTCCGGACTGCGCCAGGTCTGCTCATTTGCGAGGACGAGGTCGGCAATCGACAGCTCGTTGGATGCGGCAATCGCCAGCAGCTCGGCGCTGGAGCCGAAAACATACGGCGGCTCACCCTGTTGAGAACTGGGTTCCGGCTCATTGCCTCGGGCAATGAAACCGCCACCAAGAGAATAGTAGACGTCCTCGCCGACAGCCTTGCCGTCGCTATCGGCCGCCAGGAAGTGCATGCCATTGGTATGGCGCGGCAGTTCCTTGTCGTAGTTGAAGCGAATGTGCGCGTCCGGATCGAAATCGATCTTCGCTCTCATCAGCAGTTCGAGCTTCCCGGATGAACGGATGTCATCCAGCAGCGCAGGAACTCGATCCGGGTCGACATTATCGGGTACGAAGCCCATCAGGCCGAGCTGTATCGCCGAATCCGTACCGTGCCCGCGCCCGGTGAAGGCGAGCGACCCGTGCAGCGTAACGACGATTGAATCGACGGAATCGAGAGCGTCTTCGAGGCTCTTGGCAAACGCGGCGGCGGCCAGCATTGGCCCGCTGGTATGCGAGCTGGACGGACCTATCCCGACTTTGAAGATGTCAAAAACGCTGATCGTCGACACGTCAGTCTGAACCCAGGGACAACAGGCTCGTGTTGCCACCCACCGCGGCGATGTTATTGCTCACCGTGAATTCCCTGCCGAAGCGGGCCAGGTAATGCGGCCCGCCGGCCTTCGGTCCGGTGCCCGACAGCCCGCAACCGCCGAAGGGTTGCACGCCGACGATGGCGCCGATCATGTTGCGATTGACATACAGATTGCCAACAGCGCACAGCTCCGCGATCTCGCGAGCACGCGAATCGATGCGACTGTGAACGCCCATCGTCAGGCCGTAGCCGGTCGCGTTGATGGCGTCCATCGTCTTTTCGAGGTCACGGGACTTGTAGCGATACACATGCAGGACAGGACCAAAGACCTCGCGCTCCAGCTGGTCAATGCTGTCTATTTCGATCAGCGTCGGCGCGAAATAGGTGCCCTTCCCGGTACTGTCCGGGAGCTTCGTACGGTGAAGTACCTTCGCTTTCTCGTTCATGTGCTGTACGTGTGCCTCGAGCATCGAACGCGCCTCGTCGTCGATGGCCGGCCCGACGTCCGTCTCGAACTTCGCGGGGTCGCTCACAACGAGTTCATCCATATGCCCCTTGAGCAGGTCGATGACACGCGGCGCGATATCGTCCTGGACACACAGGATCCTCAGCGCCGAGCATCGCTGTCCTGCACTGTTGAATGCCGAGTGAACGGAGTCGAGCACGACCTGCTCCGGCAGCGCTGAACTGTCGACGAACATCGCGTTCTGGCCGCCGGTCTCGGCGATGAAGGTCGCAATGGACGCATCCCGCGCTGCGAGCGTCCTGTTGATCACGCGCGCCGTCTCGGTCGAACCGGTGAAGGCGACGCCGTCGACACGCGGGTCATTGACGGCATAGCCGCCAATCTCGGCGCCGTCCCCCGGCAGGTAGTGCAGCACGCCGGGTGGAACGCCCGCCTCGAGCAACAACTGCACCGCACGATAGGCGACCAGCGGGGTCTGCTCCGCCGGCTTTGCCAGCACGGCGTTGCCGGCCGCCAGCGCGGCCGATACCTGTCCGGCGAAGATCGCCAGCGGGAAATTCCACGGACTGATGCAAACGAAAATACCGCGCCCGCGCAGGCCGAGCGTATTTCGTTCGCCGGTCGGTCCGGGCAGTAACGTCGGCTCTCCGAACTGACGGCGAGCCTCTACGCCATAGAAGCGCAGGAAGTCCACGGCTTCGCGGAGTTCCGATAGCGCGTCGGGTATCGTTTTGCCGGCTTCCCGGACGCACAGCGACATCAGCTCGGCGCCATTCTGCTCAAAGAGGTCGGCGGCTTTCTCGAGGACCGCCGCACGCTGATCGGCGGGTGTCCGGTCCCAGTCTACCTGGGCCTTTTGTGACGCCGCCATCGCATCGTCAACCTCGGACTGCGTCGCGTTGACGACCGTGCCGACGACATTGCCAGTGTCGCTGGGATCCACGGACGACGAAGACTCACCGCTGCCCGGCCTGCCATTGACGATCGGTACGGCCGACGCTTCCATGTTAGTCGCGGTATCCATGGCTTCGAGCAGTTTCGTTCGCTCCAGGGTGTTGGCGAAATTGAAGCCCCTTGAGTTTCGGCGCTCGTCGCCAAACATGTCCGCCGACGTGGCGATACCGGGGTGGGGCCGGCAGTCGTGAGCCTCTGCCGTTGCCAGCGGGTCGGCGATGATTTCATCGATGTCGACGCTCTCATCGACGATGCGATTGACGAAGGATGTGTTGGAGCCGTTCTCCAGCAGGCGTCGCACCAGGTACGGCAACAGGTCTTCGTGGCTACCGACCGGCGCATAAACGCGACACGGACGACCGTATTTGTCCGGATCCATGATTTGTCCGTAGAGCTCCTCGCCCATGCCGTGCAGGCGCTGGAACTCGTAGTCACGACGCTCGCCGGCGTAGTGCATGATGCTCGCCATCGTATGCGCGTTATGCGTCGCAAAGCGCGGGTAGATGAGCTCGCCGGCGGCCAGCGCTCGCCGTGCGCAGGCGAGGTACGAAATGTCGGTATGCGACTTGCGTGTGAATACCGGGAAGCTGTCGAGCCCCAGTTCCTGCCCGTGCTTGATCTCGGCATCCCAATAGGCGCCTTTTACCAGGCGAACCGGAATGCGTCGGCCGCCCTTCTTCGCGAGATCGGCGATGTAGTCTACGACCGGGCCCGCGCAACGCAGGTAGGTTTGCACAGCGAGGCCAAAGCCTTCGTAACCGTCCATGGACGAATCCATGTAGACCTTTTCGAACACACGCAGCGAAATCTCCAGGCGCTCGGCTTCCTCCGCATCGATCGTCAGCGCGATACCGGCCTCTTTTGCCAGTTGCGCAAGCTCAAGTACGTCTGGAGCCAGTTCACTCAGGACGCGATCGCTGTGGGTCCAGGAATAGCGAGGATGCAGTGCCGACAGCTTGACCGATATCGTCGGCGCCTCGAACACATCATCCATGTGACCCCTCGGGCTGTCGCCGATCCGAGCAATACCTTCCTTGTAGGCCTCGAGGTAACGAGCGGCATCTGCCGTCGTCAGCGCGGATTCACCGAGCATGTCGAACGAGTAACGAAAGGCGGCGTTCTGCTTCTTCAACGAACGCTTCAGGGCCTCGTCGATAGTCCGACCCATGACGAACTGGTGGCCCATGATCCGCATCGCCTGGCGCATCGCCGTCCGGACCACGGGCTCGCCGGCTCGCCCCGCAAGCTTGGTCAGCAGCTTGCCGGGGTTCCAGGTCGACACCTCCTCGGGCTTAAGGAGCTTGCCGGTGAGCATCAGCCCCCACGTCGACGCATTGACCAAAAGCGAGTCACTCTCGCCGAGGTGGTCACGCCATCGTGCCGACGTGATCTTGTCGGCAATCAGTTCATCGGCCGTGTCGGCGTCAGGAATGCGAAGCAGCGCTTCGGCGATACACATCAGCAGCACGCCCTCCTGGGAAGACAGGTCATACTCCTGCATGAATGCGTCGAGCCCGCCGCTCCTGGACGCCAGTTCGCGAACGTTTGCCACCAGCTCCGCTGCGGTAGCGTGGATTTTCCTTCGCGAAGCTTCTCCCGGATCCGCCTCCTCGATTAATGCAGTAACGAGCTCGCGCTCGTCGCCGAGGTAGAGATTGCTCAAGCCCGGCACCAACTCCGGGCCGGCCGCTGACTGATCCTTGAATCGCATAGTTCCCCCACCGAACGCCAGCCTTCCGGGCTGGCTTGTCATATCCCCTCGGGACCCGATGATAGCTCATTCTCCGCGGGGCGATCAGCGCTTTGGCCTTGCCCGGCTGCTATACTTTGTGGCACCAAAAAACGACGAGATTCTACCCGTGTCATCCAGCTTTCTGAGCGGCCTGGGCGAGCAGACCGAAGCGCTCAAGGCCGAAGGCCTGTTCAAGACCGAACGCCTGATCGACGGCCCGCAACAAGCGGATATTGACGTCAGGACGAATGGCGCGAGTTCGCACGTCATCAATCTCTGCGCCAACAATTACCTTGGCCTTGCGAACCATCCGGCCGTGGTCGCGGCGGCACACAAGGCACTGGACACGTTCGGCTTTGGCGTCGCTTCCGTCCGTTTCATCTGCGGAACGCAGACCATTCACAAGGAGCTCGAGGATCGAATCTCGGCGTTCCTAGGCACCGAGGACACGATCCTCTACCCGTCGTGTTTCGATGCCAATGGCGGCCTGTTCGAGACGATCCTCGGACCCGAAGATGCCGTTATCAGCGATGCGCTGAACCATGCGAGCATTATCGACGGTATCCGCTTGTGCAAGGCGTCTCGGTATCGCTACCAGAATAACGACATGACCGACCTCAAGACGCAGCTCGATGCCGCCAAGGAGAGCAAGAACCGACTGATCGTCACCGACGGCGTGTTCTCCATGGACGGCACGATCGCCAACCTGAAGGGTATCTGCGATCTCGCGGGCGAATACGATGCGCTGACGATGATCGACGACTGCCACGCGACGGGGTTTTTAGGCGACACGGGTAGAGGTACGCACGAGTACCGCGACGTCATGGGTCGCATCGACATCATTACCGGCACGCTCGGCAAGGCACTCGGCGGTGCGTCCGGCGGGTTTACGTCGGGCCGCAAGGAGATCATCGGCTGGCTCAGGCAGCGCTCGCGGCCGTACCTGTTTTCCAATTCGGTCGCACCCGTGATCGCGGCCGCATCGATTGCCGTGTTCGATCTGCTCGAGAAAGACAGTGGTCTGCGAGAGAAGCTGCACGAAAACGCGACCTACTTTCGCACGGCCATGACCGATCGCGGATTCGATCTGAAGCCGGGCGAACACCCGATCATCCCGGTCATGCTGGGAGACGCGCGTCTCGCGACGGAGATGGCGGACCGACTATTGGGCAAAGGCATCTATGTCATCGGCTTCTCCTACCCGGTGGTGCCGAAAGGACAGGCCCGTATCAGGACGCAGATGTCGGCGGGCCTGGATCGCTCGCATCTCGACAAGGCCATCGACGCGTTCACTGACGTTGGCCGTGAACTCGGAGTGATCAGCTGATGCGCGCGCTCGTTAAATCAGAAGCCGAACCGGGCATCTGGCTCGAGGACGTGCCCGAGCCGTCCGTCGGACACAACGATGTCCTGATCGAAGTTCGGCGCACGGCGATCTGCGGTACGGACATCCACATTTACCAGTGGGACGAGTGGGCACAGGGCGCGATCCCGGTGCCGATGGTCGTCGGACACGAGTTCTCCGGCCGCATCGTCGATGTCGGCAGTGAGGTGCGCGGCTTCAAGGTTGGCGACCGGGTCTCGGCGGAGGGTCACATCACCTGCGGTGTCTGCAGGAACTGCCGCGCGGGCCGTCGCCATTTGTGCATGAACACCCGGGGCATCGGGGTCAATCACCCCGGCGCGTTTGCCGAGTACATCGCAGTACCGGCGTTTAATGTCTTCAAGCTGCCCGACGCGATCTCCGATGACATGGCCGCGATTCTCGACCCGCTCGGTAATGCGACACACACGGCGCTGTCCTTCGACCTCGTCGGCGAAGACGTCCTGATCACCGGTGCCGGCCCGATTGGCATCATGGCAGTGGCTATCGCGCG
>JAAUXY010006445.1_pt1 | contig 26607 bp, 27 predicted proteins | sample 7278121 | NCBI WGS metagenome assembly JAAUXY01 (sample SAMN14350117, study PRJNA611818) | marine sediment metagenome | isolation source: surface marine sediment (1.8m) | place: French Polynesia: Moorea | collected 2018-08 | reverse complement strand
GGGATTCAGACATGAAGCCGGATTGGCTTAATGTCATCCCGCTCTAGCAACGACCTGGGCGACCCTGCCGAGGGAGCGTTGATCATGAAGGGCTTCTGCCGCTGCGCCCTGCTCGTTCTGCTGCTCGCCGGCTGCGGCGAGGACCAGGGCCCGCAGGTCGAGTTCGTCGGCGGCGGCTTCATCCTGAACTATCGCCAAGCCGAGATGACCTATGGCTTCGTCGCCCGCATCAAGGGCGAGCCCCCGGAGGGCAGCGTCCTGGAAGCCGTCTTCGAGGACCCGGCCGGCGGCCCGCCGATCGTGATCCGCCAGAAGGTGCTGCCGACGCGGCGCAGCTACACCTTCGAGACGCGACCGGTCGAGGCTGTGCGCAAGGATCGGGACTATCAGGTCGAGCTTCGACTCCTGGCCCCCGTAGAATCCGGCGAGAGGGTCATCGCCCAGGAGAGCCGCAGCTATCGATCCCAGCTCGACGCGGAGATCCTGCCCGAGCAGCCTCTCGCGGTCGGTCCGGGCTACCACCGGCCCGATGGCAGCGTGCCGACCCCGGAGTCGCAAGAACGTCGGTGACCGGGCCGGCGCGATCTCAGGACAGGGGGCGATAGGCCCAGACCGAGGCCGGCGGCAGATTCAGCAAGGTGAAGGCCAGCCGCTCGCCGGCCAAGCCAAGCTCGGCCTCGGGCAGCGGCGAAGTCAGACGGTGGGTGTAGAGGAAAAAGGGCCGTCCGGGCGGCAGCAGTGCGCGCATCATGCCGACCAGCTCGCCTTGCTGAGCCGCCGTCAGGAGCGAGACCGGCAGGCCGCAGACCACCGCCGCGATCCGCCCCTGCGCCTGCCGCGGCAAGGCCTGCGGGAGGGTCATAGCGTCGTGTTCGATCACCGTCACCCCAGGGAAGCTGTGGCGCAGGAAGGCCGCCATCTCGGGATCGATCTCGACCGCGATCAGCCGCTCCGGCGCCACGCCCGAGGCAAGAAGGGCGCGCGTCACCGGACCGGTGCCGGCCCCCAGCTCGACGACGTAGTGGTCCGGCTCTCTCGGCAGCTGCTCGGCGACGAGCCGGCTGAGGGCCGAGGACGATTCCAGAATCGAGGCCAAGCGAAAGGGATGCGCCAGGAAGCGCCGAAAGAATAGCCAAGCCGGCGACCGCCGTCGCTCGTGCACGCGCGCGATCGAGCTGCGCTGCTCAGCCGTCATGCTCTCCCTCGCCTCGGTCGTCGCGGCCCGCGTTCGGCCTCCCGGCCGACTTCGGGCCCTGCGAGCGACAGCCTCCGGCCTTGCCGCTCGCCAGGTCATCGAGCTTTAACCATAGCAAGCGGCGGGGCCGCCGTCAGGTGCTCTTGGAAAATTGCCGCAGGGGCCAGCAAACGCAGCCAAGCCGGGCTGCGCAGACGCCGAAACGTGATGGCTGGAGAGCTCCGTTGAAGCGGTCAAGCGGTCTCCAGGAGCGGCCACCGCGCGAATCAGGGCGCAAAGGTCACCGCCCCACCTCACCGGCTCTGCGGTGGGCCCCCCATTTTTGCGCCCGCGGTGGCAGGCGCCTCCGCTTTACCGACCTCAGCCGCCGTAGGGCAGCCAGAACAGGGCCAGCAGCATGACGATGGCGAGGCTGACGGCCAAGCCGATACCCCTCTGCACGACACGCCGATAACCGTTGTCCCGTCGGCTCTCCACTACCGACCTATAGGTATCCACTGCGCCAGTCCTTTCGCCGCCTCCCCGCGGCTTTCGAGTCAGTTGGTCTGAACACAGGACTTTCCCCGTGACTGATAGTAGCGCAGATCCAGCCTCCGCGTTAAGCCCCGAGGATTGGCCCCGGAGAACCGGGCCCGCTGGCCCCTCGATCTCGGGCGGTGGCGATGCAGCGCTCGGCGAAGGCGCAGAAGGCCTCCACCCGGGCTTCCGTGGCGAAGGCGCGCCGCGGGATCGCGACACCCAGTCCGGGAGCCACCATCAGCAGGACGAACCGCCGGGTCCGCTCCAGGCCGATGAAGGCCGGCCAACGGTAGTGCGTGCGGCGTGCCGCGAACTCGACCGACAGGCCGTCGGAGTCGGCGACGAACCGCTGCGCGCCCCAATTGACACCTTCGTGGCCGGCCCGAATCGCCTTCTCGCGACCCCAGAAGCGGCCGATCTGGCTCCAGGCCTGGTCCAGGATCAGCCAGGTCAGAAAGATCCCGGCGAGGCCGTCGACGACTCCGAAGTGCTGTGTCAGGGCCCTGGGCCCGCCATGAGAGAGCGCCTCGAAGACCCGCAGTAGCCAGGCGATCCAGATATAGCCGAGCAGCGGGACGAGGATGACCGTGAGCAGGGGATGGCTCAGGAAGTGCAGCGTCACGTCCCGGCGCCGGTTCGCGATCCGGGCGCAGGCTTCCAGCGCGGCCAAGCGCTCCCGCGCGGTCAGCTCGAAGGCGAGCTCGAAGCGATCGCCGGTCAAGGGCTCCCTCCGATCCGCGGCCCGGCCAGGGCCTTGAAGGCCTCGAGCTCGGCCTCGCCGCCCAAAGCCGGCTTGGGCAGGATGACTGCGGAACCGGCGTCGACCATGAGGAAAAGACTGCGCTCCGACTCCGAGAGTTGCCGAAAGGCCGTCCAGGCATAGGTCGAGCGCACCAGGCTCGAGGCGACCACGAGGCCGCGCTCATCGGCCTCGAAAGACACCTCGCCGATGTTCACGCCCTCGCGCAGCATCTCGCGGACCATCTCGGCATCCTGCGGCTGGGCCCGCAAGCGGGCCCAAAGCCGGCCGGAGCTGGGCAGCAGGATGGCGGCCAGGGACAACAAGAGGAAGCCGACGATGGTCAGCGCGATGAGATAGGGCTGCCGAAGCACCTCCCGGGCACCGTCGTCCCGGAAGGCTTCACCCAGCACCCAAAGGAAGCTGAGGCCGGCAAAGGCGACGAAGAAACCGGAGAGAAGCAGCAGCAGGCTGCCCGCCTGGGCCCGCCACCAAATCCGCCGGCGCCCCGCCAGGAAACCGACCAGGTCCTGATGGTCCCGCGCGGAAACGACGCCGGAAAATCGCATTTGGTCCCCGCCTGCCCTTCGACAGCTCCTGTCTGGCAGCGCTTCGTAAAGGCCCGGTAAAGCTCAAGCGCTTTTCGCGACGCCGCCGGCGTGCGGCGCCGCCGCGCCTCGGGTCAGGCAAGGATTGGCTGTAGCCTTCGGCCGCCGGGGCCGGCGGTGGTCAGCCCAGGTCGTCCTCCGCCGCCTTCAGGGCTTCGAGATCGTCCAGGGCGGATTGCAGAAGGCCGAACCAGTGGCGGCGGTCGGTTTCGTTGCGCTCATGTCGAAGGACCACGCGCAGCTTGACCGCCACGCCGCCGGGCGTGCTGGCCCGGGTCTTGGTGATGTCCTTCTCGGCGTCCTCGATGCGTCGTGCGATGGGGTCGTAGACGTGCTCCTGGAAGCCGCACTGATAGGCGGCGTCGAAGGCGTCGGTAGCCAAGCGCCACACCGCTTCCAGGTTCTCGAGCCGGCTATCGTCCGGGGATGGCGCCGCGCGTGCCAGGCGGGTATCGGATTTCATTCTTGGTCCACTAGTTCCGTATGGCTTACCAGGCCGTTCACCCCTTTCTCGGTCGAGAGCTGGTAACGCGAACTAGGACGCGCCCGGCGGCCCCACGAAGGGACCTCTGTCTTTCCGGACTCTCAACAGCGTCGAACTTGCGATGGCGTCGGTGTTAAGCCGCTTGTCGGTCACGGGTCGCCAGCGCAATCGCGAAGAGTGCCGAAAAGCGCTAGCAGGATCAATAGACTTTGCCACTTAAGATCGCGGCCGCCCCACCGCAAGCCGCTCGGACCGTCATATACCTGCGAAATTGCAGGTTGCATCTACTCTGCCGCAGCCTGGTAGGCCTCGATCGGCGGGCAAGAGCAGACCAGGTGGCGGTCGCCGGCGACGTTGTCGACCCGGCCGACCGGCGGCCAGAACTTGTCCTCGCGCGATCCCGGCAGCGGGAAGAAGGCCGCCTCCTGGTCGTAGGGATAAGGCCAGTCGCCGCCCAGGAGATGGTGGCCGTGCGGCGCGTTCCTCAAGAGATTGTTCTCCGCGTCGGCCTTGCCGGCCTCGACCTCGGCGATCTCCTGGCGGATCCGGATCATGGCATCGCAGAAGCGGTCGAGCTCGGCCTTGGACTCGGACTCGGTCGGCTCGATCATCATGGTCTCCGGCACCGGCCAGGACATGGTCGGGGCGTGGAAGCCGTAGTCGACCAGCCGCTTGGCAACGTCCTCGACGCCGATGCCCGAAGCATCCTTGATGTCGCGCAGGTCGATGATGCACTCGTGCGCGACCAGGCCGTCCTTGCCCGTGTAGAGCACCGGGAAGTGCGGCGCCAGCCGGTGGGCGACGTAGTTGGCGTTGAGAATCGCGACCTGGGTCGCCCGCTTCAGGCCCTCGGGGCCCATCATCGCGATGTAGGCCCAGGAGATCGGCAGGATCGAGGCCGAGCCCCAGGGCGCCGCCGAGACCGTGCCGATGGTGCCCTTCTTGCCCTTTGCCGGGTTGACGCCTTCGACCAGGGGATGGTCCGGCAGGAAGGGCGCCAGGTGCTTGACGCAGCCGATCGGCCCCATGCCCGGTCCGCCACCGCCGTGCGGGATGCAGAAGGTCTTGTGCAGGTTCATGTGCATCACGTCGGCGCCGAAACGGCCCGGCTTGGCGACCCCGACCAGGGCGTTGAGGTTAGCGCCGTCCATGTAGACCTGGCCGCCGTGGTCGTGGATGATCTGGCAAATCTCGACGATGGCCTCCTCGAAGACCCCGTGGGTCGAGGGATAGGTGATCATCAGGGCGGCGAGGGCGTCCTTGTGCTCCGCCGCCTTGGCCTTGAGGTCGTCGAGATCGATGTTGCCCTGGTCGTCGGCGGCGACGACCACGACCTTGAAGCCGGCCATGATTGCCGAGGCCGGATTGGTGCCGTGGGCGGAGTTGGGGATCAGGCAGACGTCCCGGTGCCCCTGCTTGCGGCTCTCGTGGTACTTGCGGATCGTCAGCAGGCCGGCGTACTCGCCCTGGGAGCCGGCGTTGGGCTGCAGCGATACGGCGTCGAAGCCGGTCAACTCGCAGAGCTTCTCCTCGAGGTCCTTGAACAAGGCGCGATAACCGGCCGCCTGCTCCAGCGGCGCGAAGGGATGCAGCCGCCCGAACTCCGGCCAGGAGATCGGAATCATCTCGGTGGTCGCGTTCAGCTTCATGGTGCAGGAGCCGAGCGGAATCATCGAACGGTCCAGGGCCACGTCCTTGCGCGCCAGGCGGCGCAGGTAGCGCAGCATCTCGGTCTCGGAGCGATAGCTGTTGAAGACCGGATGGGTCAGATAGTCGCTGCTGCGCTTCAACCCATCGGGCAGCGGGTCGGCGGCGACCATGTCGATCTCCATCACGCTGCTGACCGCGTCCTCCTTGCCGCCGGCAAAGGCTGACCAGATCGCCGCCACCGTCTCCCGCGTTGTCGTCTCGTCGCAGGCGATGGCGAAGCCTTCGCCCTCGACGCTGCGCAGGTTGATGCCGGCGGCGCGCAGCCGCTCGGCGATCTTCAGCGCCTCCCCCGGCGCCTTGACGACGAAAGTGTCGAAGAAGTGCTCGGTCTCGACCGTGAAGCCGAGACGGCGCAGGCCGTCGGCCAGGATCGACGCCAGGCGGTGCACGCGCTGGGCGATGCGCCGGATGCCTTCGGGCCCGTGGTAGACTGCGTAGAAGCCGGCGATGACCGCGAGCAGGACCTGCGCCGTGCAGATGTTGCTGGTCGCCTTCTCCCGTCGGATGTGCTGCTCGCGAGTCTGCAGCGCCATGCGCAGCGCTGGCCGGCCAGCGCTGTCCACCGAGACGCCGATGATCCGCCCCGGCGTCGAGCGCTTGTGCGCTTCCCGGGTCGCGAAGTAGGCGGCGTGCGGCCCGCCGTAGCCGAGCGGCACCCCGAAGCGCTGGGCCGAGCCGAGCACGACGTCGGCGCCCATCTCGCCCGGCGGGGTGACCAGGGCGAGGGACAGCAGGTCGGCGGCGACGATGGCGAAGGCCTTCTTCTCATGGGCGGCCTCGATCACCGGCCGGGGATCGCGCAGGGCGCCGTCAGCGCCGGGATACTGGACCAGCACGCCGAAGGCCTCGTGCGTGGCGAGCTGCGTCCAGGGATCGCCGACCACGACCTCGATGCCGAGGGCCGCGGCGCGGGTTTTGACCACCGCGATGGTCTGGGGCAAGCAGTCGGCGTCGACGAAGAAGACCGCGCCCTTGGACTTGGCAATGCGCCGGGCCATGGTCATGGCCTCGGCCGCCGCGGTCGCCTCGTCCAGCAGTGAGGCGTTGGCCAGCTCCATGCCCGTCAGGTCCATGATCATCTGCTGGTAGTTCAGCAGCGCCTCGAGGCGGCCCTGGCTGACCTCGGCCTGGTAGGGCGTGTAGGCGGTGTACCAGCCCGGGCTCTCCAGGACGTTGCGCAGGACCACGGGCGGCATGATGGTGTCGTGGTAGCCGAGGCCGATCATCGAGGTGGCGACCCGGTTCTGCTCGGCCATGGCGCGCAGCGCGGTCAGGGCCTCGGTCTCGCTCAGCGCCGCCGGCAGCGCCAGCGGGGTGGCGTCGCGGATCGAGGACGGGACGGTGTCCGCGACCAACTGGTCGAGCGATGTCAGATCCAGCGCGGCCAGCATCTCCGCGCAGTCTGCGTCGTCCGGACCGATGTGCCGGCGCGCGAAGTCCGCCTTGTCTTCCAAGTCCTCGAGGCTGGGCCTGATGTCGGTCATCTGCCTAAGCTCCTGCTTGTCCTGCGGCTGGTAGGGTGTCCCGATTCCGACCTGGTCGGCCGATACCAGCACTTCGCCCCTCACCCTCCCACCGCTTCGCGGCGGGGGGCGGAGCCCGGCGCTGCGCGCCCCTCTCCCCGAGGGAGAGGGTTGCACAGGCTTGGCGAGGCTTCGAGCCGAGCCTTAGCCGGAGCTGGGTGAGGGGCTGTTTCATCCGATTGGATCTCGTCTTAAAGCGTCTCGACGAAGGCCTTGTAAGCGGCCTCGTCCATCAACCCGTCGAGCTGGCTGCTGTCCGCAACGGTCATCTTGAAGAACCAGCCCTCGCCCTCGGGATCGCTGTTGACCTTGGCCGGATCGTCGGCCAGGGCGGCGTTGGCCTCGGTCACCTCGCCGTCGAGCGGGGCGTAGATCTCGCTGGCCGCCTTGACAGATTCCACCGTCGCCGCCTCCTTGCCCTTCTCCAGGGCGGTACCGGCCTCCGGCAGCTCGACGAAGACGACGTCGCCCAGCTGCTCCTGGGCGTAGTCGGTGATGCCGACGGTCGCGACCTCGCCGTCGAGGCGAATCCATTCGTGGTCGTCGGTGAAGCGCAGGTTGCTCATGATCGTCTCCCAGTTCTTGTCGTCAGCCTCGATAGTATCTGTGCGGCGCGAAGGGCAGCTTGGCGACCCGACAGGGCATCGCCCGGCCGCGCACCAGGGCGGTCACAACCGCGCCGGGGGCCGCCAGCCTGGTGTCGAGGTAGCCCATGGCGACCGGCGCCCCGACGCTGGGGCCGAAGCCGCCGCTGGTCACCCGGCCGACCGCCGCGCCCTCAGCGTCCTGCAGCGCCGCGCCCTCGCGCACCGGCACCCGGCCCTCGGGGCGGAGGCCGACCCGGCGCAGCGTCAGGCCTTCGGCGAGCTGGCGCCGGATGACCTCGGCGCCGGGGAAGCCGCCCTCCTCGCGACGGCGCTTCTGGATCGCCCAGGTCAGGCCGGCCTCGACCGGCGTGGTGGTCTCGTCGATATCCTGGCCGTAGAGGCAGAGCCCGGCTTCGAGACGCAGGGAATCCCGCGCGCCCAGACCGACCGGCCCGACTTCGGGCTCGGCCAGCAGCCGCTTGGCCAGGGCCTCGGCCGCCGCGCCGGGCACGGCGATCTCGTAGCCGTCCTCGCCGGTGTAGCCGGCGCGGCTGACCTGGCAGGGCGCTCCCTCCAGCTCGACCTCGATCCGGGTCATGAAGGCCATGCCGGCGACCTCGGGCGCAAGGCGGCCCAGCACCTCGGAGGCCGCCGGCCCCTGAAGGGCCAGCAGACCGGCCGTCTCGTCCATGCGGGCCTCGGCGCGGCCGGCCAGGCCGGCCCGAAGGTGGGCGAAGTCGGCCGCCTTGCAGGCGGCGTTGACCACCACGGAGAGACCGTCCTCGCTCCGCGTGATCATCAGGTCGTCGAGGATGCCGCCGGCGGCGTTGGTGAAGAAGCTGTAGCGGCTGCGTCCCGGCGACAGGTTCTGGACGTCGGCCGGGACCAGGGCCTCCAGGGCCGCGGCGGCATCCGCGCCGTCCCCCGCATCGGTGATCGTCACCTGGCCCATGTGGGAGACGTCGAAGAGGCCGGCGGCGCTGCGGACCTGCCGGTGCTCAGCCATGATACCGGCCGGATATTGCACCGGCAGGGCGTAGCCCGCGAAGGGCACCATGCGGCCGCCCAGCTCCAGGTGCAGCCCGTGGAGCGGTGTCCGCTTCAGCTCTTCGACGGTGACGCTCAAGATCCGGTCCTCCGACAGACGCGCAGCGGGCCGCTGCCTCGACGGCCTGCCTGCCCCCTCTGTCGTCGGACCTGAGAGATTTCACCGGCGGCCCGGTTCCGGGCCGTGATCCGGCTTTCACCCTTCGGTGAGGCAGCGCCTGCGGCCCTGCCTGCTTTCCAGAGTGCCTAACCCGAGCGGTCCCTGGGCCTGAGAGTTTCCGGGGCGGTTGCTCCTTCGGCGCCCGATCCGCCACTGCGGACCGGATCTCTCCCGCTCGGGATTAACGGCTATGTAAGCTTCAATCCCGGGCCGGCCTGGCGAGCCGGCCCGTTGCGGGAACCCTAGGCCCTGGGCGCGGAAAGTCAACCGGCGAGGTCGCGGACGGCGAAACGGCCCGCCTTCACGGCGTCACCGAGATTGGGGATTGCACCGCGGACTAAGGAGATCACCATGGCGGCATCTGCCAGACCTAAAGGGGAGACAGCGCATGTCCGGAGAGCCTGCCGTCGCGGGGCACTACACGCACGGCGCACTTCTGGCCGCCATCCGGGAGGGTCTCGAGGCCTTGGGCAAGACGCCCGAGACGGTCTCGGTCGAAGACCTCGCGCCGGTCGACGAGTTCCACATCGGCGGGCGCCAAGCCTCCGAGGACTTCCTGAGCCAGCTGCCGCTCGACGCCGAGGGCGAGGTGCTGGACGTCGGCTGCGGCCTCGGCGGGGCCTCGCGCTTCACGGCGAGCCGCTTCGGCTGCCGGGTGATCGGTATCGACCTGACCACGGAGTACGTCGAGACCGGCCGGACGCTCTGTGAATGGGTCGGCCTGGACGACCGCATCGCCCTGCACGAGGGCAGCGCCCTCGACATGCCCTTCGACGACGCGGGCTTCGACGCTGCCTACATGATGCACGTCGGCATGAACATCGCGGACAAGGAGAGCCTCTTCGCCGAGGTCTTCCGCGTGCTCAGGCCCGGCGCGACCTTCGGCGTCTACGACGTCATGCGCCTGGGCGAGGGCGAACTGGTCTTCCCGGTGCCCTGGGCGAGCACCGCCGAGACCAGCGCCGTCGCGGCGCCTGAAGCCTACAAGCGCGCGCTGGCGGCGGCCGGCTTCGCGGTCACCGCGGAGCGGAACCGGCGCGACTTCGCCCTCGACTTCTTCGCCGAGCTCAGGGCCAGGATCGCCGCCGCCGGAGGGCCGCCGCCCCTGGGCCTGCACGTCCTGATGGGCGCGAGCGGCGCGGAAAAGATCAAGAACATGGTCGAGAACATCGGCGCCGGCCGCATCGCCCCGGTCGAGATCATCGCCCGCAAGTAACGCCGTCGCCCGGAAGCCTTCGGGGACCGCCGAAGGGAACCTGCCCAAGCGAAATTGACACTGTCTACCTTCTCGGTTATCTTGGTTGACAATGTCAACTTAGGAGCTGAAGCCATGCCCCTCCCCGCCTTCGGCCGGGCCCTTGGCCCCATCATCGCAATCTCCGGACTAGTCTTCGCCACGGGCGCGCCAGTCCGCGCCGAAGCGATCACCGTCGTGGTCACCGGCATCGAGGCCGAGGGCGGCGAGATCGGCTGCGCCCTCTACCGCGGTCCCGAAGGCTTCCCGATGGACGACTCCCTGGCGACGGTGCAATGGCAGGCCGCCCGGCCCGGCGGCGTCGAATGCAGCTTCGACGGCCTGGCGCCGGGCGCCTACGCCGTCGCGGTGTCCCACGACTTCAACGGCAACCAGCGCACCGACACCAACTTCCTCGGCATCCCGACCGAGCCCTGGGGCGTGACCAACAACGTGCGCCCGATGCTGCGCGCGCCGCGCTTCGAGGAAGCCGCGGTCGAGCTGAGCCCGGGCGCGACGCTTCGGGTCCCGGTGGAGGTCGCGGAATGACCTCCTTGCAGGCCGCGCCCCGGCCACCGGCGGGCGGCAACGGCCTGCGTGGCCGCTACGGCCCCTGGGCCTTGGTCACCGGCGCCTCCGACGGCATCGGCCGGGAGATGGCCGCCTGTCTCGCGCAGGCCGGACTGGACCTGGTCCTGGTCGCGCGCCGGCGGCCGAAGCTGGAGCGAATCGCGGCCGAACTCGCCGCCCGGCACGGCATCGAGGCCCGGATCCTCGCCCTCGACCTCGGCGCGCCGGAATCCTTGGAGGCCGTCGCCGCGGCGACCGCCGAGCTCGAGGTCGGGCTGCTGGTCGCCTGCGCCGGATTCGGCACCTCGGGCGGCTTTCTCGAGTCCGACGGCGAGGCGGAGCTCGACATGGTCGACGTCAACTGCCGGGCCGTACTGGGGCTATGCAAAGCCTTCGCCCGGGACTTCGCAGCGCGGAAGCGCGGCGGCCTGATCCTGATGAGCTCGCTTCTCGCCTTCCAGGGGGTGCCGCTGGCCGCCAACTACGCGGCGACCAAGGCCTACGTCCAGACCCTGGCCGAGGGCCTGCACCTGGAGCTGGCGCCCCTGGGCATCGACGTCCTGGCCTGTGCGCCCGGGCCGATCCACAGCGGCTTCGCGGCCCGGGCCGGCATGAGGATGGGGATGGGTCAGAGACCGAAGGACATCGCCCAGGCCACCCTCGACGCGCTGGGCCGGCGGACCACGGTCCGCCCGGGCTGGCTGGCCAAGTGCCTGGAGGGCTCGATGGTTGGCCTGCCCCGCTGGGCCCGAACCCGGATCCTCGCGCAGGTCATGCGGGGCATGACCAAGCACCGCCTGCAGGGCGCGTGAGGGCCGTGACGTGGGCAGGTTCGCCGTGACCCTCGCGCTGCTCTCCGTCTTCGGCCTGGGCGGCTGCGCCATATCGACTCCGTTCCAGGGCCCCGGCTACGACCGCCGCGACGGCGTGACGGTCGACGGGGAAGGCCGGCTCGTGGTCGCCGTCACCAAGGCGGTGCTGCGCGACGACGGCGCGCGCCGCGCGACCTTCTGGGACTACGTCTTCGAGGTGGAAGCCAGCCTGCCGGAACGCCCCGGCTTCGTCGGCTATTCCCTGCGGCGGGAGCTGCTCGGCAAGCAGGCCTGGACCATGACCGTCTGGACCGATGAAGCCAGCCTCGCCGCCTTCGTCGAGAGCGACATTCACCAGGCGGCGATCCGCGAGGCCCTGGGCGCGCTGGCCTGCGCCCGCTTCGCCCGCCTGGAGGTCGCCCGCGACGAAGTTCCGGTCGCCTGGGACCGCGCCCTCGCGCTCTTCGAGGCCCAGGCGGCGCCCTGCGGCTGAGCCCGGTCCGGCGGCCCGCTCGACGGAACCGGGACGCCAGACTAGTCTGCCGCAGATGGCCGCGACCAGGAGCAAACCGGCGAATCTGCGCGAGGCCTGCCTCGACGAGGCCCTGGCGATCATCGAGGCCGAGGGCGTCGAAGCCCTGAGCCTGCGCGAGGTCGCCCGCCGCCTCGGGGTCTCGCACCAAGCGCCCTACAAGCACTTCCCGAGCCGGGATCACATCCTGGCGGAGATCGTCGCCCGAGCCTTCGAGTCCTTCGCCCGGCATCTCGACGCGCGGCCGCGCCGCGCCGATCCGCAGGACGATCTGGCCGGGATGTGCCGGGCCTACCTCGACTACGCCCGGGCCCATCCCCTGCAGTACCGCCTGATGTTCGGCGACCTGCTGCCCGACCTGAAGAAGCATCCCGACATGATGCGCCAGGCCAGGCACGCCTTCGCCCTGCTCAACGACTGCCTCACCCGGCTCTCGGCCCGGGCCGGCGCGCCGGCCTCGGAGTCCGCGGTCGCCCTCGACGCGCTCTTCGTATGGTCCGGCGTCCACGGCCTTGCCCGCATCCTCCAGTCCCGCGCCGCGCAGACCCTCGAGCTGCCCCCCGACGTGGTCGAGGCGGCGGCCGCGCACCTGGTCGCGCGCATCGGCCAGGCGCTGGAGCGGGACGAGGGCTGAGACGCCGCCCCTACTCGGCGGCGAGGGCGGCGGCCTCCGGCGTCGGAAGGCGTCTTGGAAGGGCCGCGACGGCCGCGAGCACCAAGAGGGCGGTGGCGGCCAGGATGCGAAACAGGGTATCGAAGCCCCAGGTGTCGTAGACGAAGGCAATCAGCGGCAGGGAGAGCGCCAGGACGGTGAAGCTCACCACGTACCGGGCGGCGTAGATGCGGGCTCTGAAGGGGCCGCTCGCCATCTTGCCGATCATGAAGTCGTTGATCGGGATCTGGCCGAAGGCGCCCAGCATGAAGCCCAGGGCCACGGCGAGCGCCAAACCGTCGGTCAACCCCGGCATGAGCGCGAAGAAGACCAGCTGCAGCGCCGCCACGGCGAGGAACACCGGCCGCGGGCCGACGCGGTCGAGCAAGCCGCCGACCACGAGCTGGGCGAGCGAGGCGACCGCGAAGACGACGAAGGCGAGCGCGCCGACCGCCGTCGCCACGTCGCCCTGGCCGGATGCGGCGGCGTCCTCGGTCCAGGCCGATAGCGCCCCCGCCAATCCCTGTAGGCGCTCGTCGAAGATCTTGGGCAGCGCGAAGGTGGTCGACTGGAAGATCAGGGATCCGAGGGCGGCGGTCAGGAACACGATCGCGGAAACCCGCAGCAGCAGAGCGCGGTAGGCGGCGGCCGCAGGCGCGCGACCGGCAGCGCCTTGCGCCTTCGGCTCTCTCCGCTCGTCGGACAGGCTGTCCCGGCGCAGACCGGCGTAGGCCAGCCCCACGGCGATCGAGAAGGCGCCGGGAACGAAGAACGCCATGCGCCACCCGCCATGGTCGATCAGGAAGCCGGTGATCAGGGCCGCGCAGGCGACGCCCAGGTTGCCCCAGACCCCGTTCACGGCGATCCGCATCCCGGTATCGCGCCACCTCAGGGTGACGATGGCGAGACCGACCGGGTGATAGATGGCCGCGAAGGCCCCGATCACGAAGAGGCCGAGGCCGATCTGCAGCGGGGTTTGGGCCAGGCCGGTGGCGATCGACGCCAGGCCGATGCCGAGGAAGAAGACGCACATCATGCCGTCGCGGCTCCACCTGTCGGCCAGCCAGCCGGCCGGCAGCGCGAAGACACCGAAGGCGAAGAATCCGGGCGTCGCGTAGACCAGAAGCTCGGCGTAGCCGACCTGCCATTCGCGATGCAGCGCCAGGGCCGCCACCGTCGCGAAGATCAAGGTGAAGAGGTGGTCCAGGAAGTGCCCGATGTTGAGCAGCAGGAAATATGCCCGGTCCCGGTTCATGACGGCCCCATCACTCGGCTTTGCAGGCCGACTTTGCCCTTGTCCGAAATACGATGTCATGCCAATTGTCGTCGCGAATCTGACAAATCGCACAGGGGGCCGCGAGGGCTATGGCCGGCCATACAAAACGGAGCACGGATCCCCGGGACTATCAGGACCTGCCCCAGGCCATCGGGGCGATGTCGAAGAACTTCGCCGACGGCGACGTCATCCCGCTCCACGCGCACGCGCGCGACCAGCTGCTCTATGCGATCCGCGGCGTCATGCGCCTGCGGACCGAGGCCGAGGCCTGGGTCGTGCCGCCGGAGGGCGCCGTCTACATCCCCGCCGGAACGCCCCACGCAGTCGGCATGCACGGCGACGTCGAGATGCGCACCCTCTACATCGACGCCTCGACGGGTCCCGAGCCGCGGCGCGCCCTCTGCGTAGTCGCGGTCTCGGCCCTGTTGCGGGAATTGATCCTCGCGCTCAGCGAGGAGCCGGTCGTTTACGAGGCGAACAGCCGCGGCGCCCTGCTCGCCCGCATGATCGAGCACGAGATCGCCCGGGCGCCGGAGCTGTCGCTCCACGTCCCGCTGCCGCGCGATGCGCGGCTGCAGCGGCTCTGCGCCGAGCTTCTCGCCGACCCCTCGGACCGCCGGACCCTGGAGGGCTGGTCGGCGGTCGCCGGCGCCTCGTCGCGCACCCTGGCCCGATTGTTCGCGCGCGAGCTCGGGATGAGCTTCAACCGCTGGCGCCAGCGCGTCCGCTTCCACGCTGCGCTCGAGGCCTTGTCCCGGGGCGAGCCGATTCCGCGCATCGCGGCCCGGCACGGCTACCGCAGCGCCAGCGCCTTCTCCGCCGCCTTCGCCAAGGTGATGGGCGCAACGCCCTCCAGGGTGTCGATCGAGCAACCGGTCCCGAGAGCGCTTTCGAGGTCCACTAGTTGCAAAGGCGGCCATCCGTCACGGCTGGCCGGCACGTCCTGAGAGCCACGCGCTGCGATCCTTCACCGCATTGGCCAAGAAACGCAAAAGCGCTTGGATGCGTGCCGTCCTGCGCAGATCCGGGTGCGTCAGGAGCCAGAGATCGGTCGACAGCGCGGGAATCGCCTCCCCGAAGCGCATCAGCCGCTGGTCGCCGTCGGCCAAGTAGCATGGCAGGACTGCGAGGCCGGCCCCGTCTCTGACCGCGGCAAACATTCCGAAAAGTGTATCCACGCGGTATTGGCAATTGTCGCCCAGCTCTTCATCGGCCATCCATCGTTCCAGCATCCGGTAGCCCATGCGCTCGTCCGGCCCCACCCATGACATGGAGCGTTTGTTCAGATCGCTTCCATTCTCCGGGATGCGATCCTTCCGGCCATAGATCGCCTGAGCAATGGTGCCGATCTTGCGCCCGAGAAGGGTCTCCGGAGGTGCGATAGAGGGACGGACCGCTACGTCAGCCTCACGTTTCGACAGGCTGAAGATCTCGTTCGAAACTGCGATCTCCAATGAGATATCTTGGTAGGCCTTGCGAAACTCGGAGAAGATCGGGGATAGCAGACCGACCAAAAGCGTATCGGTCGTGGTCACGCGCACCGTTCCTGACGGCCGAAGGTCCCGTCCCACAACGCGGCGTTCTACATCCAGAACCTCTGTCTGGATCCGCCGTGCCGCCGTTGCAACCTCTTCTCCAGCCAAGGTCGCCGCATAGCCGGCCCTCGATCGGTCGAACAGCTTGACGCCCAACCGTTTTTCGATCTCGCCCAGACGCCGATACACGGTCGAATGACTCAGTTCCAGCCTGCGCCCCGCCCCTGAAAGCGTGCCGGCCTCGACGACCGCAAGGACCAGCCAGAGATCATCCCAAACCAGCCGCCTGTTCATTCTTGCAAAGTAGATCGCCGTTTTTGGTAAATTACAGTTCTTCAGCGAACAGCCTATCCTGGTTGCCAGCAACTGCAAGTACCGTCGAGGAGCGCCAGGCTGTGCACATCCTGATCGTCCACTGCCATCCGGAACCGCTCTCTTTCAATTCCGCGCTCAAGGAATTGGCGGTTCACTCGCTGCGGCGCCTGGGCCATAGCGTCGAAGTCTCCGACCTCTACGGTGAGCGCTTCGACCCGGTCGAGAAGCCGGACCACTACAGGAATCGTGAAGACCCCGGCTGCTTTTCGGCACTCGCAGAACAATGCCATGCCAGCAAGACCGAGAGCTTGCCGGCAGAGGTGAAACGAGAAATCGCACGGCTGGAGCGGGCCGACCTCGTGGTGCTCCAGTTTCCCCTTTGGTGGCATTCGCAACCGGCCATGCTGAAGGGCTGGTTCGACAGAGTCTTTGTCAATGGGGGGCTCTATACCAGCACCATGCGCTACGACCGCGGATACTTCCGCGGCAAACGCGCCATCTGCTCGGTAACGACCGGTGCGCCCGCCGCGGTCATGGGGCCCGGCGGTCGCGGCGGCGACATCGACCAGCTTCTGTGGCCGATTCAATACTCGCTCCACTACATGGGATTTGCCGTGCTGCCGCCGTTTCTTGCGTTCGGAGTGCAGGGACACGGCTATGCCTATCAGGAGGAAGCCCGAGCCAATCAGCAGCTCGAGAGCTACAAGGCAGAATGGCGGCGGCGGCTGAAGGAACTTGAGCAGATCAAGCCGCTTTCCTTTCCCGGATGGGAAGATTGGGACGAAGGAGGTCAGCGGAAGCCGGATGGCGTACGAGATGAGCGCCCGGTTCCAGGCGGACCGACGGGCACTCCAGGTTAAACCCCTTCCCGCCGACTGCTCACTGGAGGGGTCGACTTCGGGCCCGAGTTCGGCCTGCCAAGGAAGGTCGTGCGAACGTCCAGTAAGGGTCGCTCACCGGCTTTGAACAAACGTCGGATCCTTCTCGGCCGTCAACGAAGAAGCCCTAGTCGAAGAGCGAGTTGATCGACTTTTCCAGGCGCTTGAAGAAGCGCTCCACGCCGGTCTTGCGCCGCTTGGTCTTGCGCGGCGCCGGCTCGGACCAGGAGCGGGGCTCCTCGGTGGCGGCGATGCGCTTGCGGGTCGCCGGCGGGGGGAGGAGGCCCTCGGCGTAGGCGCGGGAAGCGAAGTCGCGCCAGATCTGGGCCGGCAGGGCGCCGCCGGTGACGCCCTGCATCGGCGTCGCGTCGTCGTTGCCGGTCCAGACCCCGACCACCAGGTTCGCGGTGTAGCCGATGAACCAGGCGTCGCGGGAGTCCTGGCTGGTGCCGGTCTTGCCGGCGGCCGGCCAATCGAACTGCGCCGCCTTGCCGGTGCCCCACTCCACGGTGGCGCGCAGCATGCCGTCGATCGCGGTGGCGTCGCGCCGCGCGACCACCGGCGTCCCGCCGCCCTGCTGGCGGCGGTAGAGCGCGCGGCCGGAGGATTCCCGGATCTCCAGGATGCCCTGGGGGCGGACCGCGAAACCCTGGTTCGGCAGGGTCGCGTAGGCGCCGGTCAGCTCGAGCAGGCTCACCTCCGAGGTCCCGAGGGCGAGGCTGGGCGTGGCCTCCAGGCGGCTCGACAGGCCCAGGCGGCGGGCGGTCTCGACGACCTCCCGGCGGCCGGTCGACTCCGAGACCCGGACCGCCGCGGTGTTCAAGGAGCGGGCGAAGGCCTCCTCCAGGGTGACCGGACCGTGGAAGCGGCCGTCGTAGTTGCGCGGCGACCAGCCCTCGACCGTGATCGGCGCGTCCTCGATGCGCTGGCGCGGCGACATGCCACCCTCCAGCGCCGCCAGGAAGACGAAGAGCTTGAAGGCCGAGCCGGGCTGGCGCCGGGCCTGGGTCGCGCGGTTGAACTGGCTGGTGGCGTAGTCGCGGCCGCCGACCATGGCCAGCACGGCGCCGTCTGGGGTCATTGCGACCAGGGCCGCCTGGCCGACGTTGCGCGCCTCGCCCTCGGCCTCCAGGCGCCGGGCAACCACTGACTCGGCGAGGCGCTGCAGCCCCGGGTTCAGGGTGGTGCGCACCACCACGTCGCCGGAAAGTCCGCCGAGCAGCCCGCGGGCCTCGGCCTCGACCCAGTTGGCAAAGTAGCCCGCCCCCGCCGGCGCCTCGGGCAGGACCGCGAGCTCGGCCGGGGCGTCGCGCGCCTCGCGGTAGCGGGCGCCGTCGATGAAGCCGGCGTCCAGCATGGCCTCCAGGACCAGGCCGGCGCGGCGCCGGGCGGTCTCCAGGTCGCGGGTCGGAGCGAGCTGCGAAGGCGCCTTGACCAGTCCGGCGAGCATGGCCGCTTCGGCCAGGCTTAGCGCCTTGGCCGCCTTCCCGAAGTAGCGCCGGGCGGCGGCATCGGCCCCGTAGGCCCCGGCGCCGAAGTAGACCCGGTTGAGGTAGAGGGCGAGGATCCGGTCCTTGTCGAGGCGGCGTTCCATCCAGAGCGCCAGCATCAGTTCCTGGATCTTGCGTTCGAGGGTGCGCTCCGGCGACAGGAAGATCAGCTTGGCCAGCTGCTGGGTGATGGTGCTGCCGCCCTGGCGGATCTCGCCGGCCCGAAGGTTGATCAAGGCGGCCCGCAGCAGGCCCCGCAGGTCGACGCCGCCGTGGTCGTAGAAGCGGCGGTCCTCGATCGCCACCACGGCCTTGATCAGGTCGTCCGGCAACTCGTCGATGGTCAGGCGGTCGCCCTCGAAGCGGCCGCGGCTGGCGAAGGTCTCACCTTCCGCGGTCTTGAGCAGCAGGGAGAGCCCGCGCGAATCCTCGGCGAAGTCCTCCGGCAAGGGCAGGTTGAAGGCGTGGTAGCCGAGCAGGAGCAGGACCGCGAGGGCGCTGCCGAGGCCAGCGATGACCAGGTTCTTGACACCGGGGCGGCGGAAGCGGCGCGGCTGCCGGGAGGGCGGCGCCTCGGGGGCGGGGTCGACCGCGCCTTTCATCGGCCAGGGCGCGTCGCCGCGGCCGGAACGGCCTCGGAGCAGGCCGCGGCCGGCGGCCGCCAGGCGCGCGCTCAGGCGCCGGCAGGCCGGTCCGACCTCGAGCCCGCGCCAGAGGTCCAGAAGCCGCGCCCGGCCGAGTCTCTCGGCAAGGCCCTTGGCCAAGCCCTGGAGATCCAAACGCCCTTGGCGCTGCGGAACAGGCACCTTCGACATCCCCTCAAGCTGCGTGCCGATGCCGGGGGCCGGCGGCCCCCTTTGCGACGCCTCCCGAGAATCAAGGCGAAATCTGGCCGGAAAGAGGCAAGGACAGCGGCCCCGCCGCGGGAGGCCGCGGCGGGGCCTGTCCGGTCAGATCGGAGACCTGTCCCGGCCCTGACGCTGCCGGTCGCGGGCTACAGCGATCCCTCGATGACGAAGGCCACCGGAGTCACGCAGTCGCCCGGGATCAGGTACTTCACTTCGGACCCGCCGTCCCGCAGCTCGACCTGATGGGTATGAGTGTCGGCGAGCTGGTTCAGCGGCCAGCCGTCGCTGCCGTCCCAGTCGCTGGCACTGAGCGGCACCGGGAAGGGCGGGTTGTCGGGGTCGAAGGGACCGGCGATCTGGTTGCCGTTGAAGAAGGTCCGCTCGTTGGCCGCAAGGTTGTCGTTGCCGGCGCCGCGCTGGCCGTCGGCCCCGGCCAGGCTGAACAGCCCGGCGTAGTCCGGCCCGATTCCCGGATGGGCGAAGAAGAACGCCAGGTCCTGGCCGATCGAGGTCGTGCCGCTGAGGTCGTCGTAGATCGCCACGCCCCGCGGGTTCTCGGCGCTATTGTAGATCACGACCAGCCAGGCGCCCTCAAGGCGTCGATCCTGGGCCTCGGGATTACGCCAGGGGTTCTGTCCGGTGGTCGAGCTGTCCTCGTTGAAGACCGGCACCACCCGGTAGTCCTGGTTCGGATCGGCCTGCGGAACGAAGCGCGTGACGTCGGCCCGGTAGCTGTGGTTGCCGACGAGGCCCCAGCAGGGATCGGCGTTGTCGGCGACCTTCTGGCCCCGGACGTTGTTGCCGTTGAAGAGAATCGGCAGGGCGTCCCGGCCCTCGGCTTCCTGGTTGGAGAAGTTCCAATAAAGCAGCGCCCTGAGCACCCGACGGTCCTGCGGCACGCCCCGCAGGTGGATGGTCCCGGCAATCCTGTTGCGCAGGGCGACGCCGTTGATGACGTGCTCGGCCTCCTTGAACGCCAAGGTCGGCTCGAACTTGCGCTCGATGGCCTGCTCCAGCCGGAAGGCCCTCTCGTTCTGGGTCAGGAAGCCGCCTTCCTGGGCGGAGGCCGCCGTCGCCATGGGCAGGGCCAGGGCGGCGGCGATCACTGCGTGTTTCAATCGGTACATGGTTCACTCCTGTCTCTCTATGGCTGCCGCCGGTCACCTCGACCGGCGGCTCGGCACCCGGAACACCGCAGAGTCCGGGCGATCGCAGTCGGTTGCCGGATACCTTCCTAGGAGATCGGGAGGGGATCATTTTTCTAGCCATAGTCGCAACGACCAGGCCTCGTTATGGCTTCTCTCTAGCCCGCATCCGAGCGCATCGGGCGTGCGAATTCTCACCCCAGCGGGATAGATTCGATTAAAAATGTGTAATGTTTTTTGGATTCTGCGGGCCTACAGAGCGGCTGCGGCAGATTTTGCGGAGACCCCGAAAGTCCCGCATTCCCTGGGATGCAGCGGTCAGGCTCCCCGAAAAGCGGAACAAGGACTCATCTACTTATAAGGGAAATCCCCAGAGGCCCGCCGCGGCCCCGACGGAAAGGCCCAGAATGGCCTCAGCGCGAGGTGCGGCGATTGTACTCCACCTCGTCGCGCGACAGCACCAGGCCGATGTAGACGACATAGTCAGCACCGTTCTCACCTTCGCGCAGCGGAATGGTCGGGTCGATCTCGTCGATCTGCAGGATTTCGGTCCGGTTGCCCGGGAACTCCGCCGCCAGGTCGAACTCCTCGCGCGCCAGGATGTTCTGCTCCCGGTCGGCGACTGCGACGAAGTACCTGAACTCGACCTTGCGCGAGGTGTCCGCCGGCCCCCGGGTGGTCGCGAAGAGCAGACGCAACCCGGCCTCGACCTCGTTGTCGCCGTAGGCACAGGCCACGTCGGCGTTCCTGATGGTCGTCTCGAAGACGACGTCGGTCAGGTCCCGGCCGCTGCCCTCGAAACGGGTCAGGCGCCCGGCGTCCTTGACCACCACCACGACCGGGCAGGGCGGCGGGCGGGTATCCTTGACGGTGCAGGCGGCGAGCAGGACGCCCGCCGCGCCCATGACGGCGAGGAGAACGCGCCGGCCGGTGGCCCGGGGACGTGGCTGTGGAGTCATCGCGGGTGGGCTGCCGGCTCGCTTGTCAGAGGGTGGAATGGGTGCCGTCGCAATAGGGCTGGCCCTTGGTCGCCTTGCAGCCGCAGAACCAGACCTCCTTGGTTTCCTCGGCCGTGAAGACCACTGGGGCGATGCCGGTTTCCTTGTGGCTTCCGTCGCAGAAGGGCTGTTTGGCGCTGCGCCCGCAGGCGCACCAGGCGTACTTCTTTCCGGCCTCGATCTGGGCCTGGTACGGCGCCTTCTGCGCCGGAATCGGATCTGCCATCCTCCCCTTCCTTCATCGGCCTTACTATATTAATGTCCGGGCGGATTACGCGGCACGGGCGCAGGCACTCTAAGCGTGCCCCGGGTCGAACACAAGAGCCCCCAAGGCCGCGGCCGAAACGAGGAAGATCATGGACAAACAGCCGCTTACCATCCTTCTCGCCAACCCGCGGGGCTTCTGTGCCGGGGTCGAGCGCGCCATCGAGATCGTCGAGCAGGCGATCCTGAAGTTCGGTGCGCCGGTCTACGTGCGCCACGAGATCGTCCACAACCGCTACGTCGTGGAGGCCCTGGAGGCCAAGGGCGCGATCTTTGTCGAGGAGCTGGACGAGGTGCCGGACGACGTGCCGGTGATCTTCTCAGCCCACGGCGTGCCGAAGTGCATCCCGGCCGAGGCCGAGCGGCGCCACCTCTTCTACGTCGACGCAACCTGCCCCCTGGTCAGCAAGGTGCACCGGGAGGCCGAGCGGCACCACAAGGTCGGCCACCATATCATCCTGATCGGCCACGCCGGCCATCCCGAGGTGATCGGCACCATGGGCCAGCTGCCCAACGGCTCGATCACCCTGGTCGAAAGCCCGCAGGACGCCGAAGTGGTCGAAGTGCCGGACCCCGAGAACCTGGCCTACATCACCCAGACCACCCTCTCGGTCGACGACACGGCCGAGGTGATCGAGGTCCTGCGCCGCCGCTTCCCGAAGATCCGCGAGCCGAAGAAGGAGGACATCTGCTACGCCACGACCAACCGGCAGCAGGCGGTCAAGGCGATCGCCGAAGGCTGCGACGCCATGCTGGTGGTCGGCGCGCCCAATTCCTCCAACTCCGCGCGCCTGGTCGAGGTCGCGACCAAGGCCGGCTGCTCCTACGCCGCCCTGGTCCAGCGCGCGGCGGACATCGACTGGTCGAGCCTCAAGCACATCAAGCGCCTGGGCATCACGGCCGGCGCCTCGGCCCCCGAGATCTTGGTCGAGGAGGTGGTCGGCGAGTGCCGCGCCCGCTTCGACGTGACGATCCAGGAGATCACCGTCACCCGCGAGCACGTGCAGTTCAAGCTGCCCCGGGTCCTGACCGAAACCTCGAAGCAGCGCGGGGCCGCCTGACCGCCACGGGCGGCCCGCCCGTGCGGCCCGAAATCCCCCGATGTGAACGCCCGGTTTGAATGGCCGTCTACACCGAAGTCTCCGACGAGGACCTCACGGCATTCCTGGCGGATTACGACCTGGGCGAGGTGACCGCCTTCAAGGGCATCGCCGAGGGCGTCGAGAATTCCAACTACCTGCTCCACACCACCGGCGGCAGCTTCATCCTGACCCTCTACGAGAAGCGGGTCGCGCCGGAGGACCTGCCCTACTTCCTCGGCCTGATGGAGCACCTGGCGGCCAGGGGCATCAACTGCCCGACCCCGGTCCCGGCCAAGGACGGCCAGGCCCTGCGCTCGCTCTGCGGCCGGCCTGCGGCCCTGATCTCCTTCCTCGAGGGCCTTTGGCCGAAGCGGATCCAGCCCTACCACTGCCGCGAGCTGGGCGCCGCCCTGGCGAAGCTGCACCTCGCCGGCGCCGATTTCGCCGGGCACCGGGCCAACAGCCTCTCCCTGCCCGGCTGGCGCCCCCTGCTCGAAAAGTGCCGGGCGCGGGCCCACGAGGTCCAGCCCGGCCTGGCCGACGACCTGGAGCGCGAGCTCTCCGCCCTCGAGACCGAATGGCCCACCGGGCTGCCCGAAGGCGTCATCCACGCCGACCTCTTCCCGGACAACGTCTTCTTCCTGGGCGAGAAGCTGACCGGTCTGATCGACTTCTACTTCGCCTGCAACGACTTCTTCGCCTACGACCTGGCGGTCTGCCTTAACGCCTGGTGCTTCGAACCCGACACCGCCTTCAACGTCACCAAGGCGCGCTTCATGCTGCAGGCTTATCGCCGGGTCCGGCCCTTCTCTGAGGCCGAGCTCGAGGCCCTGCCGCTGCTCGCCCGCGGCAGCGCCCTGCGCTTTCTGCTGACGCGGCTCTACGACTGGCTGAACCATCCCGAGGGCGCCCTGGTGGCGCCGAAAGATCCCCTGGAGTACCGGCGCAAGCTGCGCTTCCACCAGGAGGTCCGCGGCCCCGGCGCCTACGGACTTGACTGAAGGAGACACTGATCGTGTCGAGCGATACCGTCGAGATCTTCACCGATGGCGCCTGCAGCGGCAATCCGGGCCCGGGCGGCTGGGGTGCCATCCTGCGCTTCCGCGGCGAGCAGAAGGAGATGAACGGCGGCGAGCGCGAGACCACCAACAACCGGATGGAGCTGATGGCCGCCATCGCCGCCCTGGAGGCGCTGAAGCGGCCCTCTCGGGTCGAGATCACGACCGACAGCACCTACGTGAAGGACGGCATCACCCGCTGGATCCACGGCTGGAAGAAGAACGGCTGGAAGACCTCGGCCAAGAAGCCGGTCAAGAACCAGGACCTCTGGCAACGGCTCGACCAGGCCCTGGCGCCGCATCAGGTCGAATGGCACTGGGTCCGCGGCCATGTCGGCCACCCCGAGAACGAGCGAGCCGACGCCCTGGCCCGTCAGGCCGCCGCGCGCCAGATGATGTCCTGAGCCTGGCCGAAACGCCGTTGATCTTGCGCCACGGCCGTTGACTCCGGGCACGGCCGGGCCACCGGTGGCGCTGCCCTTCCAAGTCGCCCGACCGGCCGGACCGGCGCCCGCCCATCGCCAGGTCATACCTGGATTCGCGCCTCACAGGAGCGGGCCAAGCCGGGCCCGCTTCGCGACCGCGCAACGCGTGCAGACCGCCTCCGAAGCGTTTCCCGATGTCAACAAAGCCTTGGAAACACTCGCTTTGCGGGAAAGGAGCACGGCTATTCAAACCCTGCCGCTTGGCCTAGCATCCCGGGCCATCGCCCCGCGGAGCGACGGCGGCAGCCGCGCCGCGGAACCCGGCAACCACGGATCGCCTGGGACCACGACGCATGACGAAATCCTCCACCTCCCGTTCCGCCGCTCACCTCGTCACTGCCGAGGCCGAGCGGGCGCCTTTGATGACGCGCTTCCAGGCCCTGCGCCGGCGCAGCGAAGCGCTGACCGCAGGGCTGACGCCGGAAGACCAGGTCGTGCAGTCGATGGAAGACGCCAGCCCGGCGAAGTGGCACCTGGCGCACACCACCTGGTTCTTCGAAGAATTCATCCTGACCAAGTTCGCCGCGGACTACCGGGCCTTCGATCCCGACTACTTCTTCCTCTTCAACTCCTACTACGAGGGCGCCGGGCCCCGTCACGCCCGGCCGCGGCGCGGCCTGCTGACCCGGCCTTCGGTGGCCGAGGTCGTACGCTACCGCGATCACGTCACGTCCGCGGTGGAGACCCTGGCCGCCGAGGCAGACCCGAAGGCCTGGCAGACAATCGCGCCCCTGGTCGAGCTCGGCATCCACCACGAGCAGCAGCACCAGGAGCTCCTACTCACCGACCTGCTGCACGCCTTCTCCTGCAACCCCCTGAGGCCCGCCTACCGGCCCTATCGCCCGGCGGCGGTCGGCCGGGCGGCGGCGGCGTCCTGGATCGGCTTCGACGGCGGGCTCCACGAGATCGGCCATGAGGGCGAGGGCTTCCATTTCGACAACGAAGGCCCGCGCCACCGGGTCCTGCTGCGGTCCTACCGCCTCGCCGCGCGCGCGGTTAGCAACGGCGAGTGGCAGGCCTTCATCGAGGACGGCGGCTACGCGACGCCGACCTTGTGGCTGTCGGACGGCTGGGCGACGGTCCAGAGGGAAGGCTGGGAGGCGCCGGGCTACTGGGAGCGCCGCGACGGCGCCTGGCAGACCATGACCCTGGCCGGCCTGCGGCCGCTCGAGGCCGAGGCGCCGGTCTGCCACGTCAGCTTCTACGAAGCCGAGGCCTTCGCCCGCTGGGCCGGGAAGCGCCTGCCGAGCGAGGCGGAGTGGGAAGTCGCCGCGGCCGGGCTGCCGGTCGACGGCAACCTCGCCGGCGCGGACCTGATGCGCCCGCTGCCGGCACGGCAAGGCCATGGCCTGCGGCAGGTCTACGGCGACGTCTGGGAATGGACCCAAAGCCCCTATGCGCCCTACCCGGGCTACCGGCCGCCGGAAGGCACCGTCGGCGAGTACAACGGCAAGTTCATGTGCAACCAGTTCGTCCTGCGCGGCGGCTCTTGCGTGACCCCCGAGGGCCACGTCCGGGCGACCTACCGCAACTTCTTCTATCCGCATCAGCGCTGGCAGTTCACCGGCCTGCGCCTGGCGGAGGACGCCTGATGCGGAGCCGGACCGCCGAGATCGCGCCGTCGATGGAGTTCCACGACCTCGGCCACGAGGGCGAGGATTTCCGCGCCGCGGTGTTGGCCGGGCTCGGCCAGCCGCAGAAGCAGGTCCCGGCCAAGTTCTTCTACGACGCCCAGGGCTCCCGGCTCTTCGACCGGATCTGCGAGCTGGAGGCCTACTACCCGACCCGCACCGAGATCGGGCTGCTGCGGCGCCATGCCGGCGAGATCGCCGAGGCGGCCGGCCCCGAGGCCACCCTGGTCGAGTTCGGCAGCGGCTCGAGCCGCAAGGTCCGGATCCTGCTCGAGGCCCTGCAGGCGCCCGCCGCCTACGTGCCGATCGACATCTCGCGGGCGCACCTGATGGGCGCCGCCCAGGAGCTGGCCGAGGACTATCCCGGGCTGCCGGTGCACGCTGTCTGCGCCGACTACACCCGCGACTTCGCCCTGCCGCAGGCGGTGCCGGAGGACGCCCGGCTCGGCTTCTTCCCGGGCTCGACCCTGGGCAACTTCGCGCCGGCCGAGGCCGCCCGCTTCCTGCGGCGGATCGCCGGGCTGGTCGGCACCGGCGGCGGCCTTCTGATCGGCATCGACCTTCAGAAGGACGAGGCGATCCTGCACGCCGCCTACAACGACCCCGAGGGCGTGACCGCCGCCTTCAACCTCAACCTCCTGGCGCGGATGCGCCAAGAGCTGGGCGCCGAGCTGGACCTCGAGGGTTTCCGGCACGAGGCGCACTACAACCGGGCCCGGGGCTGCATCGAAATGCACTTGGTCAGTCGCCGGCGGCAGCGCATCGTTCTCGGCGACTGCAGCTTCGACCTCGAGCAGGGCGAGACCATCCACACCGAGGACTCGCGGAAATACAGCCTGGACGGCTTCCGCGCCCAGGCCCAGGCTGCCGGCTGGCGGCCCCTGGAGGCCTGGGTCGACGACCGCCGTCTGTTCAGCCTGCACTACCTAGTCGCCGCCTGAGCGCGCCGCGTCGCTTGCTGCGGGCCGGCCGGCCGGGCTTTACTGGACGGCCGTCAGAAGGAGGCCGTCCTGTCCGACAGCGCGCTCATCGACCGGCTGCTTCAAGTCGTGGAACGCGACATCCTGCCCAAGACCCGGGCCGGCGTCGCCGCCGGCAACAAGATCTTCGGCGCCGCCATCCTGCGGAAGTCCGACCTCACCCTGGTCGTCGCGGAGAGCAACAACGAGATCGAGAACCCCCTGTGGCACGGCGAGGTCCACGCCCTCAAGGCCTTCTACGAGCTGCCTC